>Ga0307305_10000012_pt1 | contig 44382 bp, 49 predicted proteins | sample ER_DNA_186_FD_194512 | JGI IMG/M metagenome (GOLD analysis project Ga0307305, IMG submission 194512) | Bulk soil microbial communities from the East River watershed near Crested Butte, Colorado, United States - ER_DNA_186 | ecosystem: Environmental > Terrestrial > Soil > Floodplain | place... | reverse complement strand
ACGACCGCGCCGCCGCCCAGGTAGTACCACCGCCGCCGCCTGCGCGCCGCGGCCCGCAGCGCCCGCCCGCCGGGCTCGCGGGTCCGGGGCGGCGGGGCGGCCTGCCCGGCGTCGTCCTCGGGTCCATCCCACTGGGCCCACTGCGGCACCGGTTCGTCCTGAACCGGATCGGAGACCCGGTGTGAGCCAGAGTGGCTGAAGTCACCGGAGTCGCTGTTGGGGCCAGAGTGAATAGCGGGGTCAAAGGGTGTAGTGGGGCCGCCGGGGCGGCCGGGGTCCCCGAGAGGGCGGGGGCCCGCCAGATGGCGCGGGTCGGCTGGATGGCGGGAGTCGGCTGGACGGCCGGGGTCCGCTGAGTGGCGGGGGTCGGCCGGGTGGCCGGGTCGGGCGGGACGCTCGCCAGGGCCAGCGGGGCGCCCGGGACCGGGCGGATAGCCGGGTCCCGCGGGGCGGCCGGAGCGCGCCGGACGGACCGGAGGCAGGTTAGCCCACGGCGGCGGCTCGTCGTCGTCGTGGTCAGGCCGGTACGGCCTGGCCAGCCGACGCGGCGGCTGGAATTCCTGCTCGGGCACGGCGCGCCTCCGGGTTCGGGGTACGGTGCATAACGGCGCGATACGCGGAACTGGGAACAGTACAGCGGAACTATAGACGATCTACGGCGCCGGTGAGCACACCATGCCATCTCGCGCCGTGACCATTTATCCGCACCGTCCGCACATCACCGTCCTGATCGGGCTCGATCGTGATCTCCAGGCGGTCCTCGGCGAGGGGTTCGGCCAGGCCGGTGCCCCACTCCACCACGGTGACCGCGCTGCCCGCATCGGTGTCCAGGTCCAGGTCGTCCACCTCGCCGAAGCTGCCGAGCCGGTAGGCGTCCGCGTGCACCAGCGCCGGCCCAGAGCCGGTCACGGCCGGGTGCACCCGGGCAATCACGAACGTCGGCGAGGTGACCGGACCGCGCACGCCAAGGCCGGCGCCGATGCCCTGCACCAGCGTGGTCTTGCCCGCGCCGAGCGGGCCGGCCAGGATCACCAGGTCCCCGGCGCGGAGCAACGCCGCCAGGCGCCGGCCGAGGTCGCGCATGTCCCCGTCGGTGGCGATACGCAGTTCGGCAGGCGGGAAACCCGGCCCGTTCGGTCCAGTCAATGGTCACCACCCGGATGGGTACGCGGGACCCTGGCCCCGATGGCGGTCGCGATGTCATAGGAGATGGTGTCCAGCGCCTCGCCCCACTCCTGTGCCGTCGGCTCGCCGTCGTCGCCGGGGCCGAACAACACCACCTCGTCTCCTACCGCGGCCGGCTCGTCGCCGAAGTCGACCACGAACTGGTCCATGCAGACCGTGCCCGCGATCGGCCAGCGGCGGCCCCGCGCGCTGACCAGCGGCAGGCCCGCCGCGCCGCGGGGCACCCCGTCGGCGTACCCGAGCGGCACCAGGCCGAGGGTGGTCTCGCGGGCGGTCACGTACCGGTGGCCGTAGGAGACGCCGGTGCCCGCCGGCACCCGCTTGACCATGGCCAGCCGGGCGCGCAGCGTCATCACCGGGCGCAGCCACGACGGCGCGCCGCCGGGCAGGGTGGACAGGCCGTAGACGGCCCCGCCGAAGCGGACCAGGTCGTACCGGGACTCCGGCACGGTCAGCGCGGCCGCGGTGTTGGCGATGTGCCTGACCTCCGGGGTGACGCCGGCCTTCTCGGCCACCGCGATCGCGTCGGCGAAGCTGGCCAGCTGAGCGGTGATCGACGGATGCCCCGGCACGTCGGCGCAGGCGAAGTGCGACCACAGGCCGGTCACCCGGACCGATCCACGGGCCTGGGCCGCCAGCGCTGCCGCCACCACCCCCGGCCAGTCCGCCGGAGTGGCGCCGCCCCGGCTCAGCCCGGTATCGGCCTTGAGGTGCAGCCGGGCCTGGACGCCGGCCCGGACCGCCGCGGCCTCGACCGCCGTGACGTACCCGGCCGAGCCGGCCGCGAGGTCGATGTCGTGCCGGACCGCCTCGGCCGGGTCGCCGAACGTCATCATGCACAGCACCGGCGCGGTGATGCCCGCCCGGCGCAGCCCGACCGCCTCGTCCAGGTCGGCCACGCCCAGCCAGGCCGCCCCGCCGGCCAGCGCCGCCCGGGCCGCCGGGACCATGCCGTGGCCGTACCCGTCGGCCTTGACCGCGGCCAGCACCTGGCTGCCGCGGACGAGCTCGCACAGCGCGGCGACGTTGGCGGTGATCGCGCCGAGGTCGACGACGGCTTCCCTATCCATGGCGGTACTGTCCCTGTCCATCACAGGCTCCGGAATGCGGCCGGCAGCGCCCGGACCAGGTCGGAGGCGCCGATCGGGGCCTGCGCGGTCCCGTCACCCGGTCCCGCCGCCGCGAGCCTGCCCGCCAGGCCGTGCAGGTAGGCGCCCGCCAGGCCGGCCTGAGCGGGGGTCAGGCCCTGCGCGAGTAGCGCGCCGGCCAGCCCGGACAGCACGTCGCCGCTGCCCGCGGTGGCCAGCCACGGGGTGCCGGTGGGGTTGACGAGCACGGGTCCGGCGTCTGGCGGCGCGATGACCGTGGTCGAGCCCTTCAGCAGCACGGTGACGCCCAGCTGGGCGGCCGCCCGGCGGGCGTGCTCGAGCCGCCGCGCCTCCACGCTGGCCGGGTCGGTGCCGAGCAGCCGGGCCAGCTCGCCGGCGTGCGGCGTGATCAGCGTCGGGGCCAGGCGTGGCAGCAGGTCCAGGTGCTGGCTCAGGATGGTCAGCCCGTCGGCGTCCACCAGGACCGGGAGGTCCGTGCGCAGGATCGCGGTCAGCCGGGCGGCGGCGTCGGGACCGGTGCCCATGCCGGGGCCGGCTACCCACGCCTGGACCCGGCCGGCCGAGCCGAGCAGGTCCCAGTCGCCCTCGTCCGGGTGCACGGTGACCACGGTCTCGGGCCACTTCTGCCGCACCAGGACGGCGGCGACCTGCGTGGTCACCACCCGGACCATGCCCGCTCCGCCGTGCACCGCCCCGCCCGCGGACAGCAGTGCCGCCCCGGTGAAGCGGTCGCTGCCGGCCAGCACGCCGAGCACGCCGCGGCGGTACTTGTCCGACTCGGCGCCCGGGCGGGGCAGCAGCTCGGCGATGTCGTCCCGCTGCGGGGCCGAGGCCGCGGGCTCTGTTTCGAGGTACGGCCCGAGGCCGATGTCGACGAGCTCGACGGCGCCCGCGTGCCCGGCGCCCGGGTCGATCAGCAGCCCGGGCTTGATCGCGCCGAAGGTCACGGTGACGTCGGCCCGGACCGCCGGCCCCTCCACTGCCCCGGTGTCGGCGTCGATGCCGCTGGGCAGGTCGACGGCCACCACGGTGGCGCCGGCCTGCCGGGCTGTTTCGGCCTCGGCCGCAAGGCTGGCGAACGGCTCGCGTAGGCCGCCGCGACCGCCGATACCGAGCAGGCCGTCGACGATCAGGTCGGCGCCGGCGATCGGGTGGGCGGCAGGGACGGCGTCGGCGTAACCGACGTCGGCAGGGCTGGACACCCGGCCGCCTGCTTCGCGCAGCGCGGCGGCGCCGCCGGGGTGCACCGTGGATCCGGCCGCGATCGCGGTGACGGCCGCGCCGCGGCGGGCCAGCAGGGCGCCGGCGTACAGCGCGTCGCCGCCGTTGTCCCCGCGGCCGGCCAGCACCACCACCCGGGCGCCGTACACATGGCCGGGCGCAGCATGGAGCAGGGCGGCGCAGATCGAGGCGAGCCCGGTCGCGGCCCGCCCCATCAGCGTCCCGTCCGGGACCAGGTCCATCAGCGCTTGCTCGGCGGCTCGCACGGTGGCGACCTGGTAGGCGTCTCGCATGGCTCTACCTACTCCCGGGCCTACTGCCCGGCTAGCGCCCGCCGGACATCCTCGGCGAGCTGCCCTACGACGCGTTCGGCCAGGGCCGCGTCCCTGGCCTGGATCATCAGCCTGATCTTGGGCTCGGTGCCGCTCGGCCGGACCAGGACCCGCCCGTCGCCGGCGAGTTCGGCCTCGGCCCGGCGGACCGCCTCGTCGGTCCACGGCCCGAGCCGCGACGCGTCGCCCGGCACGTTGACGAGGACCTGCGGGTACTTCGGCATCATCTTGGCCGCCGCGGCCAGCGGCACGCCGTGCCGGTTCACCGCGGCCAGCAGCTGCAGGCTGGTCAGCACGCCGTCGCCGGTGGTGGCGTGCTCACCCATGATGATGTGCCCGGACTGCTCGCCGCCGAGCACGTAGCCGCCGTCCCGCATGGCCGCGGACACGTGCTTGTCCCCCACCGGGGTCTCGATCACCGCGATGCCGGCGTCGCGCATCGCCATGTGGAAGCCCTGGTTCGACATCACCGTGACCACGACGGCGTCGCCGGCCAGCCGCCCCGCCTCCTTCAACCCGGTGGCGAGCACGGTCATGATCTGGTCGCCATCCAGCGGCTGCCCGTCCGCGTCGACGGCGAGGCACCGGTCGGCGTCCCCGTCGAAGGCGATGCCGGCGTCCGCGCCGTACTCCACCACCGCGGCGGACAGCGCGCCGAGCGCGGTAGAACCGCAGCCCTCGTTGATGTTCAGGCCGTCCGGCTCGTCCCCGATGGTGATGACCTCGGCGCCCGCCCGGCGCAGCGCCTGCGGCGCGATCAGGTACGCGGCGCCGTGCGCGCAGTCGGCCACGATCCGCAGTCCCGCCAGCGGCGGCTGCGGCTGCTCCGGCAGCGTGGCGAGCAGGTGATCCAGGTACAGCTCGTGCACGGCGCGGGCGTCGCTGACCCGGCCGAACTCGCGGGTCGTGGCCGCTTCGCTGAGCCGGGCCTCGATGGCGTCCTCGGTGGCGTCGGGCAGCTTGACCCCGCCCGGTCCGAAGAACTTGATCCCGTTGTCGGCGGCCGGGTTGTGGCTGGCCGAGATGACCACGCCGAAGGACGCCTTCAGCGCTCCCGTCAGGAAGGCCACGCCCGGCGTGGGGATGACCCCGAGCCTGAGCACGTCGACCCCGGCGCTGGCCAGCCCGGCCACCACCGCCGCCTCGAGGAACTCGCCCGAGGCGCGCGGGTCCCGGCCCACCACGGCCACCGGCCGTGCGCCGTGCCCCGCCTCACCGTGCCCCGCCTCACCGTGTCTTGCCTCGGCGCGGCCGAGCACGGCGGCCGCGGCCACGCTGAGGTTCAGGGCCAGGCTGGCGGTCAGCTCGTCACCGGCAACCCCCCGGACACCATCCGTACCGAACAAACGGCTACGCTGCCCCGCTTCAGCCATTTCGCTCCGCTCGCTGCTCTGCTGGTACGGCCGGGCTCGTGCGCGTAGGCTCGACAGGCTCCGCGCGGGCGGCACCTACCGCTTGGAGTACTGCGGTGCCTTACGGGCCTTCTTCAGGCCGTACTTCTTGCGCTCCTTGACCCGGGCGTCCCTGGTCAGGAAGCCTGCCTTCTTCAGCGCCGGGCGGTTCTCCGGGTCGACCAGGGTGAGCGCCCTGGTCACGCCGAGGCGCAGCGCGCCCGCCTGCCCGGTGACGCCGCCGCCGGTGATCCGGGCCACCACGTCGAACTGGTTCTCCGCGCCCAGGGTCACGAACGGCTCGTTGACGAGCTGCTGGTGCACCTTGTTCGGGAAGTACACGTCGAGCGTGCGGCCGTTGATCGTCCACTGGCCCGAACCGGGCATGATGCGGACCCTGGCGATGGCCTCCTTGCGGCGGCCGGTGCCGGCCGCGTGACCGGTGACCACGGGACGCCGCGCGACGGCCCGCGCCGGGGCGTCCTGGGAGCTCTCGGTGGTGTACTCCGACGGGGTTTCCGCGCCGAACTCGCCGTCGGCGGTGTACTCGCCGGTCTCGGCGTCGTCCTCGACGACGGGGGTGCTGCCAGTGGGCTCGGCCACGGTCTAGACCTCGTGCTTCCTCTGCTCTGTCCTGCTGCTCTGCTGCGTCACTGCTCGATCTGGGTGATCTCGTACGGCTTCGGCTGCTGCGCCTCGTGCGGGTGGTCGGGGCCCGCGTATACCTTGAGCTTGCGCAGCGTCTTGCGGCCGAGGGAGTTCTTCGGCAGCATCCCGCGCACCGCCTTCTCGACCGCGCGCTCGGGGTGGCTGTCCATCAGGCTGGCGTAGGAGATCGCCCGTAGGCCCCCCGGGTAGCCGGAGTGCCGGTAGGCGTGCTTCTGCTCGAGCTTGCTGCCGGACAGCGCGACCTTCGCCGCGTTGACCACGATCACGAAGTCGCCCGTATCCACGTGCGGCGCGAAGATCGGCTTGTGCTTGCCCCGGAGCAGCACGGCCACGTGGCTGGCCAGGCGGCCGAGCACCACGTCAGAAGCATCGATGACATGCCAGTGCCGGGTAATGTCACTGTCCTTCGGGCTGAATGTGCGCACAGTCCTAAGCCTTCGCGTATGTATCGTGATCTTCAACCGGCCTGCACCTGCTGGTGAGGACCGCCCTGGGCGCCCTGCTGGCTGACCGTACTGGTAAACCGCTGCCGGCACACCACGCGGGCGCATCGAACCGCGCGAACTGCGCGAACGAAGGCACACCGCGTGCATGCCCGTCGCGCATGACGCCAATGCAGCATACCCCTCGCACGCAGAGATTCCCAAAACGGAGCCGCCAGCAACCCCGTCCGAGCACGGACCTCACGGTTCGTCGCCGGACAGCTACACGGGATAGCGTGAGACGGGAAAGTTCCGCGTCCACCCTACCGGAACTGAGCAGGGCGCTACGCTCGACGTTATGGACCATCAGGGCGCGGGACGCACCCGTCGGGCGGCGGATACGCGCCGCCAGCCGCCCTGGCCGCCGTCGGACGGCCCCGGGTATCCGGAGGGTTCGGCGTTCCCAGGGAGCTCTGGATTCCCTGGTGAGCCGGGGTTTCCTGGTGACGCTGGGCCGCAGCGCGTCCTGGGCGCCGCGACCGGGCCGCAGAGGCTGACCGGTCCTCAGCACGTGACCGGCCCGCAGCGCATGACTGGCTCTGGCGGCGCCCGGCCAGGCCTGGCGGCCGGCACCGGCGCCCATCGGGTCCTCGGCCCGGGGACGGGCCCGAATCGCCTGATCGGCCCGGGCAGCGGCGCCCAGCCGACCCTGGGCCCGCCCGGCCCTCACGATACGGCGGCGCGGACGCCGGCCCGCGGATTCCCGTCGGCCCGTGAGCCCGCCGAATCGCCCACGGGCTCGTTCGGCCCCTGGCACACCCCGACCGGCCCGCTCCCCGTCCAGGACGATACGGAGGACGCCTACCCGCCGAACGACCCGGGCTTCCCCGACCAGCTGCCGGCTGACAGCCAGGCCCCCTCGGGAGGGCGGCGGCGCGGCAGTGGCGGCGGCCGGACCAGGCGCCGCACCCGGGCCTGGATCGCCGTGGCCGCGGTGGTGGCGGCCGGAGCCGGGTTCGCCGGGTTCAAGTACCTGTACGAGGCGCGAGCGAACGCGCCGGTGCCGCCGACGCTGCGGCTCCCCACGAACGCGCCCGGTTCGCCCGGCTTCGACAAGGCCCTGGGCAAGTGGCAGCACATCGGGACCCGGGCCAGGGATCCCCAGGCGCTGACCATCGCCGGGCTCTACCCGCCGCAGTTCTCGCTCGACGGCAAGGGGTACGTCAGGACCGCGGCCAGCGCCACCAAGACGTGCTCGCTGGCGGTGTACGGCGCGGACCTGCAGGCCGCGCTGCAGGCAGGCCACTGCAGCCAGGTGGTGCGGGCGAGTTACATCTCGGCTGACGGCAAAATGATGGGTACCGTCGGCGTGATCAACCTGATCAGTTCGAACGCCGCCCAGAAGGTCGGCCAGGTCACCGGGCCGGAGCAGATCATCGCGCCGCTGACCAGCAAGAAGGGCCCGACGAAGAAGCTGGGCACCGGGACCGGCGTCGTCCAGGCCGAGATCAAGGGCCACTACCTGATCTTGATGTGGGCCGAGTACGCGAACCTGAAGTCACCGTCGGGTCAAGCGCAGCGACAGGCCCTGGAGCAGTTCGCCGCGAACCTCGTCACCGGCAGCGCCAACATCAACCTCAGTACCCGGATGCTGTCCGGCAAGCAGTGAGCGGACCGCGCCGCTCGTTTCAGACGACGCGTTCCCGTCATGGGCGGCCCTTCGTCCGGCACGCGGGCCAACCCTTAGCGGGGCGCGGTGCGGACGGTGCGGGTGGCGGCGGCGCGGGCGGCCAGCTGCTCCGGCGGCGGGTAGCCGACCTCTTCCAGGCACAGGCCATGCGGCGGGACCACGCGGACGGCCGGATCGCGGACCGCGGCCGCGAGCATCGCGGCGGGCCAGTCGGGCGGCCGGCGTCCCTCGCCGACGGCGAGCAGCGCGCCGACCAGCGCGCGGACCATGTTGTGGCAGAACGCGTCGGCTACCACGGTGGCGACCGCGATGCCGTGATCGTCCCGGTGCCAGGACAGGGTGCGCAGCGTCCGGATGGTGGTGGCGCCCTCCCGCCGGCGGCAGAAGGCGGCGAAATCGTGCTCGCCCAGGCACGGCCGCCCAGCGTCATTCATGGCGGCCAGGTCGAGCCGCCGGAAGTACCACAGCGTCTCGTGCCTGCGTAGCGGGTCGGCGGCGGCCTCGTCGTCACAGACGCGGTAGGCGTAGCGGCGCCACAGCGCGGAGAACCGCGCGTCGAATCCGCCGGGCGCGAGGCCCGCGGCCCGCACCCGGATATCGGCGGGCAGCAGGCTGGCCAGGCGGGCGATCACCCGGCCCGTTCGGTCATCGTTGCCGGGCCAGGCCGAGGCGGGGACGTCTAGGTGGACGACCTGGCCGCGGGCGTGCACCCCGGCATCGGTGCGGCCGGCCACCGTCAGTTTCGGGGCGGACGGCAGCCGCAGCACTCGTCCGAGCGCTGCGGCCAGCACGTCCTCTACGGTCCGTCTGCCGGGCTGGGCGGCCCACCCGGAAAAGGCTGACCCGTCGTAGGAAAGATCAACCCGGAGCCTAACGGTCCGAGGTTCTCCTTCCGAGTCCACCTCGGGGCGGTCCTGGGTCAGGCGTTCCCGGCTGGCTTGCCGTCCTCGTCGCCGGCTTCGGTGTCATCCTCGTCGGTGTCATCCTCGTCGGCGGCGTCATCCTCGGCGCTGTCCTCAACGGCCGCCTCGTCCGCGACGTCGTCGACGTCCTGGACCTCGTCGGCCTCCTCGGCCTCGGTCGCCTCGGCCGCGGATGCCTCGGCCGCCTCATCGGCCTCCGCCTCGGCGGCGGCCGTGACCGCGGGAGCCGCGGCTGTGGTGGCGTCGGCCGGAGCCCGGCGGGCCCGGCGGCGCGGCCTGGCCGCGACCGGCTCGCCGCGGACCAGCTCGATGACGGCCATCGCCGCGTTGTCGCCCTTGCGCGGCCCGATCTTGGTGATCCGGGTGTAACCGCCGTCCCGCTCGGAGAACTCCGGCGCGATCTCGGTGAACAGCTGGTGCACCACGCCCTTGTCGGTGACCACGGTCAGCACGTGGCGCCGGGCGTGCAGGTCGCCGCGCTTGGCGAAGGTGATCAGCCGCTCGGCCACCGGGCGCAGCCGCTTAGCCTTGGCCTCGGTGGTGGTGATCCGGCCATGCTGGAACAGCGCGGTGGCCAGGTTCGCCAGGATGTGCCGTTCGTGAGCCGGGCTGCCGCCCAGGCGGTGGCCCTTGGTGGGCGTGGGCATACTGACCTCTCCTCGTTATCCGTGGCGGGGTGCCACGTCAGTATTGCTCGGTCTCCACGTAGCTCTCGTCGTCGTCGCTGTAGGCACCGACCGCGCTGCTCGGGTCGAACCCGGGCGGCGAGTCCTTGAGCGAGAGACCCATGTCAACGAGCTTCTGCTTGACTTCCTCGATCGACTTGGCGCCGAAGTTCCTGATGTCGAGCAGGTCCTGCTCGCTGCGGCCGACGAGCTCGCCCACCGTGTGGATGCCCTCGCGCTTGAGGCAGTTGTAGGAACGGACGGTGAGGTTGAGGTCCTCGATCGGCAGCGCCAGATCGGCCGCGAGCGCGGCGTCGGTCGGCGACGGGCCGATGTCGATGCCCTCGGCGTCGACGTTGAGCTCGCGGGCCAGCCCGAACAGCTCGACCAGCGTCTTGCCCGCGCTGGCCACCGCGTCCCGCGGGCGCATGCACGGCTTGGTCTCGACGTCGAGGATGAGCCGGTCGAAGTCGGTGCGCTGCTCGACCCGGGTGGCCTCGACCTTGTAGGTGACCCGGAGCACGGGCGAGTAGATGGAGTCGATCGGCACCCGGCCGATCTCCTGGCCCGGCTGCTTGTTCTGGGTGGCCGAGACGTAGCCGCGGCCGCGCTCGACGGTGAGCTCCATCTCGAGCTTGCCCTTGGCGTTCAGGGTGGCGATGTGCAGCTCGGGGTTGTGCACCTCGACGCCGGCCGGCGGCGCGATGTCGGCCGCGGTCACCTCGCCGGGACCCTGCTTGCGCAGGTACATGACGACCGGCTCGTCGTGCTCGGAGGACACCACCAGTTCCTTCAGGTTCAGGATGATGTCGGTGACATCTTCCTTCACGCCGGGAACGGTAGAGAACTCGTGCAGGACGCCCTCGATCCTGATGCTGGTGACGGCCGCGCCCGGGATGGAGGACAGCAGCGTGCGCCGGAGCGAGTTGCCGATCGTGTAACCGAAACCCGGCTCGAGCGGCTCGATCACGAACCTGGACCGGTATTCGTCTACCTGCTCCTCGGCGAGCGAGGGGCGCTGAGCGATGAGCATTGATTTTTCCTTTCCACGACGCCCGCTATATGACGTCGTGTTTGCCCCCGGGGGGCGACCCCCCGGTGACCCCCCGCTCAGGGGGGCCGGCCCCCCTGACACCCCCCGGGGGTCCCTGCGGGACCCCAGTGGGGAGGTGGGGGGCATCGTTGTCAGGCCATCGAGGCCTGACAACGATTACTTCGAGTAGTACTCGACGATGAGCTGTTCCTGGACCTGGGTGTCGATCTGTGCCCGGACGGGCAGCGAGTGCACCAGGATCCGCATCTTGTCCGACACCACCTCGAGCCAGGCCGGCACGATGCGCTCGCCGGCCTCGGCTCGCGCGATGACGAACGGCGTCATCTCGAGGAACTTGGGGATCACCTCGACGATGTCGTTCTCGCTGACCCGGTAGGACGGGATGTCGACCTTCTTGCCGTTCACCGTGAAGTGGCCGTGGGTCACCAGCTGGCGGGCCATGTCGCGGCTCTTGGCAAAGCCGGCCCGGAAGACGACGTTGTCCAGGCGGCGCTCGAGCAGCTGGAGCATGGTCTCGCCGGTACGGCCGTGCTTGCGGGCCGCTTCCACGTAGTATCCGTGGAACTGCCGCTCCAGGATGCCGTAGATCCGGCGGGCCTTCTGCTTCTCCCGGATCTGTGTCAGGTAGTCGCCTTCCTTGGGCCGGTTCCGGCCGTGCTCGCCCGGCGGGTAGGGCCGGATCTCGATCGGGCACTTCGGCGAGTCGCACTTAGCGCCCTTGAGGAAGAGCTTGGTCTTCTCCCGGCGGCACAGTTTGCAGTCCGGGCCTGTGTATCGAGCCATAGTGTCGGTATCTCCTCAAGCCCTCAGACCCGGCGCCGCTTCGGCGGCCGGCAGCCATTGTGCGGAACGGGGGTCATGTCCTGGATCGAACCGACCTCCAGCCCGGTCGCCTGCAGCGACCTGATGGCGGTCTCCCGGCCCGAGCCCGGACCCTTGACGAAGACGTCGACCTTGCGCATGCCGTGCTCCATCGCGCGCCGGGCCGCGGCTTCCGCGGCCATCTGGGCGGCGTACGGCGTCGACTTGCGCGAACCCTTAAAGCCGACCTGACCTGCGGACGCCCACGAGATGACGTTTCCGGTCGGGTCGGTAATCGAGATGATCGTGTTGTTGAACGTGCTCCTGATGTGGGCGTGCCCGTGAGCGACGTTCTTCCGCTCCTTGCGGCGCACCTTCTTGGCGGCCTGCTGACGGCTCCTTGGCGGCATATCTTTCTGTGGCTTCCTTGTGAGGTGATCGATCCGCGGAACGGACTACTTCTTCCCGGCCTTCTTCTTGCCGGCCACCGTCTTCTTCTTGCCCTTGCGGGTGCGCGCGTTGGTCTGCGTCCGCTGCCCGTGTACCGGGAGCCCGCGACGGTGGCGGATGCCCTGGTAGCTGCCGATCTCGACCTTGCGCCTGATGTCGGCCTGAACCTCGCGGCGCAGGTCACCTTCGACCTGGTAGGTCGCGTCGATCCAGTCGCGGAGCTTCATCAGCTCCTCGTCGCTGAGGCTGCTGACCCGGGTGTCCCCGCTGACGCCGGTCGCCGCCAGCGTCTGCAGCGCCCTCGTGCGGCCGATGCCGTAGATATAGGTGAGTGCGACCTCGACCCGCTTGTCGCGGGGCAGGTCCACTCCAGAAAGCCTGGCCATGTGCGGGCAGTTCTCCTTCGTCTCGCGGAGGTCCTTCGCGCCGCCCCCGCGCCCTGCCCGGACACGGCCCCGGCCTCCGACCGGGGGTCGCAGCCACGGATGGCTGCCTGCGGTACGCGTCTATCTATCTGGGTCAGCCCTGGCGCTGCTTGTGCCTGGGGTCGGAGCAGATGACCATGACGCGGCCGTGCCGACGGATGATCCGGCACTTACTGCAGATCTTCTTGACGCTCGGCTTGACCTTCACGGTGCTTTCTCCACTAAATCTGATTCTATTATTACTTACTATTACTTGTACCGGTACACGATCCGCCCGCGACTGAGGTCGTAGGGGCTGAGCTCCACGACCACGCGGTCGTCAGGCAGGATGCGGATGTAGTGCATCCGCATTTTCCCGCTGATGTGAGCGAGAACCTTGTGCCCGTTGTCCAGCTCCACCCGGAAGAAGGCATTCGGGAGTGACTCGACAACCGTGCCTTCAATCTCAATGGCGCCGTCTTTCTTGGGCATGTCCTCCGCGCTTCGCTGTGGTGATGGCCCGCGCCTGAGCGCGGTCTGGTCTGGCCGTACTGTGTTCTGGCCGTATTGTGTTCTGGCCGTGCTGTGTTCTGCTCGCCCGTCCGGCCCTGTTCACGCCGCGCTGGCTTACGACAGCGGACGAGAAGACCGGAAGGGCATTCGTAGGTCGGTATCGTGGTCGCGTACGCGAACCCCCGAGCGCCGGCCAGGCAGGACCCAGCAGATGGGCCGGAGACGAGTGTACTCGACCCCGCGCCCCGGCGCGAACCGCCCAGGTTATTAAGACACCGCGGGGCGCTCAGCTATTCCCCGTGACGCTGCGAACGGCGGACTATCGCCCAGATCCACGGGAGCGCGATCAGCGCCCACCAGGGGAACCAGGTGCCGCTGCCGACCACGGCGGCGACCGCCCAGATGGCGACCAGCGCGGACGTTACCGCCGCCCACACGCCCATGGCCACCGTCCCCGGCGCGAACCTGGCCGGGCCGTGGCCGCCCAGGTCGGTCGGCAGCAGCGACTGCCCGAGGTGCGGCGGAGCGCGCCGCAGCGAGGCGTCGGGCAGCTGGTACAGGTCGATGGCGGGCAGGTCCGCCAGCAGTTCGTCGAGCTCGCCCAGCGTCCTGGCCTCCAGGGCGCGGTCCATGCGCTCACCGAACTCCTCCGCGGTCAGCCGGCCGGCGGCGTGGTGCTCGCGCAGCAGCGCTGCCACGCGGTCGCGATCCGCGTCCGAGGCGCGGATTCGCGGGTCACCAGGCACCGGGCACCCTCCTAGGTCGGCGGAACGCTTTCCGGGTTCTTCTCCTTCTTCCTAGTATCGCCGAGGCTTGTTTCCCTTACGCCCGGGTGCCCGGCGAACCCGGACTCACCGCCGTCTTCGGCCGTCAGCACCCAGGGTCCGTCGGGGGTGATCGCGACCGTGTGCTCGAAGTGCGCGGCCCGGCTCCCGTCGGCGGTGACTACCGTCCAGTCGTCGTCGAGCAGGACGGTCTCCGCGCCGCCGAGCATCACCATCGGCTCGATGGCCAGCGCCATGCCCGGCCGCAGCCGCGGTCCGTGGCCCGCTCGCCCATAGTTGGGCACCGGCGGGTCCATGTGCATGGCACTGCCGATGCCGTGGCCGGTGTACTCCTGGACCAGGCCGTACCGGCCGGATCGGCCGACGCTGGTCTCCACCGCGTGGGAGACGTCGCCGAGGCGGCGCCCGGCGCGGGCCTGGGCCAGTCCGTGCCACAGCGCGGTCTCGCACGCCTCGAGCAAGGCGGCGTCCGCGGCGGAGATGGTGCCCACGCCGACGGTGAGGGCCGCGTCGCCGTGCCATCCGCCGACGATGGCGCCGCAGTCGATGGAGATGATGTCGCCGTCGCGCAGGCTCCGCCGCGGGCTCGGGATGCCGTGCACGATCTCCTCGTTCACCGACGTGCAGATCGTCGCCGGGTAGCCGTGGTACCCCTTGAACGACGGGGTCGCGCCCGCGCCGCGGATCTCGGCCTCGGCGATCGCGTCAAGCTCCGCGGTGGTGACGCCGGGCCGGACCGCGGCGGCCAGGACGCGCAGGGTGCGCGCGACCACCAGCCCGGCCTCGCGCATCATCTTGATCTGCTCCGGGGTCTTGATCTCGATACTCATGCCTCTGCCACCAAGCCACATATACCGGGCCGCTCTCAACGTACGAACGGACGGAGCGCGGCCATGGCCCGGCTGGTGACCTCTTCCACCGGGCCGGTCGCGTCGATGCCGATCAGGATGTTCTCGTCGGCGTAGAAGGCGATGAGCGGCGAGGTCTGCTCGGCGTAGACCTCGAGCCTATGCCTGATCGTCTCCTCGGAATCGTCGTCCCGCTGGAAGAGCTCGCCGCCGCAATCGTCGCAGATGCCGGTGCGGGCGGGCGGGTCGTACAGGACGTGCCAGACCCGCTCGCAGCGACGGCAGGTCCGGCGGCCCGACAGCCGCCGCACCACCTCGTCCTCGTCCACAACCAGCTCGAGCACCACGCTGAGCCGGGCGTCCCACTCCTGCAGCAGCAGCTTCTTCAGCGTCTCGGCCTGCGGCACGTTCCGCGGGAAGCCGTCGAGGAGGAAACCTTCCTGCGCGTCGTCCTCGGCCAGCCGGTCCCGGACCATCGCCACCGTTACCTCGTCCGGTACCAGGTCACCCCGTTCCATGAACTCCCTGGCCTTACGGCCGAGCTCGGTATTACTGGTGACGTTGTACCGGAAAATATCACCTGTCGAGATCCTCGGGATCGCCAGGTGCGAAGCGATGAACTGGGCCTGTGTCCCCTTGCCCGCACCGGGGGGCCCGACGAGGACGATGCGCACTATCGCAAGAAACCCTCATAGTTGCGCTGCTGCAGCTGGCTCTCGATCTGCTTCACCGTGTCCAGCCCGACGCCGACCATGATCAGCAGGCTGATTCCGCTGAACGGGAACTGGTTGGCGACGCCGGCGGCGCCGAGCGCCACCAGCGGGAACAGCGCAATTACCCCGAGGTAAACCGAACCCGGCGCGGTGAGCCTGCTCAGCACGTACTGGAGGTACTCGGCGGTCGGCCGTCCGGGTCTGATGCCGGGGATGAACCCGCCGTACTTCTTCATGTTGTCGGCTACTTCGGTCGGGTTGAAGGTAATCGACACGTAGAAGTAGGTGAACCCGACGATCAGCAGGAAGAAGGCGGCCATGTAGAAAACGGAGTTGCTCTGCTCGACGTAGCGGGCGACCCAGGCCACCCAGCCCTGCGGCTTGTTCTGGTTGCCGAACAACTGGGCCGCCAGCGTCGGGATGTAGAGCAGCGACGAGGCGAAGATGACCGGGATGACGCCGGCCTGGTTCACCTTCATCGGGATGTAGGTCGAGGTGCCACCGTACATGCGGCGGCCCACCATCCGCTTGGCGTACTGCACCGGGATGCGGCGCTGGGCTTGTTCCATGAACACGATGAACGCGACGATGGCGACGACCACCACGATGGCGATGGCCGCGTAGAACGCCCCCTTGACCCGGTAAATAGCCAGGATCTCACCCGGGATGACCGAGATGACCGTGGTGAAGATCAGCACCGACATACCGTTGCCGACGCCGCGGTCGGTGATCAGCTCGCCCATCCACATGATGACCGTGGTGCCCGCCACCATGGTGATCACCATCGTGGCGATGGTGAAGGTCGAGGAGTTCGGGATCAGCGCGTTGGCGGTGCCGGACGCCCCGCAGCCGTTGAACAGGGTGCCCGACTTCGCCAGCTCCACGTACCCGGTGGACTGGAGCACGGCCAGGCCCACGGTGAGGTACCTGGTGTACTGGGTGATCTTGGCCTGTCCGGACTGACCCTCCTTCTTCAGCGTCTCCAGCCGCGGGATGACGACCGTGAGCAGCTGCAGGATGATGCTGGCGGTGATGTACGGCATGATGCCGAGCGCGAACACCGACAGCCGCAGCAGCGCCTGGCCGCTGAGCAGGTTGACGATGGCGAGCACGCCCGCCGTCGAACCCTGGGCGGCCGCGTTCGAGCAGAACGCCACGTTCTTCTCGCTGATGCCCGGTGTGGGCAGCGAGGCGCCGAAACGGAACAACGCGATGAGGCCGAGGGTGATCAGCAGCTTCTTGCGAAGGTCCGGAGTCTGGAACGCCCGCACGAAGGCCGTCAGCATGCGCAGTCCTCGGTTCGGTTGATCGGGCAGTCCACGTATCTTACCCGGCACGCCATGGGTTGTCTCCCTTGGTTAGGAGAGCTCGCTCTGTGTCAGGAGAGCTCGGTGACCGTACCGCCGGCCCGCTCGATCTTCGCCGCGGCCGTGGCCGAGAACGCGTGCGCGGTCACCCGCAGGGCCACGTCGATCTCGCCGGTGCCGAGCACCTTGATCAGCTCACCCTTGCGGGCCGCACCCCTGGCGACCAGGTTCTCCGGGGTCACGTCGCCGCCCTCGGGGAACAACTCGGCCAGCCGGCCGGTGTTCACCACCTGGTAGCTGGTGCCGAAACTCGCGTTGGAGAAGCCCTTCAGCTTCGGCACCCGGCGGTTCAGCGGCATCTGGCCGCCCTCGAAGCCGAGACGCATCGTGTTGCGGGCCTTGGTGCCCTTGGTGCCGCGCCCGGCCGTCTTGCCCTTGGATGCCTCACCGCGGCCGACCCGCGTCTTGGCCTTGTGCGCTCCCGGGGCCGGCCGCAGATGGTGCAGCTTCAGCCCGCGCCCGGAGGCATTCTGTTCGTCCGGCATTTAGTCCACTTCCTCCACCGTCACCAGGTGGCGCACGGTCTTGATCATGCCGCGGAACTCAGGCCGGTCCGGCTTGACCACGACCTGGCCGATCCGGCGCAGCCCGAGCGAGCGCAGCGAGTTCCGCTGCGCGCTGTTCCCGCCAATCTTCGACTTGATCTGTGTCACCTTCAGCTGTGCCATCTGTCCGTTCCCCTCAGGTCCCGGCCGCGGCCGCACGCGCCCGCAGCATGGCCGCGGGGGCCACGTCCTCGATCGGCAGGCCGCGCTTGGCCGCGATCTCCTCGGGCCGGTTCAGGCTCTTCAGCGCGGCCACCGTCGCGTGCACGACGTTGATCGGGTTGGACGAGCCGAGCGAGCGGGACAGCACGTCGTGGATGCCCGCGCACTCCAGCACGGCCCGCACCGGGCCGCCGGCGATGACGCCGGTTCCCGGGCTGGCCGGCTTGAGCAGCACCACGCCCGCCGCTTCCTCGCCCTGCACCGTGTGCGGGATGGTGCTGGCGATCATCGGCACCCGGAAGAAGTGCTTCTTGGCCTCCTCCACACCCTTGGCGATGGCGGCCGGCACCTCCTTGGCCTTGCCGTACCCGACGCCGACCATGCCCTTGCCGTCGCCCACCACGACCAGCGCGGTGAAGCTGAAGCGCCGGCCGCCCTTGACGACCTTGGCCACCCGGTTGATGGTGACCACATGCTCGAGGTAGGCGGCCTGCTTCTCGGCCGCGCTGCCGCGCCGGTCCTCACGGCGATCGCGCCGTTCGCCGCCGCCGCCTCGCCGCGGTCCTCCTGGCATTAGCCCTTCCTCATCTCTGTATTACCGTGCTCGTTCACAGCTGTAGTCCGCCTTCCCTGGCGCCGTCCGCGAGCGCCGCGATGCGGCCGTGGTAGCGATAGCCGCCACGGTCGAACACGACGGCCGCGATGCCCGCATCCTTGGCGCGCTGCGCGAGCAGCTCGCCGACCTGACGCGCCTTGGCCGTCTTGTCGCCCTCGGCGGTCCGGATCGGCGCGTCCAGGGTGGACGCGGCGGCCAGCGTGCGGCCCGCGCTGTCGTCGATGATCTGCGCGAACATGTGCCGCGCCGACCGGTTGACGACGAGCCGGGGACGGCTCGCGCTGCCGGTGACCCTCTTGCGGACCCGCAGGTGCCGGCGGACGCGCCCGGCCGCGGTGGCGTGCGTGTGCGGACGCACCCGTCCGGTGGCCCGTGCGTGCGACCTGGTCTTGGTGCCAGCCATGACTTACTTCCCAGCCTTCCCGACCTTGCGGCGGATCTGCTCGCCCTGGTACCGCACGCCCTTGCCCTTGTACGGATCGGGCTTGCGGAGCTTGCGAATTTGCGCGGCGATCTCGCCCACCTGCTGCTTGTCGATGCCCTCGACCACGAACCTGGTCGGGGCCTCGACCCGGAAGGTGATGCCCTCGGGCGGGGTGATGACCACGGGGTGGCTGAACCCGAGCGAGAACTCCAGGTTGCTGCCCCTGGCCTGCACCCGGTAGCCGACGCCGACGATCTCCAGGGTCTTGCTGTAGCCGTCGGTGACGCCGGTGACCATGTTGGCGATCAGCGTGCGCGACAGTCCGTGCAGCGCGCGCACCGGGCCCTCGTCGTTCGGCCTGGTGACCTTGATGACCCCGTCCTCGCGCATGACGTCGATGGGGTCCGCCACGGTGTGCTGCAGGGTGCCCTTCGGGCCCTGCACGGTGACCTGGCGCCCGTCGATCTCGACCTGTACCCCGCTGGGGATGGTCACGGGGAGCCGCCCGATCCTTGACATTGCAGCTCTCCTTACCAGACGTAGGCGAGGACTTCCCCGCCCACGCCACGCTTCTTGGCCTGCTTGTCGGTCAGCAGCCCGCCCGACGTGGAGATGATCGCCACGCCGAGGCCGCCCAGGACCCGGGGCAGGTTGTCCTTCTTCGCGTACACGCGCAGGCCGGGCTTTGACACCCGCTTGATGCCGGCGATGGAGCGCTCGCGCTGGTTCCCGAACTTGAGGGTGACCACGAGGTTCTTGCCGACTTCGGCGTCTTCCACCCGCCAGCCGGCGATGTAGCCCTCCTGCTGGAGGATCTCCGCGATGTGGGACTTGATCTTGGAGTACGGCATGCCCACAGTGTCGTGGTACGCCGAATTCGCGTTCCGCAGTCGCGTCAGCATGTCCGCGATCGGATCGGTCATCGTCATGGCCTTGAGGCCTTCCTCACCGCGGTTTCCCTTGTTTCCAGGGACCTGCGGTGTGCTCGTTCGGTTGTTACCAGCTGGACTTGGTGATGCCGGGCAGTTCGCCCCGGTGCGCCATCGTGCGGAAGCAGATCCGGCACAGGCTGAACCTGCGGTAGACGGCCCGCGGCCGCCCGCAGCGGGTGCACCGCGTGTAGGCCCGCACCTGGAACTTCGGAGTCCGCTTCTGCTTGACGACCAACGCCTTCTTCGCCACTTGTCACCCCTCCCTGAAGGGGAAGCCGAGCCGTCGCAGTAGCGAACGGCCTTCGGCGTCGTTTGTTGCCGTGGTCACCACGGTGATGTCCATCCCGCGCTGCCTATCCACCTTGTCCGGGTCGATCTCATGGAACATGACCTGCTCGACGAGACCGAACGTGTAGTTGCCGTGACCGTCGAACTGCCGGTCGGACAGGCCGCGGAAGTCGCGGATCCGGGGCAGCGCGATCGTCAGCAGCCGGTCGAGGAACTCCCACATCCGGTCACCGCGCAGCGTGCTGTGCGCGCCGATGGGCATGCCCTCGCGCAGCTTGAACTGGGCCACGGACTTCTTCGCCCGGGCCACGGCCGGCCGCTGCCCGGTGATGGTGGACAGGTCACGGACCGCGCCCTCGATCAGCTTCGCGTCCCTGGCCGCCTCGCCGACGCCCATGTTCACGACGATCTTGGTCAGGCCGGGGACCTGCATCACGTTGGCGAAACCGAACTCGTCCCTGAGCGCGGGCGCGATCTCGGTCCGGTAGCGCTCCTTGAGCCGCGGTACCGGCGGCGCTTCGGTGGCCATCAGATGTCCTTCCCGCTCGGCCTGGCGACGCGGACCTTGCTGCCGTCCTCGTCGAACCGGTAGCCGACCCTTGCGGCCTTCTTGCTGTCCGGATCGGTCAGCTGGACGTTGCTCACGTCGATCGGGGCCTCCTCGTGCGTGATGCCGCCTTCCTTGGCACCCCGCTGCCCCTGGTAGCTGACCTTCTTGTTCTTCTTGACCACGTTGACGCCCTGGACCAGGACCTTGCCCCGGTCCGGGTAGGCCGCGATGACCAGGCCGGTACGACCCTTGTCGCGGCCCGCGATCACCACCACGTGGTCGTTCTTCTTGATCTTCATCTAGAGCACCTCCGGCGCTAGCGAGATGATCCGCATGAAGCGCTTCTCCCGCAGCTCGCGACCGACCGGGCCGAAGATGCGCGTGCCCCGCGGGTCACCGCCGTCCCTGATCAGCACCGCCGCGTTCTCGTCGAAGCGGATATAGGAGCCATCGCCGCGGCGGCGCTCCTTGCGGGTGCGCACCACGACCGCCTTGACGACATCGCCCTTCTTCACGCCGGCGCCGGGAAGGGCATCCTTCACGGTCGCCACGATGACGTCACCGATGCCCGCGTATCGCCGGCCGCTGCCGCCGAGCACACGGATGCAGAGGATCTCCTTTGCACCCGTGTTGTCGGCGACCTTGAGCCGCGACTCCTGCTGGATCACGTCAACTCCTGAAGTTCTCGCCGGGCACCGGAGCCAGGCGGATCTGTCCTACTACTTGGCCTTCTCGAGGATCTCGGCAACCCGCCAGCGCTTGGTCGCGGACAGCGGCCGGGTCTCCATCAGCAGCACGCGGTCACCCACGCCGCAGGCGTTGGTGGCGTCGTGCGCCTGGTACTTCTTGGTACGACGCAGCACCTTGCCGTACTTAGGGTGCTTGACGTGGTCCTCGACCTGGACGACAACGGTCTTGTCCATCTTGTCGCTGACCACGAGCCCTTCACGGCCCTTGCGGTTGCCCCTGGTCTCGGGGGTACCGCCGGTGGCGTTCTCGCTCATTTGCCGGCCTCCTCGTCATCCTCAGCGGAGCCGCTCGCGGCGACAGCCACCGGTGCCTCGTCCTCCGGCTCGCCGGAATCCTCGATCAGGGTGATGATCCCGAGCTCGCGCTCCCGCATCACCGTGTAGATCCGGGCGATTTCCTTGCGCACCGCACGGAGCCTGCCGTGGCTCTCCAGCTGACCGGTAGCACCCTGGAAGCGCAGGTTGAACAGCTCTTCCTTGGCCTCGGTCAGCTTGGCGTGCAGTTCCTCCTCGGTGGAGACGCGCAGCTGCGCGGTCAGGCTGCTAGCCATCAGCCCTCACCCACTTCACGCTTGATTACCCTGCACTTCATCGGCAGCTTGTGGACGGCGCGGCGGAGCGCCTCCCTGGCCACCGGCTCGGCGACCCCGGAGAGCTCGAACATGACCCGTCCGGGCTTCACGTTCGCGATCCACCACTCCGGCGAGCCCTTGCCCGAGCCCATCCGGGTCTCGGCCGGCTTCTTGGTCAGCGGCCGGTCGGGGTAGATGTTGATCCACACCTTCCCGCCACGGCGGATGTGCCGCGTCATGGCGATACGGGCGGCCTCGATCTGCCGGTTGGTCACGTACGCGTGCTCGAGCGCCTGGATCCCGTACTCGCCGAAGTTCACGTGGGTTCCGCCGGTCGCGTTGCCGGTCCGGTGCGGACGGTGCTGCTTCCTGTGCTTGACCCTACGCGGAATGAGCATGTCCTCAGCCCTCCTCGCCCGCGCCGGCGCCAGCGGCCTCGGGGGCCCGGCGCCGCCGCTGCGGCTCACGCGAAGGACGCTGCGGCCGCTGCTGGGCTGCGGCCCGCAACGCGGCCGCCTGTGCCTCACGCCCGGCCCGACTGGTCGGCGCCTCGCCCTTATAGATCCAGACCTTCACGCCGATCCGGCCGAAGGTGGTGCGGGCCTCGTAGAAGCCGTAGTCGATGTCCGCGCGCAGCGTGTGCAGCGGCACCCGGCCCTCGCGGTAGAACTCGGACCGCGACATCTCCGCGCCGCCGAGACGGCCCGAGCACTGGACCCGGATCCCCTTGGCGCCGCCCTTCATCGCGCTCTGGATCGCCTTGCGCATGGCCCGCCGGAACGAAACCCGGCTGGACAGCTGCTCGGCCACCCCCTGCGCGACCAGCTGGGCGTCGATCTCGGGGTTCTTCACCTCGAGGATGTTCAGCTGGATCTGCTTGGCGGTCAGCTTCTCCAGGTCACCGCGGATGCGGTCGGCCTCGGCGCCGCGGCGGCCGATGACGATGCCGGGCCGGGCGGTGTGGATGTCCACCCGCACCCGGTCCCTGGTCCGCTCGATCTCGACCTTGGAGATGCCGGCCCGCTCCATGCCGCGCTGCAGCATGCGGCGGATGGCCACGTCCTCGGCCACGTACTCCTTGTACAGCTTGTCGGCGTACCAGCGGCTCTTGAAGTCGGTGGTGATGCCCAGCCGGAACCCGTGCGGGTTCACTTTCTGCCCCACTAGCGAGTCCCTCCTTCGGAATCGTCGGAGACGATAACCGTGATGTGGCTGGTGCGCTTGAGCACTCGGTAACCGCGGCCCTGGGCGCGCGGCCTGAATCGCTTGAGCGTCGGTCCCTCGTCGACCCAGGCGCGGCGTACCCACAGCATGCCCCGGTCCCCGCGCCCGCCGCGGGCGTCGGCGTTGGCGACCGCGCTGGCGAGCACCTTGCCGACTGGGTCACTGGCCGACTGTGGCGCGAACGCGAGCACGGCCTTCGCCTCGTCGGCGGGCAGCCCGCGAATCAGGTCCACCACCCGGCGGGCCTTCCGCGGCGTGACGCGGACGTGCCGCGCCATTGCCCTGGCTTCCATCATTCCTCCTGGGTCCGGCTAGCGACGGCTGCGCCGGTCGTCCTTGACGTGAGATCGGAAAGTCCGCGTAGGCGCGAACTCGCCGAGCTTGTGGCCCACCATCGATTCGGTGATGAACACCGGGATGTGCTTCCTGCCGTCATGCACGGCGATCGTGTGCCCCAGCATCGCCGGGACGACCATGGAACGCCGGGACCAGGTCCTGATGACGGTCTTGGAGCCCCTCTCGTTCTGTACGTCCACCTTTTTCATCAGGTGGTCGTCCACGAAGGGGCCCTTCTTAAGGCTACGAGGCATCGCGTGCTGCTCCTACCGCTTGTTCCTGCCGCGGCGACGGCTGATCAGCCGGTCACTCGGCTTGTGCGCCGGGCGGGTCCGGCCCTCCGGCTTGCCCCACGGGCTGACCGGGTGGCGTCCGCCCGAGCTCTTGCCCTCACCGCCGCCAAGCGGGTGGTCAACGGGGTTCATCGCCACGCCGCGGACGGTCGGGCGCTTGCCCTTCCACCGGTTGCGGCCCGCCTTGCCCAGCTTGATGTTGCCCTGCTCGGCGTTGCCGACCTCACCCACCGTGGCGCGGCAGGTCGCGTCGACCCGCCGGATCTCGCCGGACGGCATCCTCAGCTGGGCGTAGCCGCCCTCCTTGGCGAGCAGCTGGACCCCGGCGCCGGCCGACCGCGCGATCTTCGCGCCGCCGCCCGGGCGCAGCTCGATGGCGTGCACCACCGTGCCGGTCGGGATGAAGCGCAGCGGCAGCGAGTTGCCCGGCTTGATGTCCGCGCCGGGACCGCTCTCCACCCGGTCGCCCTGCGACAGGCCGGTCGGGCAGATGATGTAGCGCTTTTCGCCGTCCGCAAAGTGCAGCAGCGCGATCCGCGCGGTGCGGTTCGGGTCGTACTCGATGTGCGCGACCTTGGCCGGCACGCCGTCCTTGTCCGCCCGCCGGAAATCGATCAGCCGGTAGGACCGCTTGTGGCCGCCGCCCTGATGCCGGGCGGTGATGCGGCCGTGCACGTTCCTGCCGCCCTGCGAGTGCAGCGGGCGCACCAGCGACTTCTCCGGGTCACTCCTGGTGACCTCGGAGAAGTCCGAGCCGCTCGCGCCGCGCCTACCCGGCGTGGTCGGCTTGTACTTACGGATAGCCATGTCTGGTCGCGTCTCCCTTAGGCGCCGAAAATGTCGATCCTGTCGCCCTCGGCGAGGGTCACGATCGCCCGCTTGGTGTCCGGCCGCTGGCCCCAGCCGTACCGGGTGCGACGGCGCTTACCCGGGCGGTTCAGGGTGTTCACCCCGGTCACCTTGACCCCGAACACGGCCTCGACCGCGAGCCTGATCTGGGTCTTGTTGGCGCCGGGGGCGACGACGAAGGTGTACTTGCCCTCGTCGAGCAGCCCGTAGCTCTTCTCCGAGACCACCGGCCGCAGCAGGACGTCCCTCGGGTTGCTGATCCTGCTCACTTGCTGGCCTCCTTAGCCGACCTCGACACGAACGCCGTCAGGGCCTGCTCGGTGAAGACCACGTGATCGCTGGCCAGCACGTCGTAGGTGTTGAGCTGGTCCTCGGTGAGCACGTGCACGCCAGGTACGTTCCGCAGGGACTTCCAGGTGATCTCGTCGTCGCGATGCGCGACCACGAGAACAGGGCGTCCCAAGTCACCGATGGCGGTGGCCAGCACGGCTACCGCGTCCTTGGTCCGCGGCACGTCGCCGTCGACGAAGCCGCTGACCACCTGGACCCGCCCGTGGCTGAGCCGGTCGGACAGCGCGCCGCGCAGCGCGGCGGCCTTCATCTTCTTCGGCGTCCGCTGCACGTAGGAACGCGGCTGCGGGCCGTGCACGACGCCGCCGCCCGCGTACTGGGGCGCGCGCAACGAGCCCTGGCGGGCCCGGCCGGTGCCCTTCTGGCGGTACGGCTTCCTGCCGCCGCCGCGCACCTCGCCGCGGGTCTTGGTGGAGTGGGTACCCTGGCGGGCCGCCGCCTGCTGCGCCACCACGACCTGGTGGATCAGCGGCACGTTCACCTTGGCGGCGAAGATCTCGTCGGGGAGTTCCACCGTCTTTTTCTCAGCGCCTATCACGCTGACCGCGGTCATCGGGCAACCTCCCCTTCAGTTCCTAGCGTCCTGGCCGCGCTGCGGACGAGCACGACACGGCCGCTCGGACCGGGAACCGCGCCCTTGATCAGGAGCAGCCCGCGCTCGGCGTCGACGGCGTGCACGGTAAGCGACTGCACAGTGGTGCGCACGCCACCCATCCGGCCCGCCATCCGCACGCCCTTGAACACCCGGCCCGGGGTGGCGCACGCGCCGATGGAACCGGGCGAGCGATGCTTGCGCTGGGTGCCGTGCGAGGAGCCGAGCCCCTTGAAGCCGTGCCGCTTCATGACGCCCGCGGTGCCCTTGCCCTTGCTCCGGCCGGTCACGTCGACGTGCTGCCCGCTGGCGAACACCTCGGCGGTGACCTCCTGCCCGAGCGTGTACTCGGACGCGTCATCGGTCCGCAGCTCGGCGATGTACCGGCGCGGAGTCAGGCCGGCCTTGGAGAACATCCCGCTGACCGGCTTGGTCACCTTGCGCGGATCGATCTCGCCGAAGCCGAGTTGCACAGCCGAGTAGCCGTCGTTGCCGGGGGTCCGCACGCCGGTCACCACGCACGGTCCGGCCTGGACCACCGTGACCGGCACGATCTGCCCGGCGTCGTTGAAGACCTGGGTCATGCCAAGCTTGGTGCCCAGGATCCCTTTGATCTGCTTGCCCATGGTCGGTGCGTTCCTCAGAGCTTGATCTCGATGTCGACGCCGGCCGGCAGGTCGAGGCGCATCAGCGAGTCCACCGTCTTGGGCGTCGGGTCGAGGATGTCGATCAGCCGCTTGTGCGTGCGCATCTCGAAGTGCTCGCGCGAGTCCTTGTACTTGTGCGGAGAGCGGATGACGCAGTACACGTTCTTCTCGGTTGGCAACGGCACCGGGCCGGCCACCCGTGCGCCGGTACGCGTCACGGTGTCGACGATCTTCCGCGCCGAGCTGTCGATGACCTCGTGGTCATATGCCTTGAGCCGGATGCGGATCTTCTGTCCCGCCATTGTGGCCTCGGTGTCCTTCGCTTTAGTCAGCCGCTGTGCTGTGCTTTGCCCGGGGGCTCCGCCCCCAAGGCGACCCCCCGCTTTTGTCGCGCGAGGCGGACCTGACCTTCGGCCAGGCCCGCCGTCGCACGACCCGTTACTTGATGATCTTCGTGACCAGGCCGGAGCCCACGGTCCGGCCGCCCTCGCGGATCGCGAAGCGCAGGCCTTGCTCCATGGCGATCGGCTGGATCAGCTCGACGCGCATGTCGGTCCGGTCGCCCGGCATGACCATCTCGGTGCCCTCGGGGAGGTACACCACGCCGGTCACGTCGGTGGTCCGGAAGTAGAACTGCGGACGGTAATTGTTGAAGAACGGCGTGTGCCGACCGCCCTCGTCCTTGGACAGGATGTAGACCTGGCCCTCGAACTCGGTGTGCGGGGTGCTGGTGCCCGGCTTGATCACGACCTGGCCGCGCTCCACCTCCTCGCGCTTGATCCCGCGCAGCAGCAGGCCCACGTTGTCGCCGGCCTGGCCGTCGTCGAGGATCTTGCGGAACATCTCCACGCCGGTGACGGTCGTGGACTGCGCCTTCTCCTTGATGCCGACGATGTCGACGGTCTCGCCGGTGTGGATGGTGCCGCGCTCGATCCGGCCGGTCACCACGGTGCCGCGGCCGGTGATCGAGAACACGTCCTCGACCGGCATCAGGAACGGCTTGTCGACCTCGCGGACCGGCTCGGGGATCGAGTCGTCGCAGGCGGTCATGAGCTCCATGACCTTCTCGCCCCACGCCGCGTCGCCCTCGAGCGCCTTCAGCGCCGACACCCGGATCACCGGCACGTCGTCACCGGGGAACTCGTACTCGCTGAGCAGCTCGCGGACCTCAAGCTCGACCAGCTCGAGGATCTCCTCGTCGTCCACCATGTCGGCCTTGTTCAGCGCGACCACGATGGAGGGCACGCCGACCTGACGGGCGAGCAGCACGTGCTCGCGGGTCTGCGGCATGGGACCGTCGGTCGCGGCGACCACCAGGATCGCGCCGTCCATCTGCGCGGCACCGGTGATCATGTTCTTGATGTAGTCCGCGTGACCGGGGCAGTCCACGTGCGCGTAGTGCCGCTTCTCGGTCTGGTACTCGACGTGCGAGATCGAGATGGTGATGCCGCGCTCCTTCTCTTCCTTCGCGTTGTCGATCTGGTCGAAGGGAGTGAAGGGGTTGACCTCGGGCATCTTGTCGTGAAGCACCTTGGTGATCGCCGCGGTCAGCGTGGTCTTGCCGTGGTCGATATGCCCGATGGTGCCGATGTTGACGTGCGGCTTAGTCCGCTGGAACTTGGCCTTCGCCACTGGATTCTCCTCGTTGGTTTTGCGACCCGCCCACCGGGGTGGGCGGGTCCGTACTGACTGCTGGCTACTCGCCTCGCGCCTTGGCGATGATCTCCTTGGCAATGCTGGGCGGGACCTCGGCATACGAATCGAACTGCATGCTGTAGTCCGCCCGGCCCTGAGTCCGGCTGCGCAGATCCCCCACGTAGCCGAACATCTCCGATAGCGGGACAAGCGCCTTGACCACCCTGGCCCCGGAGCGCTCCTCCATGGCCTGAATATGGCCGCGGCGGCTGTTCAGGTCGCCGATGACTTCGCCCATGTACTCGTCGGGCGTCCTGACCTCGACGGCCATGACCGGCTCGAGCAGCGCGGGGTCCGCCTGGGCGGCCGCCTTCTTGAACGCCATCGAGCCGGCGATCTTGAAGGCGAGCTCGGACGAGTCGACCTCGTGGTAGGCGCCGTCGATCAGCGTCACCTTGACGTCGACCATCGGGTAGCCGGCCAGCACGCCGAACTCGGCAGCCTCCTGGCAGCCGGCGTCCACCGAGGGGATGTACTCCCTGGGGATCCGGCCTCCGGTTACCTTGTTCTCGAACTCGTACCCGCCGCCGTCGCCGCCGGTGGGCTCGAGGTTGATGAGCACGCGACCGTACTGGCCGGAGCCGCCGGTCTGCTTCTTGTGCGTGTACTCGACCTTCTCCACCTTGCGCCGGACCGTCTCGCGGTAGGCGACCTGCGGGCGGCCGATGTTCGCCTCGACCTTGAACTCGCGGCGCATCCGGTCGACCAGCACCTCCAGGTGCAGCTCGCCCATGCCGGAGATGATCGTCTGGCCGGTCTCCTCGTCGGTCCTGACCTGGAAGGTCGGGTCCTCCTCGGCGAGCCGCTGGATCGCGGTGCCCAGCTTCTCCTGGTCACTCTTGGTCCTCGGCTCGATGGCCACGTTGATCACCGGCGCCGGGAAGGTCATCGACTCCAGGATCACCGGCTGGTTCTGCGCGGACAGGGTGTCGCCCGTGGTGGTGTCCTTCAGGCCCATCACCGCGACGATCTGCCCCGCCACCGCGAACGGGCGCTCCTCGCGCTTGTTCGCGTGCATCTGGTAGATCTTGCCGATCCGCTCCCGGCGGCCCTTGATGGAGTTGAGCACGGTGCTGCCCGACTCCACGGTGCCCGAGTAGACCCGGATATAGGTGAGCTTGCCGAGGTGCTGGTCCGACATGATCTTGAAGGCCAGCGCGGAGAAAGGCTCCTCGGGGTTGGGGTGCCGCTCCACGACCGTGCTCTCGTCGCCTACCGCGTGCCCCTGCACGGCCGGGATGTCGACCGGGCTGGGCAGGTAGTCCACGATCGCGTCGAGCATGGGCTGGACGCCCTTGTTCTTGAACGCGGTCCCGCACAGCACCGGGGTCAGCGCCCCGGCGATGGTCGCGCGCCTGATGGCCGCGATGAGCTGCTCCTCGGACGGCTCGGTGCCCTCCAGGTACAGCTCCATCATCTCGTCGTCGTTCTCGGCGATGGTCTCGAGCAGCCGGTCGCGATACTCGCGCGCCGCCTCGGCGTGGTCGTCCGGGATCGCGACGACGTCGTACTTGTCGCCCTTGCCCTCGGTCTGCCAGAGCAGCGCCCGCATGCGCACCAGGTCGATGACGCCGCGGAAGTCGGACTCGACGCCCCACGGCAGCTGGACGACCAGAGGGGTCGCGCCCAGCCGGTCGACGATCATGTCCACGCAGCGGTGGAACTCGGCGCCCACCCGGTCCATCTTGTTGACGAAGCAGATCCGCGGTACGCCGTACCGGTTAGCCTGCCGCCAGACGGTTTCCGACTGCGGCTCGACGCCGGCCACGGCGTCGAAGACCGCGACCGCGCCGTCGAGTACCCGCAGCGAGCGCTCCACCTCGACGGTGAAGTCCACGTGCCCCGGGGTGTCGATGATGTTGATGGTGTGGCCGAGCCAGCTCGTCGTGGTAGCGGCAGACGTGATGGTGATGCCGCGTTCCTGCTCCTGCTCCATCCAGTCCATGGTGGCCGCGCCCTCGTGGACCTCACCGATCTTGTAGTTGATGCCGGTGTAGAACAGGATGCGCTCGGTGGTCGTCGTTTTGCCCGCGTCGATATGCGCCATGATCCCGATGTTGCGGACCTTGGCGAGGTCTACGGCGGTCGTGCTGGCCACTTTGGTTTCCTCGTTCTCGTAAGTCTGTAGTTCTGGTCAAGCCTTGCGCTTACCAGCGGTAGTGGGCGAAGGCCTTGTTGGACTCCGCCATCTTGTGGACGTCCTCGCGGCGCTTCACGCTGGCGCCCAGGCCGTTGCTCGCGTCCAGCAGCTCGTTCATGAGCCGCTCGGTCATCGTCTTCTCCCGCCGGTTCCTGGCGTAGGAGACGATCCAGCGCAGCGCGAGCGTGGTGCTGCGAGAGGCGCGGACCTCCACCGGCACCTGGTAGGTCGCGCCGCCGACCCGGCGGCTGCGGACCTCGAGCGTCGGCTTGACGTTGTCCAGCGCGCGCTTCAGGGTGATCACCGGGTCGTTGCCGGTCTTGTCCCGGCACCCCTCGAGCGCTCCGTAGACGATGTGCTCGGCGACGGACCGCTTGCCGTCCTTGAGCACCTTGTTAGCCAGCGCGGTGACAAGCGGCGAGCCGTAAACCGGATCGGTGACAAGCTGCCGCTTAGCCGCGGGACCCTTGCGAGGCATCTCAGCTCTTCTCCTTCTTCGCTCCGTAACGGCTGCGAGCCTGCTTGCGGTTGCGGACGCCCTGAGTGTCCAGGGAGCCGCGGATGATCTTGTAACGGACACCGGGCAGGTCGCGCACCCGGCCGCCCCGCACCAGCACGATCGAGTGCTCCTGCAGGTTGTGCCCGACACCCGGGATGTACGCGGTGACCTCGATCTGGCTGGTCAGCCGGACCCGGGCAACCTTGCGGAGGGCCGAGTTCGGCTTCTTGGGCGTGGTCGTGTAGACACGCGTGCACACGCCGCGGCGCTGCGGGCTCTCCTTGAGCGCCGGCGTCTTGTTCTTCGCTACCTTGTCCTGGCGGCCCTTGCGGACCAGCTGCTGGATCGTGGGCAACCGCGTCTCCGTCTTTCCAGTCGTTCCGGCCCGCGCTCACGCGCGAGCCCTGTCACGTTCATTGCTGGCGAGCCTTCGAAATATCTCGACGGTCTTGGACCCCGAAATGGGATCCGGCAACCGTCTAGCCTGGGGCTTTCTACCCTCCGCCGACCCCCGAGGTCGGGCGTGTCGTCCTGACCGGGCGTCAGCGGCTCGCTAAGAGCCGACTACTGGGAGAGAGGAAACCCAAGCTACCAGCCGGCCAGCCACCCGTAACCGATCCGCGGACTTTCGGTCCCCGGTCCAGTTCGACTGGTACGGCCGTCAGCTGGCATGCCTATGCGTCCATGCGGACACGGACACGATTGATGAACTTACCATGTCACTACTCTCAAGCAAAATCGAGCGTCCACCGCCCCAGTCCCTCGGGGAGAGCGTGGATGCCCGCATTACTCGCACCTGTTGCAACACCCCGCCCCCGCCGTTTAATCCCGCCGGGTGCAGGACCCGAGGCGCGATGCGTCCGCCCGGGGGTTGTGGCACACAACCCCGTTCTATCGGGGGTAGGGCGCCACAACCCCAATGGCTATCGGGGGTAGGGGCACACAACCCCAATCGGCTTGGTGCCGGGGAGGGGCGGGTGCAGGCGCGGGTGGGGGCGGGCACGCGCCCGGGTCGTTCGGTATATGCCGAACGGGCTGGCGGTCAGCTTTCGCGGCCGCCAGCCCGTTACGGTGGTGGGTTTAGCTACCGGTTGTACGAGCCGAAGTCGTACTCCTCCAGCGGCACGGCCTCGCCGGAACCCTGGCCGAAGGCGTAGTTCTCCGATTCGGCGTAGCTGCCGGGCGGGAAGGCCGACGAGCGGGCGTCGTCGGTCGGCTCGACCCGGATGTTCCGGTACACCTGCATGCCGGTACCGGCCGGGATGAGCTTGCCGATGATGACGTTCTCCTTCAGGCCCAGGAGCGAGTCCGACTTGGCGTGGATGGCCGCGTCGGTCAGCACCCGGGTGGTCTCCTGGAAGGAGGCCGCCGACAGCCACGACTCGGTGGCCAGCGACGCCTTGGTGATGCCCATCAGCACCGCCCGGCCAGCGGCCGAGGTGCCGCCGTCGTTCACGATGGCGCGGTTGACTTCCTCGAACCGGGGCCGCTCGACCAGCTCGCCGGGCAGCAGCTCGGTGTCGCCGGATTCGAGCACGTTCACCCGCTTCAGCATCTGCCGGATGATGATCTCGATGTGCTTGTCGTGGATCGAGACGCCCTGCGACCGGTACACCTCCTGCACCTCGTGCACGAGGTGCAGCTGGACCGCCCGGCCGCCGAGGATGCGCAGCACCTCGTGCGGGTTCATCGCGCCCGCGATGAGCTGCTGCCCGACGGCCACGTGGCCGCCGTCGCTGACCAGAAGCCTGGAGCGCATCGGGACCGGGTAGGCGGCTTCTTCCGCGCCGTCGTCCGGCACCACGATGATCTTCCTGGTCTTCTCGGTCTCCTCGATCTTGACCCGGCCCTCGTACTCGCTGATGGGCGCCATGCCCTTCGGGATGCGGGCCTCGAAGAGCTCCTGGATACGCGGCAGGCCGTGGGTGATGTCCTGGCCCGCCACACCACCGGTGTGGAAGGTCCGCATGGTGAGCTGGGTGCCGGGCTCGCCGATCGACTGGGCGGCGACGATGCCGACGGCCTCGCCCACGTCCACCCGCTTGCCAGAGGCGAGCGAGCGGCCGTAGCACTTGCCGCAGACGCCGATCTTGGCCTCGCACACCAGCACGCTGGACGTGCGGATGGCCTCCACCCCGGCCTCGGTCAGCCGGTCGATCATCAGCTCGGTCGTGTCGTCCCCGACCTTGGCCAGGATCACGCCGTCGACCTCGATGTCCTCCGCCACGGTACGGCCCGTGCCGGTGTTCTCGATGTTCGGCAGCTTGCGCAGGCGGCCCTCGGCGTCCTTCTCCGCGATCCGCATGCTGAGCGACCGGTCGGTGCCGCAGTCCTCCTCGCGCACGATCACGTCCTGCGCCACGTCCACCAGGCGGCGGGTGAGGTACCCGGAGTCCGCCGTGCGGAGCGCGGTGTCGGCCAGGCCCTTGCGGGCACCGTGAGTCGAGATGAAGTACTCGACCACCGACAGCCCCTCGCGGAAGCTGGACCTGATCGGCCGCGGGATGGTCTCGCCCTTCGGGTTGGAGACCAGGCCGCGCATGCCGGCGATCTGCCGGACCTGCATCGGGTTACCGCGGGCGCCGGAGTTGACCATCATCCAGACCGAGTTGGTGTCCGGGAAGGCCGCCTCCATGTCCTGCGCCACATCGGCGGTCGCGTGCGTCCAGATCTCGATGAGCTCCTGACGACGCTCCTCGTCGGTGATCAGGCCCCGCTCGTACTCGCGCTGCACCTTGTCGGCGCGGCGCTCGTAGTTCTCCAGGATCGCCGCCTTGTTCGGCGGCGCGACCACATCCTCGATCGCGATCGTGACCCCCGCCCGGGTGGCCCAGTGGAAGCCGGCGTCCTTGAGCGCGTCAAGGGCCGCCGCCACCTCGACCTTCGGGTAGGTCTCGGCGAGCGAGTTGACGATGACCGTCAGCGCCTTCCTGTCCACCAGGTAGTTGACGAACGGGAAGTCGGCCGGCAGCGTCTCGTTGAAGATGCACCGGCCCAGCGTGGTGGACAGCCGGATCGGGTCGCCGTCCTCGGCTCCCTCGGGCCGCACGAAGTCGCGCGGCAGGACGATGCCGGACAGCCGGATCTCGATCCTGGCGTCCAGGGCCAGCTCGCCCGTGTCGTAGGCCATCAGGGCCTCGGACAGCGAGGAGAACGCCCGGCCCTTACCCGCCGCGTCCTCGGTCTCCCTGGTCAGGCAGTACAGGCCGATGATCATGTCCTGGGTGGGCATGGTGACCGGCTTGCCGTCGGCGGGCTTCAGGATGTTGTTGGTGGACAGCATCAGGATCCGCGCCTCGGCCTGCGCCTCGGCGGACAGCGGCAGGTGCACCGCCATCTGGTCGCCGTCGAAGTCCGCGTTGAACGCGGTGCAGACCAGCGGGTGGATCTGGATCGCCTTGCCCTCGACCAGCTGCGGCTCGAAGGCCTGGATGCCGAGGCGGTGCAGCGTCGGCGCCCGGTTCAGCAGAACCGGGTGCTCGGTGATGACCTCCTCGAGCACGTCCCACACCACCGGGCGGGCCCGCTCCACCATCCGCTTGGCCGACTTGATGTTCTGCGCGTGGTTGAGGTCAACCAGGCGCTTCATCACGAACGGCTTGAACAGCTCCAGGGCCATCTGCTTGGGCAGACCGCACTGGTGCAGCTTGAGCTGCGGACCGACCACGATGACGGAGCGACCGCTGTAGTCGACGCGCTTGCCGAGCAGGTTCTGGCGGAACCGGCCCTGCTTGCCCTTCAGCATGTCGGACAGCGACTTCAGCGGGCGGTTGCCCGGCCCGGTGACCGGACGGCCGCGGCGGCCGTTGTCGAACAGGCTGTCCACTGCCTCCTGGAGCATCCGCTTCTCGTTGTTCACGATGATCTCGGGCGCGCCCAGGTCGAGCAGCCTCTTCAGCCGGTTGTTCCGGTTGATGACCCTTCGGTACAGGTCGTTGAGGTCACTCGTGGCGAACCGTCCGCCGTCGAGCTGGACCATCGGCCGCAGGTCCGGCGGGATCACCGGGATGCAGTCGAGCACCATGCCCATGGGCGAGTTGCGGGTGTTCAGGAACGCGGACACGACCTTGAGCCGCTTCAGCGCGCGGGCCTTCTTCTGGCCCTTGCCGATCCTGATCGTCTCGCGCAGGCTCTGCGCTTCCGCGTCCAGGTCGAAGCTGGCCAGCCGGTCCTGGATGGCCTGCGCGCCCATGCCGCCGCGGAAGTACCGGCCGAACCGGTCCCGCATCTCGCGGTACAGCAGCTCGTCGCCCTCGAGGTCCTGGACCTTCAGGTTCTTGAACCTGCTCCAGACCTCGTCCAGGCGGTCGATCTCCTTGCCCGCGCGGTCCCTGATCTGCTTGCACTCCCGGTCGGAGGACTCGCGCAGCTTCCGCTTGGCGTCACTCTTAGCGCCCTGCGCCTCGAGCTCGGCCAGGTCGGCCTCCAGCTTGGCCTGCCGGGACTCGACGTCGGAGTCGCGGCGCTGCTCGAGCTGGCCGCGCTCGACGCTGATCTTCGCCTCCATGGACGGCAGGTCGCGCGCCCGCGCGTCGTCGTCCACGTAGGTGATCATGTAGGCGGCGAAGTAGATGACCTTCTCCAGGTCCTTCGGCGCCAGGTCGAGCAGGTAGCCGAGCCGGCTGGGCACGCCCTTGAAGTACCAGATGTGCGTGACCGGCGCGGCCAGCTCGATGTGGCCCATCCGCTCGCGCCGCACCTTGGCGCGGGTGACTTCCACGCCGCAGCGCTCACAGATGATGCCCTTGAACCTGACCCGCTTGTACTTGCCGCAGTAGCACTCCCAGTCCCGGGTCGGGCCGAAGATCTTCTCGCAGAAGAGCCCGTCCTTTTCCGGCTTGAGGGTGCGGTAGTTAATGGTCTCCGGCTTCTTCACTTCGCCGTGTGACCACTGCCTGATGTCCTCGGCGGTGGCGAGGCCGATGCGGAGGTCGTCGAAGAAGTTGACATCTAGCATGTGCGGTATTACCCCTTCTTGATCAGACCTCTTCGACACTGCTCGGCTCGCGCCGGGACAGGTCGATGCCGAGTTCCTCGGCTGCGCGGAAGACATCCTCGTCGGTATCGCGCATCTCGATCGCGGCGCCGTCGCTCGACAGCACCTCGACGTTGAGACACAAAGACTGCATTTCCTTGATCAGCACCTTGAATGATTCCGGGATCCCCGGTTCTGGGACGTTCTCGCCCTTGACGATGGCCTCGTAGACCTTCACGCGACCGAGAACGTCGTCGGACTTGATGGTGAGCAGTTCCTGGAGGGCGTAGGCGGCGCCGTAGGCCTCCAATGCCCAGACTTCCATCTCACCGAAACGCTGGCCGCCGAACTGCGCCTTGCCGCCCAGCGGCTGCTGGGTGATCATCGAGTACGGGCCGGTGCTGCGCGCGTGGATCTTGTCGTCCACCAGGTGCAGCAGCTTCAGGATGTAGATGTAGCCGACCGCGATCGGGTCCTTGAACGGCTCACCGGTCCGGCCGTCGAACAGCCTGGCCTTCCCGCTGGAGCCGACCATCCGCTGGCCGTCCCGGTTCGGCAGCGTGCTGCCGAGCAGGCCGGTGATCTCCTCTTCCCTGGCCCCGTCGAACACCGGGGTGGCCACGTGGGTGCCGGCCGGGGCGCTGTCAGCGCTGACGCTCCGCAGCCTGTCCTTCCACTCGGCGTCCTTGCCCTCGACCTGCCAGCCGGTCTTGGCCACCCACCCGAGGTGGGTCTCAAGGACCTGGCCGACGTTCATCCGGCCGGGCACGCCGAGCGGGTTGAGCACGATGTCCACCGGGGTGCCGTCCTCGAGGAACGGCATGTCCTCCACCGGCAGGATCTTCGCGATCACTCCCTTGTTCCCGTGCCGTCCGGCCAGCTTGTCGCCGTCGGTGATCTTGCGCTTCTGGGCCACGTACACCCGGACCAGCTCGTTCACGCCGGGCGGCAGCTCGTCGCCGTCCTCACGGGTAAACACGCGGACGCCGATGACCTTGCCCTCTTCGCCGTGCGGGACCTTGAGGCTGGTGTCCCTGACCTCGCGGGCCTTCTCGCCGAAGATCGCACGCAGCAGCCGCTCCTCCGGGGTCAGCTCGGTCTCGCCCTTCGGGGTGACCTTGCCGACCAGGATGTCGCCGTTGACGACCTCGGCGCCGATCCTGATGATGCCGCGCTCGTCGAGGTCGGCCAGGACCTCGTCGGAGACGTTCGGGATGTCCCTGGTGATCTCCTCCGGGCCCAGCTTGGTGTCGCGCGCGTCGACCTCGTGCTCCTCGATGTGGATGCTGCTGAGCACGTCATCCTGGACGAGGCGCTGGGACAAGATGATGGCGTCCTCGTAGTTGTGACCCTCCCACGGCATGAACGCCGCGAGCAGGTTCTTGCCGAGTGCCATCTCGCCGAGGTCGGTGCACGGGCCGTCGGCCAGCACCCGGCCCCGCTCGACCCGGTCGCCCTCCTCGACGATGGGCTTCTGGTTAAAGGAGGTGCCCTGGTTGGAGCGCTTGAACTTGGACACCAGGTAGGTGGTCCTGGTGCCGTCGTCGTTCATCACGGTCACGTAGTCCGCGCTGGACTCCTCGACCACGCCGGCCTTGTCGGCCAGGATCACGTCGCCCGCGTCGGTCGCGGCGCGGTACTCCATGCCGGTGCCGACCAGCGGCGCCTCGCTGCGCAGCAGCGGGACACTCTGGCGCTGCATGTTGGAGCCCATCAGCGCACGGTTGGCGTCGTCGTGCTCGAGGAACGGGATCATGGCGGTGGCCACGGACACCATCTGCCGCGCGGACACGTCCATGTAGTCGACCTCGTCCGGCGGGATGTAGTCGACCTCGCCGCCCTTACGGCGGACCAGCACGCGGCTCTCGGCGATGGTGCCGTCTTCCCCGAGCAGCGTGTTGGCCTGGGCGATGACGTGCCTGTCCTCCTCGTCGGCGGTCAGGTAGTCGATCTGGTCGATCACCACGCCGTCGACGACCTTGCGGTACGGCGTCTCGACGAAGCCGAACGCATTCACCCGCGCGTAGCTGGACAGGCTCCCGATGAGCCCAATGTTCGGCCCTTCAGGGGTCTCGATCGGGCACATCCGGCCGTAGTGGCTGGGGTGCACGTCGCGGACCTCGAAGCCCGCCCGCTCACGGCTCAGGCCGCCCGGGCCAAGGGCGCTCAGGCGCCGCTTGTGGGTCAGCCCGGCCAGCGGGTTGGTCTGGTCCATGAACTGGGAGAGCTGGCTGGTGCCGAAGAACTCCTTGATGGACGCGACCACGGGCCGGATGTTGATCAGGGTCTGCGGCGTGATCGCCTCGACGTCCTGGGTCGTCATCCGCTCCCTGACCACGCGCTCCATCCGGGCCAGGCCGAGCCTGACCTGGTTCTGGATCAGCTCGCCCACGGTGCGCAGCCGACGGTTGCCGAAGTGGTCGATGTCGTCGGTCTCCAGCGGGATGATCGCCTCGCCGGAGATCATCTCCTCCTCGCCCGCGTGCAGCCGGACCAGGTACTCGATCGTGGCGACGATGTCGTTCTCGCTCAGCGTGCCCTGCCGGATCGGCAGGTCGAGGCCGAGCTTCCTGTTGACCTTGTAGCGGCCCACCTTGGCCAGGTCGTATCGCTTCGGGTTGAAGTACAGGTTCTCCAGCAACGCCTGGGCCGACTCGCGCGTCGGCGGCTCACCGGGCCGCAGCTTGCGGTAGATGTCGAGCAGCGCCTCGTCCTGGCCGGCCGTGTGGTCCTTCTCCAGGGTGGCGCGCATCGACTCATACCCGCCGAACCGGTCCAGGATCTTCGCGTCGTCCCAGCCCAGCGCCTTCAGCAGCACGGTCACGCTCTGCTTGCGCTTACGGTCGATGCGGACGCCGACGGCGTCCCGCTTGTCGATCTCGAACTCGAGCCAGGCACCCCGGCTCGGGATCACCTTGCAGGAGTAGATGTCCTTGTCGCTGGTCTTGTCGACCTGACGGTCGAAGTAGACGCCCGGTGAACGGACTAGCTGGCTGACCACGACGCGCTCGGTGCCGTTGATGATGAAGGTGCCCTTGGCCGACATCAGCGGGAAGTCGCCCATGAACACCGTCTGGCTCTTGATCTCGCCCGTGGTGTTGTTGATGAACTCCGCCGTCACGAACATCGGGGCGGAGTACGTCATGTCCTTGTCCTTGCACTCCTCGGCGGAGTACTTGGGCGGCTCGAACCGATGATCGCGGAACGAGAGTGACATGGTGCCGGAGAAGTCTTCGATCGGGCTGATCTCCTCGAAGATCTCCTCGAGGCCGGACTGCTCGGCCACGTCCTTGCGGCCGGCGTCCAAGGCTTCACTGATCCGGGTCTGCCACCTCTCGTTGCCGAGCAGCCAGTCGAAGGACTCGGTCTGGAGGGCGAGGAGGTCGGGTACCTTGAGCGGCTCCTGGATACGCGCGAAGGATACGCGGCGTGAACCAGTATTCGTGGCGGAGGTAGTCGTTGCGGAGGCGCTGCGCGATGCTGCCAACAGGGGTCCTTCCGAACTTTGTCGCGGAAATATCACCGCACGCACGCCAAACGCCCCGCGGCAAAACCCCGTAGACGCGAGGGAGAGACCGAGGACGTCAGAGTGCAGCGCAAACTAGCAGTGTAGCCAAAGGTTACACTGCTCGTCAAGTGTACGCCACTATGAGATTCACGGTTGCTCCGCAGCATCGCTCTTTGGCGGCCAAGAGTCAAGTCTAAACCGGACACTCGGTGCACATTGCCTGGGTGACGGATGCCACATGCGGTGTTATGTGTAGTGGACAACACGGTGGGGTAGAACAATATTCCTGCCCGGAAGCGGCTGCCGCCCGGGCGTGTCGCGGCCGTGGTGAGACCCATGTCGCGGACGTAAACAAGCAGCGTGTCGCGGACGTCATGAGACCCGGGCCCGCAGTGATGCGGGCCCGGGTCTCGCAGCGCTTCTGCCGCCTAGCGCAGCCTTCCGGCTACTTGACGGTGACGGTGGCGCCGGCGCCCTCCAGGGCCGCCCTCGCCTTGTCCGCGCTCTCCTTGTTGACCTTCTCCAGGACCGTCTTGGGCGCGCCGTCGACCAGGTCCTTGGCCTCCTTCAGGCCCAGGCTGGTCAGGCTGCGCACCTCCTTGATGACCTGAATCTTCTTGTCGCCCGCGGCCTCGAGGATGACGTCAAACTCGTCCTGCTCCTCGGCCTGCTCGGCCTCGCCGCCTGCGGTCCCGCCTGCGGACGGGGCGGCTACCGCCACGGGGGCGGCCGCCTTCACGTCGAACGTCTCCTCGAACTGCTTCACGAAATCGGAGAGCTCGAGCAGAGTCATCTCCTTGAACGCCTCGAGGAGGTCGTCAGTGCTCATCTTCGCCATGGTGGTGTGTTCCTCGTTCCTTCAAATTCCTAGCGGGTGATCCACGCGTGGTCCGTGTGGTCCGGTCAGCCTTCGTCGCCGTCGCCCGGCGCGGCCTGCGCGTCGGGAGCACTGGCCTCGGGAGTGCTGGCCTCGGGAGTGCTGGCCTCGGGGGTGCTGGCCTCGGCCGCGCTGGCCTCGGGAGCGCCGCCTTCGGCTTCGGCGCGCTTGGCGCGCAGCGCCTCGGCGATCTGGGCCATCTGCACCGGCAGCGCGTTGAACGTCGCGGCCGCGCCGGCCAGCGACGCCTTCATGGCGCCGGCCAGCTTGGCCAGCAGCACCTCGCGCGGCTCCAGGTCGGCCAGCTTGGTGATCTCCGACGGGCTCATCGCCTTGCCGTCGAGCACCCCGCCCTTGATCACCAGCAGCGGGTTCGCCCTGGCGAAGTCGCGCAGGCCCTTGGCTGCCTCGACCACGTCGCCGTCGACGAACGCGATCGCCGACGGGCCGGACAGCATCGAGGACAGCTGCTCGTCGAGCCCCGCCTCGTTGACCGCGAGCTTGGTCAGGGTGTTCTTCACCACGGCGAACGTGGCGTGGCCGCCCAGCGACCGGCGCAGCTCGGCGAGCTGGGCCACGGTAAGCCCGCGGTACTCGGTCAGCACGGCGCCAGACGAGCCCCTGAACCGCTCGGTGAGCTCGGCGACCGCGGCGACCTTCTCTGCGTTAGCCATGTGCCTCCTCTCCGTCATCTAGAAGCACTGTTATCTAGAAGCACTTCGTGCGTTACGTAGCAGCCGGAGACAGCAAAAACGCCCCGGCGCGAGGCGCACGGGGCGGCAACGCCAGCCCTGGTCGGGGCCGAGCGGTACAGCTCAGTATCACCTGCGCGGGATGTCCGGTCGGGATCTCGCGACCCCGCCGGAGCCTTCGGCCGTCACGGGTGACGGCATCCAGCGGTCTTCGGCAGATTCAGGGTACAGACTCAGTGCTCAGATTCAAAACGCGCGGATTCAAAACGCGCAACTTCGGATCGGGCCGCTGCCGGACGCCTACCGGACACCGGCCGGACGCAGTGAAACCGGACTTGCACTGCGTTAGAACGCACTGGAACCGGGGTTTCATTGCGTTCCATGTGGTCAGGCGCACCCGGGTCGCGATGCTGATGGTGCCGGTGTGACCTGAGTCCGGTTTTCTGGAACATACCGCCCGGCTGCAGTAACCCAGCGGGGTGCTGGACGGGCGCGCTTGGTGCCAGAGGAAAGGACGTGAGGCGAGATGCGGATGTTGCCTCCCGGCAGAACGGCCGTGGCGGCGGTTTGCCGGGCAGGAGCGCGCCAGGGTGGCGCGGGCGCGAAAGCGGCCGGTCCCGGGTGGGAACCGGCCGCGGTGCGCTTAGGTCAGGCAGTGGCTTCGGCTAGGTCGTCGGTCAGGTTGCGGGTCTTGTTGGGGTCGACCGGGATGCCGGGGCCCATCGTGGTGGTGAGGGTGACCTTCTTCAGGTACCGGCCCTTGGCCGCGGCGGGCTTGAGCCTGATCACCTCGTCCAGGGCGGCGGCGTAGTTCTCCAGCAGCGCGTTCGGCGGGAAGGACGCCTTGCCGATGATGAAGTGCAGGTTGCCATGCCGGTCGGTCCTGAACTCGATCTTGCCGCCCTTGATCTCGGTCACGGCCTTGGCGACGTCCGGCGTCACGGTCCCGGTCTTCGGGTTCGGCATCAGGCCGCGCGGGCCGAGCACGCGGCCGAGGCGGCCGACCTTGCCCATCATGTCGGGGGTGGCGACGACCGCGTCGAAGTCGAGGAAGCCGCCCTGGATCCGCTCGATCATGTCGTCGGAGCCGACGAAGTCCGCGCCCGCCGCGCGGGCCTCCTCGGCCCGGTCGCCGGTGGCGAAGACGAGCACCCGGGCGGTCTTGCCGGTGCCGTTGGGCAGGTTGACCGTGCCGCGGACCATCTGGTCCTGCTTGCGCGGGTCGACGCCGAGCCGCAGGGCCACCTCGACGGTCGGGTCGAACTTCGTCACCTGGCCCGCCTTGGCGATGGTGACCGCCTCGGCGGGGCTGTAGAGCCGCTCGTGGTCGATCTGCTCGGCGGCCTGGCGGTAAGACTTGCTGCGCTTCATGTCTGGGTCTCCTCATGTCCGGAGGTCGTGGTCAGCGGGCCGCGCGAGGCCCTGCCACTACGTTCTGGATGGTGATAACGGTTACTTGTCGACCTTGATGCCCATCGAGCGGGCGGTGCCGGCGATGATCTTCTCGGCGGCCTCGATCGTGGTCGCGTTCAGGTCCGGCATCTTGGTCTGCGCGATGTCGCGGACCTGGGCGGCGGTGATGCTGCCGACCTTGGTCATGTGCGGCTCGGCGCTGCCCTTGTCCACGCCCGCGGCCTTCTTGATCAGCTCGGGGGCGGGCGGGGTCTTCGTGATAAAGGTGAACGTCCGGTCCTCATAGATCGAGATCTCGACCGGGATGATGTTGCCCCGCTGGCTCTCCGTCGCCGCGTTGTACTGCTTGACGAAGTCCATGATGTTCACGCCGTGCGGGCCCAGCGCGGTGCCGACGGGCGGCGCCGGGGTGGCCTGGGCGGCGGGCAGCTGCACCTTGACGAGGGCGGCGAGCTTCTTCCTTCTTGGCGGCATGGCAGTTGCGTCCTTAGTTTCCTAGATCTTGGTCACCTGGTCGAACGACAGCTCGACCGGAGTCTCACGGCCGAAGATCGAGACCAGCACCTTGAGCTTCTGGGTGTCGGAGTTGATCTCGTTCACGGTGGCGGGAAGCGTGGCGAACGGGCCGTCCATTACCGTAACGCTCTCGCCCACCTCGAATTCCACCGTGGACGGCCGAGCGGCCTCGGCCTGCTTGGTTCCGGGCTCCGGCTCCGGCGCGAGCAGGGAGGCCACCTCGCCGAGCTGCAGCGGCGAGGGCCGGCTGGACAGGCCGACGAACCCGGTCACGCCGGGGGTGTTGCGGACTACCGCCCAGGACTCGTCGGTGAGGTCCATCCGGACCAGGATGTAGCCGGGGAGCACCTTCTCCTGGACCTGCTGCCGCTTGCCGCCCTTGATCTCGGTCACCTGGTGCACCGGGACCTCGATCTGGAAGATGTAGTCCTCCATGTTGAGCGACTGGATGCGGCTCTCCAGGTTGGTCTTCACCCGGTTCTCGTAGCCGGCGTAGGAGTGCACCACGTACCAGTCGCCCGGGAGCATGCGGAGCTCGCGCTCGAACTCCTCGCGCGCGTCGTCCGGCTTCTCCTCTTCTTCCTGGCCTTCTTCCAGGCCTTCCGCCGCGACGTCGGCGTCGTCCTCGGACAAGCCATCGGACACGCCATCGGCCGATGCGGCGTCAGCGGCCTCGCCCGCGGGATCGAGCCCGCCGGCTTCCTCGCTGTGTTCGCTCACGTCATCAGCCTCCCCGGTTTCCGCGTCGGGTCCTGCCGCGTCCGTCACCACGGGACCATGCTGGGTCTCGGACACGATTACTCCCTCTTTCCTCGGTACCGCCTAGTCGGGGCCCGCCTCGTCTGGCTATGGTCATCCGGTCCGGTCATGGCGCCGCGCTGGCGTGCGCTTGCCCAGTTCGGCGGCGCCGCCCGGAACCGCCTAGCCGAACAGCGCGAACACCAGCTTGGTGAAGCCGTAGTCCAGGCTCGTGACGACGATGACCATGAAGGTCACGAAGACCAGGCAGACCACGGTGTAGGTGACCAGCATCGACCGGGTGGGCCAGATCACCTTGCGAAGTTCACTGACAATCTGCCGGAAGAACAGGGCGGGGGTGGTCCGGGTCTCGCGCTTGGCCGCGCCCCCGGATCCGCTCCGTTTCTCCGGGGCCTCACCACGTGTCTGAGTTGCCATACCCTCACCTATACGTCCGCCGGTCTGGCGGTTTCGCCGGATCGCACTCGCAGGGCAGGAGGGACTCGAACCCCCAACCACCGGTTTTGGAGACCGGGACTCTGGCCAATTGAGCTACTGCCCTGTGTTACTAGCCCTGTGTTACTAACACTGTGCTACTAACACCGTGTCACAAACGCCGCGCTACAAACACCGTTCTACCAACACCGCGGGCACGCTGCCGCTACGACAGCCCGGCTGCCGGTTCATGCAGTGTACGTCCGAACCGCCCTTCCGTCGAACTGCCAAGCCAGGGGGTCTGGGGGGATGGGCAGTCCCCCCAGGAGCCGGGGGGGTATGGGGGGTCGCCCCCCCGGCTAGCATTTAGCGCATGCCAACCAGAGTCTCCGCACGCGTGTCCGCCATCTCCGAATCCGCCACGCTGGCCGTGGACGCCAAGGCCAAGGCGCTGAAGGCGGCGGGCAGGCCGGTCATCGGCTTCGGCGCTGGAGAGCCCGACTTCCCCACCCCCGGCTATATCGTCGAGGCCGCGCAGCGGGCCTGCGCCGAGCCGCGCTTCCACAAGTACACCCCGGCGGCGGGGCTGCCCGAGCTGCGGCAGGCGATCGCGGCCAAGACGGCGCGGGATTCCGGCTACCAGGTCGAGGCCGGTCAGGTGCTGGTCACCAACGGCGGCAAGCAGGCCGTCTACCAGACGTTCGCCACCTTGCTCGACCCGGGCGACGAGGTCATCGTGCCGGCCCCCTACTGGACCACCTATCCCGAGGCCATCGCGCTGGCCGGCGGGGTGATGGTGCCGGTCAGCACCGACGAGCGCAGTGGCTACCTGGCCTCGGTCGAGGATCTCGAGGCGGCCAGGACCGCCCGCAGCAAGGTGCTGCTGTTCGTGTCGCCGTCCAACCCGACCGGGGCGGTCTACCCCCCCGAGCAGGTCAGGCAGATCGGCGAGTGGGCCGCGGCGCACGGCCTGTGGGTGGTCACCGACGAGATCTACGAGCACCTGGTCTACGGCGGCGCGACGTTCTCCTCGATCCCGGTGCAGGCGCCGGAGACGGCCGGCACCTGCGTGGTGCTGAACGGCGTGGCCAAGACGTACGCGATGACCGGCTGGCGGGTCGGCTGGATGATCGGCCCGAAGGACGTGATCAGCGCGGCGGCGAACCTGCAGAGCCATGCCACCTCCAACGTCTGCAACGTGGCCCAGGCGGCCGCGCTCACC
>Ga0307305_10000009_pt1 | contig 47873 bp, 40 predicted proteins | sample ER_DNA_186_FD_194512 | JGI IMG/M metagenome (GOLD analysis project Ga0307305, IMG submission 194512) | Bulk soil microbial communities from the East River watershed near Crested Butte, Colorado, United States - ER_DNA_186 | ecosystem: Environmental > Terrestrial > Soil > Floodplain | place... | reverse complement strand
GCGCGTCAGCGTAGCTCTGCAGGTGAATCCGTCCCGTTTCCAGCCAGCTGAAGCGCCGGGCCTGATCGAGCCCTCTCGTCACGAGCTCGTCGCGATCGGAAAGGGCACGGCGGATTCCCTCCGCGAACTCCTCGGGGCTGTCGGGATCGGCGCGCACCGCCGCGTCTCCGCACGCCTCGTCGAGCGACGGGTGCGAGGACACGACGCAGGGGACACCGCAGGCCATCGCCTCGATGACCGGCATGCCGAAACCTTCGAACCGCGAGGGGTACGCGAACACGGCGGCACCGCGGTAGAGAGCGGCCAGCTCGTCGTCCGTCGGGTAGCCGAGTCCTTGGTGACCGAGAGCAGCAAACGCGAGCTCGTCTGCGAGCAGCCGGACTGCGAGCTCGACGACGCTGCGGTTCTTGCGCCAGTCTTCGGTCGCGGTGGTGAAGACATACGGCCGTCCGTGGTCGTGGCGCTCACCGTGCGGCCGGAACCGGTCGTCGACGCCGGGATACGCGACATGAACTCGCTCGAGCGGAAGGCCAAGCCGGTCGATGGCGTCGTTCGCCGTGTAGCTCGAGTTGACGAAGACGACGTCGCAGTTCGCCGCCTCTCGCGCGGTGGCAGAGTGCATGCTCACGGTGCGCGGATGCAGGTGTTCCGGAAAACGCAGCGGCCCGAGGTCGTGGATCATCGTCGCGCGCAGACCGGAACGCTGAGGCGGCACCATCCAGTCGGTGAAGTGCATGACGTCGAAGTCGCCGAGGAACTTCTCCGCGGGCGGGCGCCCGAGGGCACCCCACGCGCGCCGGGTCGCGTGCGCGAACGGGACGGTGAAGAAGCGCTTCTCGACCGGCAGGCCATCGAGCGTCTCGTCGAGCAAGCCGCGCCCGCGGATGCTCGCGGGACCGAACGCGACGATCTCGCGTTCCGGGCCCGGTGCCTCGAGCATCCCCTTCAGCGCTCCCAGGATGTAGTTGCCGACGCCCGTTCGCGGATGCGAGAGCGGCGTGACGTCGTAGGCGATCCTCACGGAGCGGAGTACTGAAAGGCGAGGAAGTGCACGCCGAGGACGCGCGGGTCGGCGGGCCCGGGAACAGCGGTCGGGCTCACCGTGAACACGGCACGACACACTCCGCCGCGCGGACGAAGCGGCACGGTCAGGCTGGCAGCGTCGTTGGAGCGGAACGTCACGCTCCTGCCCTCCGCCCGGACGGTCTGCGGCCCGCTGAGCAGATTCTGATCGCGCAGCATTTGCGCGGTCACGCTGCCGCCGGTACACCGCAGCCGCGTGTACGTCACGCGTTTCCCCGACCACGTGTCGTTCGGATAGAGGCCGCGGACGCGGTAGCCGATCCGGACCAGTCCGTCCGTGCGCCGCAGAGCCATCCCTTTGCGTTCGTCGCGGGCGACGATGTCGCCGGCGATCGGCACCGCTTCCTCGGCTAGGACGTACGCGTGACGAACCGGGTCTCCGTTTGCGAGCAGGACGCCGTCGCTTCGCTCTGTCACCTTTGTCTCGGGCAGGCCGCCCATCGAGGGCTGCCGAAGATCGTAGACCTGCCCGATACTCCGGTTGAAGAACTCGTTCTCCCAGAGCGTGTTCGGGTGGTGAGTCGGATCCTTGCCCGAGAAGACGAAGGCGACATCGGCGTTACGGCCTACGGCGGCATCGACCCAGTCCCGATCGGGTGTCGCGATGCCCTCGTAGAGCGCGCCGATCGACGCCTTGGGGAAGCTGTGGTCGAAACGCTCGATTCGCTCGGTTGCGAAGGCGAACCAGAGCAGGACGACACCCGGTAAGACGAGTGCGTAACGCGGTGACAGCGTCAGGAACAGGATGCCGAGCACAACCCCGGCGACTCCGACCACGACCGCGATCGTGTCGAGCCCGACGACGGCCTCGTGCAGCCACCAGAGCGGCAGCAAAGCAAGCGTGTCCGACTCGGCCGACGCGTCGATCAGCCGCTGATACGGAAGGCCCGCGGGAAGTGCCGCCGCGACGACGGCGGCGATTGCAGCGACACGTGATGGGCGGGGAAGCCCACGCTCGATCCACGCGAGTAGCGCGATCAGGAACAGGGGTGCGACGTAGAAGAGGTTGCGCTCCTGGATCCGCGGCGAGAGCGCCGAGGCGAACGCTCCGACCTCGAGGAGAAGCCACGCGATCAGCGGCAGTGCGGCGGCAAGAAAGACACGAAGGGGCCGGTCGAGCGACCGGCCGACAATGGCGAGCAACAACAGCGCCGCGAAAGGAACGATCCCGAGATAGAGATCGAGCTCGGCCAGGTGGTACAGCACCCACTTCAAGACCTGACCGGGCCTATAGGTCGCGTGACCCGTCACACTGTAGCTGCCGAGGACGTCGTACGGCGAGTGTCCACGGGCGAGCTGCACGACGAGCACGGCGACGACTGCGACGAGAAGCGCACCGTAGAGAGCCTTGAAGTCGGCGAGCATGCGGACGCGGCGGCGATCGAGCCACGTCAGCAGCAACGGCGCCGTCGCGACGGCGGGGATCAGGACGATTGCCTGAGAGCGCGTCAGGAAGGCGAGCAGGCAGAGCGCGAGCAGGACGAGCTGGCGTTGAATGGTCGGTCGTTCGAGTGCGAGGACGAGCGCAAGCGCGACACAGGCGAAGAGCGGATAGAAGACCGTCTCCGTCATGAGCGTTCCGGTGTACATCAGCGACGGCACGGCGACCGCTAGCAGCGCTGCGAGCAGAGACGGAATCGGAGCGATCACACGGCGGGCGAGGAAGTAGACGGGAATCGCCGTCAGCGACATCAGCACGGAGCCGATCGTCTTCGCCGCCGCGTAGGCGTCGGGGACGGAGCCGAACAGCTTCCAGGCGGGTGCGATCAGCAATGGGTAGACGGCGCCGTACGCACCGTGATGCACGTCGCGGATCAGGAAGTGGCCGGTATCGGCAAAGCTCTTCGCGAGCTCCGAGTAGATGAGCTCATCGACCATGATCCACGGCGCGACGACTCTGCGCGACAGTCCGTATCGGAAGACCGAGGACACCACGACGAGCGCCGTGAGCCAGGCCCAGACCGGCACGCGTGCAAGGAGATTCGCGCCGCGCGAAGGCGCCGGTTGCTGCGCGGGCCGGCCGTTGCGCGCGAGCCCGACCTCGTCCAGCTGACCCGCGAGGTCGGCGGCGAACGGCGTCCCGGGCTCGATGCCGATCTCGGCCGCAGCTTGCGCGACCTCCGCGACGACGGCGTCGGCAACCCTCGTCCCTCCTGCGGCGTCCTCGAGCGCGGCCGCGTACTCCTCGGCAACCCGGCCGAGGTCGTGCTCCCGCTCGACGTACGAACGCGCCGCGTCGCTCATCGCAAGCTGCGTCGGTTCGCTGGACGCGAGCAGCTCGAGCGCAGTTCCGATGGAGGCGATCTCGTCCTCGTCCACGGGCACTTTCAGGGCGACGACGTCGGGCAGCTCGGCGAACCAGCCGAGGTCACTGACGACGAGCGGTCGTCCGAGCGACAGCGCTCGGATCGCGCTGCCCGAGGTCTCGCCCATCGTCGGCGCCCGCAGCGAGATGCAGGCATCGCATGCAGCCATCAGCGACCAGAGGCGGTCCTCCTCGACGTACCCGATGCGTTCCACGCCGTCGGTCACCAACCGGTCGGCATCGAAGCCGGGCGAGGCGGGGCCGACCAGAAGGAGCTTCGCGTGCGGATGGCGTTCGCGTACCAGACCGAATGCCTCGATCAGCTGGGGAATGCGCTTGCTCGCATTCAGATGGCCGAAACACCCGAACAACGGACGGCCTTCGATGCCGGCCGGCTCGACGTGGGCAGGCGGCCAGGCCGGGTGCTCGACGCGCCAGACCGGGCCGTTGTAGCCGGCCTCGCGTGCGCGCTCCTCGACGTAGTGCGAGTGGACGATCAGCCCCGTTGCGTTTGCCAGCACCTCGCCGACGAGCGGAAATTCGGCCGGGCTCGTTTCCCAGGGCGGCGGCACTCGCCCGTCGAGGACTCCGTGCGCCAGCAGTCGTCCCGGAATGCCGGCGTCGCGCTCCATGGCCGCGAGATAGCCATGGCCGTCCTTACGGCCGATTGTGAGCCCGGCGACGAGATGGTGCAGGACGAAATCGTGCAGCACGACGACCCCCGGCCTCCGTCTGAGCGCATCGATGATCCAGCCGTGCGCCTCCGGATCGTTGCCGACGTGAAACAGCGCAACGTCCGCTGCGACCGGGCGGGTGCGTCCGCGCCTGACGACCTCGAGCTCGACGAGGCGGCCGAGTGCCGGCATGAGCAATGCGGAGTAATCCGCGATCCCGGACCTTTCCGGGGGCAGCGGTGAGTAATAGGCGACCTTCACGCGAGCAGGCGCGCGATCGTCTCGTCCCAGGACACGCGGCGCGCGATCTCCTTGCCGGCCTGCCCCCACGTCTTCGCGTCGTCCGGGTGTTCGCGTAGCCACGAGCACGCCTCGGCAAGCGCGTCGGCGCGCGGCTCGCAGACGATTCCCGTCCTTCGATCGGAGACGACCTCGAGCGGCCCCCCCGCATCGGTGGTCGTCACCACCGGCTTCTCGGCGAGGAACGCTTCGTATGGAACCATCCCGAAGTCCTCGTCCACCGGGGCGTAATAGACCGCGAGACAGCGTGCGTAGAGCGTTGCGAGCTCCTCCTCGTCGATTCGCCCGGTGAAGCGCGCGCGTCCGTCGAGACCGTGACGGCGAGCCACGTCCTCGAGCCGCTCGCGATCCGGCCCGTCCCCGACGATCACGCAGCGCAGCGTCGTGTCCGCGGCCAACGCGTCGAGCAGCAGCTCGTGCCGCTTGGCCCGGTCGAGCCGCCCGACCGACAGCACGAAGTCGTCGTAGCTCTCTGTTCGATAGGCGAGCTCCTGCGGCGGATGCGGCATCACCTCGGCCTCGATCCCCGTCGAACGCTGGAGGCGGTCGGCCACGTTCCGCGACGTTGCGAACACCTTCCGCGCTTCGCCGAGGGCGACGCGGTCCAGGCGTTGCACGGCCCGGCGCGTGGCACGATCCTCGGCGCTCTCGCCGAACTGTCCGAGCTCGGTGCGGTCGAGCTCGTACGCCTGGCGAAACTGGTGCAGCAGCCACACGATCTTGTTGGGATGACGAACGGCGTACGACGGAAACTTCGTCGCGATCACGAGCTCGATCGTGCGCCCGTCCGACTCGCTCAGATCGAGCAGCCGCCAGAGGAACGCCTGAGAAAGCACGCGCTCGCCGGGGTACCACTTGTAGGGAATCGTGACCAGATCCGTCTCGTGACCGCGTTCGCGCAGCTCACCGACGAGATCGTCGGCGAAGATCTCCGCTCCACCGCGCGCGAACGGCACCTGCGGCGCGCAGACCGCGATCCTCACGATCCGACCTCTAGAGGTACACGCGCGTGTTGCCGGGTCCCACCACGCCCGCCCACCAACACACTACGCACGGATGTGTGACGCGTCCGTGTCATGGACGCGACAGGTGCGTGTCTATGCATTCGCGGCCGTTCGCGCGACAAGGGCATAGTCGAGCGGCGCGAAGAGGAGCTCGTTGAGACGGCGGACATTCGCTGCGATCACGGGATCGTCCGGTTCCGTGAGGCGCTCCGCCGGCTCGTTGAGGAAGCGGATCTCGGTCTCGGCGAAGCCTGCCTGTCGCGCGAGCAATTCGAGCGTCTCGGGCACCAGCGGCTGCGCATGCGTCAGGTCGGCGAAGTAGTTGCGGAGCGCGATCGGCGACAACGGATTGATCGTCTCGGCGATCAGGACGCCGCCCGGGCGGAGCTTCGCCGCGGCGAGCCCCAACGACTGGGCGAGCGTGGGCCCGGGGAGGTGCTCGACCACCTGGCCCATGAAGATTCCGCCAAGCGACCCGTCGGGGGTGCGGCCGAGATACTCGACGAGGTCGGCCTGTTCGACGTCGAGGCCCTCGCCGCGTGCGTACGCCGCCATGTCCGCGTCCGCGTCGATCCCGCGCGCCTCGACCCCGGCCTCGCGCAGGAGGCCGAGCAGCTCGCCGCGGCCGCAGCCGATGTCGAGGACGGGCGCCGCAGCGCGGAGGTCATCGACGTAACAGCGCTGTCGCTCGCGGATCGAGTCGGTGCTGCCACGCATCCGGCTCTCGAAGGCGAAGTAATCCGGAATCGCAGCCGCCGCGGGCTGAGCAGCAACGGTGACAGGCGCGGGTGGCCCTGCGCTGCCGGCCGGAGCACGCCTCTCCAGACGCTCGAGCCGTTCCTGCAGCTCGCGCACCAGTCGCTCTGCCTGCTCGCGAGCGCCCGACGCGGCGTCGGCACGCTCGGAGAGGGCGTCGACGAGCTTCAGCACCGAGTCGTTGAAGACCCGCTGATCGGCGGCGAGCGGCTCGACGTACCAGCGCATGAGCTTGCGCAGAAACCGCTTGACCGCGCCCTTCGGCCCGCCGCCGGCCGGCCGCTCCGCCGTGACCGGCCAGAAGCGCTCGGCGAGTGCCCGCGTCGAGGCGAATTCCGCTCCCCGAGAGTCCCCCTGGACAGCACCACGTCGAAGCTCCTCGCGGAGCCGCTCGAACAGGGCGGCGACGTCGATCTCCTCCGGCGAGGAAATACCTGCAGGCGCCGGGTTTTTCGCCTCCGGCCCGGACATTCAGAGGATTGTACGGTGTGAACCTGTCAGTGGAGCGCGCGCACGTAGTGCCACGCCTGGGCGAGCCCCAGCTGCCGGATCGCCAGGAGGAGCAGCGCGTAGAGCGCGAGGCCCGCGGCCGCAGCGGGCACCGCGCCGAAAACGAGCGAGGCGCCGCCGAAGGCGAGTGCCGTCGCCGCGCCGACGAGCAACGACAGCCGGCCGAGCCCGTTCACGGTCAACCACAGCATCTTCGGCGCGAGTGAGGCCATCAGCCCGAGCACTACGAGCAGTGTGGTGACCCCCAGCGCGACGGTGACACCGGTCAGCCCCCAGAGCGAGCGCCCCACGATCGAGATTGGCACGTCGATCACGACACCTGCCAGAGCCAGAGGGATGAGCAAGCGGGTCCGGTGCATGACGAAGAGAAGCGGATACGTGATCAGGAACGCCGCGTTCCCGATCATCCACGGCGAGAGGAAGACCACGAGCCGGCCGAGCTCGTCGCCGACGTTTCCGGAGAAAGCCGGCCCGAGCACGGCGGTCACGACCCGGCCGCCGAGCAGCGCGACAAGACCGGCCGCCGCGCCGACGAACGCGAGCGAGACCCACGCCGAGTGCACGACGTGCTCTGCGGCGCTTTCCGCATCCACCCCACGACGCGTCAACGGAGCGGCCGAGATGAGGGAGAGCGAGAAGGCTGTCGTACTGACGAAGGTCGCCGCGAGCAGATAGGCGTAGGAAAGGCTCGTCACGCTGCCCTCACCGGTGCCGGCGGCGAACCTGAGCGCAATCAGGTAGAGGCCCTGGAGAGCGATCGGCACCGCCGCGCCGTAGGCAAGGCGCCAGAGCCGGTAACCCAACCTGAGCGGGACCCCGCGATGCCGCCGCAGACGGTTTCCTCGTGCGAGCAAGACGGCTAGTGGCAGACCGATCGCGATCGCACCGTTCAGAGCCAGCCCCCACGCGAGTGAGACGAGACCGTGCGAGTCGGCGGCGAGGACGAAGAAGGCAACGCCCACGATCCCGCCGATCGCGAAGCCGAGGGCGGCAGGGACGTAGCTGTCCTTCGCTGCGAGTGCGCTCGCCGCCAGCGCAGCGATCAGCTGTGCGAAAGCGGCGGGCACCAGCCACGGAAGCGCCTGGGCGGCCACGTGGGCGGACGACTCCGGCAGCCGCCCGGTGATCAATTCGCCCCAGAAGCTGGCGAACACCGCCGTCACCACCGTCGCCGGGACCGCAACGGCGAGGAAGGCAACGGCGTATGCACGGAACTCGGAACCGAGCCGCCCCTCCGCCTCGGCACGGGTGAGGTCGGGCACGACCACCATGCGGAAGGCCTGGGCACCGAGCACGAGGACCAGATAGACGCCGTAAGCGGCCATGAAGCCGTCCGTCTTGTCGTTCCGGCCGAACTTGTGCGCGAGAAAGGCACCGGCCACCGCGGCCGCAAGGCTCAGAGCTACATATGAGAGACCTGTGAAGGCGCCGCTTCGAACAGCACTCCGGCCGCGCTCCGGGCTACCCTTGGGCTGCTCGTCGGCGGGCACCGCTGCATGAAAGCAGACAAACACGACTCCACCTGGACGGATGACGCCGTCGCTGATCTGCGGCGGGACTTTGGCGAGTTCTTCTCCGGCCGCACGTGCCTCGTCACGGGCGCCGACGGTTTCATGGGCTCTCACCTCACCGAGGCGCTCGTCTCGCTCGATGCGAACGTCCATGCCTTCGTGCGCGCCACCTCGAGCGGTGCGCTGAACAACATCGCGCCGCTGCGCGAGCAGCTGAAGATCAAGTTCGCCGACCTCACCGACAAGACGTCGGTCGACTACCTCGTGAAGGAGCTGCTGGAGGCGCCCGACAAGCCCTACGTCTTCCACCTCGGCGCGCAAGCGCACGTCGGCGAGTCATGGCACCGGCCGTACGAGACCGTGATGGCGAACACGGTCGGAACGCTCAACCTCTTGCAGTCGATCGTCGACTACGGGCTCGAGCTCGAGAAGTTCGACACCGCAGGAACGTCGGAGGAGTACGGCAACCCGCGCGAGTCGGTCGCGCATCACCACGACTTCGACGAGCAAGGCGGGCTGATCCTGCACGAACGCTCGCCGATCAACCCGAAGTCGATCTATGCGACGTCCAAGGTGGCCGCGGACTTTCTCACCATGAACTACCACGACGCCTTCGGCCTGCCGGGAGTCGTGACGAGGATGTTCAACAACTACGGGCCGCGCCAGAACCCCCGCTATGTGACCGGGACGATCATCACGCAAGCTCTGATGCGCGAAACGGTCGAGCTGGGCCAACTCGATCCGCTGCGCGACTTCTGCTTCTGCACCGACGGCGTTCGCGGACACCTGATGGTCGCGGCACGCGGCATCCCCGGCGACGTCTACGTGTATGGGCAGGGCAACAACATCTCGATGCGCGACTGGGCCGACATGATCCTGCGGGTGGGGCGGGAGCAGGGGTACTGGGATGCGCGCGAGGTCGTCTCGACGGCCGACCGTTTCCGCCCCGGGGCGAGCGAAGTGATGGCGTTGCGCGTCGGCTACGAGAAGCTGAATCGCGAGACGGGCTGGGAACCGCACGTCTCCTGGGAGGACGGCGTCGCGCAGACGATCGCGTGGTATGCCGAGAACCAACCGCGCTGGATCGGCCGCGTCGACTGGCACACGCAAACCCGGGCGCCGGCGTGAAGACGCTCGTGACGGGCGGCGGCGGCTTTCTCGGCTCGCATCTCGTCGCGCGCCTCGAGACCGACGGCCATGACGTCGTCGTCGCGCGTCGCGCCGAGTACGACCTCACGCACTGGGACGAGGCAGAGCGGCTCTTCCGCGACACGCGGCCAGAGCGGGTGTTCCACCTCGCGGGCGAGGTGGGCGGCATCGGCGCGAACCGGCTCAATCCGGGACGCTTCTGGTACGCGAACCTGATGATGGGAGCGCACGTGCTCGAGCTCTCCCGGGAGCACGGCGTCGGCAAGCTCGTCATCGCCGGCACCGTCTGCGCCTATCCGAAATTCGCCCCCGTGCCGTTTCGCGAGGCCGACCTGTGGGATGGCTATCCCGAAGAGACGAACGCGCCCTACGGCGTCGCCAAGAAGTCGATCCTCGTCGGTGCCCAGGCCTATCGCGAACAGTACGGCCTCGACTCGATCTTCCTGCTGCCGGCGAACCTCTACGGACCGCGTGACAACTTCGACCTCGAGACGTCGCACGTCATTCCCGGGCTGATCCGGAAGATGCTCGACAACTCGGAGCGCGTCACGCTCTGGGGCGACGGTTCGCCGACACGGGAGTTCCTCTACGTCGACGACTGCGTCGAGGGGCTCGTGCTGGCCGCCGACCGCTACGACGGTGCCGACGCGGTCAACCTGGGTACGGGCGCAGAGATCTCGATTCGAGAGCTCGCGGAGCTGATCGCTGAGCTCACCGGCTTCGAAGGCGAGATCGAGTGGGACAGCTCGATGCCGAACGGCCAGCCGCGTCGCAGCCTCGACGCGAGCCGCGCCCGGGAGCTCTTCGGCTTCGAGGCTCGCACGCCGCTCCGCGAGGGGCTCGAGCGGACGATCGCGTGGTATCGCGAGCACGCCGGCGCGATCGCCACCGTCACTCCTTCGTGAGCTCGGACGCCGCGGTGCTGCCGTCGTCGCTCGACGCGGTCGGCCGGCGTCTGCGGCGGGCGCACGAGCTCGTGGGCTCGATCAGCCCGCGCAAAGCGCTCGCAGCTCTGATCGTCGTGCAGTGGCTCGCCGTGGCCGCGCTGGCGCTGACCGTCAAGCACAATGGCTGGCTCTATTACGCCGGCGGCGACCAGCTCTGGCACTACACCGGCGCGTATCTCCTCGCCCATGGACACCTGCCGGCGACGTTCGTGGGCTACGGCTGGTCGATCCTGCTCCTGCCGTTGGCCGCTGTCGCCGGACCGAACCTGGCTTCCGCACTGCCGGCGATCGTCCTCTTCAACACCGTCGTGTTGCTGCCGGTTGCGCTCCTCTGCGTGTACGCGATCGCGGCGCGCATCGCAGGACGCATCTTCGGCTACTTCACAGCGGCCCTCTGGATCGCGCTCCCTTACCTCGGCATCCTCTTCGTCGAGCCGGGCTACCACCAGAAGTACACGGAGCTGACGCTGCCACAGGTGTTGGGGCTCGCGTCCGTCCCCGACTTCCCGGCGATGGTGGCGCTGCTGGTGTCGGCCTACTTCTGTCTGCGCGCACTGGAAACGGCCGGCTGGATGACGCCCGTTGCCGCCGGACTCGCGGCCGGCTACTCGATCGCGATCAAGCCCTCGAACTCGATCTTCCTCGTGGCGCCGTTGCTGCTCTTCCTCGTCGAGAAACGCCGGGCTCTGCTGACGTTCGCCGCCGGGCTCGCGCCGGCGCTGGTGACGCTGGCGATCTGGAAGTACCGAGGACTGGGCGAGCTCGCTGCAGCGCCGGCCCAGGAGGTTCGCCTAGCAAGCGGCGTCGGCGGCCTGCTCGACCGCATCCACAACCCGCAGCTCAACAGCTACGCGCACTTTCGGACGGTGCTGCAGTCGTTGCGCGAGCACTTCTGGGTTGCGCGCGTGATGGAGTGGTTGCCGGTAGCGGGGACGATCGCGCTCCTCGCGCGCTCCCGCCGCGCTTTCCTGCTCGTGGGCGCCTGGTTCGCGATCTTCGTGGTGGCCAAGGCCACTTACGTTCCGGCGTCGGTCGAGGACGCGAGCTTTTGGCGCATCCTGATGCCCTCGTTCCCGGCGTACCTCCTACTCACCGCCTCCGTTGTCCTGCTCGTGCCCGGCGTGCGAGCGCGTCCTGCTCCCGAGCCCTTCACGCTGACGGGACGACGGACGACCATCGCTCTCGTCGCAGCGGTCGCAGTCTTCGCCGTCCTGCCGCTCGGGGTGATCGCCGCAACGCCCGTGTTGAAAGACAGCGGCCGTCAGGCGGTCCTCTTCGACGACAACCTGCTGCCGGTGTCCTCAGACGTCGGGCTCCAGGCAAACGCTGCCAACGGCGCCGTGCACCTGTCGTGGCACGCGCAGCATCCCGGGCCGACAAACCTCTTCTTCCGGGTACTGCGCACGAAGAGCTCGAACGACGTCGCTTGCGCCGGAACACGGGCGGCCGACCAGTGCCAGCTCTACACGGAGCCCGTTGCGGCAACGAAGAGCGGCTCGTACGACGATCAGCCCGGCCCGGGGACCTGGACGTACCGCATCGGCGTGTCGGCGAACTGGCTCGACGACCCGCGCCTCGGCGACGTCTACGTGCTGAGCCCGCCTGTCACCGTGACGATTCCGTAGTCCCCTCGCGCAACTGCTGCTCGAGCAGAGCGAGCCGCTGCGCGAGGATCGTGTTCTGATCGGAGAGCCGCGAGATGACCGTGGAGTAGTGCAGGAGCACGATCAGGATGAAGAGTGCACCGATCGCGCCGAGAATGGCCGGCGGATACGTCTCGACGCCGAACCAGCCGGCGATCGTATTGAGACCGTCGCGCCAGACCGAGAGTGCGAGCAGCACCGCACCGGTGAGCAACCAGAGCAGCGCATAGCGCTCACGCAGGCGGCGCGAGCGGATGAGCTCGAAGACCACGAGGAGCAGCAGGAAGGATGCGACCGCCGCGGCGATCGAGACGGGAAGCGGTGTCATCGGTGATGGCCCTCCTCTGGCGGAACGGCGTAGCGGCGAAACAAGCCGACGAAGATCGCGAGCAGCACCTTCGTCATGTAGTACACGGAGCGCAGAGCTGTGATCGAAGAGGCGCCGCTGGCGCGCTCGCGCATCTCGACCGGAACCTCGTGCAGGCGCAACTTGTGCTTCACGGACATCACTGTCGCCTCGACCTCCGGATAGTCGTGGGGATAGTCGGCGGCGAACAGGGCGATGCCCTTCCGGTTGACGGCGCGGAAACCCGAAGTCGTGTCGGTCACCTTCTGACGCACGACGGCGGAGACGACCGTCGCGAAGATCTTGATCCCGAGACGGCGCATGAAGGACGACTGGTAGCCACTCCCGTGAGCAAAGCGTGACCCGACGCAGAGATCGGCCTGCCCGTTCAAAACGGGCTCAAGAATCGTCGGCAGCTGGGCCGCATCGTGCTGGCCGTCGCCGTCTACCTGCACCGCGACGTCGTAGCCACGCTCGAACGCGAACCGATAGCCGGTCTGGACCGCGCCGCCGATGCCGAGGTTGAAGGGCAGACGCAGCACGTGCGCCCCGCGATCCGCCGCGATCCCGGCTGTTCGATCCGTGGAACCGTCGTCGACCACGACGATGTCGAACCCGGGGTCGAACGCGTGGATCTCGTCGATCACTCGCCCGACGTTCCCCTCCTCGTTCAGCGCCGGGACGATGGCGATCCGCTTCAGCTCGCCTAGCTGCGCGAGCACGGCGTCGCGTGGCGGCGCAGGAACCGCCGCGAGCTCAGCCACGCGCGGCCACCGGTGTGCCGAGCCCGACGAGCTCGAGGATCTGGCGGGCGCGGTGCGCGTATGTGTGTTCGTCGAGCACACGCTCACGGGCACGTCGCCCCATCGCCTCCGCAGCGCCCGGATCGTCGAGGAGCTCGCGATACGCGGCCAGCGCCTCGTCGGGTGTCGCGACGACTCTCAGCTCGGAGCCGACGTCGAACCAGCGCTCGATTCCCTCGTGCGGGTTCGACACGATCGCCGCCCCCGAAGCAGCGAGCTCGAAGGGCCTGCACGTGGACGACGCGTAGATGGTCGCGTGCGAGCGCCGCGTGATGTTGAGGTTGATCCGCGCACGGGAGATGGCCTGAGCGAAGACGTTGAAGGGAACGTCGCCGATGACGTGCGCGCTGCCGATGTCCCCGCGAAAGTCCTTGCCGCCAAGAGCGAAGTCGATCTCCGGATCACGCCGGCTCGGCTCGCCGATCAGCGCCTGCATCCACTCACGCCTGAACTTGTCGCCGTAGCCGTAGAAAAAGACGTCGTGCTCCTTCTCGACCGGAGCAGGCTGGAACAGCTCCGGGTCGGCGGCCCAGAACACGGCCTCCGCGCGGCGGGCACCGAGCTCGCGCAAACGGTCGAGCCCGCCCTCCGAGTTGGAGAGGACGAGGTCGTACTCCGAAGGATCCGCACCGTGGTAGTAGTTGAAACCGGTGTCCATGCCGCCGAACTCCGGCAGGCTCATCGGCACGTCGCCGTCGTAAAACACGACCGGCACGTCGAAGCGCTCGCGCAGCCGCGTGGGGATTCCTCGCAGGTGCGCCATCGGCACGGTGAAGACGATCAGTGCGGCGACATCGCGCTCGCGCTCGAGGATGCGCTCGAGATGACGCTCCCACCGTGGCGTGACGTAGCGCCAGATCGCCTCGCGCGTGAGCCTGTCACCGACCGTGTCTTCCGGGTTGTCCTCGCCGCGGCGAAGGAGCGTGTCGCCCTTCAGCCGAGCGGCGAAGCCGCGCGCGCCGGCGAAGAGCTCCGCCTCGCGGTAGAGCGGGTTCGGGGCCGTCCGCCACCAGGGCGACTCGATTGCGCGACCACGGTAGGGAGTGACGATGAGATCCACGCCGACCTCGTTGAGGCCCTTCCAGATCTGCCACCACGCCGGCGTGCACCCGTACCGGAAATCGAGGTCGGTCGCGGACGCGACGGCGAGGATTTTCGGCGCTCCGGGCACGGTCTCAGTATGGCGAAGGGGTGTGTCGGCCCTGTTAGCGGGCCTCCGCGCTAGTACGCGCCGCGCCGGGCCAGGACCGCCGGGAGCGTCCGGGCCAGGATCGTGATGTCGAGCCAGATCGACCAGTTCTCGATGTAGTAGAAGTCGAGCCGCACGAGGTCGTCGAAGCTCAGGTCGATCCGGCCCGAGACCTGCCAGAGGCCCGTCATTCCCGGAAGCACGAGATAGCGCTTCCGGTGCCAAGGTTGCAACTGCTCGTAGTCGCGGATAGGCAGCGGGCGCGGGCCGACGAGCGACATCTCTCCCCAGAGGACGTTCAGGACCTGCGGCAGCTCGTCGAGCGAGAAGCGGCGCAGGAACCGGCCGACCGGAGTGACGCGTGGATCGTCCTTGATCTTGAACAGCGGGCCCGAGGCTTCGTTCACGGACTCGAGCGCTGCCTGGCGCTCCGAAGCGTCCGCGTACATCGTCCGGAACTTCATCATCCCGAACGGGAGCTCTCCGAGGCCGATGCGGCGATCTCGATAGAAGACGGGACCCCGCGACGTCAGCTTGACGGCGGCGGCGACTGCAGCCCAGAGCGGCAGCCCGACGACGATCACAAGACTCGACACGAGCAGGTCGAAGCCACGCTTCAGCGCCCATTCGGATCCGGCCAGAGCAGGCGGACGCAGCTCGAACAGCGGCGCGCCCTCACCCGGGATGTACTCCGCCCGCTGCAGAAGGAGCTCCGTCGTGCGCGGAGCGATCTTCACCTTCACGCCGGCCCGATGCGCTTCCTCGACGAGCTCGAGCAGCTCGCGCTCGGCGTAACCACCGTCGGTGACGATCAGCTCGTGCACGTCGTGCTCGCGCAGGATGCCCGGCACGGCGTCGAAGCCGCCGAGCACGGCCAGGTCGCCCGTGTCGCCGTTCGGAGCGATCGCGCCGAGGAACTCGTACCGGATGCCGCTGCGATCTGCGCCGAGCGTGCGCCGCAGGTCTGCGAGCTGCTCTCCCTCTCCGACCAGCACCGTCCTCCGTCGCGCGCCGGTGAGGCGGAGAACGTCGCGGGTCAGCATCTCGTAGCTGGCGCGCAGGATGCCGATGAAGACCGCGGTCGTCACGACCGCGGTCGGCGTCAGGCCATAGGTCGTGAAGTGGTAGCCCGTCCCGAGCCCGAACGCGAGCGTAATCGCTGCGACGAGCACGAGTGAGAGCACGATCTGGCCGACACCCGCCCGAAGTTCACGCCGCCGGTACAGGCCTCCAACCCAGAACACGAGCACCGTGATCACCGTGAGGAACGGAAGCCACTTGGTCTCGGTGTCCCACACGATTCCCCAGATCGGCGGCCAGTCGCCGAGGTAGAGCTCGCGCAGGATCAGGGCGACGAAGACGCCGAGGGTCAGCCCGGCGAGATCCAGAGTGACGAGCGCCAGGATGCTGGCAAACCGGCGGGTGACGGCGAGAAGCGTGGTGCGCGAGAAGAGGTACGGCCGCCCAGAGCGGATGTCCTCGACCGGCCCCGGCCGCGGCTCGGTCGGCACCGCTGGCTTCGTGCTCACCCGCCGGAGTGTACTTCTGTCTAGTCTCTGGCCCGCTGTGGGCCTGGAACAGCTGAGCGACCGTTATGCCGAGCACAACCGCGACGAGCGCGGAGCCGGGTTCGTCTTTGCGGGCGCAGAGCGTGTCGAGCTCTTCCGCCGCTACGTCGGCGGCCCCGGCCGGCGGGTTCTCGATCTCGGCTGCCGGGACGGCGCCCTCACACAGGCGTACGCGGGTGGGAACGAGATCGTCGGCGTCGATGCAGACCGGGCGGCGCTCGCCGAGGCGAAGAAGCTCGGGATCGAAACCCACTGGGCGGACCTCGACGAGCCCCTGCCGTTCGAGGACTCGGACTTCGACGTCATCGTTGCAGGTGAGCTGCTCGAGCATCTACGCGATCCGCGACGTGTCGTCGCGGACGTGCAGCGCGTCCTCCGTCCCGGCGGCACGTTTGTGGCGTCGGTACCGAATGCCTACCGCCTCAAGAACCGCGCGCGCTTTCTCCTCGGCCGCAAACCTGAAGACGACCCGACCCATCTACAGATGTTCGCGCCTGCCGACGTGCGCGCGCTGCTCGCCGGCTTCGATGATCCTCAGCTCCACTTCATCGCCGGCCGTCTCGTGCCGCTTCACGCGCGCTTGTTCGCGAACGACATCGTCTTCTCGGGACGCAAGCCGCGCTGAAGCTCGACGAGGTCCGACGGGGTCCGCCTGCGCCCGAGGACACCGAGCCCCACACGCAGCGCCGCCGAACGCCGCAGGTCGAGCAGGTCGGTGTCGTGGAAGTACGCGTGCACGACGTGCTGTGCCGAGAACCGCGCGAAGAGAGCACGAGCGAGCATGCCGATCGAGTGCGTCGTCGGCAGCTCGAGCAGGCGGCGTCCTCCGGCCAGCTCGAGCCAGGTCGGCTCCGCAAGTTGCAGATGCGGAGCGTCGTCAGCGAGGTACGTGGGCCTGAACGCGGTTGCGGTGCAGTCGGCATAGCCGAGGTCGGCAACGGCTTCCGCAACTCGTTCGTCGAAATACCAGCCGCCGCCGCAGAAGAGAGTCGCCTCGAGGCCGACCGAACCGAGCCAGCTCCCTTGTTCTCGTACGAGCCCGGCCGGATCGACTTCTCCCGTCGGGCGCGCATGGTCCGGGGCCGTCCAGTGAGTGTGCAGGCCGAAAGGCCCTCGCGCTTCGGCCTCACGCGCACGTTCGAGCCAGCGAGCCTCGTCCTCCCCGGCCGCAGGGGGCCGCATGAGCGCCGCGATTGCGAAGCCGCCCGGGCGGCGCACCTGTAGCGCGCTGAAGCGCCTCCAGACCTCGTCGTCCAGTGGGCGTTCCACATGGCACGAGACGACCGCGTACCGCCCGTGCAGTATGTGTCCCGTGTGCGGCATCGCCGGACTCTATTCGCCAACGGACGCCCCGAATCCGGAGCTCGTCGACGCCATGCGCGCCGCGCTCCAGCACCGCGGGCCCGACGAAGGCTCGACCGACGCGTTCGGACATTGCGTGCTCGGCCACCAGCGGCTGAAGGTGATCGACCTCGACACGGGCTACCAGCCGGTGACGAACGAGACGGGCGACATCGTCGCCGTCTACAACGGCGAGGCGTACAACTTTCCTGAGCTGCGAGACCAGCTTCGCGGTCACGAGGTGCGCGGCACGGGCGACACACCGGTGCTGCCGCATCTCTACGAGGAGAGCGGGCCGCACTTCGTGGAACGCCTGCACGGGATGTTTGCGCTCGCCCTCTGGGACGGCCCGCGCGAACGGCTCATACTGGCGCGCGACCGGCTCGGCAAGAAGCCCCTCCTCTGGACCCGGCTTCCCGACGGGACGCTCGCGTTTGCGTCGGAGCTGAAGGCATTGCTGCGCCTGCCGCAGGTCTCGCGCGACGTCGACGTGGAGGCGCTCGATGCATATCTCGCGCTGCAGTACATGCCCGGCGAGCGGACCGGACTGCGCGGGATCCACAAGCTTCCACCCGGGCACGTGCTCGTCGCCGAGGGCGACGGCCAACGGATCGAGCGCTACTGGCGGGCAGAGCCGGCGGAGGCGAGCGCCGATGAACAGGAGTGGCTGGAACGCGTGCGCGCGACCGTGGCCGAAGCCGTGCGCAAGCGGCTCGTCGCAGACGTCCCGCTCGGTGCGTTGCTCTCGGGCGGGATCGACTCGAGCGTCGTCGTCGCCCTGATGGCCCAGGCGTCCTCGGAACCGGTCCGGACCTTCACGGTCGGCTTCGCGGATGCGCGTTACGACGAGCGTGCCTATGCGCGGCTCGTCGCGACGCGGTACGGAACGGTGCACGAGGAGCTGGAGATCCAGGAGGACGTCGCGGCGACGCTGCCGAGATTGGCAGCGACGTACGACGAGCCGTTGGGGGACGAGGCTGCGTTCCCGACCTTCCTGATCGCCGAGCAGGCGCGTCGGCATGTCACAGTCGCGCTTGCGGGCGACGGTGGTGACGAATCGTTCGCGGGCTACGAGCGCTATGCCGCCCTCTCACTCGCCGGGCGCATTCCGGCGCCGGTCGCGAAGGCGGGCGCAGCGGCCCTGCGGGCTCTGCCCGCGGCGCGGCGAGAGCCTCGCTCGCCGCTCTTCCGTGCCGCGCGCTTTCTCGACGTTGCTGCGACGCCGGCGCAGGCGCGTTACGCGCGCCTGATGGAGGTCTTCCCGCTGGAGGCGCGACAAGCGCTTTGGGCCGAGCCCGGCGTGGCACGCCCGACGGCCCTCACGCCGACCCGTCCTGGCGTCGCCGGTCTGCAGCAGCTCGACCTCGAGACCTATCTCCCCGGCGATCTCCTGCTCAAGGCGGATCTCGCCTCGATGGCGCACTCGCTCGAGCTGCGTTCGCCGTTTCTCGACCATGAGGTCGTCGCCCTCGGCCTGGCTCTGCCCGACTCGCTGAAGGTGCGCGGTCGCGACGGCAAGGTCGCGCTGCGGCTCGCGTTCGCCGACCTCCTGCCGGCTGAGGTGACGACGCGGGGCAAGACGGGCTTCGGCGTGCCGCTCGGCCGCTGGTTTCGCTCCGATCTGCGCGAGCTCGCGCACGACCTGCTCCCGAGCGACCGTGGCTGGTTCCGGCCCGAGGCCGTTCGGCGTCTGCTGGACGAGCACGGATCGGGCCGCGTCGATCATGGCCACCGGCTGTGGTGCCTGCTGATGCTCGAGCTGTGGGTGCGCGAGCACGTCGAGGCACCGGTTCTCGTACCGGCAGCGTGAGGCGGCCTCACCTCTGGCTGATCGCCGCGGCCGCGATCGTCCCCCGCGTGATCGTGCTCGTGCACGAACGCGGCCGGATCCTCACCGCGTTCACGGACAAGAGCGACGACTTCGCGCAGACGTTCGTCCACCACGGGACCTTTGGGTTCATCCCGGGCGAGCCTTCCGCGTACACGCAGCCGCTGTACGGCTTCTTCCTCGTCCCGATCTACTGGATCTTCGACCGGACCTGGTGGGCGGTCGGCGGCGCGCAGATCGCCGTGGCGACGATCACCGCGCTGCTCGTCTACGCGATCGGCGCCCGGGTCATGTCGCGGCGCGCGGGCACGATTGCCGCCGTTCTCGCAACGCTCAATCCGTATCTCGTGTGGCACGACGTGCATCTCAACCGCGAGATCCTCGACCAGCTCCTTGCGGCGGCACTCATCCTCTGCACGCTGATCGCGGCCGACCGGCGTTCCACTCCCTGGGCGATCGCGGCCGGGATTTACGCAGGGCTGGCGATTCTCGGCAACGTGCGGCTGATCCTCATCCCGGTCGTCGTGGCCGTGTACCTGTTCATTCGCTCCGGCCGCCGAGATTGGGTCGGGCCTCTGGCGGTGATCGCCGCCGCCGCGCTCGTCGTCAGTCCGTGGGTCGTTCGCAACAAGGTCGAGGTCGGCTGCTTTGCGCTCACGACCGACGGACGCGCGCTCTGGAAGGCGAACAACGCCCAGACCTACCACCTGCTCGCCGAGGGGAAGTGGATCGACGACGTCAAGGATCCACCCGGGCATCCCTATCCGAACCCCGAGGAGGCTCGGGACCTCTACAGGCTGAACGGCAAGAGGATCCACGTGGACGAGTGCGCGAACGAGTCCTACTACCAGCACAAGACGTGGGTCTTCGTCCGAGAGCATCCGGGCGAGAAGGCGCGGCTTGCGGCCCAGGCGGTGCGGATGGAATGGGATCCGCGGTCGACCGCCTCCGCGACCGACTCGGGTCACGGCGCAATCCGAAGCCTGGCGCAGCCGCTGTACATGTCCTTCCTCTATGCGCTGGGTCTGATCGGGCTGTTCGTTGGTCCGGGTCGGTTCGTCGCACTCGCACTGGCGCTCTTCGCGTACCAGACAGTCGCGGCGATGGTCTTCGTCGGAGCGACCCGGTATCGCGTCGCGACCGACTTTCTGATCGCGCTCCTCGCGGCAGCCGCGCTCGAGTGGGCGTTCGGCAGGTGGCGCAAGCGAGCGTGAAGGTTCTGCATGTTCACCGGATCGGCGGGATCGGCGGTTCCGAGCGCCATCTCCTGACGCTGCTCCCCGCACTCGCCGAACGCGGCGTCGACGTCAGTTTCCTCGGGCTCGACGACACGTCGCGTGCACCGGATCCGTTCTACAAGGCGCTCGCAGTCCCGTACGAACGTCTTCCCGCGCCGCGGGATCTCGATGTGCGGCTCGCGCTCGCGGTGCGTCGCGCGACCCGGCAGGCGGATCTCGTGCATACGCATCTCGTGCACGCAGATGTGTACGGCGCGCTCGGGTCCCGACGACTCGTGTCGACGAAGCACAACGACGACCCGTTTCGCGCCGGTGCTTTCCGTTATGTCGAACGCGCGCTCGCCCGGCGTGCGGCGAAGATCGTCGCAATCACGAGCGCGCTCGCGCGCTTCCAGGTGGAACGTGTCGGCCTTCCCGCCGAGAAGGTGGAGGTCGTTCACTACGGCCTCGACGAACTGCCTGCGCCGTGGGGGACGAACGAGTCGGACCCGGTGGAGGCTGATGCTCAGGTGCTCCTCGCGATCTCGCGCCTCGAGCCGCAGAAGGGCCTCGACGTCGCAGTGCGAGCGTTACCGCTTATTCGCGCGAGTCATCCCAAGGCCGTGCTGGTCGTGTTGGGCGAAGGGCCGCAGCGCGCCGAGCTGTCGGCGCTTGCGCGGGAGCTCGAGGTGCCGGTGCACCTGCTCGGCCGAGTGCCCGACGTCGCGAGCTGGCTTCGGCGCGCAGAGATCCTCGTCCATCCGGCACGTTGGGAGGGGTTCGGCCTCGCACTCCTCGAGGCGATGCTCGCCTCGAAGCCCGTCGTTGCGACGAATGTCAGCTCGATCCCGGAGATCGTGTCGGACGGCGAGACAGGCTTGCTCGTCGCGCCCGACGATCCGGACGCACTCGCCGCAGCGGTGAACCGCGTGCTCGGCGCGCCGGGCGAGTACGGCGAGCGAGCGTTCGCACGCGCCAGAACCGAGTTCAGCGTCGAGAAGATGGCGAACCGGACCCTCGGCATCTACGAGACCGCTCTAGGCGGGACAGGTCTTACGGTCTGACCCAACTACAGGTCACGAGGAGACGTGTCCCGGAAAGCGTCTCCCGCGGAATGTCAAGTCGCACATTCGGACGGCTTCCGGTGAGACATGTGCCAGGGACTGTCCCTGGCACATGTCAGGTTCGGGCAGCCAGTGCACCTTCGTAGAGGAGCTCCGTCCGGTCCGTGCAACGGGCCTGCAGGAAATGCTCGAGAGCCCGACGCCGGCCCGCCTTTCCCATCTCTCGCGCTCGGGGGAGGTCGCCTGCCAGCCGGACGATCGCGCTGACCAGCGGATCCGCCTCGCCCGGCGGGACGAGGAGACCCGTGACGCCGTCCTGAACGAGCTCCCCTAGTCCGCCGATCTCGGCGGCGATCACCGGCCGCGCGCGCTCCATCGCCTCGAGGGCGACCATGCCGAATCCCTCACCCATGGACGGCACGACCACGATCGCGGCGTCCGCAATCGCCTTCTGCACGGGGGCGACATACCCGAGGAAGTGCACCGCATCCTCGATGTCGAGCTCTTTCGCGAGCGCCCGCAGCGCCGGCTCCAGCGGTCCGCGGCCCGCGATCTGCAACTCGAGTCCCGGAATCCGGCGCCGCGCCTCCGCGAACGCGCGCAGCAGGACGATGTGACCCTTGATGGGAATCAGGCGCCCGACACACAGCAGCCGCGGCACCCTCCCCTCGTAGGGCCGCGGCTCGCCGTCGGGCTCGATGCCGTAGTGGACGATCTCGAAGCTCGCGCCGTCGAACCCTTCGACCTCCTCCAGATACCGCGCCAGCCCACGGGAGATCGCAATATGCGTGTGCGCGAAGGTCGCGATCGCCCGGTCGCCGAGTGCAAAGCCCGGGTTTTCGCGGAACTCGTTGAAGCCGTGCTTCGTCGACACGCGCACCGGGATACCCGTGAGTGCACCCGTCAGCTGTCCATACACGTCGGCATGCACGAGATGCGTGTGCAGGATCGTCGGCCGCCTGCGCGCGAGGTAGGCGCCGAGCCGCAGGAAGGCAATCGGGTCGACGTCCGCCGCGAGCGAGATCGCGTCCAGCGGGATGCCGCGATCCGTCAGCTCGCGCGCGAAGTCCCACGCACCGGGCTCGTGCTCGTGCAGCATCAGGAACCTGACGTCCCACCCGCGCTCCTTGAGGCGCGGCAGGAGCGAGAGCAGATGCGCCTCCGAGCCGGAGATGCCAGCCACCTTCTGCAGATGCAGGACGAGTCCGTTGCCGTTCATCGCGCCACCGCCAGGATCCCGTCCGCCCACGTGTCGACCGAGTGACGCTCCGCGACACGCTCGCGCAGCGTGCGGCCGATCGTCGTACGCTCGCCCTCGTCGAGACTCGCAAGCCAGCGCAGCCTCTCCGCAAGGCTCTCCGGCGACTCACGGTCGAACGACAAGGGGAAGCCGTCGAAGAGCTCGTCGAAGACGGGATTCGACGCGAGGACCGGTAGACACGACGCCGCGGCTTCGTACACCACCTTGTCGGGAGCTCCGGCCTCCATGTTGTTGATCAGCACGTCCGCGCCGGCGAACAGGTCTGGAACGCGCGCACGCGGTACTGCATCACCCAGAGGGAATCCGAGCCCCTCGAGCTCGCCACGGTGCCGGCGCTCCAGGTCGTTCAGCGCGACACCGTGCAGCTTCACCTCGACTCCGTCGACCTGCTGCACGCCGCGCAAGATCGTCTCGATCCCCTTCGCCGGCGAATAGCGTCCGAGCACAAGCGCCCGGAGAGCCGCATGTGCGCCCCGGTCAGTGCAGGCGAACTCGTTCACGTCGATACCGTGCCCGATCCCGCGCACCTTCGCCGACTCGAGCGGGAACGAACGGCGGTCGACGCTGACGATCGCCGTCGCCAGCCGCTCGGCCACGCGCAACGTCGGCGAGGCTTTCCAGTGCGTGTACCAGAGGAGGAGCGGAGTCCGGCGCGGACGCACCAGCGGCGCAGCCAGCAGGACGTAGACCGGGATCATGTGAGCGACAACCGCGTCGGCCGGCAGGGCCCGCGCCAGCTCGCGCTCGAAGCGCCACGCGCGACCCGGTTGCGTCGCCGCACCGAAAGTGCGCACATCCACGTTCGACGGCAGTCCTTCGCCGCCGCCCGACTGCGCGAGCACCACCACCTCGTCGACTCGTTTCGCGAGCGCCCGGATCTTCGGAATTGTCGCCGCGAGAACCGGATGTGCCGGATCGACGCTCTGCGTCAGGAAGACCAGACGCCGCATCAGAAGAAGTCCGTGTCACCGAGCGTGAAGCGCCACGACCGGGGATCCGTGTCGAGCTCACCGGCAAGCGGCTTGCCCATGAAGTCGAGCGACATCGGGGTCGGAACGAAGCCGGACGAGGCATACGCGGCGCGCTGCCCCGGGCCCGGAAGAGCGAACAACGCCTGCGTCCCCGGCTTCACGGCGGCGAGGCAGGCCCGCAGGAGCGGCCGGACGGGCCCGGCCAGATCCGCAACCAGTGCAATCGGCCGGCCTCGGTGCCGCTTGTGGCCGAGCACCGCGTACCCGTCGCCCGAGCGGTACGCGACGTAGTCGCGGGGCGAATCGAGGTAACGCCAGTTCAGGTACTCCGCGCTGCGCACGATGTGGTTCGGCCAGCCCGCACCCGCATCGCCGTCGAACTCGAAACGCTCTATGCGCTCTAGGCCGCCGCGTCGCAGCGAGACACGGGGCAAGGGTCGCGCCCAGACACGCAGCTTCGCGATCGACGTCCAGCCGAGCGGTCCGACGAAGAGCGGCGCAGTGGGCGCCGACGCAAACGCGAGCACGACCGCCGCACCTTTTGCCTTCGCCTCCTCCTCGTGCTTGCGCTCGAGCCCAACGAAGATGCCGCGGCCGCGGGCGATCGGATCCGTCGTCGCGTGCACCGAGAACGTCGCAGGACGCTGCCCGCCTCCGAGCGCCATCCGGTAGAGCGAGTGCGCCGCGACGCCGATCACCCGCCCGTCGTCACGAGCGACCGACATGAGCGAGCCTTCGGGGTTTCGGGAGAACCACCAGTCGAACTCGGGACCTGTGAGCGCCGCTTCTCCCCACGCGTCTCGCAACAACCGGAGGTAGTCCTCCCGCTGCCCCGGTTCGTAGGCGGCCAGCTCGTAGCCGGACACTTACTTGGTGGACGTGCCGAGCGCCGCGTTGAAGAGCCGCCGTGCGTGCGTCCCCGTGACCGTGTCCTTGAGCGAGATCAGGTCACACGCTCCTGCGAGCACGAGCTCGAACGTGCGCGGAGAGTACGGCTCGATGTTGTAGCGGCGGAGCTGCAGCGGATCGGTCGCCTGTGAGTTCGCGCCCGAGACCGCCGTGAAGGCGACGTCGTACCCCGCCTGCCGCACGAGGGACAGGTGGACGGGCTTGTAGTGGGCCTCGGAGCCCTTAACGTAGGAGAAGGCGCGCACGGGCCTGCCGAGGCGCTCCTCGAGCCTGAGCTTCGAGAGCGCGATCTCGCGAGCGGCCTCGTCCACCTCCAGATCGGCGAGCGGCCTGTGCGAGATCCCGTGTGACTCGATCCGGATGCCCTCACGCTCGAGATCCGCCAGCTCCTCCCACTCGATCGTGCGGTTGAGGATGCCCTGCGCCGCAAGGTGCTCCTCGTGTGGGAGCGGGTGCCGGTCGTCGAGGTAGCCGATGGGAACGAAGAGCACGGCCGGGTAGCCGTACTTGCGCAACACCATCGCAGCGTTGTCCAGGTTGTCGTAGTAGCCGTCGTCGAATGTGATTAGCACCGCCCGCTCCGGCAGCGGCTTGCCGTGGACGTAATGGTCGAGCACGGCGTCGAGGTCGACGACCGTGTAGCCCATGTCCCGCAGCTGGTCCATCTGCTCGTCGAAGATCGACACCGGCATCGTCAACGGATTGGCCGGGAGGTCGTTGACCTTGTGGTACATGAGCACCCGCAGGGTGCGGTCGCCGTTGCCGTTTCCGCCGATCGCGGTCGCCGTCTCGCCGATCGTCCGGTAGACGGAGTTCTTCAACACCTGCTTGAACCGGTCTGCCCGCATCGTGCGGCCTAGCTTAGTCCCGCGGTCCGCTCGACCAGTGCACGCAGGCGGGAAGCAAACTCCTCGGGCGAGATCGTCCACTCTCCGGCGCTCGCCTGCGCGCCCGCACCAAGGCGCTCCGCCAGCGCACGGTCGGTGAGCAACCGAACGAGCGCGGCCGCGAGCGCCTCCGTGTCTCCCGGCTCGACCAGCAGCCCGTTCACACCATCCTCCACGAGATCCGGGATGCCGCCGACGCGGCTGGCAACGAGTGGACGGCCACGACAGAAGGCTTCCACGATGACGCGGCCCATTCCTTCAGAGCGGGACGGAAGGACGAGGAGCGTCGATTCGTCGAGCGCCGACGACACTTCGCTCTGCGTGAGCCGCTCGGTCCAGCTCGTCTGCTCGGGGAGCTCGGCCACGAGCTCCTCCACCAGCGGTCGCATCGTCCCTGAGCCGACGAGTCGCAGCCGCGCCTGCGGCAGCTGGGGTGCCGCGCGGCGCCAGGCCTCCGCGAGGCCGTCGACGTTCTTGTAGCGCTCGAGTACGCCGACGAAGAGCGCTACCGGACGCTCGGGCAGCTTCATCGGCGCCGCCCGCAGGAAGGAGTCGAAGTCCATGTACGCGGGAAACTCGTCCGCCGGCTCGAGGCCGAGCTCCCGGACGAGGCCCGTCGTATAGCCGGTGACGGTTCTGATGCCGTCGGCCTTGCGCAGCGCGGCGAGGGCCACACGATCGGCGACCGGGTTCAACGCTCCGCGCAGACGTGAGCCGTAGAGGCGCGTGGGAGCGCGCCAGTCGCCGTGGAGATCTGCGATCACGGCGGTGCTCGTTCCGGCGAGCCGGCGCGCGCCTAGCGCTGCCGCCGTCTCGTGCGCGCCCTGCGCGAGCACCGCATGCGGCCGGAAGGCCCGCAACTCGCGCGCGACTCGAAGCGGCAGTGCTGCGAAGAACGCTGGCCCGTCCAGCACGGGCAACTCACGCGCTAACCGAAAGACGCCGTTGCGGCCGGTGCCACCTGCGAGAACGCGGAAGTCGATCTCCTCGCCGATCGCATCCCACTTCCGCGCCAGGCCCGGCGTGAGTGGCAGCTCGATCCGCCGTGAGACGAAGAGGACGCGTGGCTTCACGCTTGCGCGACCCGTCGGAGTGTCCGTTCCAACTCACCGAAGACGCGCTCGGGCGCGTACTCCGCCACCGACCCGACCGCCGCACCACGTAGGCGCTCGCGCAGAGCCTCGTCGCCGAAGTACCGACGCACCGCCTCGCCGAGCGCCGCCGTGTCTCCCGGCGCCACGAGCAGGCCGTTCACCTCGTTGTGGACCACCTCTGCGACGCCGCCGGCCTCCATCGCCAGCACAGGTGTCCCGACGGACAGCGCCTCGACGACCGTGTGCGGGAAGTTCTCCCAGCTCGACGAGAGAATCGTCGCGTCGGCTGCATGAAAGAGCTCGACGACTCGTTCGCGCGGCTGAGCACCGATGAAGCGCACCCGTTCCGCAACTCCCAAATCGCGCGCCTTTCCCTCGAGCGGCTCACGATCCGGCCCTTCCCCCGCGATCACGAGCTGGACACCGTCGGCGCCCGCAACCGCCTCGAGCGCACGCTCCAGCGACTTCTGCGCCGTCAACCGCCCTGCGAATGCGAGCGTGCCGCCGTTCAGACCCAGCTCGCGCCGCAGCTCGTCGCGCGGGCGCAGCGGTGGAAGCGAGGGTGCCGGATTCGGCAGTACCGTCACCCGCTCGGGCGCGACGCCCCAGCCAAGAGCGAGCTCGCGGAGATAGACGCTCGGCGTAAAGACGTGCGCCGCCCGACGGAGCTCGACGTCACGCACGAACCGCAGGAGTGTGGATGCCGCGCCTCCGCCGCCGCGCTGGAACGCGTCGACGTCGCCTTCGACCAGCCCGCGGCGACGCGAGCGCTCGAACGCGGGATCGGCGGTCAGCTTCACGACGTACGGCCTGCGCGCAACGCTTGCGCCGAGCGCGCTCCGTCCGAACATCCCCGTCGTGTACACGACATCGGCCTTCCGCGCACGGTGACGCACGAGCACGGCGCCGCGCCAGTGCCGTACTCCGGGTCGGTGCTGTCGCCGAACGGCGCGGACCGGATATGGACGGTCGGGTGGCGGGACATCCGCGGTCGTGACGACTTCGACCTCGTGCCCGCGTGAGCGCAGGAACTCGGCGACGTCCGGTGCATGACTCGCGGGACCGCCCACGTCCGGCGGCCAGATGCCTGACACGATGAGCACCTTCACGGTGTCGCCACCTCGACGTGCTGTGGTGCCGGCGCGTTCTCGCTCTCGGGCTCACGACGAATCCGCACGAAGAGAACGGTCCAGAACGCCACGAACACGATCGTCGCGACGAGCACCGCGCCTGCGGCCCCGGTCGCACCCCACGCGGCACCGAACGCGGCGACGAGCGGCACGAGCACGAGTGTCTCGAGGCCGTGTGCCCAGATGCGCAGGTTCGGCCGGCCGATCGACACCGGAAAGCTCTTCGTCCAGCCGAACACGAACTGCAGCGCGCCGGCGATCACGATCAGGCGGAGCGCGTCGGTCGCACCGACATTCTTTGCCGTGAAGAACAGCCGGACGAGATCGGGCGCTAGCCAGAGCAGAAGAGGCACGGCGACGAGAGCCCCAGCCGCGGCGCTGAGCGAGTAACGGCGCACCCCTGCGAACACGGCGCTGCGCGTGCCGCGCTCCCAGTCCCGCGTCTGCTCCGTGAGGAGGACCAGCCGAGCGGGCGCCGACAGCGCGGCGAATCCCTGGGCGGGGGCCTGCGCCACGCGGAAGTACGCGACCTGTGGGGGCGACGACACGAGACCGAGGAGCAACGGGCTCAGCGTGCTCCTGAGCGCGACCACTCCCGTCGCCACGCTGGACTGCATCACGAAGCGAACGATCTCCGGACGCTCGTCGCCGATCGAAGCCGCGGGAACCAGCGGATTCCGCCGGAACGCAGCCCAACCCGCGGCTAGGACGGCGGTCGTGGCGAGCACTTGCGCGACGACCATCGCAATGATCGTCTCCGTCAGTCCGTAACGGGTCCCGATCGCGATCGCGCCCAGCCGCAGCGCCATCGAGAGAAAGAGAAAGAACGCGCGGATGTCGTAGCGGCCCCGAAGGATGAGCGCAACGCCGCCGACGTTCTCCGGAGCCTGCACGAACGGCAGTGCGGCAGCGACCAGCATCGGCGTCTCAAGACGGGGGTCACCGAAGAGCGCGCCGGAAGCGGGCGCCAGCGCGAGCAGACAGATGCCGGCCAGGATCCCGCCCGCGAACTTGACCTGAAGCGCTCGGCCGAACAGCCGGCGCAGCCGCCCCCAGTCCGCTCGCTCCTGGAAGCGGAAGCCGTACTTGACGAGGGCCTCCTCGATCGTCAGGTCGAGCAGCGTCTGGAAGAACCCGGTCGCCGCGATGACGATGGCGTAGAGACCGAGGACCCGGGTCGAGAACGCGTGTGCCGCTATGACGGTGCCGAAGAAGCCGAGGGCTACTGAGGCGTAGATCCCAGCGGCTGCCGCCGAACGGCGCCAGAAGAGCCGCGTACGCATCAGGAGCACCATTGTAGGGACGGCAATACCTAGACTCGCCGAGTGCCCACGCCGGAGACACCCGCGGTGAGAGGGCGCGCGCTCGTGCTGGCGCTGGCGATTCCCTTCCTCTTCCTGCACATCAAGTACCAGCCGGGGGTACGGGTGCCGCTCGGTTCGACGCACCTCGGCATCGAGGCGTCGGATCTCGCCGTCGTCGTGGTCGCTCTCGTCGCCCTCCGCGAGGGCCTGCGAGCGGGCTTCGCGCCGCTGCGGCCCGCACTGCCACTCTGGATTGCCTTCGTTGCGCTCGTGGTGTGGATCCTCGTCCGCTCCGACTCACTCGTGCACCTCGTGACGGCGGTGAAGTTCTCCGAGTACGCGCTGCTCGCGTTGTCTGCGCCGTTGATCCTGCGGCGCCGGGCCGACTGGGAGCTCGTGGCCGCAGCGATCGTGGCGTGGAGCGTCGTCGCAACACTGTTCGCGCTGCTGCAGTTCTTCGGCCTCGACATCGCGGACGCGTGGGCAGCAGGACGCCGTCAGCCGTCGTTCCTCGGTCATTCGGACTTCGCCGCTCTCTCCGCGCTCGCGCTCGGCATCGGCTTCGCCGCCGTGCTGTTGGCGCGCAGGCGCATCGGCTGGCTCGCGGTCGTCACCGGCGCGCTCGGGCTCATTCTCTCGGGGGCGAGCGCAGGGCTGATCGGGATCGTTGCGGGGACGGTGGCGTTCCTGTACGCGATCCGGCGACGGCGGCCGCTCGTGCTTCGCGACTTCGCCGTCAGCGGCATCGTCGTCGCAGTGGTGGCTGCAGGCGTGCTCGTCCTACGAGGCGGGGATTTCGAGAGCTTCCTGCGCTTCCTGCACGTGAAAGGGAAGGAGGCGCAGACGACCAACATCGAGACCTACTCGCACCACACATTGCTCGCGTACATCGGTTACCGAATCTGGCGCGACCATCCGATCGTCGGCGCGGGCTGGCAGAGATCCACCGATCCAGACGTGGTCGACCCGCAGCTGCCGGCGGCGCGGAAGAGGTTCCCAGACGTGGCCCCCCTCGCCTTTCCGACGCGCGCCCATGAATGGGGCGTTCAGAACGCGTACATCCAGGCCGCAGCCGACCTCGGGCTGATCGGCCTCGTGCTCTGGCTGGCCCCGTTCGCGCTGGCCCTCATGCTGGCCCTCAGGGCCAACGCCCCGCCCGGAGCGGTCGCGACTTTCACGATTCTCGCGGCGATGGGACTCTGGGGAGCACAGGGCCTGGTGGCCGGAATCCCCCTCGATGCCGCCACCTGGCTGGCCTTCGGCCTGGCCGCCACGGCAGTTGCTCAGAGGAGTCAGGTGGCTGCTCAGGGAAAATGGGACGGATGAAGGCACTCGTCACCGGCGGAGCCGGGTTCATCGGCTCGAATCTCGTGAACGCGCTCGTCGAGCGCGGAGACGACGTGCGCGTGCTGGACAATTTCTCGACCGGCAACCGGGCCAATCTCGAGGGTCTCGAAGCCGAGGTCGTCGAGGGCGAGCTCCGCTCCTACGAACGCGTGCATGCCGCGATGCGCGGAATCGAGGCCGTCTATCACCTCGGCGCGCTCGGCTCCGTTCTGCGCTCGGTGCAGGATCCGCTGACGTCGAGCGCCGTCAACGTCGAAGGCACCCTCAACGTGCTGCTCGCCGCGCGCGATGAAGGCGTGCGGCGGGTGATCTTCTCGTCCTCGACCTCCGTGTACGGCTTCAACCGTGAGCTACCGACCGTGGAGACGACCCCGCCGGACCCGATCTCGCCGTACGGAGTCGCGAAACTCGCCGCCGAGCGGTACTGCATCAGCTTCAGTCGCGTCTACGAGTCGTTCGAGACGGTCGTGCTTCGCTACTTCAACGTCTTCGGCCCGCGGCAGAGCCCGCACTCGCAATACGCCGCGGTCGTGCCGCTCTTCATCGCCGCGATCGATCAGGGCGAATCGGTCACCATCCACGGAGACGGCGAGCAGTCCCGCGACTTCACGTACGTCACGAACGCCGTCGACGCGACGATTCGCGCAGCGGAGGCGGCGGGGGCAAGCGGACGCGTCTTCAACGTCGCCGCAGGCTCGCCCGCGAGCGTGAACCACGTCGCCGAGACGATCGGCGAACTCCTCGGCAAGCCCGTCGAGAAGCGCTTCGAGCCGCCTCGACCCGGAGACATCCGTGACTCCTGGGCCGACATCTCGGCGGCACGCGAGGTTCTCGGATACGAGCCGCGGGTCGACCTCGCCGCCGGGCTGGAGCTCACGGCCGAGGCCATCGTTGCCGCGGTCTGAGCAACCCGTCAAGATCCTGCGCGTCATCGCCCGGCTGAACATGGGCGGGCCGGCGCTGCACGTCGCCTATCTCACCGAGGGATTGAGAAAGCGTGGCTACGAGACCACACTCGTTGCCGGCTCGCTCGCGCGCGGCGAGGACTCGATGGCCTTCGTCGCCGACGCGCACGGCGTCGAGATCGTGCATATCGACGAGCTCGGGCGCGAGATCTCGCCGTTACGGGATCTCGCCGCGACGATTCGGCTCGCACGACTGATCCGAAAGGAGCGGCCGCAGATCCTGCACACGCATACGGCCAAGGCCGGAACCGTCGGGCGTGTGGCAGCGCTGCTCGCCGGCTCGCGGCGGCCGCCGATCGTCCTCCACACCTTCCACGGCCACGTGCTCCGCGGGTACTTCGGCCCGGTTCGCTCGCTGCTCTTCCGGCTGCTCGAGCGCTGGCTCGCCTCTCGCACGACAGCTCTGATCGCTGTCAGCCCGCAGGTGCGCGACGATCTCGTCGGCCTGGGCGTCGCGCCGCGTGAGCGCTTCGTGGTGATCCGGCTCGGCATCGAGCTCGACGAGCGGGTCTCCGGCGAACAGAACGGTCGTGCCGAGAGCCGCCGCTACCTCGGCATCTCCGACGACCGGTTCGCCGTCGGCTGGATCGGGCGCATGACCGCGGTGAAACGCACGGACGACGTGCTGGTCGCGTTCAAGGAGCTCCGCGACAGCGGTATCGACGCGATGCTTTGCATGGTCGGAGACGGGCCGGACCGCGTTCAGCTCGAGCGACGGGCCCACGAGCTCGGGATCATGCGTGAGGTCCTCTTCCTCGGCTACCAGGAGGAGGTCGCGTCCTTCTACGCCGCGTTCGATGCACTCGTCCTGCCGTCCAGCAACGAGGGAACGCCGGTCAGCGCGATCGAAGCGCTCGCGGCCGGACGCCCCGTCGTGGCCACACGCGTCGGCGGGGTCCCGGATGTCGTGCGCGACGGCGAGGACGGCTTCCTCGTCGAAGCAGGAGCAACCGGCGATCTCGCCGACCGGCTGGGGCAGCTCGCACGCGATCCGGAGCTCCGCGAGCGCATGGGGCGTCAGGGGCGCGAGCGGGTGCTACCGCGCTACGCCGTCGAGCGCCTCGTCGAGGACGTCGACGCGCTCTATCGGTCGCTGCTCAGTGCGGCAGCCGTGAGAAGGCGCTGAACGCGGGCTTCTTCTTGCCGGCCGCGGTGAGGAAACCGGATTGCCAGCCGATGCCGATGTTCGTGTCGTCGCGCAGCATGAACCAGACCATCAGGTCGATCCGCGGATTGGCCCGGGCGATCGCGTACGACTGGCGCACGTACGCCGCCTGACGGGCAAGAGACACGCCGAAGACTCGATCGGGCGGAGTCTGCCACGCGTACTCCGTGATCCAGATCCGCTTCTTTCCCCAGAGCTTGTTGACGAGAGCAATCAGCTTGTTGATGTTCCCAAGGGTCACCGCGTTGCCAGCGGGCTTCGACGCGGGCGTCTCGCTCGGACTGCCGTAGTACGGATTGTGCGCGTAAGCGTCGAGATTCCGTAGCCCGGCACGTTTGGTCAGCGTCATGAATGCGAGGGGCGACATGGAAGGCCGCGAAGAACGCGGTGCGTTGTTGCCGCGCGGGCCGGTCACTCCGCAGGCGACCTTCTCGCCGGCGAAGTTGGTGAAGTGGACGCCCTGCCAGACCGCTGTGCAGATGCGCGCGTACGAGCGCGGACTGACGAATCGCCCGCCCGACACCTGCTGCAACCAGATCGGGTTGCTCGGCTCGTTCCAGGCCGTCCAGTACCTCACGGCAGGCAGGTAGACCTCGTCGAAGTCGTCCGTGTTCGGAATGTAGTGGCCGCTGTATCGCGTCGCCGCGGCGTACGAGAAGTTGCGCAAGTCCGTGTAGTTCGTCGGCGGCACGTTTTTCGCCTTGCCGCCGTTTGCCCACGACGGCGTGAACAGCACGCTGAGCATCGCCTGCATGCCATACTGACCGGCATACCGAATGGCGCGGTCGTAGACCGTCCAGTCGTAGGCCGGGTCCGCCGGATCCTGCGGGTGCGCCGGACGCCGCTTCGCGACCTCGTTCCAGTTGAGGTTGATCCGGATGATCTGGGCGCGCAGGCTCTTCATGGTGCTGAAGGTGAACTGCGGATTGCCGTGCAACGTCATCGCATCGTCCTGAATGCCGACGAGCATGTGCTGCTTCGCCTGCGCCGCGGGCACGGCGAGACCTGCAGCGACGAGAACGATCGCCGCCGCGACCCCGATACGCCTACGCAACGACCGGCTCCCGTCCGAAGCTCGGAAGCATGCGTCGCAGACCCTCTTCCAGCTGAACGTCGGGCTCCCAGCCGAGCAGCTGGCGCGCGCGGGTGATGTCGGGCTGCCGGACCTGTGGGTCGTCGACCGGCAGGGCCTCGTACACGAGCTCGCTCTTCGAGCCGGTGATCCGGAGGACGACCTCGGCGAGCTCGTTGAGCGTGAACTCGGCGGGATTGCCGAGGTTCACGGGCAAGTGCTCACCGGACTCCGCCAGCGCGACGAGCCCACGGATGAGGTCGTCGACGTAGCAGAAGCTCCGGGTCTGGGTGCCGTCTCCGAACACAGTCAGGGGCTTGCCCTCCAGAGCCTGTCTCACAAACGTCGGAACCGCACGCCCGTCGCTCGGGCGCATGCGAGGCCCATAGGTGTTGAAGATCCTGGCGATCGATGTGTCCAGGCCCTGCTGGCTGTGGTAGGCCATCGCCATCGCCTCCGAGTACCGCTTCGCCTCGTCATAGACGCCACGAGGGCCGATCGGGTTGACGTTCCCCCAGTAGGTCTCCGGCTGGGGATGCACCTGCGGGTCGCCGTAAACCTCGCTCGTCGAGGCCAGCAGGAAGCGTGCGCGCTTGAACTTCGCGAGCCCGAGCGCATTGTGCGTCCCGTAGGAACCGACCTTGAGTGAGTGCAGCGGCATCCGCAGGTAGTCGATGGGGCTCGCGAGCGCTGCAAGGTGGTAGACGACGTCGACGGGCTCATCGATGTCCAGGTACAGCGTCACGTCCTGGTTGATGAAGAGGAACTCGTCCCCCCGCAGGTGCTCCACGTTCTGGAGCGACCCCGTATCCAGGTTGTCGATGCAGATGACGCGATACCCCTTCGAGACGAGGTGATCGCAGAGATGGGAGCCGAGAAACCCGGCCCCGCCAGTCACGACGGCCGTAGGCATCGGCGTGATGCTACCGGCCCTCTCGCCAGGGAGCGGCAGGATTTACGTAGCCCTAACAGAGGCCGGAATCAAGAGGCCGAAATCAGCGCAGATCCTTGTTCGACTCCATGTCGAACCACATGGCAAACAGCGTGAACTGCGAGCCGAAGATCAGCAGCAACGCGACGAGGACGACCGTTCCTACGGACACCGCATTGCCCATGATTCGCAGCACCACCTCGGCGATGCCGAGGCCGAGGCCGAGCAGGGTCATCAGGAAGCCGAACGCGTAGAAGAAGACGAGCGGGTGGAAGTCGCGGATCACGTACTTCTCCTTCATCCGCCAGAAGAAGCCCTTCACGAGCAGCCACGAGATGCGCGGGATGACCTTGCGGATCTTGATCCCGGACTGCTCGCCGACGCCGTAGACCGGGCGTGAGGGGATGTCGCGCACGCGTGCGTTCCACACGTTCAGGTGCACGAGCATGTCGTTCGGCATCCCATAGCCGGGGTAGATACGGTCGAGGTCGAGCTGTTCGAGTATCTCCTTGCTCGCCGCTGTGTAGCCGGACTGCGAGTCGGCGACGTGCCAGTACCCCGACGCGACCTTCGTCAGCATGGACAAGACCGCATTGCCGAGATAGCGGGAACGCGGAATCACGCGCCACGCCTCGCCGGAGATGAGACGGTTCGCCTTCGCGTAGTCCAGCTCGCCGCGCACGACGGGTAGCGCGATCTTCTCCAGGTCGGCCGGGTCCATCTGGTTGTCGGCGGCCATCACGCACGACACGTCGATCCCGTCGGCCAGCGCTCGCTGGTAGCCGGTGATGATCGCGGCGCCGACTCCCGAGTTGCGAGCGTGCGCCACGACCTCCACACGGGGATCGCCGGCCGCGCGCGCCGCGGCTGCGGTGCCGTCACTCGACGCGTCGTCGACGACGAAGATACGGTCGACGAACGGCGGCACTCCCTTGATCGTCGTGGCCACGAGCGCCTCTTCGTCGTAGGCAGGCACGACCACCGCCACCGTCTTGCCTTCGAGCATCAGCGGGCGCGGCGGCGGACGACCGGCTCCCACAGCAACGCTGCGAGCAGTCCGATCAGCAGGCCGAGGAACCCCGCCACCACGACGGCGTTCCGTCGGCTCCGCGCCGTCGTCTTCACGGCCGCAGCACGGGTCAGCACCTTGGGACGCTCGACCTCCTGTGCCTGGATCAGCAACTGTTTCGCCTGCAGCTGGTCGTCGAGGACGTCACCGAGATGAAGAGCGAAGACCGCCTTCGAGGTCGGATCGGATGCGCCGCGCTCCTGCCGTTGGATCGCGTCGATCTGCTGCTGGTCCGCGTCGATGAGTTCCTGCAGGCCGGCGATCTTCTTGTCCGCAAAGGGCGACAGCCGCAGGACGACGATCTGCGCGAGCGTGTTCGCCGCCACCTGCGCCTTTCGCCGTGTCGGTGCTTGCACGATGAGACGCACGAGCGGGTTCGCCGTCACGCGGAGCGTGCTCGCCCCGGCGCCTGTGGAGATGCTCTTCGTCGAGACGTTGCCCTGCAGGTCGCTCGCACGCATGCCGGCCTTCACGGCGGCCTGCGCGATCGAGTCCTGTGCGCGCGCGATCGTGCCGACCGTGGCCGGATTCGCCTGCGGGCCCTGCAGCAGGTTCCCGCCGATGATGCTGTACGACGCGCCGAGATAGACCGTCGAGCTCGCATTCCAGACCTGCTTGCCGCCGAGCGAGATCAGGTAGCCGACGATCACACCGACGATCAGTCCGAGCAGGGGTAGCCACCAGCGCGCGACGATCGCGCTCCAGTAGCGGCCGAGATCGACTTCCTGCTCGGCGTCGGGGTCGACGTCACGCGTGCTCAAGGCGCGGCGACTCTAGCTGAGGCCCAATCCCATTGGGCCTGCAAACCGTCGTCGAGAGACGTGGTCGCAAGCCAGCCGAGGTCGCGTTCGACCCTCGTCGCATCTGCAGAGGTGCGCCTCACGTCGCCGGCCGCGGCGGGACGCTCGACGAGGTCGAGCGTGCGGCCGGATATCCGCTCGAGCGTCGCGATCACGTCGCGCATCGTGGCCTCCTCGCCGCCGCCGACGTTGTAGACGGCACCCGGTGCGCCGCGCTGCATCGCGGCGATCGTGGCCTCGACCCCGTCGGCGACGTAGGTGAACGAGCGCGACTGCAGTCCGTCGCCGTAGAGCTCGAAGGAGGCTCCACGTGCCAGTGCGTCGACGATGCGGGCGAGCGCCATGTCCGGCCGCTGGCGCGGACCGTAGAACGTGAAGTAGCGCAGGACGACGACGTCCAGGCCGAAACCCTGCGCATACGCGTACGCCAGCTGTTCGCAGCCGAGCTTCGTGATCCCGTAGGGAGAGATCGGCCGCGGCTCTGCGTCCTCGGACGTCGGATACGCCTCGGCATCGCCGTAGATCGATGACGACGACGCGAAGACGACGCGAAGGCCTGCCGCTGCCGCCGCCTCGAAGACGCGCCGGCTCGCGAGCAAATTTCGGCGCACGTACTCCTCGAAGACGTCGCCGAAGCTTCGCACGCCCGGCTGGCCGGCGAGATGGAAGACACCGTCGACGGCGTCGAGCTCGAGATCCGTTTCCGCGAGGTCGATTCGGGCGACGTCGAGCTCAGCTACGTTCTCTTCCTTCAACGCGGGGTCGTAGTAGTCCGTGAAGCAGTCCACGGCAAGCACCTCGTGGCCCGACTCGAGGAGCCGCTCCGCAAGCTGCGAGCCGATGAACCCGGCCGCCCCCGTGACGACGTACTTCATTCCGCAGGTGCGAGCGGCTTGAGGGTTCCGTCGCCGTTCGGGGTGAGACTGAGATCGGAGAAGAACCGCGTCATGACGATGCCCTCGCGAAAGTCGCCGAGGCGCGGCTCCGGACGCTCGCCGCGCGCGAGCGCGAGCGCGAGCTCCGGATAGCGTCCACCGGCCGCGAGGGGTAGAGGAAATCCACCGCCGAAGCGCGTGTTGATGTCCGTGATGAAGTGCGTGCCGTCGGCCTCGCGGAAGCACTGGATATTTGCAGGCCCGACGATGCCGAGGCTCTCGGCGACGTCCCGCGCCAGCTCGATCAGCACGTCGTCCTTGATGCTCATGCCCTTGATCGATTCGCCGCCCTTCGACTCGATCATCGTGCGCGGAATGGCGTTGAGACAACGACCATCGAGATCGCAGAAGACGTCGATCGAGAACTCCTCGCCGCCGAGACACGCCTGCACGATCGACTCGACCGGTGTGTAGCCGAGGAAGAAGCCGAGCTGCGCGCGGTCGGCTGCGCGATAGATGTGTCTCGAGCCGAAGCCGTGTCGTGCCTTGACGAGCAGCGGGAAGACGGCATCGTCGGGCACGTTCCCCGGGAGCCAGGTTGGCGGCGACGCGATCCCACGTTCCTCGAAGAGCACATGTGCGAGGTACTTGTCCTCGAGCCGTTCGACGGTCTCGGCATCGGGGAGCAGCACGAGTGCACCGGACAACTCTTCGCGGGAGCGCGCGAGCAGCACCTGGTCGAGATCCGTGAGCGGGACGATCAGCCGCACATCGTGTTCCTGCACGAGCGCCCGCAGTGCCGGGAGGTAGCCCGGGTCGTCGATCCTGGGCACAAGTGCATGAGCGTCGGCCTCGTAGAGAGCCGGTGCGAGTGGGTTGGCGTCGGCGGCGACCGCCGTGGCGCCGACGCGCTTGAAGGCGCCGACGATGTCCACCCGCTGCCCCGCACACGTAAAGAGAACCGCCGTCACGGCGGTCAGTACAGCAGGAACGGGAGGCTTGCGAGCGCCGAGGCGGTCAGGACGACAGCGGCCGCGATGCGGACCCGGCCGGGCAGGCGATCCACGGCGTAGCCAAAGGCAAGCGCCCAGGCCGGCGCGGTCGTGAGCATGTAGCTAGCCTTGAGCACGTCGCCGTCCGAAGTGGGGTAGCTGACGGTGAAGTAGAGGTAGCCGAGCAAGCCGAGCCCCGGCAGGAGCGCGACCGGGAGTCGGGCCGGGCTGCCCCGCGAGCGGACGAGCAGGACGATCCACCCGGCGAGCGCAAGCAGCGTCGGTAAGAAGCCGATGATGCTCTGCGGCTCACGATTGCCGCGCCAGACCCCGAAGTAGTCACCCCACACCTCGCTGTAGGTCGTCGGGATCGCCTCGTTGCGAAAGTGCGGCCGAATTGGAGCGGTGACGACCTCGGGGAGACCGAGACAGACGTAGAAGCACGCGGGCCGGCGCTTCCAGACCGCCTCCTGCTTCGTCGGCCGGTCGAAGACCGGGTTGCCGTACTTGACCGCCTGGCGGACGTACCACGGTGACGTGACGATCGCCGTCGCGACGACGATCACGAGCAGGGGGCGCCAGGCACGCGCGACGACGAAGGCGAGCACGACCGCGGCGAACGTCCACAGCGAGAACGCCCGGACGAGCTGGCCGAGGCCGAGGGCGATGCCCGTCGCGACCGCAAGCTGCCAGCGGTAGTCGTGCCGGCCGAGGATGCGCACGGCGAGCAGCAGCGCGACTGCCGTCAGCAGCATCGACAGCGGCTCGGGATGGAACATCGCGCCGACGCGCAGCACGACGGGTAAGAAGCAGAAGAACGCGAGCGCGGAGAGCTGGAGCCACGGGCGCCGTGGGAAGAGCTCACGCAGCAGCAGCCAGAGCACGACCGCGGTAAGAACGAGCACGAACCAGTTCAGCACCTGCCCGAGCTTGTGCGGGTCGCCGGGATGGACGTGCTCGCCGACAAGGGTCGCCGCACCCGCAAGGGCGTAGAACACGGGCGGCGTGTAGTACTCGCTGCGCGACTCCGGCCCGGGAATCTCTCCGTGGTGGATCAGCAGGTCGGCGTAGGCGCGGTGCTGCCGAACGTCGTAGCCGCCGCCGCTGGGGTACCTATAAGCGTTCCACCCTGCGACCACCGCGAACGCGGCGATGAGGCTCGCGGCGGCGAGCGCGCTACGAGGCAAGCTCGAAGAGCAGGTCGCGGTAGCGGCGAACGGCGACGGAACGGTCGGCTTCGCGTTCGACCCACGCGCGGCCGCGCGCGCCCATGGCGTCGAGGTCGTACTTGCCATCGTGCGCATCCCGGATCGCGCGCGCGAGCAACTCGGGACGGCCCGGCGGCACGACGATGCCGCAGCCGACCTTCTCGACGATCTGCGCGGTCTCGCTCTCCGCATCGGCGGCGACGATCACCGGCCGCGCAACGGCCAGCACGCCATAGAGCCGGCTCGGGACGACGTAGCCGGCGAGACCCGGGGCCAGTCCCACGACGTGCACGTCGGCCGTGGACAACGACTGCGGCAGCACGGCGCGCGACTGGTAGTAGAGGAACTTGACCTGGTCGACTTCGAGCAGCTCGGCGAGCGCGACGAGCTCGGCGTGCCGCGCCCCCATCCCGATGACCATGATGCGAATGTCGTCAAGGTCACGTAGGAAGCTCGCGGCCCGCACGAGCGAATCGAGATCCTGCGCGTGGCCGACGTTGCCGGAGTGCATGATCACGAACTTCCCGGCGAGATCGCCACCGCGAGCCCAGGCGTTGTCCTTTCCCTGCGGCGCCAACCGCTTCGTGTCCACCCAGTTCGGGATCACGCGGAGACGGCCCGGAGGGGCGCCCTTCTCCTCGAGCCGGCGGCGCATCGTGTCGCCGATCGCGACGATCCGGTCCGCGCGGCGCAGATAGAAGCGGACGAGCCCGCGCAGCAGGCCCATCACCGCCGGGTTCTCGAGCCGCTTGAGCTCGACCGCGATCTCGGGGAAGACGTCCTGGCTGATCACGACGAGCGGCGCCCTGTAGCGTCGCGCGACGAGCAGCGCTATGTCCGCGATGATCGGCGGGTCGGTCATGCAGAGCACGATGTCCGGCCGCGGACCGCGCACCCCGCGCAGCAGTGCGTTGGTCAGGTAGCTCGCGTAGTTGGCGGCGCGCGCGAAGATCTTCGAGCGCTCGAAGGACGTCGATGGAACGCGGATGACCTCGACTCCGTTCTGCACCTCCCGTCGTGGCTGGTCCTCGTGCTTGTGAAGGACGCCCGTGACGACCGTGATCTCCATTTCCTCGGCCAGCGCCTCGCACAGCTCGGTGAGCAACTGCGCCGTCGCCTCGACCCCGGGCCAGTAGTACTGGTTGAGAACGAGGAGACGCGGCTTGCGGCGGCCGGACATTCAGGCAAGGCTAGTACCGGTGAGCGAACCCCGGCTTCGCATCCTCTTCGCCTCGCCCGTTTGGGCGCCCTCACGTGCCTTCGGCGGCCCGGTCGTGGCGGCCGGGGAGCTCGTCCGTCGCCTGGTCGCACGAGGCAACGAGGTCGACGTCGTCACCACCACCATCGTTGACCTCCATTCGCGTCCCGCCCTCCGCTCCTCGATCGGGATCGTGGACGGCGCGACCGTGCGCTATCTCTCGACGCCGCTTCGCTACCGGTGGATGGGCATCACACCGACGCTGCCGGCCGCGCTTGCGCGTCTGAAGCGGCCCGAGGTCGTGCACGTGTTCGGCTTTCGGGATCCGGTCACGACGGGAGTGGCAGCCTGGTGCCGCGTCGCCCGCGTCCCGTACGTCTTCGAGCCGCTGGGCATGTTCGAGCCGAGGTTGCGCAAGGTGGCGCTCAAGCGAGCGCTCGACGCGACGCTGTATCGAGGAGTCGCGCGCGGAGCTGCTGCTGTGGTGGTCGCCTCGGAGCGTGAAGCCGAAACGGTCGTCGAAGCGGGCGTGCCCGCCAAAAAGGTGCGCGTGCGCGGCAACGGCTTTCCCGAGCCCTTCGGTTCGACTGCGAACCACGACTTGCGCTCGCGCCTCGGGATTTCACCCGAGGCGAAGGTGATCCTCTACGTCGGGAGAATCGCTGCGGGAAAGGGAATCGAGCAGCTGCTCGACGCAACGCGCGAGCTTCGCGACGCGCATCTCGTGATCGCCGGGCCGGACGACCGTCACGGAACGTCGGCGCTCGTCCGCCAAGCGCAACGGGACGCATCGACCCAGGGCCGGGTCCACACAGTGCCGGTCACGGAGGAGCCACCGCACGACCTGTATCCGCAGGCCGACGTCTTCGTCCTCGCCTCTGCCGGCGAGAGCTTCGGGATCGTCGCGGCCGAGGCGGCCGCGGCGGGGACGCCGGTCATCGTCTCCGATCGCTCCGGCATCGCCGGCTTCTTCCGAGACGGCGAGGCGCTCGTCGTTCCGTACGAGCGGGAGGCCGTCGTCGAAGCTGTGCGCAGGGTTCTCTCGGACGAGCAGCTTCGTGAGCGCCTCGGTCGCGGCGGCGTCGCCGCCGCGCGACGAACGTCGTGGGACCACGTCACGGACGTGCAAGAGGAGATCTACCGTGACGTCGCTGCGCGCACGGCCGTGACGAAGCTCTCGACCGACGAGTCGTAACCCCAGTTTCCTGCGACCTCGCGCGAATGCTCACCGGCGGCACGGCGCAGATCCGGATCTGCGGCAAGGCGCTCCAGTGCCGCCGCTGCCGCAGCGACATCCTCGGCCGAAACGACGAAACCGTTCGTCCCACCGCGGACGAGATCTCGCGCGGCGCCGACTCGGTCCGAGAGCAGAAGGGGCAACCCCGACGACGCCGCCTCGTTGACGACGACCCCCCACGTCTCGTACATCGAGAGCAGCGCGAAGATGTCGGCACGGACGTACGCCTCGGCAAGCGCCTCCTCGTCCAGGTCACCGAGCAGCGTGAGCGTGACGCCCAGGCTCTCCGCGAGCTCCGTCAATTGCTGCCAGTCAGGGCCGCTGCCCGCGACGACGACTCGAATCCGCCGGTCGCCGGTCGCGGCCGCCGCGCGGATCAGCGTGCTGAGCCCTTTCTCCGGAATGAGTCTCGCAACGCTGAGAACGACGACGTCTTCGGGGGCAAGTCCAGAGTTGGCTCTCAGCTCGTCGCGTGTCTTCTGCAGCCGAAGCGCCCGATCACCCCATGCGTCCACGTCGACCGTGTTCGCGAAGATCCGCACCGCCCCCGGATGAGCGCCACGGTCGACGACCGACTCTCGCGCGGCCGTTCCGACGACGAGCACGTTGGCAGCCCTGCGCACGATCCTCGGCACGACGAGGTCCTTCACGGCGCGACGCCACCACGCGCGCGGGCCGAGGTCGTGGCTCTCCACGAGTAGGACGTAGGGGATGCCGTGCGCGCGCGACCAGGCGATCGCGGCCTGCGATGGGAACGTGCTCCAGCCGGAGATCACGACTACGTCGGGATTGCTGCGCGCCAGCGCTCGTCCGATTCCCGGTGTAACCGGGTAGTCGTGGCGAAGCACGCCGTGGACGCCCGGGAGGCGCCGTCCCCGCAGGAACTCCGCCTGATGCTCGGGCTCTACCGACCACGTTCGGTTCGCGACGGTCTCGGCCGCGTAGATCACGGTGAGATCGACTTCGGGCCGAGACGCGACACGATCGAAAAGAGGCGAGCGATACGGCGTCGGCTCCGGAGAGACCACCGCGACGCGCACGGCGGTACGCGGCCGGTCGAGTGCCGCCAGCCATGAAGAGGCTCGATCGCGCGCCCCGCGTGACTGCAGGCGCCTGCTCGCGCGACGCAGGGCGAGTCGGGCGGGTTGCGAGGGTCCGAGCTCGAGCGCCTTCCGCGTCGCGCCCGCCGCAATGAGCATTCGTGCGGCAGAGGTGCGCACCTCCGCGTCGACGCCATAGTGATCCTCGAACGCCTTCAGCAATGCGAGATATGGATCGGCGGCGTCGCGTTCGACCTTCCGTCCGCTGCCGAGGTCCCACGCGAGCTCTGCCTGCTCGGTGCTGAGAGCGGGTGCGATCCGACCGATCTCGCGCAGCGCGATCTCGCGCTGAAACGACTCCTGCAGCCCGGCGCGGCGCAGCGAAGCCTGCCCGGGATGCACTCGCTTGAGCACGAGCGGCTCGGTGAGGTTCGCACCTTGGCGGCCCGACAGCAGCCGCGCCCACAGCTCATAGTCCTCGCTTTCGGCGTACGACGGGTCGTAAAGCAGCTGAGCGCGATCGACGCGGTCGCGATCCACCAGCACCGTCGGGTGGAAGAACGGCGATCCGAACAGGGTCAGCCAGCGGATACCCATGGCGCCTGCCGGGTTGCGGTGGAGCGTGCCCGGCCGGCCGGCCGCGTCGAGATCGAGCACGGCGGAACCGACAACTGCCGGGTCTTCACCATCGCGCTGGATTCGCTCGAGTTGGCGCGCGAGTCGTTCGGGCAGCGCGACGTCGTCGGCATCGAGGCGGGCGACGTAGCGTCCGCTCGCCGCGGTGAGTCCGTGGTTGAGCGAGGAGGCCAGTCCCTCCTGTTCGTCGTTCGTGATCACGCGAAGGCGCGGGTCGCCGACGGCCGAAAGCAGCACCGGCGTCTCGTCCGTGGAAGCGTCGTCAACGACGATCAGCTCCAGGTCGTCCACGGTCTGGCGCAGGAGGCTCTCCACGGCCTGACCGAGGAAGCGCGAGTCGTTGCGGACGGCCAGAAGGACGGAGACGAGCGGCATGGACGTTAGCGTACGGCCGTGGCGCTCAGCGAGCTTCCGTCGTTCGACCTCGTGGTCGCCACGGTGGACCGGATCGACCAGCTGGGCCGGCTCCTGAATTCCCTCGACGCGCAGACGCACGGCGCCTTCCGTGTCTTGCTGGTCGACCAGAACGACGATGACCGCCTCGAGAACGTGCTGGCGGGCCACCCCGCCCTCGATCTCGTCCGCATACGTTCGCCCCGGGGTCTCTCCCGGGCGCGAAATGCAGCGCTGGGGCAATTGCGCGCCGACATCGTTGCGTTTCCCGACGACGACTGCGTCTTCGCACCCGACCTCCTCGAGCGGGTGGCACGTGAATTCATGATGGCGCCGGAGCTCGACGGCATCACAGGTCGCGCCGTCGGAACAGACGGGCAGTCGAGCCCATCCTGGGCAACCGACCAGGCGCTCCTAACACGGGAGAACCTCTGGAATCGCGCGATCTCGTTCACGATCTTCCTGCGGCGAGCGGTCGTGGAGCACGCGGGAAGGTTTGACGAACGGCTCGGCCTCGGCTCGGACGGCGCGTCGTCTTCGGGCGAGGAGACCGAATACCTCGTGCGCGCACTCGACGCGGACGCTCGGATCAAGTACGACCCGTCCCTCGTCGTCATCCACGAGGAGAAAGTGCTTTCGCCTTCCGCGCTGCGCTCGGTCGGCGCACGTGAGGGTGCAAGCATCGGCTACATCCTGCGCAAGCACCGCTATCCCCTCGGCACGGTGACCCGCATGTTCCTGCGCCCGCTGGGCGGCGCCGTGCTTGCGGCGGCGGAACGCGATCCTGCACGCGCGCGCTTCCACCTAGCGACCTTTCGCGGCCGGGTGCTCGGCTACCGGTCATGACGGAGCAGCGCTGTTGCGCTGTTGGGGCGAGCTCTGGATCGAAGCGTCAGTTGAGCAGCTGGGCGAATAGCTCCGCGTGGCGATCGAGCCAAGGCTCCAGCGCGAACTGCTCGACGGCGCGAGTGCGGGCCGCCGCGGCATAGGCGGCGCGTTCGGGGAGCACGCGCAGAACTGCAGCCGCGAGCGCTTCCGGTGACGGAGGCTCGTCACGCTCCCAGCTCTCGGGATGCGGCACGCCGATTCCCGCTTCTGCTCCGACGAGCTCGACGGTCCCCCCGCTCGCCGGGTACACGACCGGGAGCCCGCACGCCATCGCCTCGATCACAGCGCTCGGACACGGGTCCTTGACCTTGGTGTGCAGCAACAGGTGAGCGCGCCGCATCAGCTCGGGGGCGTCACGCTGCTCGTACTCGCCGACTAGCTCGACCCGCCCTCGCACGCCGAGCTCATCCAGCAGCGGCTCCACCGGGGAGACAAGTCGGCCGGTGACGAGCAGGCGGGCCGCGGACTCCGCCTCGAACACACGCGCGAACGTCCGCACCGCCAGCTCGAGGCGATACGCCTGCGTCTGGTCGCCGGCGAGCAATAACACGGGGCCGCCGGGCGGTACATGCGGCGCAGGCGTGAAGCGATGAACGTCGACGGCGTTGTAAAGGATCTCCCACTCTGCTTGCGCCTCGCCGAGGAACAGATCGGACGACTCCTTGCTGAACCGGCTCTGGAAGAGCACGTGGTCGGCGGCGTGCAGTGCGCGGCCGTAGCGGCGGTTCAGATCAGCGGTCGCCTCGCCGGCCCAGCCGGGATACGCGACGCCGTCCTGATTCACGACGACCTTGAGACGACGCCGCCGGGCGAGCAGCAGCAGCGCCTCGAGATCGCGGGGCAGAGACGTGGAGCCCAGGTAGAGCAGGTTGAAGTCGCCGGGGTGGTTAGGGAAGCGGCGCGCGAGGCGCTGAAACTTGGCCGTCCCGCCAGCAACGCGGTCCCCTTCTGCCGGCACGACGTCGTGGCCATAGAAGACCCGGATGCCGTCGTGCGATCGCTTCGGTGCGAGCAGGCGCGCCCAACGCCGCCCGGCGCGGGCATAGCGGCCGACGCGCGCACGATCAAGAGCCACGAGGCACGCCTTTCTGCACGAAGCCGTCGAGCAGAGCGGCCCAGCGGCCGTCCAGGCGCTCTTCGGCGTTCGCTTCCGCCGTCAGCCTTCCCGCAGCTCGTAGGCGCTCCGCGAGCGCCGGGTCGTCGTGGATTCGCGAGACCGCGGCAACCAGTCCTTCTGTGTCGTCGACGTCGGCGAGCAGGCCGTTCTCTCCCTCGCTCAAGAGCTCCTGCGCCTGGCCGACCCTGGTCGTGACGAGCGGGACTCCGGCTGCCAGCGACTCGAGCACCGCCTTGGGCCCTCCTTCCTGCCGAGAGGTCACGAGCGTCACGTCGAGCGTGTGATAGCCGCGGCCCAGGTCAGAGCGCGAGCCGAACAACACATGCCGATGCGCAATGCCGCGACTCTCGAGCTCGCGGCGCACATAACCGCGTGCCGGTCCAGTGACGACGACGAAGAGCTCCGGGATCGCTTCTCGCAGCCGCGCAAGTACGGCAACGAGCGTGTCCGGCCCCTTGATTCGTTTCGGCTCGTTGCCGTCGCCCAGGCCGACGCCGTCCTTCACGAACGAGCCGACGACGAAGGCCGACTCAGGGATCGCGAGCTCCGCTCGCGCTCGCTCCCGCCGAGCCTCGTCGACGAGCGGGAACCTCTCCAGGTCGACACCGATCGGAAATCGATGCACGCGGTCCGGACCGACTCCCGCGTCGAGCACGAGCTCGTGCATCTCGGCGTGCGTGACCTGCACTCGGTCGATGCGACTCGCGTGGCGTTTCAGCGTCTGGTAAGCGCTGTCGAACTCCGGATAACCGGGCGTTCCAGGCCGTCCGTGGAAGTAGCTGAACCCGAGCGCGTGCGACGAATCGAGCCAGCGCGGCTGCAACGCGCCGAAGTGGTCGTGCTGGAACACCGCCTGCCGTTTGGAGAATCGAGCCCAGGCCGATGGTCCGACCTCGTACCCGAGTCGGTGCGCGGTGGCCGTCAGGCGGTCTCGATCGTCGTCGATCGACCACCCGAAGTCGTCACCGACGACGAACAGGCGCGAAGCTTCAGGCCAGCCCGCGGTGCGCGCAGGAACGTACGCACGCAGCCCCAGCCGGCGGAGCGCTCGATTCATCCGCACAGCACTGCGAGGTAGCGGTCTGCGACGTCGGCAAGCGGGGGGACACGAATCGCCTTGCGTCGTGTATCGAGCTCAAGCGCCAGTTGCGCGAACACGCCGGGGAGCTCTTCCGCCTCCTCGAAGCCGATCCCCGCTTCCCCGACGAGCTCGGGATGTCCGCCGCTCCGGCGGAAGGCCGCGGGCAGGCCACAGGCAAGACCTTCCAGCAGCGCGTTCGAGCACGGATCGTCGCGACTGGCGGCGAGATAGACGTCATGCTCGCGCATCAGGTCCGCAAGCTGTACGGAAGGCAGCGGCTCGATCACTCGTATGTGCTCGAGCTTCGCTTGCGTGCGACCGGCGAACGTGAGCTTGTAGGAATCAACATCGAGGTTGCGGTCGAGCCACTGGAGCACATCGGCTCCTTTGCGCGGATTGTCGGACCAGCTCGTCGCGATCACGCGCAGGCGGCGTCCTGACAAAGGATCGCGCTCCGCGGGCGGATGAAAGATCTCGGGGTCGACGGAGTTGTGGATCACGACGGGATCCCGCAGTTCGAGCCCGAGCTCGCGGTGCTTCTCGAGGCTGTACTCGGATTGCACGATGGTCGTGGCGGCCAGCTCCTGGTTGATCTCGATGATTCGCCTGTCGGTCCCGTCATCGAAGCCGCGATACGCCCCGATCGGTCCGTCGACACGATGGACCATGCGGACTCCGTCCCGGGCGAACCGCTGTAGCCGGCGGAAGTCGAAGTTGAAGGAGTTGTAGAGAGCGGCGGGCGTCCCACCCGAGAGCCGGTTCAGCTCGACCGAGAGACCGCGACGCCTCAGCTCCTGGACCAGAGCGAGCAGAAACTGATTGCCCCCGCCGTACGGCGGTGCGTGGAACTCGTGAAAGACGGCCAGGTCTGCTCGAGCACGACGCGAACCCAACCAGTCCAACTCGGTGCTAGCGCGTCGCGTCGTTCGGTCAAACGAGCGCTTGAAAAACGTGCGAGGAGTCATGGCAGCAGATTGTGGCCGACGGAGCACCTCACTCTGGTCGCGTTCCTCGGTGCGCGGCCGCCGAAATGATCTCCCAGACTGCTTGCGTGTAGCGCTCCCA
>Ga0307305_10000007_pt1 | contig 51125 bp, 72 predicted proteins | sample ER_DNA_186_FD_194512 | JGI IMG/M metagenome (GOLD analysis project Ga0307305, IMG submission 194512) | Bulk soil microbial communities from the East River watershed near Crested Butte, Colorado, United States - ER_DNA_186 | ecosystem: Environmental > Terrestrial > Soil > Floodplain | place... | reverse complement strand
TAGTAGGCAGTGCCGATCAGCGCGACAATCGGGCCGACGACGTTCGAGTAGGCGGTCACCCCGCCGGCGGTGAGCGCCTGAAGGCTGGCGATGATCGGCTTCGCGGTCGTGTCGGTGTGGAAGCCGCCGAAGTGCGCCTCCCGTCCGGGCGGGCTCGCGCTGGTGTTCGTGTCGTCGTCCTGGCCCGTGTAGATCATGAAAAGGCCCGTGCGCGGCTGGGCGGTCCATATCGGCCACAGCAGCTCGAGCCACCGCCGCTGCTGCGCTTCCGGGTGGCAGTCGACGACATCGGCGCCCGATGGAGGCAATGTCGGCACACCGGCTTCGGTGTTGTGGATCTGCCCGCCGTAGCCGAAGTGGTTGAGGACGTCGAGCAAGGTGCCGTGGGTTTGCGGCCGCCAAAACGCCTCCGACCAGGCGGACGCGACCGTGGTGTCGAGCATCTGCTCCGCCGTTTTCGTCGGGGTGCCAAGCGCGCGGTTGTAGGCCGGGTAGGCGTGGAACGACCACTCGTCGAAGTCGAGGCTGCCGACACCGCCCATCGCCGTGATGACGTTCCAGGCCCAGTCGGGGGCCGCCCCGGAGGAGGCGCCGCCCCAGTATTTGATCGTCGTGCCGCCCGGCTTCTTGCCGTACGCGTCCGCGGCGAGGGAGGCGTAGTAGGCGGCGTCGCCCTGCGCGCCGGTGGCCGGGTTCTTGAGGAAGCCGATGTCGGGCTCGTTCCAGTATTCGATCGCGATCACAACGTCCGACCAGTTCGCCTGCAGGAACGTGACGAGCGTCGCCACGTAGTCGCCGAAGTCCGCGGCGAGGACCGGGCCGGTCTTGTCGTCGCGGCCGCCGTTCGCCCAGGCGGGGGAGTAGCCGACGATCGGGATCAGCTTCAGGTTGTTGGTGCGGCACAGGCCGCAGAGGGTGTTGACCGGGCCGGTGACCAAGGCGGAGCCGCGTCCGCCCGGCTGCAACGTCGACCAGGAAAGGTCGTCGCGGATTGTGTCGACGCCGGTTGCGGCAAGCCGCTGAACGTAGCTGCCGGCGCTGGCCCCGTACTTCAGGACGTGCGTTGAGAACCCGAGTGAGAGCGCGTTAGCCATCGGCTAAGCTACTCCGCGATGCATGAGGGCCAACCCGTCCGCTTCGAGATCGACGGCAAGACCTACGAGGGAATCGTCGCCTACGTGGCGCAAGACTTGAACGCGATCCCCGACCGTGCAGAGCCCGAGGCTCATTTCGGCGTCCACACGCCGATAGCCCCAGCGGCCATAGTTCGCTGGGGCGGACAGGATCGCCCTTGAGGTTCCCGACGCGGCCATCCGGCTAGCTGGCCGTCACCGCGCAGCGGATGTACAGGCCCACGTTCCCGGCTTGCACCGTGTACGTGTTGACGGCCGCCCCGGCGATGTTCGTCCAATTCGTCGCCCCGTCCGCGGAGGTCTGCCACTGGTAGGCGAAGCTCGACGGGGTCGGCGACCAGGTGCCTGTCGTGCAGCTGAGGACACCGCCGACCGTGACCGAACCGGACACCACGGGCGCCACCGTGTTGCCGGTGGAGGCGGCCGTGACCGGGCCTACCGCCGCCGAGGTTGCCGCCGCGGAGCCGCTCGCGTTCGTGCCCGTGACGGTGACCGTGAGGTTGTCGGCCAGGTCGTTCGTGACCGGCGTGTACGTCGACGCGATCGCCCCGCTGATCGGAGTACCGTTGTTGTTCCACTGGTAGGCGAAAGTGGGGTCGCCCGTCCAGGCGCCGTTGTTCGCGACGAGCAGGCTGCCGACCTGGGGGGTGCCGGTGATCGATGGCGGCGTCGTGTTCGCAGGTGCCCCGCTCGAGACGAAGGTGATGTTCTCCACGAACGTCACGTACGAGTCGCCGTTCGCGCCGCCGGTGGGGCCGCTGTAGGAGCCGGTGACCGTGTTGCCGGCGGCCATTGTGCCGCCCGCGTCGGCGAAGGCCAATGAGATGACGATGATCGCGCCCTGCGGGACGGCGATCCCGCCGCCGCCGGACGGCACCTGCGTCCAGTTCTGCGCCGCCACCGTCGTCGGGAGCTCGGTTCCCTTCGACGAGCCGATCACGTTGCTAAGAAAGACGCCGGCCTGGTTGAAAATGTCGACCGACACCCGCGCGCCCGCGTTCGCTGCCAAGTTCGACTCGAGCATCCAGATGTTCAATGTGAGCGTCCCGTTGATCGTGAACGCGTTCACCGGCTTCGACGTCCAGAGCAGCTGCTGGCCGCCCTTCTTGACGTTGAGCGTGGTCGGACCGAGAGCGGTGGCGGTCGCGTCCGAGTTCACCTGCGCCGACCCGGCCGCGATGTCGCAGGCGCGTGTCCCCGTGCCGAGCGTCAGCGTCGACGGCGCCGCATCCGTCAAAAAGAATTTCGTTGCCACTAGACTCCGATCCGGTGACGGTTGAGGACTCGATCCGCGACTTCTACGACCAGGAAGGCTGGGCCGTCGACGCCGACGGCCGCACCGTCGACGAGCGGCTCTTCACCGACCCCCGACCTGCCGCCCGCGCGTACGGCACGCTGACCCGCCGCAGGCTCCTCGCCCATCTCCCCGCCTCGGGGAAGCGGCTGCTCGACGCCGGCTCCGGTCCGGTGCAGCTGCCCGAATACGTCGAGTACGGGCAGCGGTTCGACCGGCACGTTTGTGTCGACATCTCCGCCCGCGCATTGGAAGGCGCCCAAGCACGTCTCGGCGCCCGTGGCGAGTACGTGCAGGCCAGCCTGCTCGAGCTGCCGTTCCCTGACGACCACTTCGACGCCGCCGTGTCCTCGCACGTCCTCTACCACGTCGGCGCCGCCGGCCAGGACCGGGCCGTCCGGGAAATGCTCCGAGTCACACGCCCGGGCGCGCCAGTGCTGATCGTCTACACGCACGATCCGCTCGCGCCGCTCCGGGCGCTGCTGCGGCCGGTCAAACGCCGGCTGCGCGGCCAGCCACCCCCGAGCCTGTATGTCTACTCGCACCCGCTCCGCTGGTGGCGCCGCTTCGCCGGCGTCGCCGCCGTCACGGTTCTGCCGTTCGCGGTGCTCAGGCATGACCAGAGCGGCAAGATCCCCGAGCGGGCGCTCGCCCCCGTGCTCCGCGCCGTGACAACGCTCGAGGAGCGGCTGCCCGCCGTGACCGTCCAGATCGCCGCGTATCCGCTGATCGTGCTCCGCAAGAGTTAGTCCGGTCACGGGGTCACCACACCGCGCCAGCCGGGCACGGTCCCGCCGTTGACCGAGCCGAGCTTCGCGATCTCAGTCACGACCGTCGGTGCCGTGATGACACCGACCGGGGCGCCATCCATGCGCACCTCACCAGCCGACGCGTACACGTTCACGATGATCGGCGCAACTTGCGCGCCGCCGCCGCCAACGAGCTGCGACGGGTAAACCTCCGGGGCCTGGACACCGCCCGGACGGCCGGGTGCCGGAGTCGCCCGCGGATCCGGCCCCGACGGGCCGCCGCCGCCGCCGAGCAGCTGCGTCAACGACTGGATCGCCGACGTCAAGTCCGCCAGCGCGTTTTGCAGGTCCGTGTTGTCGAGGGCGTCGCCGAGGTCCGCCAGGGTCAGCCCGACCGACGCGAGGATGTCGGACAGCTGCTGCTGCGCCTGCGTGACCGTGATCTTCCCGGCTCGCAGATCGGCGTACACCTTGGTGAGCTGCTTCTCGACGCTCTTCCGCTTCAGCTGCGCCTGCTGCTCGGTGGTCTTCTGCCACTTGTCGAGGATCCCCTCGCCGAGCGTCTGCTTCGCCTCGATCAGCGCTTGGTAGGCGGCGAGGTACGCCTGTTCGGCGTCGGTCAGGTCACCGCTGATCCCCTCGAACTGGTTTTGTGCCTCCGCGAGCTTTCCGGCCGCCCGCTGCATCTCATCGGTGTTGCTTGCAACCGACCCGGCCGTGGCGGCGAACACGTTCTCCCACGCGTCCAGGACGGCATCGCCCTTCTCCTTGATCGTCTGCATCGCCGGGGTGAGACCCGCAGCGCCGGCGGTGGCGATCTGCCCGCGGGCGCGGTCTGCCTTCTTCGCGGCCTGCGCCTGCGTCAGCTGCGTCGAGATGAACGCCCGGTTGTTCGCGACCCGGTTGACGACCTGCTCGTCATAGGCTTTCAGGATCGTGTCGCGAATCGACGCCCACGCCGCGTCCTCGAAGGTCTGCAGCTGCTTGATGACCTCGGTCTTGAGCTTGCCGAGCTCCTTCATCACGTTCCGGCGGTTCTCGGCCGTGACCATCTTCTCGAATAGCTTCCCGACCGCGGCGAGTTTCGGGGCGAGGTCGGCGCGGAGATCATCGGGCAGCCCCGAGATGTAGCCGGTGAGTTGGCTCAGCTCGTCCCCGACCGCCGCCGCTGTCGGTGCAGGCTTGATCCGCTTGTGCAGCCCGGCGATCTGGCCGCGAACGGACACGAGTTCCTTCAGCAGCTCGATCCGCTTCTTGCGGTCCTTTTCGCCCTTGACCCGCTTGGTTAGGTACGTGTTGATCTTCTCGAGGGCGGCGAGGTCGTCGTCGAGCGTTCTCGTGAGCTTGGCGCGCTCCAGGCCCTCGGTTAGAGCCAGAGGCACGAGAGCGACCCCGGTGGCCTTCTTGGGCGTTGCACCGACGTGCAGACCCGTCCCTGCGCCGGCGCCGGCCCCGGCTCCCGTTCCGCCCGTGTCTCCGCCGCCGGTGGTGGCCTGGACTTTGAGCCAGCGGCGCGCACCCATGTAGCCGCCCTTCGCCGCGATCGTGTTGTACTTCGCCGGCTTCCCCTTTGAGAAGTATTCGATGAAGCGGCCGCCGCCGAGGTAGAAGCCGACATGCTGCGGCCGCGCGCCGGGGCCGCTGGTTTCGAAGTAGACGCCGTCGCCGGGCTGCTCCTGGCCGGACGGGACGATGATCGCGTTCGGGTCGTTGAACTGGGCGACGGTGTTGTGCGGGATCTTGATGCCGTGCTGCGCGTACACCCACTGGAGGTAGCCGCTGCAGTCGAAGCCGCTCTGCGGGCTAGCGCCGCCCCAGACGTAGGTGATGCCGGAGCCGACACCGACCTTCTCTGCGGTCGCGACCAGGCTCTGCTGCGCCCGGCTGGCCTTCTGGGCGGGCATTCCCTGCTGAGCCGACTGCGCACCGGCACCGGGACGCTGCGCGGCGGTGCCGGTGTTGCCGAACACTCCGGTGTCGGTGAGCTTCCCGTGCAGCCACGACCCCTTGAAGCCGGGGATGTGGCTGAACGCGTCGTTGAGGATCCCGTCGAGCTGGTTGCCGATGTTGTCGATCGCCTTCTTGTTCAGCAGCACTTCGATCAGAATCGTGACCGCCCCCATCGCGGCGAGACCACGCAACGCACCGTGGAGTCGCGTCACCTTCCCTGTAGCGCCGACGCCGCCCCCAGCGGACGCGCCGAGCACGTCAAACGCGGCGGCCCACTTCAAGAGCTTCGACGCGACCGACAAGCCGATCAGCAGCTCCATCGTCTGCTTGAACCCGCCCGTGACCTTGTCGACTGTCCTGACGACGCCGACAAGACCGTCAAGCGTCGTAGTGACCGCATCGACCGCCAAATGCAGATCCTTCGTGACGCGCTCCTGGTTCTCGGTCTGGCCGAGCCAGTCGGTCATGCCACCGATGACCTCCAGCACGGTCGGCATCAGCGCCTCACCCAACGACGCCTCGAGCTCCTGCACCTGCGCGTGCAAGATCCGCAGCCGGTTCGCGAGCCCGTCGCTGGTGCGGGCGAAGTCGCCGTGCTGGATGGCGGTGTCTTTCATGATGATCTGGTAGGCCGCCATCGTCTTCTGGGCGGTCGTGAGCGGCGGGATCGTTCCGCCGACTGCGTCCTTTAGAGCGCCCTGAGCCTTGTGCAAGGTGACCGTCGCCGACGCGACCTGCGTCGACCCTTCCCCGTACTTCTTCTGCGCCTCGGCCAGGTTCGCCGTCGCGATAGCCACCTGTGTCTCAGCGTCCCGGACCTTCCCGAGATCCACGTTCCCCTTCACCAGGCCGGACGTCAGGGCCTCCGCCTTGATGCGGGTCTGGTCGAGGAACACGCCAACCTCACGCAACGGCCTCGGCATCCCGGCTAGGCCGGACTGGATCTTCTCGAGCGCGACGTCGACGGGGATGTTGTTGAACGACGCCATGTCCGCCGCCAGCTTCACGAGCGCGACGCTCATCGTCGCCGCCCGCCTGGGCGCGATGCCCATCGGGATCAGCATGTTCCCGAACGTGCCGGCGAACTTGATCGCTTCCGCGTCTGCGAGGCCGAGGCTGGTCGCCGTGGTTTTCGCCCAGGCACGGATCACGCCGGCGTTGTCGCGGAACACGACGTTCGACTTGTTGACCTGCTCGTGCAGATCCGAGGCGGCGGTGATCGACTGGCGAATGACGGTGGTGAACCCGGCCGCCCCGAGGAACGCCGTCGACGCGAACACCAGCGACCGGCCCATGCTTCGGAACGCGCCCGACCCGGCGATCGCGCCACGCGCGGACCTGTCGATCGAATGGCCGAACAGGTTCATCCGGCGGGTGTTCTCCGCCGTCTCGACCCCGAGTTTCCGCTCCTCCCGCTGCACAAGCTGCAACGCGGCCGCCTGTTGCGCTGACCCGCGCTCCGCCGCCTGCGCCTGCGCCCGATACCCGTGCAGCAGCTGCTCCCGTGCTTGCCTCTCCCGGGCGGCGCCCTCGACGGTGGTCTTCGTGACTTGCTCGGCCCGCGTGACCATCTGCGCGAGCGCCTCATCCGATTTCTTCGCGGCCCGGACGAGGTCCCGCTCGTCCCCGCCCATCTTGATGTAGACGCGCTCGGGAGCCGACATCACATGTCCCCGCCGATGCCGCCCTGCGCGTTCCGCAACAGGTTCAACAAGCCGCGCGGCGGCGGCTCCCCATGCCGAATCGCGAACGGCGACCCGTCAGGGCCGAAGGCGGTCAACGGCTCCGGCCCGGACTCGCCGGGCACCGTTACACCGTCGCTGGTTCGGGCTGCGGCGACGTACGCTTTGAAGACGCGCCACGGGAGCCCTTGCCAGTAGAACGGCCCCCACTGGTGTCGCCGGCCGAGCGCGAGGATCGTTTGCGTGAGGGCTTCTTCGAGGCTAAAGGGTCGCCCTGCTCACCCTCCTGCTCATCCTCGCCCTCCGTCGTGTGCGCGGCTGCGGCGGCGGCGAGCTCGGCCTCGGTGTTCGCCAGCAGCGTCGTCAGCGCCTCAATGACCTCGCCGCTGAAGCCGTCCTTGTTGCCGGAGACGACCTGGAAGATCTCGAGGATCTCGTGGCCGCCGAGGCGTGGCTTCTTCGCTTTCGGCTGCCGCTGCTTGATCAGGTAGTGGATGAAGTCTCCGGCGATCGCGGCGGCGGCTTTGGCGTCGGAGCGGGCGGCTTTGATCGACTGCTTGTCTCGAATGTCCATCTGTGCGAGCGCGGCGAACGCCCGGTTGACGGCCTCCTCGGCTACCGCTCCCTCGCCGATGTCCTCGACTTCGAGGTTCGGGTCGATCTCGAAGTCGCCCTCGTCGAGCTGGAGGATGATGAGGGGGCGGCGGCGTTCCTTGAAGTTGAGGGTGACCGGATCAGCCATCGTTCTTCAACCCGCCGATGCCACCGCCACCGCCGCTGAAGGTGATGGCGCCGGGGAAGCCGGAGGACGCGTAGTAGATCTGCGAGCCGAGACCCATGACTCCGGCCTCGCGGATGAGTTCGGCGCGGATCTCTGGCGCGAGCCAGCGGGCCAGGCGCCGCTTCACCCACCGAGACACGGCGCTACTCGTCCTCGACGATCCGAACTTTGCCGCGGACCTTCAGGGTGATTACCGCGCCGTGTCGCTCGTTCGTGATCTCGTAGGTGAACCCGAGGACAGGCCAGAGTTGACCGTCCACGAAGATTCTGCGCGGGAAGTCGGCTTCTCCGTCGGTCTGCGGCTGCTCGTGCGTCTCGACGTGAACCTCGACGTCCGGGTAGTGCGCTCGCTCCTGCCGCTCAGCGACCTCGGCCACCGGACTACCAGCCCTGCGCTACGGCGTTGTTCGCGGGAGACGGGAACTTCGGCTGAGGAACCGCCGCAGCGTTGTCCACGAACTGGAACGGAACGATGACCGGATAGGCGCCTGCCGCGCAGTTGTCGAAGCGCGGACCGGTGTAGACGATGCGCCCATCGGTCGTGAGCTCGAAGCCGGGCAAAGTCGAGATCAGCATCAGAGCCCGACGTTCGTGGAGTTGAACGGGGCGCCCATCGACGTGAGCGCGTTCGCGATGGTGATGCGGCAGTCGTACCCGGCCGTCTCGTCCCACGCCGCCCAGAAATCAAAGGAGGAGCCGCGGCGGCGGGCGTTCGTGACCGCATCCGGGCCACCACCCGTGTACTGACACGACGGCATCTCGAACCACATCGAGTACGGGTACGTCGTGGCGCCGACGACCTTCGGGAGCTTCCAGCGGGCCTTAGCCGCGAACGTTGTCCCGGCAAGCTCAGCGGCGATGTCGGCTGCGGCCGTGTTGTACTTCGGCGCCGACCCGGTGATCCTGACCCGGTCGTCGCCCTGCGACATCGTATCCGGGAAATACGAGGCGACGCCCATCGACCTGTGCTTGATCAAGCTGTTCGCGATCGCCAACGAGAAGTCGTCGAAAATCGCGGAGCCGGCGAGCCAAGTCAACGTCATGTCGCCGCGGCGGCCAAACGGGATCGCCTGCGTGTCATACGCCGGGGTCAGGTTCGGGTCGGACTGCGTCAGGTACACGAGGCCCATCAGATCCGCGGACACTTCTCCGGTCGAGGTGAGGGAGAGGCCGCTGACGCCGACGCCTTGCGCTTTCACGAACAGGCTGTTCGCGGCGGTCTGCGCGTCGACGAAGTTCTGGAGGACCTGCATCGTGCGTGCCGCGACGCCCGAACGTTTCGTGAACACCCACTTCGACACGCCGGTCGGGATGTTGCCGCTGATCAGCTCGCCACCGGTGGTGGCGGCATGGTTGCCGCAGCCGGTGAACGACGTGGACGTCTTGCCCGTGTAGGTGAACGAGACGCCTCCGAGGAGCGCGTTGCCGGAGGCGGGGAACAGGGAGGTGTCGCCGACGTTGAGCGTTGTCGAGTTCAGCGCGTTCACGCCGGTCGCCGTGGTGGTGTCCGGGTCGCCGACGGTCGCGCCGCCGGCGGTGAGTGTCGCGGTGAAACCGGAGCAGACCAAGAGCCAGGGGAGGGCGTTGAGGTAGTTGCGGATCGCGATGTTGCCGGCGACGTCGTAGGTTTCGATCAGCTGCGCGACTCCGCCTTCGATCGCGCGGATCTCGTCCGACCGGTCGATCCATGACGGGCCCGGGCTGAGCGCGCAGGAGGTGATCGGGAGGTAGCCGACGTCGGTGCCGACCCGGTAAGGCGTCGTCGCGGCCGCGCCTTCGTAGCGCGGGGATTCCTCGAGCGCGAGCTGGATGCACGAAGACAGCGTCGCCATTACTCGTCACCCTCCGCAGGGTGGGCCGCCCCGGTCTTCTCGAGCGGCAGGCTGAGCGCTTTGATCCGCTCGTCGGCCTCGCTCTCGCCGAAGGACTCGTCGCCGATAGCGTCGACAGCGTTGCCCACGCCAGGCGTGTGGAGACCGGGAAACGCGGCGCCAAAGTGCTGCGGCTCGGCCGACGTGGATGCGTCCTTGGGCAGCACGTACGCGGCTGTCTTCGGCTTCGCCATTCAGGCGGGGACTATCGGCGGGGGACGCCGCGCGCGAGGCGAGCCGACTTCGGGGGTCAGCCTCCGTGTTTCAGAGACTCACCCCCGAAGGGGCGCAGGAGGGGTTGCCTACCCTCAAGGACGCTCACCATGGCTTTTAGCATGAGCTCTGCGTCCTGCCTGGGTGTCGGGGGCTTGAGGTCCCGTCGCTGGCTGCCTTCCCCCCTCTTACCGGGGCGCGAGGTTCCTCGGCGACCGCTTGCTACACGGCTCCGAGCTGAACCCTTGTCGTCCAGCTTCCCAGCACCTTCTCTACATCCGTTGAGTGGTGTACTCGCGGGCCTTCGAGTCGGTCACTGCGTGTCCATCATCGGGGGCGACCCTCCGACGGACGCGCGGGAACGTAGCAGGTTCGAGTGGCGTGTGCAAGAACGGATTTACGGCCGCGTCGTCAGCACAGCCTGCAACACCAGCTTCTTCACGAGCAACTCCCGGTCATCGCCGGGGTTCGGGTCGTCGCCCGCATCGACGATCACCCACCAGTCGCAGGTTCCGCTCCCGGCCGCGTCCGGGAGGATCTCCCCGTCACCCGCACGCTCCTGCACCGGCAGATGAAGGATCCGTGGCACGACCGCCCCGAGCTCGGCGTAGGCGGCCTCGTAGTCCTTCAGCTGGAAGTAGAGGTCGACGCGCCAGCTGATCCGCCATTCGGTCAGGCCGATCGGGCCCGTCTCGTCCTCGTGGCTTCCGGTGATCTGCGTCTGCACGAGCTGGGCTGCGGGCAGTTGCCTCGGCACGCGGGTCCCCTCGATCGGGTCGACGGCCGCCACGCCGGCGGAGAGCACCTTGGCGGCGAACGCGGCCGCGACTGCCGGGACGAGGATGTCGAGGGTGGAGGCCGGGTCGTAGCTCATCCGAGCAGGTCCCCGTACACCTTCCGGACGGCCTTGTCGATGATCGACTTGCGACGCACCAGCGCCTTCCGCACGTAGTGCTTCGCCGGGATCTTCACCCCCATGCGGTACACGGGCCCGTCATCCCCCTGGAACCGGATCACGCCGCGGCGGCCACCCGTCGTCCGACGGTTGTTCTTGGCCTTGATGTACGCGCCCCCCTCGAGCGCATGGGCGGCAGGACTCGACGAAACGACCAATGGCCCGACCGCACGGAACGACCGGCCGATCTTCCCGGCAGGACCGCCCGGCGCTTTCCGGGCGACCTCATCGCGCATCCCCTTCGCCGCCTCCGCGTACAGCCGGGGCGTCCGCTTCTGCAGCTCATTCGCGAGGCCGAGCAGCTTCGGCGAGACCTCGACCTTCACGGACAGCGGCGGCATCAGGCCACGAGCGCCCGGGTTCGGTAGCCGATCACCGTGTCGTACACCTGCCGGGGCAGCTCCCGCGGCAGCTCGATCCGGCCTTCCTCGATCGAGAACGTCTCGCTGAACGTGCGGATGTCCCGGTCGAACCACGTCGCCACCGTGACCTTGCACGCCTGCCGGATCTTCGGTGGCACCAGTGGGAAGCCCCAGTTGCCGACGACCTCGGCGTAGTAGTCGTCCGAGTAGGAGAGGTTGCGCAGCCGCAGCGACGTGATCGGCTGCCAGGAGCGGCGGACGCGCGGGAGGTCGTCGATGTCGGCGGTGAGCATCGACTGGACGGTGGTGCCGTCGATGCGGTTCTTGATCGTGACGGAGGTGCGGGTGGTGAGGTCGCCGAGCGTCAGCAGGTGCGCGCGCCGCAGCGGCGTGAGCGCCTCGGGGAAGTCGAACTTCCTCGTCTGCGGGTTCGTGCCGTCGACCTTGAACTCGCGGTCGGCCAGGTCGAGGATCGCGTCGGACGCCGCGTTGATGAGGTTGATGAGCTCGCTGTCGGCGTCGGTCTGGTTGAGGGCGACCTTCGCGTACAGCTTCGCGTCCTCGAGTGTGCAGAGGGCGCGGGTGGAGAGGCCTGTGGCGTAGAACGGTGACGGGTCGGCGATGAGGACGCCGTCCTCGGTTGCGGCGACTGCGCCTGTGCCCTCGAAGCGGTAGTACCAGACGCCGGCAGCCGCTAGGGGAACGTCGACGTGGTAGACGCCGGCGCTGTCGCGGACGAGTTGCGCGTCGGTCGGGTACACGTAGCTGGTGACCACGGCGGCGGGGCTTTGGAGCTTGAAGGTGATCGTGGTCGGGTCGGTCGCCGTGCCGGCGGCGTTCTTGAAGGTGGCGCTGACCGGGATGAGGTCGCCGATGTCGTGATGCGGGAGCGCCACGACCGTGGACTATCGGCTCTCTAAGCGACGGTGACGGAGCCTGCCTGGTTCTCGGTCACGGTGACCGCAGCGGGACTGCTCGTGAAGGTGACCGTCGCGGTCGCCCGGTCCGCGAGCTCCACATCGCCGGGGAGGCCCGCGGCGCCGACACGCAGACTGGCACCGCTGAAGTACCCGTACGTGGTGACCGCCCCCGACTTCGTCGAGACCTTGGCGCGGCTGCCCGACAGCAGGGTGCCGGCGGCGACCGTGCCGGTCTCCGCGCTCGTGTAGGCGTCGGCGCCGGAGAGCAGTGCGCCCGCCGTGACAGCGCCGGTCTTGGCGCGTTCGCGGATCCTGCCGCCCGACAGGAGCCCGCCGGCGGTGACGGCGCCCGACCTTCCGAGCGCTGCGGCGTCCGCGCCCGCGACGAAGCCGCCTGCGGTGATCGACCCGGTCTTCGACTGCGTGCCCGCCTTGTTCGCGACGCCGCTGAGAAGTCCCTGCGTACTGATGGTGCCGGACTCGGCCGCCGTGCGCGCATCCGCCCCGGCGAGGAGCCCGCCCGCGGTGATCGCTCCAGTCTCGGTGCTGATGTACGTGTCGGCGCCGCTAGCGAGAGCGCCGGCGGCGATGGCGCCCGACTCAGTGTGCTCGGCCGCGTCGGCTCCGCCCGAGAGGCCGCTGGCCTGGACTGTCCCGGTTTCGCTGTGTTCGGTCGCGTCGGCCCCCGACACGCTGCCGGCGGCCGAGACAGTTCCGGTCTCTGCGGCGGTGCGCGCGTCCGCACCGGAGACGAGTCCCGCGGGAGTCAGGCTGCCCGTCCGGTTGAGGGTGGCCGCGTCGGCGCCGGAGGCGAGGCCGCTCGCGGTCAGGCTCCCGGCTTCGGCGTGCTCCGCGACGTCGGCGCCGCTGCCGAACGTGCCTGCGATCAGGGCGGCGGTTTCGGTGTGCTCCGCGACATCGGCCCCGGACACCGAGCCGCCGGCGGTGATCGCGCCGGTCTTGCCGCCGGGGATCTTCTGCGACGGCCCCGCTAGGAGCCCGCCGGTGGTGACGCTGCCCGCCTCGGTGGAGGTGTAGACATCCGCGCCGCTCATGTACCCGCCGGTTGTGACCGAGCCGGCGCGGCCGAGCGTAGCGGCGTCCGCACCCGACACCAGGCCGGATGTGGTTACGGATCCGGCCCGGTTGAGCGTCGCCGCGTCCGCACCGGATGTGCTCCCGGCCGTCGTGACCGCACCTGTCTCGGCGTGTGTGGCAACGTCGGCGCCGGCGAGAAGCGCACCCGCGATGATCGCGCCCGTCTTCTGATAGGTCGTCCCTGCTGCTGTGAGATCAATGAGCTCGGGGTCGAACCAGCCGACCGGGACAATGACATCGTCGTACCAGGCTTCAGGGTGGAGCTCGGAATCGAACGTCCCGAGCACGGTCTAGTTATCCGTTTCCCAGACTCTCGCCCACGATCCCTGCTTGACCGTAATCCCTGCCGCGACGGCTACCTCTGACGCGCATCGCACGGCAAACGTGCCGGTCGCGGACGGGTTGAACCAGCCCGAGAGGATCGCGAGCACCACTTGCGGCGTTGCTGCCGAGGACGTGGCGACGAGGGCCGCCGTGTTGATCGCTGTCACGTCCGCGAGGTTGCCCTGCATCGTCTGGGCCGTGATAGACCCCGCGAAAGCGCCCATTTCTTGGAGCCGCATGGCGGTCATCGCGACCCCGCCGATGGCGAACTGCGCGCCGGTCGTGGACGCGTTCTCGATGTGGTAGAGGTGCGCCTCGAAACAGTAGTGCTTCCCCGACACGACGGGGCAGGTGAGGCCGGTGATGTCAGCGAACGAAGTCGTCGCGTTGATGACGTCGGCACCGGCACGGAGCTTCGCGTCGAGCTTAGTGGCGGCGCGGGAGACGAAGAAGCCGACGCCCTCGATGTACTCGAGCGCGTCGCCGGGGGCGAGCGTTACCTTGTAAAGCTGGATTAGGGTGGCGTTCTGGTTGTACTGGACGGTGATGTCGTTCGTGACGGTCGCGTGGGTGTTGCAGACGTGGAGGGTCTTGACGTTCCTGAACGTGGAGGCTGCGGGGGCCGCCACGACGTCGGTTGTCGTCGCCGTTGCGATCGCGGCGGTGTTCTGTTTCCCCGGCACCGGCACCGGGCTCGCACCGGCAGGGAGATCGACGAACGAGGTGTGAACGTCGACGGTGCCTGCCTGGCCGGTGATGACTTGGAGCTTGTCGGTTGTCGCGACGAGGTTGAGCATCAGAGCCTCCCAGGTAGCGCTTTCGGGAACGCGGCGTAGTCGGGCCGGTCGAGTTGCGCGACCTCGAATGCGCCCGCGGTGTACCTGGTCCTGGTGTCGCCGTCGAAGTCCTCGGCGGGCGAGTAGCGTGTGTCGACCGACTGTAGATCGATCGCGCTGCGCGGGACCGGGTGCAGGTCGCGGCTCGCGTAGTTCGCGAAGCCCGGGTCGCTGGTGAGTCGCGTCACGCCGCCGCCGCTCTCGTCCCAAGCCGCGAACGGTGTGCTCTGCCCGGTACCGGTGTTGTCGGCGTAGTAGTTGTTGTTCACGCCGAGCGCGCCGAGCTGGGAGAGGATGTTGTGGTCCTCGGTGACCGCGTTCGCTGGGAGCAGCGTGTTCTCGTGCATCGAGTAGCGCCACTGGTCGTAGATGACGCAGTTTTTGATCGTTATGTTGGTGATCGAGTCGAGGATGATCCCGTCCCCGATCGTTGATCCGGTGCCCCAGCCGTTGCGAACGATCGTGCAGTGCGCGACTATCGTCCCGGAGCCCGCCACGCGCTGCTGAAATCCGCAGCCCCAAGGGTTGTCCCGGATAACGCAGTTCAGGATCAGATGGTTGTTGCCCTCCATGTAAGAGCCGTGCTGCTGCGAGTCGGGTGCGGTCAGGAGGTTGGACGGAGAGCTGGCCTGCCCCGTCCCGTTGTCGTGCGAGTAGCAGTTGATCAGGTAGTTGTTGGCGCTCGCGTTGTCGCAACTGAAAGCCTGGTAGTAGTTGCCGTACGCCTCGACCCCGTAGTACTCGCAATACGTTGTGCCGTCGGTTGTGCCGTTGCCGCCGAACCACATCGCGGTGCCGCGGTTGCCGGTCTGGCCTGTGATGATTACGTTTCTGACGCGAGACGCGTCCGGGTAGGTGAGATCGCCCTTCTGGTGCAGCATGCAGTAGACGTCGCTCAGCCGTCCGCTGTGGGTGGCGAGGCCGCTCGCCGAGACGGTCCCGGAGATCGCGGTTCCGCCGTCGTGGAGGCCGGTGAGCGTGTCGCCGGTGCGACCGGTGTAGTGGATCAGCCCGGTGATCCCGGCGAGCGTGAAGGTGCCCTGGCTAGGCCAGTGGCTCGCCTTGACCAATGTGATCTGCCCGGTGCCGCCGGGGACGTTCGTGCCCAACAGGGTCGCGGCGGTGACACCGTCCGAGCCGGTTTCGTTCTTGGGTGTCGGGCTGGACATTCCGGCGCGCGGCGAAATGATCGCTCTGCTGAAACCGTTGGCGAGGTCGACCGGATAGGTCTCGATGGTGATCGGGTTGCAAGTCGACGGCGGGGTGCCTCCCAGGCTGCCGCCGACGTAGATCGCGTGGGAATGGACGCCGTAGATGAGCACGTTGGGGCTCGTGGCGTAGGGGTCTTTCATCGCACCCGTGTCGGCCCCGATCCAGGCCACGGCCGAAACCGCGCCCGCGCCGCCCGACGCGCAGGAGCAGAGAGCGGTGGCCGCGCCGACGGCGTCGAACGCGGTCTTGACCTGATTCGCCGTTTGCCCAGCCGCAAAAGCGATGTCGATGTCATTGCCGTAGACGGTGACGGTGACGCCCGCTCCTGACTGGCGCAGACGGATCCGCGTCACCGGCCCGGACGGGCTGGCGACCTCGGTGAAGGTCAGGCTCGACGTGCCAGCGCCGATCACGAGCTTGCCGGGGGCGGGACGGTAGACCTGACCCTGGTGCGAACGGAGATAGACGAAATCCCCGGCGACCAACACAGAGATCGCCTTCGTGATCGACTGGAAAGGAGCTGCGAGCGACCCCGCGTTGCCGTCGGACCCGTTGAGCGAGTCCACGTAGTAGATGTGCGTCCCCGACCCTTCTGGCATCAGGGCCCGCAGACTCTCGCCAGCCATCTGACCCCTAGTGGAGGTACGCGATGGTGGGCGTGTACTTGAGGACGTCGTTGAGCGCGAGAACCACGGCGAGGCCGTCGTCGAAGTTGTTCTGGCCGATCGCCTTCGCGGACGCGTTGTCCATGATGTACGCGCCGTTGATCGTGTCGCCGGTCGCGCCGCACGTCGGGAAAGTCAGCTGCGGATACGTCTGTTGCCGGCCGAGGTTCGTCGGCCGCTCCGCCGCGGCGCCCCAGGTGGCGGCTGCCAGCGTCTGCACCGCGTAGCTCGTGTAGGTCGTGGCGGTGATGCTCGACAGCGTCTGCGCGTGCGTGATGACGGTCGTGTTCGTCTGCGACTTGAACAGGCCGCAGTTGAGCGGCGACGTGTACTTCGCGGTGTTGAACGGGAACTGGCCGAGGACGATGTCCAAGCCCTCGTCGGGCATGATCTGCGCCATTTACCCCGCCCCCTCCTCGATCGCCTTCAGGTGCAAGGCGTGCTGAGCTTTCGCGTCGGCGCTCGCTGCGGCCTTCGCTTTCGCCGGGTCGAACTTCTCGCCGGGCTGCATGCACTCGGGGCAGAAGCCTTCCCCGTAATGCTCACCCTCGACGAGCGACTCGAGCGGCTCCCCAGTGCGGAGGTGCCGCGTCAGGGCGTGGAGGCCGCTCGTGAACCTGCCGAGCTGCGCGTGCGTGCCGAGCGCGCAGGTCGGGGTCTTGCAGACGTACAGGATCTGGTCTTTAGCCATCGTCCCCTCCGACTATCGGCTCACGCATCGACTTCTCCGAGCGGTGCGGCGAGCGGCCCGCCGAGAGGGTGCGCGAGCGGCTTCACCGTGCAGAAGCTGCAGTAGCGGGGCTCGTCGGACGGGTCGACGAAGAGGTTGGCGCAGCAGGCGCAGCGGTGGATCCGGTGCTGCTTGGGGTCGTAGACGATGCCAGCGACCAGCGCCAGCCGTGCGACCTGCGCCTCCGTCACGACCTGCCGCTTCTGCCGGTCATGGACGCAGTGGACGGTGGCGACACCGCCGAGGACGGCGCGAGCCCCCTGAGCCCCCGCGGTCACAGCCGCCGCGCCACCAGGGACACGACGAACGCGATGCACACGACGACCAGCGCGTCCACCCACGTCAGGGTCAGCTGACCGGCGGCGATCACTTGCCGCCGCGCTTCTCGCCAGGTTCGCTCGTGGCCTGCTCCACCTCAGGCTCCTCCGCCGCGACTGGCACGTCGAAGCGGCCGAACGACGACACCGGCTTGAAGTGATCCATCCGACGCTTCAGCAGCGGATGCCCCGCCGGGACGAGCTCGCCGGCGTGGACGGTGATCTGCTCGCCGTCGAGCATGGTGCCGAACGCCTCGGTCGCCTCGTAGTACTCGATCTTCTTCTTGGGCATCTGGTCCTTCCCTGTTGCGCGAGGTGGGGGCGGGCTCGCTGGCCCGCCCCCTTCGAGGTTCGGTTTACGTGGTGCCGGTCAGCGCGCGGAACGCGACTGCGTCGATGACCTTCGAGCCGTTGCGCCAGTACGCGTACAGGCCCCTCTGGCCCGTCGGGTACCGGGACGTGGCCCCGAACAACTGCGGGACGAGCTCGACGGTCATGCCGACCCGGTCGATGATCTTGAACATCGAGAAGTCACCGATCAGCATGATCTTCGTGGTGTTCACGACCGTCGCGGACATCGTCGACAGTTCGTTGACGGGGTAGCCGAGCAGCCGCAGCCCCGTGTTGCCGCGGCCTCCGTCGGAGGCCGGCTGGTTCGCCATGAGCTCGCCGATGCGGAGCCACAGCTGGGCGCCGCCGGCGGTGTCGAGTGCCCGGATGATGTTGTAGATCGCCCGATTCGCGACGAACTGCGCCCGGGGCCGGAACCGTGGGGCGAGCGCCCCTTCGAGCGAGTACAGGTTCGCGGCCGTGACCGTCAGGCCGGTCGCTGCGGCGGTGGTGCCGGAGGCGCCGGTGAGGACGCCGAACGGGTTCGGCGGGGTGCCGTTGCCGGTCGCGAACGCGGTCGCTTCCTCGTCGTCCTTCGCGTCGGCGAAGAGCCTGCCCATGTTCGCCTCGAGGCTCGACCAGTCCTGCTGCGACTCGATCGAGAACGGCACGAACGCCTGCACCTTCGAGCAGACGATCGTCGGCTGCGCGAGGGTCGGCGTGTTGTCGGATGCCTCGGTGCCCTCCGACGCGCGCGCGGCGGTGATCGCCGCGGCGGTGACGCCCCGCCACTCGTTCGACCCGACGATCTGCTCGACGTTCGAGATCGCCCGGAGCGGGTTCACGACGCTCGACGAGACCGGGATCACGGTCGGGTCGAGGACGTACGGGATCGGGATGCCGGTCGTGCCGAGTGAGAACGCGCGCTGTTCCTCGTTCGTCATCGGCTGCCCGGCCGCCCACTTCGCGAACGCCTTGCGGTATGCGGGCCGTCCCGTGACGAGGATCCGCCGGCCGAGCTCCCCGTCGGCCGAGTCACGCTGGAGCAGCCGCTCGATGTGCGTCTGCTCCTCTTCCTTGCGGACGCGCTCGTCGGGGAAGGTCGCGATATCGATCGCCCGCTTCGCGCGATCGTGGAGCTCGCTGAGCATCCCATCGCGGTCTCCGCCCATGCTGCCGCGGATGGTGCTGAGGTCCCAGATGTCGTCGCCGCGGACGACGCCGGGACGGGCGGTCAGAAACGACGCGCCGTCCTCGGTGCTGTCCTCCTTGGCGGCCGACTCCTCGACCCACGACCGGCGGGTCTCGAGCTCGGCGATCGTTCGCTCCGCTTCCTTCTTGCCCTGCTGGAGCTTCTCGAACTCGGCCTTGACGTCGTCGGGGAACGCCTGCCCGGCGTATTCGGCGTCGAGCTCCTTCTGGCGGGTCTCGATCTCGCCGAGCCTGATCTTGTGCTCGTCGAGCGTCTTGGGACGCTCGCCTTCGTCTTCGGTGCCGGTTGCCGTTTTCATGGCAGCCTCCACTCCTCTCTGTCTGCGCCCTGAAGGCGCGGTCTGGGGACTGGAGTGGTGACCACGGATGGTTCCGGCTCCGTGCGTGCTGCTGCGGGAGCGGTGGCCGCGGGCGGCTCCGGCTCCTGCATATCGTGAGTGGTGGCCGCTGGGGGCTCCGGCTCGGTTCGGGTTGTGCGCGCCTGCTTCTCGAGGCGGGCAAGGGTTTGGTTGAACGTCGCGACCTTGTCGGCCATGCCACGCTCGACAGCGTCTACGGCCATGACCATGCGGCCTTCGCCGAAGTCGGCGCGAACCTCCTTCGCGGTGACGCCGCGGCCTTTCGCGACGGCGTCGACGAACATGCGGTAGTAAGAGTCAACCGTCCGCTGCATCTCACCCTGCGCCTCTTCGGAGAGCGGCTCGAAGGGGTTCCGCTCGACCTTGTACTTCGCGGCGGACACCAGGGTGGTCTTGACGCCGAGCTTCTCCTGCATCGCGGAGATGTCGTCGTGGGCTGTGAGGACTCCGATCGAGCCGACCTCGCCGCTCGGAGACACGACGAGCTCGTCTGCGGCGCTGGCGATCCAGTAGCCGGCGGAGGCTGCCCAGGTGTTCGCGATTGCGACGATCGGCTTGGAGCCGCGGGCGGCGAGGATCTCGGACGCGAGCTCCGGGACGAGGGCGACGGAGCCGCCGGGCGAGTCGATGTTGAGCAGGATCGCCTGCACGTCGTCGTTGGCGAGCGCGTCGTGGAGCGCGGCCTGGACGGTCTCGATCGAGGCGCCGCCGCTGACCTCGGAGAAGAAGTCCGCGCGGGGCAGGATCGTCCCGACGATCGGAATGACAGCGACCGAGCTTGATGTGGGGGTCGGCTGCTCGTCGCGGGCGCCGATCCGCTCGCGGATCTCCTCCGGGCTCGGCTTGTAGCCGCTACGGCGTTCGCCGATGATCTGGACGATCGTCGCGAGGGCGGCCGGGTGGATCGCCCAGATTGTGTCGCCGACCACCTCCGATGTCCGCTCGTACAGCCGGGTCTTCACGTCTCGTTGTTCCAGGTCGGTCTCACCGAGGAGTTGCGCGCGCCGTTCGGGCTCGGCACCGCGGAACGCGACCTCGTCGGTGAGGGAGCGGGCGCTCGCCGTCGCGCCTAGGTAGGCGGGCCACGGTGTCGGCCCGAACTCCCGGATACGGACTTCGGTGATCGTCCTTTCGGGAAGACCTTGCGGGTTGTGGTCTGACCGCTTCGGCCGGAGCTCGAACTCGTCCTGCATGACCTCGAAGCGGTAAGAGGAGCCGTAGACGCCGGCGCGCAGACCTGGCAGCAGCTCGGCGTTGTAGGCCGTGTCGAGCAGAGGGTCGACCTCGTAGTAGACACCGTCGCCGTCTTCGCGCAGCACCGCGATCGGGCCCAGAGGCTTCGAGCCGATCTGCGCGTCCTTCCCGTGGTGGAACAGCGCCCTCATCCGGTCGCGGTTCTCCAGGATCGTCTTCGCGGCGCAGCCGGGCGCGTTTCGCTCCATGAAGTGCCCCTCGTAGAGCGAGTCGATCTCGGCCCACTCGTTGAAGACGAGCAGGTGCCCGACGAGCTTGGCGGGTTTGCCGTTGGCGGAGCGGAGCTCGCAGTTGCCGGGGAGGGCGCGGACGAGGTTGTCTCGGGGTGGCCGAGCGGTGTCGGTCATCGTCGCGGGACTATCGGCGCGACTACTGGCCGGGCGGCAACGCGGCTGGCTCGTTGTCGGGCTTGCCGTTCGCGCTCGCCCCGCTGTCGGGTAGGCCGGGCGGCTGGAGCTGCTTGCTGAACATGCCGGAGTGGACGAGCCTGCGCATGTCGCCGGCCACGACCGCGTCGACGACCGAGTCCGGCGTGTAGCCCGCCTCGACCAGGGCCTTCATCGAGAACGCCTGCTTCTGCTGCAACTCGGCGGCGTCACGGACGTCGTCCTGGAGGAAAGCGATGTGGCGGTCATCGAAGTAAAGCTCCGCTCCCGATGGCACGGTGATGATCGACGCGAACGCGCCGGCGGCCTGCCGCCAGAGCGTCCTGAGCGTCTTGTCGGCCGTGAGCCGCCTGGCGGCCTGGAAGTTGCCGGTGTTCAGGCTCGATCCCTGCAGCCCTTCGGAGAAGCCGACGATCACCGGGTGCATTCCCGACGCCGCCGCGATCCGTGTTTCGCCGATCGCCTGCAGCTCCTTGAACGTCGCCTGCTGGAGATCCGCACCGACCGAGGTGATCGCGGCGCCGCCGCCGAGGAACAGCGTCTTGTATGCCTTGTCGAGTCCCTCGTGGCTCGCCTTGAACTTCGCGACCCACGCGTCGAAGCCCTCCTGCTTCACCGACGGGTCGAGCGTGACGGCCTGGTTGATCGTGGCACCGTTCTCGAAGAACTTCAGCTTGTGCTCGGTCATCGCCTGGTCGCCCATCAGCTCGCGGATGATCGGGGTCAGCCAGCTCATGCCGCGGAAGCGGGCGGCCGGGTCGGGAATGGGCGCGAAGTGCGCGACCTCCTCCACGAGTAGCGGTAGCGGCTCGTAGCTCGAGTGGGGTCCGCCGGGGTGGTAGAGGTAGCCGATCACGTCGGCGTCGAGCTGCGCCTCGGTGGTGTCGGGCGGCTGGTCTGAGCCGAGGATGATCGTGACCCAGTCGGGGCGCATCCGCCGGATCTGCTGGCGCCCGTCGACGTAGCGGATCGCCGCGTAGAAGTTGCCGGCGATGTCGGCGTCCTGGATCGTGCGGGTGAGGAGGTCGCCGGTGGTGCCGTTCGGCCACGGGTTCTCGAGCGGTGCGAGTGCCGGACTGCCGAAGAGATCGCCGGGGCGGCCTCCGCGGAGCTGCCGGAACTGGAACCGGGCCTCGCTGAACAGCATCATCCGGGCGAGCATGCAAGCGAACACGACCCCGTTCGATTTGTAGGCGGCCTGGAGGTAGCCCTCGAAGCTGGGGGCGGGCTCTTCCTGCTTGTTCGAGCCCATCGTTGAGAGGGTCGGCATGAACGGGTAGCCGAGGCCGCCGTAGCTGAAGTAGCTGACCCATTCGTCGAAGCCGAGGGCGGGGTTGTCGGAGCGGGCGAGCGCTCGGCCGACGCGGGAGCGGAGACCCATCCCTAACCCCACGCCACGAGTGGCTCGAGGCCAGTGCCGAATTCACCAGCGGCGGCAGCGTTGACCATCGACGCCGCCGTCAACGCGTCGATCACCCGGCGGTCCTGGTCGCCGCCCCGGCGGGTCTGCGACGGCCGGTCGAAGCGCGCGTCGCCGAACGGCATGATGTGCGTCACGGCGTTCAGCACATGCCGGGTCAGACCAGCATCGCCCTGGTGGTGCAGCCAGCCGTTGCGGAGCGCCTCCATGAAACGTTCGTAGTCGTCGGCGAAGAACTTCGGCGACTGCGTCCGCTCGACAACGCGGGCGCCGAGCTCGGACTCGATCCAGAAGGCGATGTCCTGCGCCTGCGACGTGTCCATCACGACGGTGTCCAGCGGGTTCCGCTGGTGGATGAGGACGAGCGCCCGCTCGATCGCTTCGGGGTTCAGCGAGCGGCCGTCGCGGGGCGGCTCGAGGATGGTGGCGGGCCCGAAGAGGCGGTACTCGCCCTCGTTCAGGTTGAGCCGGTCGAGGAACTCGGCGGCAAGGTCGGGCTGCGCAGGCCGCGGCTCCGAGACTGGCTCACCGTCGACCACGGCGCGCAGGTCGGGGCGGCGGCGGAGCGGCACCCACAGCGCCACCATCGCGGTCGTGTCCCACTTCCACGCGACATCGAGGCCGAGCCAGACCGGCACCCCGACCGGGATCTCCTCGGTCGTGGCGGCATCGAACCACTCCGACTCCTGAATCGCCGCATGCTCGCCGCGGGTCGGGAGGTTGCAGGTGAAGCGGCGCCAGTGCGGCAAGGTCATCGTCGGCGACCTGCGCTTGGCGGCGAGAGTGTCGGCGGTGATCTGGCTGAGCGGGTTCGCCCGCGCCACGAGGTCGAGGTCTTCGACGTCGCCGTCGGCGGGGACTGCCCATTCGTGCAGCACGATGTCTTCGGAGGCGGCGCGAACGAACGTCTCGGTCCTCGCAACGTCGGTTGCGGACTGCCGGATCTTCTCCCTGGTCTCCTCGAACTCGCCGCCCGGCTCGCCAGCGGTCGAGATCGCGATGATCTGCCCGCCCCGCTTCGACCGTTTCCCCGCCCAGGTCCGGTACAGGCCAAGGTGCTTGTGCCGGTGGAGCTCGTCGAGGATCGCGAGTAGCGCGATCACGCCGTCGCCGGTCCGCTCGTCGGCGGCGAACACCTGGATGCGGCTGCCTGTGTAGTGGTTGATGCGGCGGTAGCCGTCGAGGGCCACGAACCGCGGCACTTCGAGTTTGCGTTTCCCTTTCGCCTCCCGGGACTTCGAGTGGACGAGGTCGTAGAGGCAGGGGGAGCGGAGGATGAAGCCTTCGGCCTGGCGGTAGATGATGCCGGCCTGTTCTCTGGAGCTCGCGGCGACGGGGATTTCGGCGGGCATCGGTGCGAAGGCGCAGTAGTAGAGCGCCAGCCCGGCGATCAGGGTGGTCTTGCCGTTGCCTTCGGGGACGATCAGCCAGCATTCGGGGATGCCGGTGAAGAGGTCGGCGGCGAAGGCTTGCTGGAATGGTTCGAGGTTCCAGGGGTTGCCGTTGTCGAGGACGAGCTCGGCGGCCCAGTGGGTGAAGTGCTCGAGGGTGAAGGGGGTGCGGGTTTGGGTCGTGGTGGTCACGCGCCGAGGGACTGTCGGCGCGGCGACTCTGCTAACGTGCCGCCGCCTGGTGCTCCTCGGCTGCTCCCGTTGACGAACGAGGCGTCAGTCCACGCCTACCGCGAAAGCGGAGACGGGAGGGGCCTTGAACGACAAGTGCCGAGGGGCGCCGGGCTAATCCTTGTACGGGTCGAACTCGTCCTCGCCCGCCATGACCACACCGAGCGGTTCGAGTCGGTGCAGCACTTCGATGTTCGGATGGTGCGATAGGACCGCTTCGAGGCTCTTGTAGACGCCTGGCGCTTCGTCCGCGCCAGCGCCGAGGACGACGATCCCGCGCTCGTCCAGGTCGGCTCGTACCGCATCCCAGTCGATCGCGGCGGTCGCTTTGTTGCGGACCCGGATCTTCTTTTCGTAGGTCGTCCCGTCCGGCGCGGTGCGCGTCACCCGCTGCTTCATCCACTTGCCTGCCGCCTGCGTGCGGCTCATCACACGGCCCGCCCCGTGTGGGGCAGAGGCGAGCGCTCCGATGTCCTCGCCCGTACCGCGAACGATCACGGACACGTCGCCCATCGAGCCGCCGATGAACGCGGGGTCTTCGGTGAGCGGTGTCGCACCTTTGCGGACGACGATTAGGCCGTCTTCCTCCCAGGCGAAGTTGTGGTGGTTGTGAACCTCGAACGTCGTCTTAGTGCCGAGGATCCGTAGCACCTGATCCATGACGTAGTCGCGGCCGGCGTAGGCGTACCGCCCAGCTAGCTTCATCGCTTCCATGTAGAGGTCGCCCGTCTCGGTGCCGAGGTCGAGCACGGCCGGGGTTTCTTCGTCCTTCGCCCGCTCGGTTGGCGCGCGTCCCGCGGCGAGGTTCAGGAACGTCGTGGCGACGGTGTGCCCGAAGCCGCGCGAGCCGAAGTGGTTAGCGGCCCAGAGCCGCCCATCCTCATCCACGAGCAAGTCGACGTAGTGGTTGCCTGAGCCGACCGTGCCGAGTTGTGCCCGCGCCTTCTCCTGCAAGCCCGGCACGAGTTTGTCGATCTCCGACCAGAGCGGATCATCGAACAGGTCGTGGTCGATCGGCTCCGCGTTCGAGCGGCCGATCCCGAACGCGATCTGCTTGCGAATGTCACCCATGAGCCGCCCAAGGTCGTACTTGATGCCGAAGTCCACTTCGAGCTCTGTCCGCGCGGCCTTGTTTCCGCAGGCGATGTCGAAGCCGACGCCGGACGGGGAGATCGCGTCCCGGTAGGCAACGACTCCGCCGATCGGCATCGAGTAGCCGAGATGATGGTCGGCCATGAGCGCACCGGCCACAGCACGGTCGTCGCGCAGGCAGTTCTCGATCTGCTGCAACGCCCGCTGGTCGATCGGCTCGCCGAAGATGGAGGGCGCGTCGCTCATGCGATCAGCGGCTCAGACGACGAAGACTCAACCGGCACCGACCGACGCACCGTCGCCCCAGCCTTCGAGTTGCACGACTGGCACTCCGTCACCAACTCCTCATCCGCATAGTGCCTGCGCGGATCCAGCTGCTCAGCCAACGGCGGCTCATGCCCGACCGTCAAGTCCTTCCCGGCCCCGCAGCGGACACATTTGAACCCGTCGCGGCGGTAGATCCGCTGCCGCCGCTGCTTCGTGATCGCCCTTCTGGCCTGCCCGGCGGGCTGCGCGTTCCTGGCATCCTCCCACCGCTTATGGCAGCCGTTCACCAGGCAACGCCTGGAAGCGGGCTCGACCTTGTCGACGATCTGCATGCAGCCGATACACACCGTCGACGGCATCAGCGGACAGGCCAGCTTCCAGGCGGAGTGGCCGCAGCTGCAAGGGTTCTGTGGAGAGCGTCGGTCTCCGGCGGCCCGTAGATTTCGCCTGGCTCGTAGTCCACCGCGTTCTCCTTCGACACGGAGGCCCAGCCTTCGCAATCGTCCCCACCGCAGCGGCAGGCGACGACGATGCGGCCCAGGCCACGTAGTCCGGCGACGGACAGGCCGCTGCGTTCGGCATAGGCGCGCTCGAACTCGTCTGCGGTCATTCGTCGGCCCAACCGTCGTCATCCCAGGACGGAAGAGCAGGCGGCGTCCGCTCGACATCGTTGTGAATGATCCGGCAGCCCAGGATCCCCGGCTCCACCGTCGGCTTGCACCAGCAAAGTGAATGATCAGACGATGCGAGAACGTGACCGGCAATACAGTCGGGGCCGCTGCCGCGAAACTCGTGGGTGTCTCCTTTGTGCGTGCCCGGTTGGTCGTAGTGGTCGATGGCACGCTCGTTCTCGACGATAGTTTCGCGCCACCAGTCGTCCTCGAACTCGACGCCGCACCAGGGGCAGAAGGCGTAGTGAAGGTGCGTGTGGCAACTGCCGAGCGGAAATGACCCACGATCATCCAAGTCCGCCGGCGTGCGCTCAAAGTCGTGGGGCGTGCGGATGAGACGAGCGCATGAGCCGCAGAACAAGTGATCGGAGTAGTACGCAGTTCCCTTGTCGCTCAGGTATTGCCGAAAAGTCCGAACTCCGGTCACGCCGACATCGCCTCCCCGACCTCCGACGGCTCGGCCCGCACCGTCGGCCGCACCCCCTGCAACTCCAACTCCGCCCTGAGCTCCCCCAGAAGCCGCTCCACGATCCGGGCCCGGCCACCACGCGCAAACCGCAACCGCGGATGCTCCTCCCCCGCCGGCCGCCTAAGCGCCGCAACGTCCCGCACATCCAAACCCTCCCGCGCCATCGGCACCGCAATCGAAAAGTACGTCCAACGGCCCGACACCGACAGCCGCCCGACATCCACCGAATCCGACACGTCCCCCGACCACCGCTCCTCCGGCGCCACCTCATAACCCACCAGCTCGAGCGCCCGACCATACCGCGACCCCGGATACCGCGCCCGATACCAATCCGTGATCCGGTCATGAACCAACGCCACCACAAAATCCACAAACGGCCGCGACACCCACCCCGCCGACCGCGGACGCGACGCCGCCCTCGCCGCCTGAAAGAAGAGCTCCGCCAGCAAATCCTCCGTCTCCCGGCCACCCTCCGGGCCCAGACCACCCCTGTGATGAGCCCGCACCGCCGACCTGACCAGCGCCTCCACGTCACGCACCGGGCCACAGGAACAGCGCGCCTCCGGGCACTCGAAGGCGTGAAGAGCAAGCGGGCTCGAAAGCAACGTCATGGTGACGCCGCCACGCGACGCTCCTCGAGCTCAGCCTGCCGAACAGCCTCCCACTCCACCTCAAGCTCATGCCAAGCCGGACCATCGAAGTACCACGGCAACGACAGGTCAAGAGCGCGCATCCGATGACGAATCGCCAGCAGCCGCCACTCGAACTCGCCGAGCATCAGCCGATCCGACTCGCGCGCCTCCCGCACCCAAGCAGGCCCGAACACCGCCGCAACGTGCTCCTCGCTCATGCACTCACCGGCACGGCATAGTAGCCAGCCCACAAGCCAGCCCACTTGCAGAATACGCACCACGCTCTACCCACCCTGCGCCCCATCACGAATGTTTCTCGCGGAAACGGGCGAGGGCGTAGGTTGATCGTGCTTTTCCGTTGTGGGGGGTGCCCCCGTCATGCTGTGTCTTCTCCGTGGACGTTGAAGCGGTGGTCGGCTAGTAGTTGGGCGGTGGTGAACCCGAGGTTCTTGCAGGTCCAGGACGAAGCCGCGAAGCGCGACTGACCTAGGGAAAAGGCCGAGGCCCAGGGCGGAGAAACCTTGTCTGAGTTCCCTCCCTGGGCCTCTTGCGCGGGCCGCATTGGATCACCGAAGGACACTGGATCCGGCCGGTGAGGGGTTCAATTCCCCTGCGGTCCACTACCTTTATACGCCGTGGCGTATAGCTCTCATCCTACCCGCTGTCAAGGTCGGCGGGGCGGTTTCTCGTTAGCTGGCTTGTAGAGAAGGCGGCGCTCACCGAGCTTCCGGCCGAGCTTCCGCATCCGGGGTGGGGTCGCTCATAGCTTCCGTCCGATGTCTTGGGCGAGTCGGCTGATCTCGTGTACGCCGCTCTCTAATAGTTCTTCATCCTCAAAGTCTTTTGGCTCTTCTGGGGTAAGGGGCGTGGGCCGCGCGCCCGGGCGCGACTGCGCGCGAGCCTCGCTGTGACTCTCGTGTGAGTCACGTGGGTTGTCACGCGTGACGGACGGTGTGACACCGTCGTGACGCTCGCGTGACTTTCGCTTCCTTTCGGCTGCCTCAAGGCGTTTCTTCTCGATATCCACACGGGTGGGGTTGAACCTGAGGTAGTCGTGGATCCAGTAGCCGCCGAGGTCGTCGTCTCTGTCCCACAGCCCGACGGACACGAGGCGAGAATGCAAGCGTTTCGGGGCTGTCTCGCGAGCCCATCCTTCGGGGACGAAGCCGTCGGTCAGGTAGTTCGCCGAGTAGCTGATCGAGCGCGCGTACAGGCCGGCGCCGTCGAGGCCGGCGGCGACTACCTTCGGGTTCGCGTGGAACTGATCGTCAAGCGCGGCCCAGGGCATCAGTCCGTCCTTCCGTTGCAGTGCCTAGTGCGGCACGCTGAGCCTCGAGGTGGGCCATAGCCGCGCGGGCGCAGGAGTCGCAGACGACAGGGTGGAACGGGTTGGCGGGGAAGTCGTAGTAGGGGACGGTGGTGCCGCAGCCGAGCTCGCACGGCAGGGTCGTCCTGTCGCGGAGGGCTTTGTCGCGTTTGTGGGCTTGCTGCTTCTCGGCGGCGGATGGTGGCATCAGGTGAGCGTGACCCTGGTCTCGGTCTTGGCGGTGAGTTTCCTCGGCTGGAAGGATCGCACCGGGATAGCCACGTAGCGGCCGGTCTGGAGATCCTCGCGCCGCTTCTCAGCGGCCTGCTTCATCGCCTGTGCCGCTGAGCCGGCGAACGACCCGCAGTGCTCCCAGAGCTCACCGATGAGGACGGTGTCGGTCGAGCTGGCGTCGGGCCGTGTCGACTGCGGCCTGGCGTGGAAGCAGAGGACGACGTACGTGCTGCCCTTCGCCTTGGGCGTGATCGGCTCTTCCGCCATCAGAGAGCCTCGGGATCCAAGACCCAGACGGTCTCGACCTTCACGCTGCGTTCTCCGACTATGGCATCCAAATCGCCGTCGCGGTTGGTGGTGTAGCCGGTGCCTGAGTGGGCGACGGTGCCGGCGACTCGGAGCTCGACGGCCCGGCCGAGGGTGAGTTTGTTGTAGAGGCTGACGTCGGCGGGGTCGGACCTGTCGAGGAGGATGCTTCCCCCGAACTTGACCCTCAGTTTGTCGATCTGCTGGTCGTCGACCTTGCGGATGGCGAGGTCTTCGCGGTCGTACTGGCTGCGGTCGAACAGCTCGCCCTTCCCCGGGTCGGGCTCGGGGGTCTGCGGCTCTTCGTCGGTTTGTGGTTCGGCTGCTGCGGTTGGTGCGGTGGCGCTCATGGGTTCTCCTTCGACTCGTGGTCGTCATAGGACTGGACGGTGGCGGGCTGCTCTCCCCAGAGGCCCTTCGACGGTCAGCGATTACGCAACGGCTGCCTCCTCGAAGGTCCAGACGGTCTGCGGGACGACGCCGCGAGGGATGAAGTATTTGGCCGGGACGGCGACGTAACGGCCGGTCGGCTCGGAGCCGTTCAGGGCCTCGTTGAGGGCGGCGTTCTCTGCCTGCGCCCCCGTCGTCGTGATGATTTCCCAGGCCCCGTCGGGGCGTTCGTGGAGCACAATGTATCCGCGTTTAGTGTCGGCCATTTGCGCTCCTCCTTTCTTGTGGCGCATTCCTGCGCTTAAGCGCTCGCGGACTAGCGCGGTTCGTTCGTACCCGCCGACTTCGGGACGTGGGAAGCCTGCGGCTTCGATCGCGTCGGCCCAGTAGTCGAATGGCGCCGACGGGGTATTTGAATGCCGCCCGTAGACTGCTGACTTTGGCGGGTAGCCGTTCGCGGGGTCGGCGTGGTCCCAGTCGCTCGCTGTAGGAGGCCGGCCGTGTTGCTGCGCGAAGCGTTGGATCGCGTCGATTACGACCGCGCGCGTCCATTTACGCTGGTCGGTCTGTCGTTCGATAGCGCAGTTCAGGCAGAGCCTCGGTGCGTTAGCGGCGCCGTTCGAGCCATCCGTCTTCGCCCCGCAGTTGTCGCAGGTGCCGCTGTAGCTGTCCTTGCGCGCCCGGTCCTTTGACCCGTCGGGGTCGCTGATGTAGGAGCGGAGCGTCGAGTAGGCGATCCTGAGCCGCTTCGCCGCCTGCTCGCCGCCGTGATCTTCGGCGAGGCTGGCGCAGATCGCCGCCCGCTGTTCGCGGCGCATGGTGCGCCAGCAGTGATCGCACCACTCATCGTGTTCGGCGTCGTTCGGACAGGCGAAGGCGATGCAGTTGCGGGTCGTGAGGTCGATCTCGGTCATGCTGCCGCCTCGGTGAGCTGGTCCATCCGGCAGCCGGCAGCCAGCCACCTGGACGGATTGTCATGCTGGAAAGACCGGGCCTGCAATACATCCCGCGCCGCCTCAAGATCAGCCGGAAACCACACGTAGGTTTCGCCGCCAGCACGCGCAAGCGCCGTCAGCACTCTGACCTGCGCGTCCGACAGTTTCCCCTTCTCGCGCTTGAGCTCGACGTAGATGATGCGGTCGCGCCAGCACAGCCGGTCCGGTAAGCCAGCCGGTGACCCCTTCGGTCGCAATACGTGCCAGGTGTTCCATCCGAGCATGGTGGCGAGCCCGGTCTTGCGGTCGAACAATTGCTGGTCCCATTCCTTCTCTGTTAGCTCGTAGGGTGGCATCGGCTAATACGGGATCTCGTCCGTCTGGAGGCTCTCCGTAGCTTCAAGCGTCTGCCCGGCCAACGCGTGCCACTGGCCCGACCTCTTGCGAGTCACGAGCCCTTTGCGCCGAAGGGCGGCGAGCACGCTGCGACCGTCGAGCGTGCAGTACGCGCACCTGGCATCGCGGCTGTGCGGGCGGAGCGCGCGCGCCTCATGCAGGACCGCGCCGGCCTCGTCGGCGGTCAGGCCGTCCTCGCTCGAGCGGACCGCGTCGTAGAGGTGCTGCTGCCGGTCGGTGAGCTTGGGCGGGCCGGGGTCGAAGAGCGACTGGCTCATTTGTTCTCCTGGGAGTCCAGAGAAGCAGCCGCCGGGCTTTCAACCGGGTTGCCGCTTCGGCCCTGTACGGGCCTCCGCTCCTTGTGAAGAGCAGCGACCGCGCGGTCCATCTCGCGCGTCCAGTTCGGCACTCCGCGACCATTCGGAAGCCAGCCGCGCAAGTTCTCCCAGGCGTACTCGACCCGTCGTGCCGCCGCGCTCATTCGGGTTCCTCCACCCTGACCGGGGAAGCAGCGACTTCGTCCAACGCCCTTGCAAGCTGCGGCAGGTCGAGATAGCGGTGAGCCTCACCATCACGGCGACGCCGAAGCTCCTCCACGAGGTACACGGCTTGCATCTGCACAGCGAGGATGCGCTGGTACTCGTCTCGCAACGACCGCCGCTTTGCAACGAATCCGGCCAGCTTGCTCATTCGGGTCCGTCGTCCAGAACGCGCACGGCGTCACAGGTCGCGCAGTCGCCAGGCTCGTGTGGTAGACCGTCGTTGTCGAACGTGACCCGCGCGAGCTCCAAAGCATCAGGGTCACTTCGCAGCCGTTCCACTTCGGCGGCCACATCCTCGGGGAGCCCCTCGGGACCCGGCTGTATGACGTACGTCGGCTGACGACGGATAACCGTCTCGACGTACCGGCGTGGGCGTCGCAGCAACCGGTCGAGAAGCGACCGCGGGACAGCCTTGGTGCGCCGCCACTCATATTCGTAAGAGCCGCTCACCCGGGTTCCTCCTCTCGCTCATCGTGGAACGGAATGACCTCGACCGGCTCGACGTTGCTCGCGTACCGCAGCACGCAGTCCCAAGAGCAGAAGTGGAGCGCGGACTCCTCGTGACGGACTACGCGAAGGAATCCTCCCGGCAGATGCATGGCAACGGTCGAAGCGTGGACGGGGCAACGGTCGCCGTGATCCTGGTTCGGAATGTCCGTGTTGTGCGGCCCGTCGCAGTAGTAGGTGCGCTGAACGCTCATCGCTTTCCCTCGCCCCGGTTGCTTTTGACAACGTCGGGCTTTTGCCCGACTCCAAGCGCCTGGTTCCACGTCAGCCCATACAGGCGGCTCCCCGGCTCATGTTGAGCGTCAAGCCACTCCTGCATCAACGGGTGCTCGGCCGGTTCTGTACCAGCAGCAGAAAGAGCAGTGCGGACGGCTGCGATGAACGATGGTGCTGGCTTCGGCTCGACTCCCTCTATCCAGCCGAGAGATTCGGTGAGCAGGCGTCGTAGCTCTACGACCTGAGCCTCCGAAGCATCCAAAGCGTCAGCGATCACTTCCAGGGGATCAGGGTCGTCCACGAAAGGAACAACAAGCGCCTGCCAGAGCTGGTCGGGAGTATCTGCGAGCCGCGCTTCATGGATCAGCCGCCGTGCTTCTTCTGTGAGGGGATGGCTCATGCTTGTTCGCCTTCGTCCAGACCGGCAAGAGCAGCACGGACTCCCGCGATTTCTCCTTGCCAGTAGGGGCCGTCGTCCCCGCTGCCTGGAGTGAGGTTCAGCACGTCCCATTCGGAGAGCCGTCGAAGTAGGTCATCCTGCTGGGCTGCGACTGCTACGAGACGCTGCACCGCATCAGCCAGTTCAATGACGGACCCGCGGGCGTCGAAGCCCACGGCGTGATTGCGGGCGATCCCTTCGAGGTGTTCCGCTCGGGCACTTATACGAGCAAGACCAGTCACGCCAATCCTTCCTTCATTGCCTCAAGACACGCGTCGCACTTCTGGATCCAGTAGCACACGGCGATCGGCTCCCCGCAGTCGAGACAGCACGCGGTACGACACTCCATCTCGGCAAGGTCGTGAACCTCAACGGAGGCAACCTGGGCGCCGGGATGCTTGCCTTGGAAGTCCGCGACAACGGCGGTGACCAGTTCGGCTTCCTCGACGGGGCCGAACTCGCGCATCAGATGACTCCCACGATCCGTGCGCACTCCCACGGTCCCCAACCCGCATCAAGGAAGTACCGATGGGCAGCCCGTGTCTGTGTCAGCGCGTCAGGGCCATGCCCGTAGCGGGCTCGAGCCCAACTGCCCATTTGCCAGAGCCCGAGGAACTGGCCGTTATGAGCGCCGACGTACAAGTGCGACTCGCAGCGGGCCACCCGGATCGCGTTCGAGCACTCAGAGCCGAAGATGCGGCAGATGATCGTCGCCGGCGAAGCAGATCGCGCCTCGTTGCAGCGGTTCAGTTCCTGCCGCCAGTATCCGAGCGTCCGATATCGGCGGGCCTTCACCTCGAGGCGCCACCTGACCTGCGGGTACGCCGACAACGACAACCCCGAGCTCCGTTGACAACTCCAAGCCCGCTCCCGCACGATCTTCGCCTCCATGATTCTCCAAGGGGGCTGACGGACCCACTCGCCCTGAACCGGCTGAGCGTTCAACAACAACAGCAGGAGGCTGGCAAAAGCCAGCCGTGTAAAAGCAACCGGGGCCATTGAAAGCGTTAAGACCTTCCGTTCAGGACGGCCCGCTCCAGATCCGTCAAATCCCACACTGCGAGAACGGCGTAGAGGTCGCCGCCGAGATGCTTCAGCAGCGCCGGGTCGATCGGTGCGAATGCGTTCCACTCCGCCTCAAAGAGCAGGTGGTAACCCGCGAGGTTGTGCGGCGGTCGGAACGGGGGCGGGATCGAGGGCGTGGTCGCGCGGGCGTAGACGCCCCAGGAGTTCTGATAGCGGTCGAAAACACCGTCGTTGATCGACACACGGTCGACCTTCTTCGCAGCGTTCTCTGAGTCGGCTCTGAAGAGAACGCCTCCGTCGCGATCAACCCCGCGGGTGAATACGCGCTGGGCGTCCGCTCGAACGACCGCGATCTTCGGGACGCGCAACGTCACGGTGAACGTCCTCCACTCGCCCTTGCGATAGCCCTGCGTCTCGCACTCCAAGTCTTCGGTGCCGCCAGCGGCGATGGCCTTGGAGAGTTCGATTACCTGACGTCCCGCAGCGAGTTCGCGGTAGCCGCGCATCATTGCCCGGTCTTCCGCCTCGACCCTGCGTCGCACCGCGTTCAGTTCCTTGCGCCGCGGCTCCCGAACTGCGGCCTGGTACGTGCGGAACGCTTCTTGCGCAGCCTCGCGCTCCATCTCTATGACGGGCAGATCCATCTCAGTTTCCTCCTCCGTTAGTCGTTAGCCCACAAACGAATGCGCTCTGCCACACCAGCGACCGCAAGGTCGCACCCAAAAGGGTTTGCTCTGGTGGGGCAGCGACGAGACGAGTCACGCCGCCCTCCGGTCCCGCCACGGATGCGACACAGGCTGCGGCAACGACACCGCGAACCTCGAGCCGTCCACGCGCCGCGCCTGATGCTCACACTGCAGGCACCGCTCGCTGTGGTTCGACTTTGGGCCGCCGCACCCGCACGTCCGCAGCAGCCAGAACCGCACGGTCCGCAGGCTCTCCCGGTAGCAGCGCACGCACCGGCGGGCCTGCAGGTTCTTCGGGCCCGCACACGAAGGGCAGCACGGGCCGAAGTCCGGGTGGCCCGCGCGCAGTCTGTACTCCGCGGCGGCCATCACGCCACCGCCTCAAGGATCGCGCGGCGTTCGGCGATCGTCAGGCTCTCGAGGCCCCGCTTGTTGAGTAGCCGCATCGCCCCGTAGAACTGCTCTTGCCGTACCAGGTACTCAGTCGGGACGACACGGCCCACGTTTCGCTTTTGCGCCTGGAACGCGATGCCGAGCTTGACCTTCCCGCGCACACGCTCGCTCTGAAGGTACGGCTCGATCCCTTCGAGGAACTGTCCCGCGATCCGTGCGCTGACCTGCCACAGATGCATCGGCTTGCGACCGAGCTCCGTGGCCGATTCGAACTTGTAGTAGTGAACGCTCCCACCGACAAGCGACTGAAGCACCGCGAGCGGTTCCGGGTCGCCCATCTTGACCGCAACGACCAGCATGTACTGCGGCCTGGCGTTCCGACCCAGTCGGTGGGTGATCGCAACCGACCCTTCGCCCTCGAACAATCCAGCGGCGTAGGCCAAACGCAATGGTCCACCGGTTATCGTGCATTCGAGGTCACAGGCCGCTCCCTGAGCCAAGGTCGAACGCACGCCTAGCCCTCCGCCCAGACCGCAGCGACCTGCGCCAAGCCAGCGGCGAGATCGTCTCGTGTGGGATGCAAATACGTCTGTGTCGTCCCGACCGACTCATGGCGCAGAAGCTGCTGCGCGAGGACGATGTTGCCGGTGACGCGCCAGAGCTCGTCGGCGGCTGAGTGGCGCATCTCGTGCAGTTCCATCGTCGCGGGCAGTTCGGCCCGCTCGAGGCACCGCTTGAACCAGCGATGCACGCTCGAGCTGTCCATCGGTCGCGTCCGGTCGGAGCGCGGGTAGATCAGGTACTCGTCGAGCCGCCGCTGCTCACCGTTGATGTGCAGGTAAAGGTCGTCGCGGAGGTCCGGGAGCGCCAACGGCAGAATGTCGATGTCGCCGCCCTTCGAGTGAACGACGAGTAGGTTCCGGGTCAGGTCGATGTCGCGGATGCGAAGGACGCGCAGTTCGTTCTTCCTGAGCGCCATGCGGGACACGAGTTGCAACGCGCACTGGTCCCGCAGGCTGTCCTGCGCCTGAATCAGACGGATCCGTACTGTCCGCTCGTACGCGAGCCTGTCTCGGTTCTTGGCCCTCGGCCCCTTCAGCTTCGCGGCCGGGCTGAACGGGATCTTCTCCTCGTCGACGGCCCACTTGAAGAACGAACGGACGAGGCTCGTGCGTTGCGCCTTCGTGGCCGGCGCCGCTCCCCCCCACTCCGTCTCGAGGAACTCGCGAACGTATGCCGTGCCGATCGGCGAGCAGAACTCACTCAAGGAGTCGAAGTCGGCGTGACGGATCGCGAGCCGCGCCAACACCGTCTCGTCGGCGGACAGCGTGTTCGTCGACTTGTCCTCCCATCGCCGCGACCGCAGATAGGCACCCACTTCACGGCCGACCGGCGACCGCTGATACGACTTGTCCTTCACCTGTTGCGCCTCGAGCCGTTCAAGCTCCCGCATCATCGGGGCACGCTCAATAACCGGCAAGTCCACGGCCAGGGCGCTCATCGCAGCATCCCCCCACCAGCAGCAGAACCAGAAGAGTCTGAACCAAGAGTCGCTGCGGGCTGTGTCGCCCTCCGCTCCTTGTCAAGACCAGCGAGCTTCAGGAGCTTGGCTTCGATTTCGTCTTGTGCCTTGACGTACTCCCACTCGGAGACGGTAGAAGGCTCGCCGGTACGTTCCGCCCAGGCCGCGTTTGACCGCCTGAGGGTCCCAACGATGCCCGCCGCCAAGCTCAGGCAAAGCGCGCGCTTAGAGCCCCTGCCTTCCTCCGCCCCGGTTGCCTTTGACACGGGCGGCTCTGCCGCCTCCGAAAGCTCGTTCCGTGTCATGGCAGCATCCCCCCACGACGCCCCAAATACCTTCGACGCTCATCCGCCCGCCCGAGAACGTAAGCCAGGAAGCCGACCACGAGCAGCACGGCGGGAAGGGCGAACAGCATTAGGAGTCGCCCCTGTGGGGCTCCGTGTGAAAAGCAACCGGGGCCATTGAGAGCGTCACCAGCGTCGCCATCGAAGCCATGCCGCCCCCTTCTGAACCCAGATCGCCCCGCGCTCAACCGCGATCGCGGCCTCCTCGATCCAACGGCCGACCCAGCGTCCGTTGTGCGTCAGAGGATCGAAGTAGCGGGTCATGCTGCCTGTGCTTTCTCGCCCCGCAGAAACGCCGACACTGGCTCCCTGTCAGCGCCGACAACACGGGACCGGTCGCCGTCCTTCACCACTTCGAGGGACTGCTCGAACGCGTCACGTAGAGAGGGGTGGTGCGAGACGAGGAGGATCCGGTCGAAGTCGCCGGCCAGACCTTGGAGCATCGTGGCGAGGGCGGCCGTCCCTTGCTCATCGAGGAACTCGGGCTCGTCGATGCAAAGCATGCGCACCTCGGCGCCGCGGCGGTGCGCGAGCAGCCTGGCGAGCGCGATCCGCAAAGCCAGGTTCAGACGGGTCCGTTCGCCGCCGCTGAACGTCTCGTAAGGCCGTGCGGCGCTGCCTGCCCACACGACGATGTCGAGCGTGTCCTTGAAGCCCTCCCCGCTCTTGAGCGCCCGCTGGGTTTGGAGTTCGACGCGGTAGTCGGTGCCGAGCTCCTGCAGGATCCGGTTCGCTTCCGCTTCGATCTGCGGGATGGCGGCGTTCTCGACGATGAGGGCGGGGATGCCGTCGCGGCCGTACGCTTTCTCGAGGGTGAGGCAGAGGTCGAGCTCGGCTTGTGCTGCTGCGATGCCTTCGCGGCGTTCGACGATTTGGGCGGTGAGGGTGGCGTAGCGTTCGAGGCGTTCGTCGCAGCGGGCGATTTGCCGGTCGACCTGGGCGAGTTCGGTGCGGCGGCGGTTCGTGGTTTCCTTGGCTTCGTCGAGGCTGGCTTGGACGGCGGCGATCGCGGGGGCGGCGCCGAGGGCTTCAAGGTCGGCGGTGGCCTGCGCGAGCGCTGTGTCGAGGGCTGGCCGCTCGTCGCGGAGCGTGACGAGGGCAGCGTCGACGACCGCGAGCCGCTCGGCTTTCACGTCGAGGGCGGCGAGCTGGGTGGTTGCGTCGCGGGCGGCACGGAGTTGAGCGAGGGCCGTGGCTGTGCGTTCCGGGTCGGGCGGGGTGAGGGCCCGGCCGGCGATGGGCTTCTGCTCGTTGATGAACGCTTCGAGGTCGTGCGCCTGCGACCGGAGGGTGACAGCGCGAGCCTCGCCCGTGGCGGCCGCCTCGATCAGCGCGTCGACGGCGCGGCCGCGCGCGTCGCCTTCGAGTTCCTGTCCGCAGGTCTGGCAGGTCGGGGCGTCGGCTTCGAGCATCTGCTCGGCTGCGGCGCTATCCGCGCGGGCCTTTTCGTCGAGGGCATTCGCTTCGTCGAGGAGGCGGGTTCGTTCGATGGTGAGGCGCTCGTGTTCGGCTACGGCTTGCGCGACTTCCCGTTCGGCGCTCGCGTATTCGTGCGTAGCTTTGACGAGGTCGGCGTGCTCGGCTTCGCGCGCTCCCTGCGTCTCTGCCCGCTCTGCGAGCATTGGGCGACGGGCGAGGGCGTAGAGGAGGTCATGCTCCCGCTCGACAGCGAGCTTCGTTTCTCGACTCTCAGCGGCTGCGACGGCTGCGCGGGCGGCGAGGCATCGCTCCTCCACGGCCGCCCGCTTCTCCCGTGCGACCTGCGCCGTGCTGAGCCGCTCTTCCCAGGTGTGCACGTTCTGGAGGTCGGCGTCGAGCTTGGCGGCAAGGAGGCCGCGGGCGCTGTCGGCGGCGTCGCGTTCCGTGATCGTGTCTTTGCGGTAGGTGAGTTCTTCGGTGGCCTGCTCGATCGCGAGGGTGCCGCGGCTCACTTCGGATTCGGCGGCGGCACGGTCGGTTTTGACGCGGGCGTGGAGGCGGTCCCATTGGTCGAGGCCGACGCACTCGGCAAGGATCGCCTTGCGGTCGCGGGGGCTGGCTTCCGTGAAGGCGGCGCCGTCGCCTTGCGCGAGGAACGCGCTGGCCCGGAAGGTGGCGCGGGAGAGTCCGAGCGTCTGCTCGATCAGAGCCTGAGTCTCGGCGGCGGTCTCGCGCGTCAGCGGTGCCCAATGCGAGCCAGGTACGACACCCTCGTCGTACTCCTCATCGGGGTCCGGGATCAAAGGCATGACGTACTCGAAGTCGACTTTGGCCGAGCCACGGCCGCGCGCCGAGTAGCTGCGCCGCACCCGGTACAGGTCGCCGCGATGCTCCAGCTCCAGCTCCACCATCAGATCCCCGACCGCCCCATCCGTGAGGTAGTCGCCGAGGTTGCGGGACGGCGGGCCGAACAACGCCAGCTCGAGCACGTTCACAATGCTCGATTTTCCGGCGCCGTTGGCTCCGAGGATAGCGAGGGTGCCGGTCGGCAGCTGCAGGTCGAGGTCGTGGAAGCTGCGGTAGTTCTCACAGCGGATCCTGAGCGGGTTCAATTCTTCGCCTCGATCGTGATGCGGTATTCGCCACCGTCGCTCGTCTTGAACTCGATCGTGTTCCTGTGCTGGCTGTAAGACGAGACGAACGTAGAGAGGGCGACGAGGCCGTAGGCGAACAGGAGAACGGGGTCGCGCTCGTCGACGGGCAGGTACTCGCTCACGCGCGCGTCTCCTCGAGATACCGGGCCGTCCGCTCCCTGAGCGCGTCAGCCTTCCCGTTCAGCTGGTTCGCCTCGATATAGGCGTCCAGGGCGCCGAGTTCGTCGATCGACTCGTCCAACCCCGCCACCCGCGCCCGGTCCTCGCGAACCACGTCAGCGGATATGGCATAGATCTTCGAGGTCCCCGCGTCGATGCACAAACGTCGCAAAGCCGCCTGGTCGACTCGGCGCCACTGCTCGGCCGTCGCCTTGACCCGCAGGCGCACGATCGCCTCGTCGAGCGGGAAATGCTCCTCGCAGGCGGCCGCGATGATGTTGGTCGGTTCGAGCCCTTCCGGTTTTGCTCCCTCATTTGAGGGGCCGAAATCGGAAGTGTCAAACTGACCGTCATGCGTGACCGGGGAAGCATCAGCTTCGTGCGCACGGGTGAGGTCGGCGGCGATGGTCACGAACGCGCGCGACTCGATCGCCACATGTCGCGCCTCGAAATAGCCGTGCGCGTTGTCGAGGATCGTGACGCCGTGGTACGACCCGGGCATGACGGTCGCAGGCTCGACCTCGCCAAAGTTGAGCGGCATCGGTGAGCCCACGTAGAAGATCTCGGGGCGGCGGTAGAGCATCTGCGAGCGGTGTATGTGGCCGAGCGCGATGGCATCGAAGCCCAGGCCAGCGAGATCCTCCAGGGGCAGCACAGGCTCGTTCAGTGCGTCGGTGGGCAGCCCGTTCGGGAGGCTCGCACCCGACACGCTCCAGTGGCCGAGCAGAATGGCCGGTGTGCCTTCGGGGATCTCCGCGCGCAGATCCCTGGCGACCTGCACGAGGTAGTCGGCGGCGTCCTGATGAATCGCTGAGCGGTCGCCGCCGTTCCTGCTCGCGACCAGTCGGGACACCGGCACCGAGGGAAGCGTCGCGACCGCCAAGCCGCGCGTCTGCCACAGGGCGGGCATCCGGCGAACGTCGATGCGACGCGCGAAGAGCTCGAGCGCCGCGTACGTCTCCGCGTTCCTGACGTCGTGGCCGGCGTTGCCAGTGATGGCGAGCACGTCGCAGTCGATGCCGAGCGAATCGTCCGTCACACGGTCAACGAAACGGTCGAACACGCGGAGCACGTCCGGGTCAGGACGCGGCCGGTCGAACACATCGCCGGCGATCAGAACGACGTCGACGTCCTCCTCCCGTGCGACCTGGGCGATGCTCACGAGCACGTTCTCCTGGTCGCGGAGGCGGTCGCTGGGCTCACGCCCATAATCCGCGCCCGCGCCCAGGTGGAGATCGCCGGTGCAGAGGATCTTCATGAGCGCACCTGCCGGACGGTGTCGTTGTAGACCTGCACGGCCTTCTCCCGGGCCGCGTCGAGCGTGTCGAGGTCATGGGTGTACGCCTTGACGGTGACGGTCGCTTCGCCTTTTGCGGTCATCGAGACAGCCACTGAGGAGTGCTGCTCCCCGGCCTGCTCGAAGTCGCTCACGCCCCGGTCTCCGCCGTCTTGAGCGCCGGATCATCCTGCGCGTACCGGTGCCGCTCGCCCCACGGCTGCAGCTCGCGCATGTTCAGGCCGCGCCCGCAGGTCGCCTCTTCCACGATGCCGTCGAAGTCGAGGTCGAGCAGGCCGCACGCTTCGCGGAGATGCACGTCGCAGGTGACCTGGGCGCCGATCATCCACCAGGCGTCCACGGCACACTTCTCGGTGCGCTCGGCCACCGGGATCGGCTCTCCCTCTTCGTCCATCGTTGTCGGTGTGCCAGGCAGGACTGGCACGGGGCATGGCAGCGAGATCGGGATGCGGAGGAAGCTGACTTGCGCGGTCGGAACGCTCACGCCTTCGCCTCCATCGCCGCCAGGTACGTGCGCGCCGCCTCCTTCAACTCGGGCCGGATCGCCTGCTCAACTGTCTTCCGGATGAACATGGGGTCGTCGTGCCACACCTCCGCGATCGTCTTGCCGCCGTGCTGTTTCGTGTTCGCGTGGAACCGGACCTCGCCGGCTTGGGCGGTGAGCAGGTCGGTCTGCGACGGCTCCGTCTGTTGGCGGACGGACGCGGGCGGCTCGAACGTGCTGGTGGGTGCGTCGTCTGCGAAGTCGGCGGGCGGGGTCGCGGCGGCGGGAGCGTCTTCGGGGAAGTGCTCCTCGCCGCCGGTTGCGCCGACCTCGCCGTCCACCGGCTCGGGGTCAGAGGCCGGCGGAATCTGCGGAAGCTGCGTTCGGTCCTCGTCGCCGTACATGGTGCGGGCCGCCTCGCCAGGCTCGAGCGCGGACGCCTGGAGCACACGCTCGACACGCGCCCGGTCGGCCTCATCCAAAGGCAGTTTTCCGAAGAGCCGCCTCGCAGGCGTTTTCTCCCACATCGTCTCTTCCCACTGGTCCCACACCTTCTTCGTGCGGGCGACCGCCTTGCGCTTCAAAACGGCGGCGGCATCCATGACCTCGAACAGTCGGCGGCCGTCCTTGTGCTGCGCGACCGCGTATGCAGCGATCTTCGCGCCCTGCTCCGCACCCGGCCGGACGGGCCGGTGGATGAGGTGCGGCTCTTCCCCCTCTTCGTACTCGAACGCGTCGTTGGCGTACACGACGGCGGTGCGGAGCGACCAGCCGTACTCGGCAGCGATCTTGCGGAACCCGCCGACCATAGGCATGTAGACGCACTGGTCGCCGAACACCGCGAACGCGGCCTCGCGTCCATCAGGAAGGAGCCCGTCCTGCGCGGCCTTCAACCCGGCTTGGAAGATCGAGTTGATGTCGCACTGAACGGCGATCTCGGGCTTGTCGAGCAGCGCCGTCGCCATGATCCGGACGAACCGGTCGGGGTTGACCCCTTCGGGGAGCGCGACGGCGACCTGCTGCTTGAACTGGTCGCCGCGGATGGTGTTGGCGAGGTCGCGGGCGGCGTCGCGGGGTTCGAGGGCGGTGCCGGGCTGGGCGGTCATACCTTTGTCCTTCCGGTGAGTTCGTCGATGATCTCGCCGACGAAGCCGCCGCCAGTTCCGGGCCGGTATGCGGTGGGTCGTGTGGCGACGGTGGCGGTGCCTTCGAGGATTGCGCGGGCGTCGGTGATGTCTTGGAGGTTCGGGACGAGGCTGTCGAGGACGGCCGCCTTGTCGATGTGGCCCATGCGGATCGCTTCGAGCAGGTCAGCCCAGGTGGGTTCTCTGAGGTCGGCGACGGTCTCGAGGTAGACGGTCAGGATGCGGCGCACTACGTCCTTTCGTTGAGAGTGGGATGGAGCCGCCGGACCGTGGCGAGCGCGCTGGCTTCGTCGAGCTCGAACGGCTGCCGGCACGTCTCGCAGAGGGCGTCGATGGTGCGGCGGCCGACGAGGGTGATGTTCCATTGGTCGCTGCCGCAGTGGGGGCAGGTGAGGGCGTGGGTGCGGGCCCATTCGCCGGTCGTGACGGCTGCGCGGCGGTACTCGCGGGCGAGGGCGACGGCGGTCATCCGGGTCGGCTCACTTTCAGGACGCTGCCGCGCTCGTTGTGCGGGTACGGCAACGCGAACCCGAGGCGCGTCCCGCACGGCCCGCAGAGCAGGCGGCGGATCGCCCGGAAGTTCTTCGGGTCGGTCCGCTCGCGGATGATCGCGTTGGCCTTCCCACACTCCTCACACCTCGCGGACATCAGGCGACCGCCAAGGTCAGCTGCTCAGGCTCGGAGGGCGGCGATGCCCCCGCTGCTTCAACCGCGGCGCCGCCCTCCAGAGAAACCGAGCGAGCCGCGACAGGGTCGCCCCCAAGGGACGCGGTAGGACACGGCTCACCCAACAGCCGGTAGCGATGCCCCGCAGCCCCGAACCCCGTCCGCTCATGCACGATCACATGGCCGCGCGACCGCAACTCCGCGATCCGCGAATGAACGATGCACGGCACGTTCGCCAGCAGCTGACCCGTCGTCCACCAGTCACCATCGGCAAGCAGAGCGAGGATCCGGTCGACCTGCGAGCGACGCGGCGAAGCCTGGCCTGCCAACGACGCCACGGGTTAGAACCGACCCGACGCGACGAGGAACACAACACCGACGCACGCCAGCAGCACGACCAGAAACGCGACGACGATGAGAGCGTCACCGAGGCTGCCCTTGCCAGGGGTTGCCCCGCCCGTCGTTTCCGGGATCCCCAAACGATCAGGACGCCTCGAGGCGGTCACCTCAGCCACCACTTGCACATGACGACCGCCGCGACGAACGCGACCACGACCCAGACGGCCATGATGACCAGCACGTCGCGCGGGGTCAGATCCGGGGGGAACTCGTCGATCACGCCGCCGCCACCTGCCGGGGCCCGGCCAGCACGGCCGTCCGGACAACCACGCACGGCTTCCCGGTCTCACGATGCCGCTGCCTGGCGAAGATGTAAACGCGGTGCCCCGCCCCCGTCCACGCGAACGTCGCACCGTGCGGCAGATGGTCGGAGTGGTTGCCCGGATGATGCTTCGCGTAGCGCCCTGCTGTGAGGGCTTCGCGGATGTCGTGGGCGATGCTCTGTTTCGTGATCGCGGGGTCGCGGTAGCGGTCGCGGGCCCGTTCGAGCGCGTGGCGGCTGACGATCACGACCAGCATCCCGGGCGGGTCCGGGGTCACGCCGCGCCCTCGCGGAGGATGTGGGTGACCTTCCGCTCGGCGTCACGATAGGACGCCGCCTTCTCGTACTGCTGGTCTTCGATCGCCTGGTCTTTGCGGTCGCGCACTTCGGCGAGGAGTTCGTCTGCCGCGCGGGTGCGTTCGTCGTCTTGCACGATGGTGAGGAGTTGGCGGGCGCGGCCGGTGTAGCTCCAGGGCGTCACGCGATGCCTTTCCAGATGGTGAGAGGTCGCCGTGGGCACGGGAGGGCTTGGGAAGGCTCGTCGCATCGGCTCGGACGGGGCCGGGCGGAGCTGGCCCGGGGTGGCGAGTCGCATCGGCATGGGACGGCGCGGGCGGGAAAGGCTCGTCGCGTTGGCTCGGCCCGGGCGGGAAGGGAAGGGAGCGAATCGTCGCATCGGCGCGGCTCGGTGCCGGAATGGCACGAGATGTCGCATCGGCACGGGTCGGGAGGGCCAGGAACGGTTCGTCTCATTGGGGCGGCTCGGGAGGGCGCTGTTCGGAAGGGCGCGTCGCGGGACGTCGCATCGGTTAGATCCGCTTCAGCTCTTCCAGCACGAAGGTTCCTTCGCCCTGCGAGCGGTCGGCGCCGAGGCCAAGCGAACCGCAGAGCTCGAGAACATCGCGGAGCAAGTCCTCGGTCATCATCCCCTCGCCAATCCCGCCCTTGAGGACGCGGACGACGAAGCGAATCTCAGGCTGGTTCACGTACTCGAACCGTTTGATCGACTGGCGAGGCCCCTGCGGCGTGAGCACCGAGATCGGCCTAGCGTCCTTCCCGTCGGGCTCGGCCCGGGCGAGGTAGAGACGCTGCGTCCCGTCCAACGCCCGGACGTGGATGTCGTGCTGGATCACCTGCCGCATCCCTCGCACCGACTTGAGCAGGCCGAGCCGCTGTGACCCTTCCTTGATCGCCGCCTTCACCTGCCGGGCCTCGACATACAGGCCGTCCTTGCCGCGCCGGAAGCCCTGCTCGGTCGGCGCATCTTCCGCAACGGCGACCGGCATCTCGGAGTCGGCTGCGAGGACTTCCGCCAGGCCCTTCTCGAAGCTCGGATCGTTCTCGACCTTCTGCCCTCGAAGCCAGCCCTCGTAAGCCTGCGGGTCACTCCCGGCGGGCATCACCGGGATGCCGCCGATGAGCCTGTCCTCGAAGCGAATCGTCGCCTCGTATTCGTCCCATTCGATCACGCTGTCTCCTCCTCAGTCATGGGCACGTTTGAACTCCTGCAAGGCTGCGATGAGCGCATCCGCCAACTCATCCTCATGCGGCTGCCTCTTCCGGAAAGGGACTCGGATCCACCTCGGGATCCAGGAACCAGTCGATCTCTCGACCTGTCGCCTCCGCGATCCGACTCAGCATCGCCGCGCGCGGCCGATGCATCGCCTTCTCGAGCTTGATGAGGTGCGAGCGGCTTGTGCCCTGCACGAGTTCCGCCAGTCGGTCGTGCGAGAGATTCGCTTCACGTCGCGCCTTCCGGATCCGCGCCGCTACGAGCGCAGCTGGGGCCTGACGGATCCGCTCCTGAAGCTCATCCCTTGTTGCGTCCAAGATGTGGCGATATTACGACACGTTGCGCGCCGTGTCAATAAATCCCCTCTAGCGGGGAAACCACACGTGTCGCAAACTTGTGCCGTGACGTTGCAAGGAGAGGTGCTCCGGTTGCTTCGATTGCGGGCGGGCTTAACTCAGGCACAGCTCGCTAAAAAGGCCGGCTACGAGCGTGAACGGATCTCAGCGTGGGAATCGCCGAACGCCAGACACGGCATCCACGACTCGAACGCGCGGGTGCTCGCGCACGCGTTAGACGCCGATGAGGACGCTCTGACTAAACGACTCGTACAAGAGACGCTCGCTCAGGAGGTACGTCGTCTGTCGGATGACCATGAGTCCCGCCTACGAGGACTCGAAGCATCGGTTGACGCACTAACAGAGGCGACCGAGGTCGCCCTAGCTGATCTGGGCAACCGGATCGCTCAACTAGAGCGTCGACGAACTGGCAGAACTGCTGGACGCGCGGACGGATCGGAGCCGTGACCAGCTCCTCAACCGCTACTTCTCCCATGACCTTGCCCCTCTCTCGCCGATGGATATGTCCGCTAGGGGGGCCGCAGATCGTTGGCAGGGAATCTATACCGGCCACCTCCGAAAGACAACGTAAAGTTTTCCCCGCCAACGAAAGGACCGCATGAGCCTTCTGTACTGGATCTGGATCCTGTTCCTCGTCACGATCGTCTGGCTGCTCCCGATTTACATCGCGCACCAGATCGGTCAGTCGAAGCATCGTCCGTACGGATGGGCGTGGGGCTTCATCCTCGGCTGGCTCGGCGTCATCGTGATCGCGTTGCTGCCCAGGCGGGAGGAGCGGGTCACACCGTCGGTTTCGTGAGGGTGCCGAGGCCGGCGTCTCTGACGAGCGTCGACAGGTCCGTGCCGTCCATCAGCTCGATGTAGCCCAACGCGCGGCCGAGCGTCTGCTTCCAGACGACGCTGTGGTAGATGACGACGGTGTCCGGGGGGAGCAGGTTCTCGACGAACGCCTTCGCGACTTTGCCTTCATCCGTGTAGCGCTCGGCGCACCAGAGGTCGAGGAGGCGGACGTGCTGCTCATCGCCGGGGAGGCTGGCGCGGCTGGTGAGGAACCCCAGGTCGAGGTCTTTGAGGACGACGGTGTCGCCGTCAATCACGCGGGCGACGCGGGCGGGGATCCGCCATGTGAAGCCGGGAATCACGGCAGCCGCTGCTGCGTAAAGCAATAGCCGGACCAGCCGCGGCGTAGGTCGGCGGCGTCGTAGAACGGCAGGATCTTCTCGAGCGGGAACCCGTAGGCGATCAGGTCGAGGACGGTGCCGTGCGTGTCCCACGGCTGCATGTCCCCGCCATACGCCTGCGGCACCAGTGTCACGTTCGAGTCGAGGATCTGCGGGCGGATCTTGACGAGCAGGCCGCCCTGGAACCCCTCCGTCGTGACGGACGTGTCGCGCTTGGCCCGATGCTTCCGCCACTGCAGGAGGAACGCGGCCAGCCAGACCGTGTTGTGCGTCTCGATGTCCGCCTGAACATGCACCTGCGTCCCATCACCGCCCAAACGAGTCACGTCCTTGCTCAGCATCGTCGCCCACGCGGCCCCCTCCAGGGTGGGGTCCCATTCGGGGACCCGGTAGATGCCGACCTCGAAGCCTTTGGCGCGGGCCTCGTCGATCTGCGCCCGGGAGTGCCCTTGGTTGACACGGGGGGAGAACAGGAGCCGGCCGATTCCGTGCCGGGTCAGCCTGGAATAGTCGGCGTCCTGCCCTTCGTCGATCCAGCAGGCTTTCACGCGTCGGAGCCTCGCCAGAGTGTGCGGGCGATCCCGCGCAAGCCTTTGCGGCCGACGAGCAGTGTGGCCGCTGCGATGCCGCCCGCGATCACCACGGCAACCTCGGGGCTGACGTCGACGCCGAGGTAGCCGAGGATCCAGACGAGGAACACAGACGGGCCGGTCGATGCTCCGGCGGCTACTGCGTTCGGATGGGCGGTCATCGTTTCAGCCTCCTTAGTGGATGAGTCCGCGGCGGACGGCGATCGCGACCGCATGAGTGGTGTTCTTCGCCTTCAGCCTGTACCGGGCGCTCCGAACCTCCGACTTGACCGTGTGGATGCTGATCTCCAACGTGTCGGCGATCATCGGGACCGTCAGCCCGTGCGAGAGGAACGCGAGGACGGTCAGTTCGGCGAAGGTGGGGTTGTCGTTGAAGTCATAGGTCCACCGGCCTGCGAACCCGATCCGGTGGCGGCGCGCGTGCTCCTCAACCTGATGCTCCTTGATGAGCGGCGCGGAGCGGAGCGCCCGGATGAGTTCGTCGGGCACATCGGCTTTGCGCGGGTCGGTCATTACGGGCACTTCACGACCTGCAACGCCTCCAACGTTTGGGCCGTGTTGTCGACGCCGTTACGGATCACCGAGGCGGGGATGCCGGGGATGCCGTTCGGATGCGCTTTCAGGAACTCAAGCGACGAAAGCTGCCTGCGCCCCAGGTCGGCGCGAAGGGCGCACAACCCTTTGCGGGCGGTCTCGTTCTCCCGCACCGAGATCCTGATCTGCAAGTAGACCGCAACCCCTGCGACGCAGAGGAGCACGTACAGGACCACGGTCGCGATCGCTATCCGGTTCAGCGTCCTGGCGAACGCCGTCAAGGGGTCACGTTCCATTCGCTGCCTCCAGTTCCGCCACACGCCTCGTCAAAGCCTCGTTCTCGGCGGTCAGATGTGTGATCGTCGCCTCATGGGCACGGACGAGGTCCTCCAACGCCTTGTTTTTGCTTCGGAGCTCGTCGTTGATCTCGTCGAGGCGGTCGGCGTTCGTTTCGAGCCGGTCGATCCGCTGGTTGCACTGGTCGACCTTTCGGTTCAGCGCCTCGTTGCGCGCGGCGAGCTCCTCCCGCATCTCCTTGGCCGCTTGCCAGAGCTGAGACGCGTCCGTCGTCTTGACTTTGCCGCTCAGCTTGCGGACGACACCGAGGTAGGAGAGGAGCGGCGCGAGAAGGGCCGCGCCGACGGCTAGATAGGTGACGGTCATCGCTCTGCCTTGGATCGTTGCGCCACGAACGCCTGTAGTCGCGGCCACCACGCGGCAGGAATCGTCGCCGGGAGAGTCACGGGCCGGACGGTCTTATTGTGCGGGCCGGATGTCCTGAACTCGCCCTCGCCCAGATACCAGCGCACCCACGTCCAGTACGCCTTCTCCGTGTAGAGCTTCTTCGGTGGTGGCTTCGGCTCGGCGCCGCCAAGGATCGCCTGCACGCGCCGCAATGTCCGTCGCACGGGGAATCCGGGGCCGGGGTCGTAATGGCTGCCGTGATACGCCTGGCTCTGCATCTTGTGAGTCGAGATGCCACGCTCCACGTCAAGCGTTGCCGGGATGGCGTACTTCCGGCACCACTCCGCGGTCGCCTGAGCCACCGTCTCGAGCTGGACGCGCCGGAGCAGCCACACGCTCGGGACGAAGCGGGCGAACCCGACGATCTCAATGCCGAGCGAGCCGGTGTTGTGGTTCTCGACGTGATACGCGATCTCTAAGTCGTCCACGTAGCGGGCGATGAACCCCTCGGAGTCGACGCCGATCTGCGCGCCAGGCCCCCAGGAGATGCCGTGCCAGTAGGTCGCGATCCCGGCGAGGTCACGGATGCCTTTTGCGTCGTGCGATTCGGTGTCGTGCCAGACGATCCGACGCGGAGTGTGCGAGCCGTGGGAGGCAACGAGCGCGCGGCCTTCGTAGTCGATCCTCACGCGGCGACCAGGTTCTTCTCGCGGCGCAGTTCGAGCGCGTGCAGCCGGGCGCGCAGCCTCGCCCACGCCCGCGACTCCAACTCGTCGTACCGGCCGCGCTTCAGCTTCGCGTCACGGCACGCTTGCAGGTACTCCATCCAGGCGTCGGCCTCTTCGTCGGCTTGCGTTGCCATCGGTACCGACTATCGGCTCACGCAGGCTCAGACGGTTGTCAGGGCCAGCGTCGTGACCCACTTGTTCGGGTCGAAGCTGATCTGATGCCCGACCGCTTCGATCCAGCAGTCCTTCGAGATCGCCGCGCCACCGCCGGGCCTGCGGGCCTTCATGATCACTCGGTCGCTGATCTCCAGGCCCAGTGCTTTCGCCCACAGGCCTGGGTAGCGGGCAGGCTCGATCACGACCTGCGTGAACCGTGCGGCAGGATCCTTGTAGCGGGCCAGGATCAACGTCGCGAGCGATGTCGCAGCTGCCGCCGTGACCAGCCTGGTTTCACGGTCAGGCAGCACCTTGACCCCGCGTCGTTGGCTCACGTAGTCGCTCACCGTGACCGACTGATCCCCGGCCGCCCCGTACTTCACTGTCACCTGATTCCAAATCTCGTCGGCGGGCTTGTTGTACGCGACGGACACGTAGGGGAGCTCGGTGGTTGAGGGGCCGCCGTCGCCGAACACGGCTTGCGGCACGGTGGAGCGGGTGGCGGTGGTGCGGTGGGCGCTGTCGTGGAAGACGGCGTTGCCGGCGGCGTCGATGAAGAAGAGGCCGTTGTCGGACTGGGCGATCAGCTGCAGGTAGGTGAGGGTGCCGCCGCCGACAACGGTTTCCGCGGCGACGGTCTGCGTGCCTGCGTCGATCGCTCGGGCGGCGGTAGGCCAGCCGACACGGTCGAGGACAGCGTTGATGCGGGCGCCGGTCTGCTGCTGCTGGAACGATCCTGAGAGCGGCCAGGTGCCGAGCACGCCGAGCAGGTCGGTGCCGGCCAAGGTGAGGTAGGCGCGGCGTAAGGTCCAGCCGGGGTTCCAGTCGGGGATGAAGAACCGCATCAGGTCGTACGTCGTCGGACTCACGGTCGCGCGGAGGCGGGCGTAGCGGTTGTTGATGACGTTCGGGTAGTACGGGGAGGCCGGGTAGTCCGGCTCGAGTGCGCGAAGGGTGTCCTCGACGGTGGCGCTGACCTGCCCGGCTGTCGGCTGCTCCCGTTCGGTCTGCCGGCCGCGGGCGGTTGAGAGGCCCTGCGCGAGACGAGGAACCGGGCTCGACACCGTGCCGCCGTCCATTGCCGTCCACACGTAGTTCGGGTAGACGAAGCTGCTCGGGTTCGCGCGTCCGGCGATGTCCGAGAGCTGCTGAGGCGTGAGCTGCCCGACCCAGTAGGCGGTCTCGTCGATCGACAAGCCGCCGGCGTTGTAGCCGACCGTGGTCGGTGCCGCCCCAGCCCACTGATCGCTGAAACGCTGCCCGGCAGTCACCTCCTTGCGGAGGACAAGGTCGGACAACTTCATCAGGTAGACGGAGGCGAACCCGGTCGGGTCTTGGTTCGGATCGTCCGGCGGCGCCGTGCCGGAGATCGTCAGGGCGGCGAAGAACCACTCGCCAGCCGCGATCGCGGTCGTGCCTCTCTGTGGGTTATTGTCGGCGGCTCCGATCGACAGCAGGCCGCCGGGCGAGAGGAACAGCTCGACTGCGGTCGCCCTTGTGAACAGCCCGACCCAGGGAACCCCACCCGGAATCGTCCCGGCCTTGAACCAGCCGCACATCGTGATCCCGTACGGGGTGATGTCACCAGCGTTCGACGAGTACGGGACGCCAGCGTAGAACACGCCTGACGAGCCTAGGGTGACTGCGTAGTCGTCGGCGGCTACCGGGGACGCGACGTGGTAGGCGCTGATGGTGCCGCCGTACGTGCCCGCAGTCTTCCCCTGGGCTTCCGCCGCGACAGTCCCAGAGGCGGCCTGGTGGCGGTAGTAGCCGAGCGGGAGCGGATGCTGCGCCTGATCTCCGGTGGTTGAGAGCACCTGGGCCGCGTACGGGATCGCAAGAATGTTGTCGGGGAAGTCGATGTCGAAGAGCAGGGTGGGGAACGGTTCGGCGAGGTGCGTGGCTGTGGCGATGCCGCCGCTGACGGTGACGGTGCGGGCGGCGCTCGTGGTGACGTTCCCGGACGTGTCGGTCGCCCGGGCGGTGATCGTATGGCTGCCGTTCGAGGCGAGCGCAGAGTTCCACGAGACCGAGTACGGGGAGGACACGTCGGTGGCGACGACGATCCCGTCGACGAGGAAATCAACCTGCGCGACCGCCACGTTGTCTGCCGCGGTCGCGGAGATCGTCACGGGACCGGACACGGCGGCGCCGTTCGCGGGCGCGGTCAGGCTCACGGTCGGCGCGGTTGTGTCAGCGGCCACGACCGGCCCGACGACGTTGGAGTAGGCAGTGCCGATCAGCGCGACAATCGGGCCGACGACGTTCGAGTAGGCGGTCACCCCGCCGGCGGTGAGCGCCTGAAGGCTGGCGATGATCGGCTTCGCGGTCGTGTCGGTGTGGAAGCCGC
>Ga0307305_10000005_pt1 | contig 53498 bp, 52 predicted proteins | sample ER_DNA_186_FD_194512 | JGI IMG/M metagenome (GOLD analysis project Ga0307305, IMG submission 194512) | Bulk soil microbial communities from the East River watershed near Crested Butte, Colorado, United States - ER_DNA_186 | ecosystem: Environmental > Terrestrial > Soil > Floodplain | place... | reverse complement strand
GGGGCAGAGCTGTGCCGCGGGACGAGCTGGCGGAGGTGCTCTGGGGGGAGGCGCCGCCTGCGACGTGGGAAAAGGCGTTGACCGTGCTCATGAGCAAGCTGCGCGGTCTGCTCGCGGAGTGCGGCCTCGACGGCGCGATGGCTCTCACGAGCGCGTTCGGGTGCTACCGGCTGGACCTGCCGGAAGGGGCGTGGGTCGACGTCATCGCGGCGGCTGACGTTGTCGAGGAGGCGGAGGCAGCCCTGGCCGCGGACGATCTCGAACGCGCGAAAGAAGTTGGCACGCGGGCTGCATCATTGGCTCGGCCGTCCTTTTTGCCTGGGGAGGAAGGGGCGTGGGTCGATGCGAAGCGGCGCGAGCTCTCGGACATCCTCCGCCGTGCGCTGAGTTGTCTCGCCGAGGCGTCCCTTCGTTGGGGCGACGAGGTGGAGGCGGTGAAGTGGGCGGAGGAGACGATCGCCCTCGAGCCGTACCGCGAGACCGGGTACCGGCATCTGATGGCGGCGCACGCGGCCGCCGGCAACCGTGCGGAGGCGCTTCGCGTGTACGAGCGGTGCCGGCGGCTCTTGGCGACAGAGCTCGGCGCCTACCCTTCCCCCGAAACCGAGTCGATCTACGGCGAGCTGCTCGGGGCGCCTTCTCCCGGGCCTCGAGCGGCGAGATTCGAGGCCGCGCCTGTCCCAGTCCTCGAGCGCGAACCGGGAACCATGCCCGTGCGGCCCCTGGCGCGTCGGTTGTCTCGCATGGCCGAAGAGATCCCCCGGCCACGGTTCGGCTCGCGGCGCCTTGCTCTCGTCTCAGCCGCGGGCGCCATCATCGTCTCGGCGGTCGTCGTACCTCTGCTCGTGCTCGGCGGCTCGGCGCAGACAGCTGTCGCAGCGAACTCGATCGTTTCCCTGGACCCGTCCGGTTCGATCGGGGACACCATCTTGGTTGGAGCTCGACCGGTTGCGATCTCTTCGGGTGCAGGCGCGTTGTGGGTAGCGAACCTGGACGACCAGAGTGTGACGCGCGTCGACGTGTCGTCGCGGCGCGTGGTGCGACACATTCCGATCGGCGGCGCGCCGACGGCGCTCGCCGCCATGAGGACAGCCGTCTGGGTGGCCCATGGCACCGGCGACGTCTCGAAGATCGATCCGAGGTACGACCTTGTCACTTCAACGCGGCCGCCGGCTGCCTCCGCCGGGTTCTTCGGCGGAACGGTGCGGTCAGCGCTCGCGGCGTTCGGGTCGATTTGGATTGTCAGCCCGGACGGGGTCGTCTTGCGACTCAACGCTGATTCCGCACAGCGGGTGGGCTCCGTCGGCGTCGGAAACGCTCCGTCGGCGATCGCTGCCGGCGCGGGCTCCGTCTGGGTGACGAATAGCGCCGACGGCACCGTCACGCGCATCGACCCGGCGACGCTCGTGGCGACGACATTCCCCGTTGGTCACGGGCCGGCCGGGGTCGCAGTAAACGATGCGGGCGCGTGGGTCGCAAACGCCGGTGACAACACGCTCGTACGTGTCGACACCGAGACGAACGCCGTCGCCGGGACGACGCGAGTCGGCGACGGGCCTACGGCTGTCCTCGCCATGCCGACCGCCCTGTGGGTCGCGAACGGCCGCGACGGCACGGTCACGCGCCTCGATCCGCACTCCGGCAAGGTGAACAAGACGATCCGTCTCGGCGGAACGCCCGACGCGCTCGCGACTGCCGCCGGCCAGGTATGGGTCGCGATCGCGCCGGCACCTCCGCGGCCACCGCCGGCGGGCGGCGCCGCACGCTTCACCCTTCAGGACGACTTCCCGTCGCTCGATCCGGCGTTCTTCAGCCCGACTGCTGCTACGCAGGTTTCCTACGCGACGTGTGCGAACTTGCTCACGTACCCGGACAAACCCGCACCCGAGGGATCGCGCATCGTGCCGGAGGTCGCTGAGGCGGTTCCTGCTCCGACCGCCGGTGGGACGACCTACACGTTCAGGATCCGCCCTGGCTTCCGCTTCTCCCCGCCGTCACATGAGGCGGTCACTGCGATGACATTCAAGGCGACGATCGAACGGGTGACAAACCCACGGTTGAAATCGCCATGGGCGAACAAGCTCAGAGCCATCGCTGGGTACCGGGCATATGTCACCGGCAAAGGGAGCGAACTCTCCGGGGTCGTTGCACATGGAAGCACGCTTACGATCAGGTTGTCACAGCCGGACGGCGCGTTCCTCACTCACCTCGCGGAGGGCTCGGCTTGCGCTGTCCCACGCGACACGCCGGCCGCCGCGGGCGGGATCAACGACATCCCCTCTGCCGGTCCCTACTACATCGCTTCGTACACGCCTCGTCAGCAGTTGGTTCTGCGACGGAATCCCAACTACCACGGTGACCGCCCGCACCGTCTCGACCAGATCGTCTACGCGATCGGGGTCGACCGCTCCCGTGCAATCAAGGAGATCGAAGGCGGCAAGGCCGACTACGCCGCCGACGGCGTGCCGCGCAAGGCGGGACCAAGGTTGGAGTCGCCGTACGGTCCCGACAGCCAAGCTGCGAAGGCGGGATACCAGCAGTACTTCATCAGCGCGGCGAACGGAGCGCGATTCCTGCACATGAACACGAGCAGGCCTCTCTTCTCGCACGTGCGATTGCGACGGGCGGTGAACTACGCCATCGACCGGCCGACCCTCGCCGCACAGGGACGTAGGTTCGTCGAGGCCAATCCCTTCAACGCAGGCGAGCCAACGGACGACTACATTCCACCGTCGACCACTGGAGCGAGGGACTTTCATCTCTATCCATTGAACGGGCCCGACCTCCGGCGAGCGAAGCGAATCGCCGGACGCGTACACGCAACAGCGGTCTTGTACACCCCCAACCTTTCACTCTGGCGGCAGGAGGCGCAGATCATCCGCCGTGACCTGAAGCCGCTGGGAATCGACGTCCAGGTGAAGGAATTCCCAATCGGCGATTTCTTCACCCGCATCAGACGACGCGGTGAGCCGTTCGACCTGGCTGTCGGCGGATGGTCTTTCCCGGTCGACCCAGCGTTGATCCTTGGAGACGTTTTCGACGGCAGCACGATCGGCCCGAAGGACAACCTCAATGCCTCGTATTTCAACGACCCTGTGTTCAATCGGAAACTCAAGGCGGTGGCGAAGCTGTCGGGCGCGAAGCGCTATCGAGCGGCCAGCCGGCTCGCGCTCGAGCTCGAGCGCGACGTGGCCCCGGTGGCCGCGATCGAGACAAGCACGAGCCTCGACTTCTTCTCGGCCCGGATCGGATGCCAGGTTTACCAGCCCGTCTACGGCGTGGACATCGCGTCCCTATGCATACGGCGGTGACGCCAGGCCGCCATCTGCGCCCTGGACCTCACCACGGTGCGGCGTGGTGAGTGGATTGGTGAGCAGCGCTCGCCGCCGCATGTAGACGCGGGCACGACAGCAACCGTGACTCCGGCACGCAGGGCCTGAGCGGGCGAGCGGACGACACGGTCATCGAGTCGGCCGCTCACGCCGTCCAGCTGCTTGTGGGACGCGCCGTCAACATCCTGCGCTAAGGATCGGTTATGTGCGGTCGGGTGCGAGGGCCGCCTGAAGCCGATCGAGGAAGGGAACCTGCGCTGCCTTCAGCCTTCGGCGTGCCTCGTCGAGCTGGAACCATTCGACGCGGTCGATCTCGGGGAATGTCTGGACGGTGCCTGAATGTGGCGGCCACTCCAGGTCGTAGGTATTGCTCACGGCGGTCGATGGGTCGAGGTCTCCCTGAACTGCCCACCCCAGCACGAGCTTGCCCGACTTCTGTGTGATCTGTCCAAGATCGATGAGCGGGTGGTTAGGGGCTTGGTGTCCGGTTTCTTCTGCGAACTCTCGTCGAGCCACCGCCACGAACTCCTCACCGGGCTCAACCTCACCCTTGGGGATGGTCCAGTGGCCGATGTCCTTCTTGACCCAGAAAGGTCCGCCCTGATGGGCCAGGAGCACCTCCAGGCGACCCTTGTGGCTGCGCCAGAGCAGGATGCCGGCACTCGTGCGCCCGGATTTGTCGGTCGTCACACGCACCTCCTCGCCCATGGGTCGGTGGAGCTCAGTCCAGCTGCCTGGGTACAACGTAATCGACGAGCTCTGCCTCGCCAGGGCCCAGAGCGGTCCAGCTTTCGCTGTGGACGACGAGCGTCGCGAGCGCACCGGTCGGGAACTTCTCCTCGAGCTGCGAGAGGTCAGTACCCCGCGAAGCGAGGACAAGCGCGAGGTTATGTAGCCCCGGGTTGTGACCGATGAGCATCACCGAACTGACGGACTCGGGAAGAGCCTGCAGCCGTTCGAGCAGTTCCTCTTCCGAGGCAGCGTAGAGCTGCGGCACGACTTCGACCGCGCAGCGCTTGCCGAGTGAAGACTCGACCGCCTCGAGCGTCTGGCGGGTGCGAAGTGACGGTGAGCAGAGGACAAGCCCGGGCTGGATCCTCTTCCGCCGCATGTACTTGGCAAGCTTCCTCGACGCGTGTTTGCCTCGCGGCGCGAGCGGGCGGTCGATGTCGGCAAGTGTCGAATCCGACCAGCTCGACTTCCCGTGCCGAAGGAGGATCACCGTTCTACTGCCTGACTGGTCGTCCATGACGTTGCGGAGTTCCTATTCCTCATCCTCAGCTACGACGACTGAAAACTAGCGCCGTCCTGTCAGACGCGCCGACCGTCCGCTAGCCGCGCGGTGAATGAACGACTCGAAAGGCAGCCTGGTTCAACGAGCTAGTGCGGGTTAGGGCCTCTGCCTCACCCACGCGCAGAAGCATCGACCTGGACCCGGTAGCCGGCGCGCAACGCGGCAAGGGTCGAGGGCGGCGTGATGACGTCGACGGTCCCGTGTATTGGCCGAGCTCTGAGGCCTCGGTATCCCTCACGAATCCACTCTGTCAGTTGGTCACCGATGACGATGGTGGGCGACGTGTCAAGCAGAACGAAGGCACCGTCAGGCAGATCGGCCCAAGGCAGCCGGTGAAGACGTCGGCGGTGCGTCCCGCGAACGATCCGCTCGCCATGCAATTGCCGGTTCATCAACTTCGCCGACGGCACATCGACCCCGAGCCCCTCGGCCCAGGCCCCGCGATAGGCGTTGTAGCTATCTCGCCGGCACTCCGCGCACGGGCGGTGTCCGGCAGCAAATGAAACCGCTTCGTCGTGGAAATACAGGAACGTGTAGTGATGCGGCTTCCATTGTTCATGCCAGCGCCCTCGGAACTCGAGCGCGCAGGTGATCCAGAGGTCGCTTGCGTGGAAGCGGACGATCTCGTGACCGGAGTGAAGGATGCCCCGGTTGCCCGTCCACGCACCCCGGAGCGGGATCGCTTCGATGTCACCAGTTGGTGTTACACGATTACGGGCCGGCGTCACGGTCTCCCCGTCACACTTATCAGTCGCCAGCGGGGTCACTCCGCGCAGGGGGTTCAGGCGACGGCGGCAGCGAGCCCCTGCCGAATCGAGGCAACTGGGCCGCGAGGTCCTCTGGAGCGCTTGACGCCAAGTTGGTGAGTAGCGCGTGGGGAGGCTGGGGAATCCGCGCCTCCTACGTTCGCCCAGAGAGGCTCAAAGGACGGCGTCCGTGCCTGGAGTCCACTCCGGGCACTCACCTTCCAAGCAGGAGGTCACTGGTTCGAGCTCAGTACCGCCCATCCGCCGGGCCATTGAGGCCTTGACTCCTGGCATCGAAGGCCGGATCCGACCCTAAAGGTGCCCCCGGCTGCGGTCGATGCCTTGGGGGATGACTGCGCGCGCGTCCGCGAGCCGACGGCCTGCGTCGGCCCCTCTCCCCTGGATCGACAAGTGGCTTGCCGCCTGTCACGACCTGGCCGAGCTCGAACGGTCCAATCCGATGACCGATGCGGTCATCCAGGAGATCGATGGCCGGATGATCCGGGTCGGCGACAAGTGGCTCGCCGACTTCGCCTCCTGTAATTACCTCGGATTCGATCTCGAGCGCGAGATCATCGACGTGGTTCCGTCGTATCTGGAGAAGTGGGGGACACATCCGAGTTGGTCCCGCCTGCTCGGGAGCCCGGTCCTCTACGAGCAGATCGAGGAACGACTGGCCGAGCTCGTCGGCGCCCCGGACACGCTCGTCCTACCGACGATCACCCTGATCCACATGTCGGTGATCCCTGTGCTTGCCGGGAGCGGCACGATCTACGTCGAATCGCGCGCGCACAAGACGATCTACGAAGGATGCCAGCTGGCCGCCGCCCGCGGCGCGACGATCAAGAGGTTCATCTTCGAAGACGCGGAGGATCTCGAGCGCTTGCTCCGCGAGGGCGGACCGCAGCCGCGCTTGATCTGCGTCGACGGTGTCAACAGCATGACGGGCAACGCGATCGACCTGCCCGCATTCGCGAACCTCGCCCGGGAGTACGACGCGCTCTTGTACGTCGATGACGCCCACGGCTTCGGGGTGATCGGCGAGCGGAGCGACGACGAGCTCAGTGTCTACGGAAATCGGGGCAACAGCATTGTGCGCTACGCCGGCGAGACGTACGACCATGTCTTGCTCGTCGCCGGTCTGTCCAAGGCCTACTCATCTCTAGCCGCGTTCCTCACCTGCCCCCCGGACCTGAAGCGCTTGCTGAAAACCGCCGCGCCGCCTTATCTGTACTCGGGCCCATCTCCGGTTGCGTCACTGGCCACCGTGATTGCCGGCCTCGACGTGAACGAGAAGCGCGGCGACGCGATCCGTGCGGGCCTGTGGCGGAAGACCGCCAAGGTGCTCGGCTACCTCGACCGGATCGGCGTGCACACGCCCAACCGGTCGGGCTTCCCGATCATCGAGGTGCCGCTCGCGCGACAGGAGGACATCGATGCCGTCGGTCGGTTCCTCTTCGACAACGGGATCTACGTGACGCTCGCTGCGTATCCGCTCGTTCCGAAGAGCGAAGTGGGATTCCGCATTCAGATGACCGATGCGAATACCGACGGTGAGGTCGACCAGTTGATCGACGTCCTCGGACGCCTGGTGAATGTCTTCGACCTTCAGCCTGCGCGGCCCAAGGAGCGTGCGGCATGAAGGCGTCTGCCCTTCCCGGCTGGTCGCGCGAGCGGGCGTGGATCTGGTACCTGGCCGTCACCGGCCTCCTCTCGGGTCTCTACCTGTTTGCGCCGGGGCTCTCGGGCAACGGCCCGCTGATCAACTTCCTCGGCTTGACCGGGGTCCTCGCGATCGTCGCCGGCATTCGGATGCACAAGCCCGCCGCCAGGGCCGCGTGGTGGCTGTTCGCGGCGGGGCAGTTCCTCTTCTTCAGCGGCGACCTCTACACGTACAGCTATCCCAAGCTGCTGGGAGTCGACGTCGGCTTTCCTTCGATCGGCGACGCGCTCTACCTCCTCGTGTACCCCGTGCTCATGGCCGGCCTGTTCATCCTCGTCAGACGGCGAAGCCCGCGCCCTGATCGGGCCGCACTGATTGATGCGTTGATTCTGACGATCGGCATCGGCCTGCTCTCCTGGGTCTTCCTGATTGCGCCGAACGTCCATCTCGAGAACCTTTCACTGCTCGCGAACGCAGTGTCGGTCGCCTATCCGCTCGGCGACGTCCTGTTGCTCGCTGCCGCCATTCGTCTTGCTGTCGACGCCGGCAAGCGCTCGCCCGCGTTCTGGCTGCTCGTCAGCAGCATCGTCTGTCTGATGGCGACGGACTCCGCCTACAACTTCGCACTCCTGAAGGACACCTACAACCACCAGCTGATCTATGACGCCGGCTGGATCTTCTACTACCTCCTCTGGGGCGCAGCTGCGCTGCATCCGTCCATGCGTTCCCTCGAGGAGCCGGCTGCCGATTCGCGCACTCCGCTGACGCCGTTGAGGCTCACGCTGCTCGGCGCCGCTTGCCTGATCGCCCCGGGGATCCGGCTTGCCCAGTCGCTCGGCAACCCCGACGTGCTCGTTCTCATCGTCGCATCGGCGGTCCTCTTCCTTCTGGTCGTCGTGAGGATGGCCGGGCTGGTCCGTCAGGAGGCGCGCGTGGTCTCGCGCGAACGCGCACTGCGAGGAGCGGGCGTCGAGCTCGTTGCTGCCGCCGGCAACGACCAGGTGGCGACGGCCGCGATCTCCGCGGTGCATCGGCTGCTGGGAGCGGAGCCACCGGTTCGCCTAGTGCTCATCGCGCAGAACCAGGCCGTGGTCGAGGCCTCATCCGACGGCGCCACCGGTGGTCTCGTGGGTGACGGCACGCGTGACTGGCTGAGCAACGGTTCCGGATCGCTCCGCGTCCTTCATTCGGATCCGCCGGCGTACGTGCGCGGCGACCTGAGGCTCCCCGAGGGACAGACGACGATGGTCGCTCCGCTCACGGTCCGGGGCGACGTGCGCGGTGCACTCGTTGTCTCGTCGCCGGAGAGCGTCACGCGTGATCTCGCTGACGCGCTCGGTGCCCTCGCGACCCAGGTTTCCCTGGCCGTCGAAGGCGCATCCCTCGCGGCTGACCTCCATCGCCGCCAGGGCGAGGCGCGCTTCCGCTCGCTCGTCGCCCATGCCAGCGACCTGATCACAGTGCTCGACGGAGAGGGCGTCGTCACCTATCAAAGCCCCTCGATCGAGCGCGTGCTCGGATACCGCTCCCATGAAGTCGAGGGTCGGCGTTTCGACCGGCTGCTCGTCGAGAGCGACAGGCCTCTCCTGGCACAGCTGATCGCGCTCGACGGCCCGGGAGAAGCCGAGGGCCACACGATCGAGTGCTCGGTCCTCCACCGGGACGGCACGCCTCTCACCTTCGAGGTGCAGCACACCGACCTCCTGCACGACGAACACGTCCACGGCATCGTGCTGAACAGCCGCGACGTCAGCGAGCGGAAGGCCTTCGAGGAGCAGCTGGCCCACCAGGCGTTCCACGACCCGGTGACCAAGCTCGCCAACCGGGCCTTGTTCTCAGACCGTGTCGAGCACGCCCTGATGCGTTCCACGCGGGGTGTTCCCGAGATCGCGGTCATGTTCATCGACCTGGACGACTTCAAGACCGTGAACGACAGCCTCGGCCACACGGCTGGCGACGAGGTTCTGCAAGAGGTCGGGCGGAGGCTGAAGATCGCCGTCCGGCCGACCGATACGGTCGCGCGCTTCGGCGGGGACGAGTTCGCCGTGCTGCTCGACGGCGTGGATGGTTCGGCCGAAGCGGCCGACGCCGCCTCGAGAATCCTCAGGGCTCTCGAGCTCCCCATCGAGATCGACGGCAAGAACGTCGTGCCCCGTGCGAGCGTGGGCATCTGTCTGGTCGGCGAGGATCTGGAGACGCCCGAGGCGACCGAGTTGCTGCGGAACGCCGACGTCGCGATGTACATGGCCAAGCGCGACAGCAAGGGAAGCTACCGCGTCTTCGAGCCGACGATGCACGAGCGCGTCGTCGAGCGACTGGAGCTTCGATCGGACCTCCAGCACGCGCTCAGCCTGAACCAGCTCGAGCTGCACTATCAGCCGGTCGTCCGGCTCTCCGGGAGAGAGATCCTCGGCGTCGAAGCGCTCGTCCGTTGGAACCATCCGACGCGCGGGACGATTCCTCCCGTCCAGTTCATCCCAGTCGCCGAGGAGACGGGCCTGATCATTCCCATGGGCCGCTGGATCCTCGAGACCGCGTGCTACGAGGGTGTTCGACTTCAGGAGCGTTTCGCACGCGAGGAGCCCCTGACGATGAGCGTGAACCTCTCGGTCAGGCAGTTGCAGTCGGAGACGCTCGTCGCCGATGTGCGGAGCGCGCTGTCCCTCACAGGATTGCCGGCGTCCTCGCTGGTTCTCGAGATCACGGAGTCGCTGATGCTCACGGACACCGAGTTCGCCATGCAGCAGCTGCACGACCTCAAGGGACTCGGCATCCGTCTGGCGATGGACGACTTCGGTACCGGCTACTCCTCGCTCAGCTATCTCAGCCGTTTCCCGGTCGACATCCTCAAGATGGATCGTTCCTTCGTCGGCTCCGAGGACAACGAGGCGTTGACGTCCGCCATCATCGCGCTCGGCACGAGTCTTTCGCTCGAGGTCGTCGCGGAAGGCATCGAGCTTGCAGAGCAGGCCAACTCGCTCGAGGAGCTCGGCTGCGAGTTGGGACAGGGCTACCTGTTTGCCCGTCCGATGGACGCTGCGGCATTGTCGAACTTCCTCGCACTTGCCGAGCCGGCCCAGGAGGACATCGAGTCGCCGTCGGCCTCGAATGCAGCATAGTTACGACTCGCTCGATCGACCGGGTGGCTTTCGTCGCGGTCACCTGCTCACCCCGCTGAGGCATCGCGACTTTCGCGTCCTCTGGATGGGAATGACGGTCTCGCTGATCGGTGATGGAATCTTTCTCGTCGCGATCGCCTGGGAGACCTACTCGCTCTGGAACGCCCCGGCTGCGCTTTCGATCGTGGGCATAGGGATGACGGTTCCGACGATCGCATTCCTGCTCGTCGGCGGCGTCGTCAGCGACCGTTACGACAGACGGCTCGTAATGGCCTGGGCGGACGGCTTGCGCGCGGTGGCGGTTGGGGCGCTCGCCATTCTCATTTTCACCGGCACGTTGCAGTTCTGGCAGCTCGTCGCGGTCGTTGCGTTCTACGGCATCGGAACGGCTTTCTTCATGCCTGCCTTCGAAGCGATCGTCCCGGATCTGCTTCCGAAGTCGGAGCTGCCTGCCGCAAATGCGCTCGACCAGTTCGTCCGGCCGATCGCGCTCAGGCTCGCCGGGCCGGTGGCGGGCGGGGCTTTGGTTGCAGCCTCGGCCGGCGTCGCGTTCACGGTGGACGCAGCGTCGTTCGCGGCATCGCTCGCCGCCGTGCTCGCCATCCCAAAGGTGAGGCAGCTCGACGGCGGGCTGCAGACGTCAGCGACGGCGGCGCTCAAGGAGGGACTGCGGTTCGTTCGCGGGCGCGTGTGGTTGTGGGGGACACTCCTCTCGGCGGCGTTCGGATATCTCCTGTTTCTCGGTCCGGCCGAGGTGCTACTGCCTTACCTCGTGAAAAACGAGCTGGACGCTTCCGCAGGCACGCTTGGCCTCGTGGTTGCCGCCGGCGGGCTCGGGGCCGTCGGTGCGGCGGTCTTCATGGGCCAGCGGGGCCACCCGAGGCGCGACGTGACCGTCATGTATGTGACGTGGACACTCGCGACGCTGGCGATCGCCGGTTACGGCATTGCGAACGCCGCGTGGCAGCTGATGATCGCTTGCCTCCTCTTCAACGCGCTCGAGGCAGCGGGCACCATCGTGTGGGCGACGATCAAGCAGCGCCATGTCCCCGGGTCGATGCTGGGGCGGGTCTCGAGCCTCGACTGGTTGGTCTCGATCGCACTCATGCCGCTGTCATTTGCGCTCACCGCTCCCGTTGCGGCTTTGGTCGGCGTGCGAGCGACCCTGATCGGGGCTGCGGTGCTCGGTGCAGCGGTCACCTTGGGTGCGTACTTCCTACCAGGCATGACGGCGATCGAACAGAGGTACGCCCGAGGTCGCGGCAATTTGCAGGTGCCGGTCGACGTGACGGATTAATCCCCCGTTCCTCCGCAAGGACACCCGAGGTGCGCAAGTTCTGAGCTCTGGCCCGGTCTACTTGGACATGGGCACCAAGGAGCGATTCCACTGCGTGTGCTGTAGGACGGTCTACGTGGACCGCGGGCGCTACGACCTGCCTCGTTGTCCGCGCTGCGGCTGCCACAGCAGCCTCTTCCCGGAGTGGCTCAAAGCGCGGCGCCGGCACGACTAACCGTGCCGCCTGATGGGGTGCTGCGGTCACCGCCGGTGCGTATGTCCGCCCTGGCATGACCTGATCGAGCAGAAAGTCGCTCGAGATCGCGGCGGCTAACCCGTAACCGTCGACGCGACGGACTAGCCGCGAAAAATTTTGGGCTACACGCGTCACCTTGCCTGGTGAATAGCGGCTTTGCGAGAACGGGGCTACAGCCGTCACCTATCGCATCGCGCCGTCTGAGCCACTCGAAAATCTCCTCCGAAGCTCGTAAAACCCTGCGCCGAAACTTCGCTTTCACACTCCGACGTCGTGTGTTCGCGACGTCGCGGTAACCAACGACGACCTGGACGTTTCGTTCGTGTTGGCGATGTCGCCCTCAGCGACGAACACTCGGATTTTTCGTTCGTGTTTGCGTCGTCGTGCAACTAAACGAACACCCAGGTGTTTCGTTCGTGTTATTCCGCCTCGGGCCTATTGAATGTCCCATGGTCGAAGAGTACGATCGATCGACGAGATCAACACTCGCCTTCTCGGGGGAGAGAGGCAAACGGGGAGCTTTTGCGGCTAGGTTCAGATGGGGAGCGATTGGGGTCGGTCGGCACGCCAACGTGCTGCACCTCCACGCGTTCAAGCCGCATCCACAGCCGGCTAGTCGCACTCTTGATCTGCATCCTCGCGTTCCTGGCGTCGCCGGCTCTTGCTCTGGCGGCCAGCGAGAATGGCAACGCCAACACGAACGCCACTTCTTCCCCCGCAGAAACCCCGAGTGACCCGCAAGCAGGCACGACAAGCGGTAGCAGCAGCTCGAATGCGTCGACGGACAGCGCTTCGACCACTCCCCCGGTCGCAGAGGGCGCGCCCGTCACGCCAGATGCCTCACCGCAGACCACTGGCAACGCTGTAGACACGGCGCAAGCCAACGGGAACGGAAATGGGAACGGCAACGCGGCTGCCCCGGCCGTAACGCCCACGCCGGATCCCGCACCACCTGTAACCACCGCTGCAAATGCGCAGAACAGCGGCAACAGCGACGACTCCCCGAACGGCAACGCAAACGGCCAGAACAGCTCCCCCGGCAACTCGGCCAATGCGCCCGGAAACGGCGATCCGCCCGGAAACTCGGATCACGCCGGAAATGCGAATGCTTCGGCCAATTCCAGTCAGGACAAGCCGAAGAACGTAAACGTCGACGTGCGGGTCGGAAACCCGGGCAACAACGGCGCAGTCGTGCAGGAAAACGGTGCAGCCGCCGCTGCGGGTGCAGGTTCAGCAGGCGGATCAGGATCAGGCTCCGGTTCGGCACCGGCAACTCTTGCGCCCGGTGGGGCATCAGCTGACGCAGACTCGGTTCCAGGAAGCGTCGCCCCGGCGCCTTCGCAAGCCGATTCGACCTCAGGTGAAACGATTCCAGTCGCCAACTCCCCACCCGGCGGCACTACTGGCAGCGAGTCCTGTGCAAACGGACTCGGTTCAACCGCCACGACACCTTCACCTGACGGCCAATCGCCGACGGATTCGAATACGAGCCCGTCGGCTTCGTACGTCAATGGGCAGTGTGGTGACGCCCAGACCGGTGGTAACTCGGGCACGAGTACTGCCGGAAACACAGATTCCGACCCGCAGGCGACGGGTGTAACTGGGGAAACCAACCCAGAAGACCCGCAGGCGACGGGCGTAACCGTCGAAATCGACCCGGGAACCGACGACGGCAGCGGCGGCACGACGGTCGTCGACACCAATCCGGACGACACAGCCGACGACACGAGCCCGATGCCGACCGTCACGATCACCGCTCCGACTCCGACCTCGTCTGCCTCGCAGGATTCGGCAACAGCGACGGCAACCTCGACGCAGGTCGATCCGGCGAACATCAACGCGACCGTCCGTGTGCTGAGCCCCGGAGAGAATGGGCCGGTCCACCAGACGAACACCTCGACGGCGACGGCGGCGGCAGGGGCGACCGGCCCGGCTACGGGTACACAGGTTGCAACGCCTACGGCCACCTCGACCCAGGTGACACCCGTGAATGTCAACGTCTCGATTCGCGTCGGCAGCCCGGGGAGCGACGCGTCGGTGACGCAGGGCAACATGTCGACCGCAGTCGCAGCCCCGGTCGATCCGGCCCTGATCGACGCCGCGGTGACTGACCTCCCCGCCAACGGCCCCAACAGCTACGGCGACGTCGAGAACGCGAGCTCGGTCATCCAGGACCTCGCGCAGTGCTCCGCCGATGAGACCGACTGCATCTCTTCGCCCTCCAACTCGCCCCAAGGCATCACGGGACCGGGCGGCTCGGCTGCGGACAACTCGATCGCGTCCGCGACCCAGGACTCCCCCAGCAACGTCAACGTCTCGATCCGCGTCGCGAGCCCGGGTGCGGACGGTCTGCTCACACAGCTGAACGACGCGAGTGCCACGGGTCTGACATCGGTCGAGACGGTGACAAACCCGGACAATCTCAGCGTCGCGATCGTCGTTCCGGGACTCCCCAAGGACGTCGTGATCCCGACCAGCTCCGACACGCCCTGGAACTGGAACTGGAACTGGACGACCGGATCGGCACCCACCGATCCGGGTGCAACGCCGACGTCGACGCCGGACTGGACGTGGAACTGGACGGCACCGACAGAGGACTCTCCCGCCGCGACCTCGGCACCCCAGGGCACGCCCGGCATGTGGACGTGGACCTGGACGTGGACGCGCGGCGAATGGTCGGTCACCTGGAGCTACCAGCAGGCTTGTAACTGCAGCTGGACGTGGAACTGGACCTGGGTGTGGCCGGCAGACTCCCCGTCCGCGCCGACCTCGCCCGCGTCTGCCCTTCTGCCGCCTCCGCCCGCGAACCCGCAGATCTCCCAGACGAACGACTCGACCGCCGCCGCTGCCGCCGTCACGACCTTCGACGGCAGCCAGGAGATGACGATCTCGAGCGACGGCGAGAGCGACGCGACCCAGTACCAGGGGATCACGAGCATCCAGTCCGCGACCGCCTCTGCTGACGCCGGCCAGGTCGACCCACGGAACACGATCATCCGCACGGCCGGCCTGATCGAGGGCATCAAGCAGGTCAACCGCGTCGCCGCCGCCTCGACGGCGGCCGCGTTCGACACGGCGACCCAGACCCTCGTGCAGAACCAGACCGGAACCGACGACGGCGCCGTTCACTCGGTCGCCTCGACGCAGGTGATCGGAACCCTCCAGACCGCCACCTCCGACGCGGTCGCAGCCCAGGCACAGGCCTCGAACCTGGCTCATCTGTGGTCGCAGGCTTCCGGGAACCAGGCCTGGATCCAGAAGATCACGCAGACGAACGAGTCAGTGGCACTGGGCTTCGCCGCCGTCGAGAGCATCACGAGCCAGGCGCTGAGCCAGACGCAGACGGGGGCCGGGGCCGATCAGGTGGCCGACGCCCTGCAGGAGGCGGTGACGACGCAGCAAAACGTCGCATCGGCACACGTCGGCCAGGCGAGCGTGCGGAACAGGATCGAGATGGAGATCCCCTGGAACGGCGCCATGAACCCGCCGATCGACCAGTCGAACGGCGTCAGCGCCGCCTCGATCTCGACGAGCTACAGCGAGATCACGCAAACGGCCGTGCAGGAGGCGAGCGGCGAGGGTGTGGAGTGGGATCAACACGCGCAGCAGATCGCGATCGTGAACCAGGGCGGGTCCGCCTCGTCCAGCGCCTCGCAGTCGAACATCGACAACCTCGCCCACTGGACCGGCACGCTTGCTACGCCTCCGTCCGCCACCGTCGCGAGTGGCGGTAGCCCGAGCTTCGGCCAGGCCGGTGAAGCACCGCCTGCTGACGACCTGATCTTCGGAGCCCCGCCGCTGGCGCTGTCGGGAGTGCTGGGCGCCAGCGTGGAGCTCTCGAGACTGTCCGCGGCCAGGATCGTCACCGCACCACGCGGCCCGGCCTCTTTCGACAACGCAGGTACTGCGCCGGGATCCCCCCGGGCCGCGACGGCGAGCCCGCCGACCATGACTCCGTCGGAGCGCTTCGTCCACACACTCTTCAACCTTCTCGGCGCAGGTTCGAGCGCGCTGGTGTTGCTCCTCGGAACAACACCGTTCGCCGCTCTCCTCGCGCTGTTCATGATTGCAGCGCTCGGCGTTGGGCGTCTGCAATACGCCATGCCGGCCCTTGGGCGGTCGGTGGACTTTGCTCGTCGCGAACGACCTGGGTAGCCGCTTCGGTTGACCTCAACCCCGTTGGGTTGCTTGGGAAACCTGACGGATCGGCTAGCAACACCAAATCGTTCGTAAACAAAGGAGCAAAGAGGTGTCTAGAAAAACCCGATGGCTGACCGGTTTGGCCGTCGCGCTTGCTGCCTGCATCGCCGTTCCGACGGCGCTTGCAAGCATCCACCCGCCTAAGCCCCCGACTGTGAAGGTCACGCAGAACGGGACCCAGGGTGCATCGGTGGATCAGAGCGGCGCGAACGCTCAAAGCGGTCCAGCTACATCAACCGGAGGAACTGCCATTGGTGGCAAGGCCTCCGGCTACGGCGGAGACGTCAAGAACTCCGTCAAGAACACGAGCGGCAATGCCGCAAGCTCGGCTGACACGTGCAACAAGGGCGGGGACTGCACCACCAGTGGTGGCGCCTCGTCCAACAGTCAGAGCAACACTGCTGGCACCGCAAACAACACGCCTCAGGCGAATGGAGGCTCTTCCGGCGGTAACACGTCGGACGACGCCAAGATCTCGCAGGACGGCGGCAACGCCAACACCGGCCAGAACGACACCGGCACCGTTGTCCAGAAGCAGGACAGCGGCAAGGCCGAGTCGGGCACGGCAATCGGTGGCGACGCTGAAGCCAACGGCGGCAAGGCAAATGCCAATGGCGGCAGCGGCGGATCCGCAACGTCGACGACCACCGGTGGGACCGCCTCTGGCGACACCAACGGCGGTAGCGGCGGCAGCACCGGCGGCAACGCCGGTGGTTCTGGATCCGGTGGCAGCTCGTCGACCGGCCCCGGCGGCGCAGGAACCTCCAGCGCAAACGGTGGCGGGTCGTCCGACGGCTCGAGCTCGAGCTCGAGCGCCGGTGGTAACGCTGGAAACGCCGGCAACGGCGGAAACGGCGGAAACGGGTGCTCGACGTCACTGAGCGGCGTCGGTTGCACCGGTGACGGCGGCGCTGGTGGCGCAACGTCGGGTGGCGCTGGTGGTTCCCCGACGACGGGCTCCAGTGACGGCGGCTCATCGGCTAACGGCGGTGCAAGTGCCGGTACCGGTGGTGCAAGTGGCGCCTCAAACGGCGGTGCAGGCACCGGTGGAGCAGCCGACAGCGGTAATGCCAACAGTGGAGCCACGTCGGGTGGCGGCAACAGCGCCGACACCACGGCCGGCAACACGAAGGGCGGCAGCGCTGACGGTGGTTGGGCTGACGGTGGCGACGGCGGTTGGGCTGACGGCGGCAACGCCAAGTCCGGCTCCGCCTCGACCGGCGGCAACACGCAGAACGGCACCAACACGTCGGGCTCCAACACGACGGGTGCCGCGACAGGCGGCTCGAACACCAATTCGGGCTCCGCAACCTCGTCCGCCGGTGGCAACGCCGCCAACGGTGGAACCGTGGGCAACAGCGTGAACAGCGCTGACGCCATCGGCGGCAACCAGGGCTCCAGCGCAGACGCTGCAGTCCTCGGCGGCTCCAGCACGGCCACGGGTGGCGCTTCCACGCTGACGACGAACCAGGGTGGCACCGCTGGCGCAGGCACGGGCGGCGACGCCAGTGCATCGGCCAACGGCGGCTCGGCAACGAGCGGCCCGGCAGTCGTCAACAACAGCGCCTGGGTCGAGCAGCACATGACCCAGAAGGCGAAGGTCAAGGTCCGCGGTCTGTCCGCGGGCTGGATCCTTTAACACGAAGGACCAAAAAAGAAAGAAGCAACCCATGACCAGTAACTCCGAGAACACAGCGCTGACCTACCGGGAGCCCGAGTCCCGGGTCGGTCGGCGCTGTGCCTCGACCCTGCTGGCTCATGGTTCTGCGCAGATTGGAGCGGGGGCCGCGCGATCGCTACCCAAGAGCGATTCGCTGCGCGGTCCACGTTTCCCCGGCTCGGGCGGGCTTGCTCGCGAGACGTACCTCGAGGTTCGCGAGCAGCTCGTCCACCGGGGCACTTTCCTAGCCACGCCTACGCCCGGCGCGTACACCGCTGATGGTCTTGCGTGTGTTCGCGCCGCGCGTGTGGGCGCCCTCGGCCCGGCTGCGACCCAACGCGGTCCGCAGCGCGGCAAAGCTCCCTACGAGAAAGCCGTGAACGAGGCCGCGTAGAGTCGCAGCCGGAGGGGCGCCTGCAGCTAGGCAGGCGCCCCCCGGCCGCGAAGGGCGCACAACCTTCTGAGCTCGCTAGGCCGCCAGGCCTCGGCTCAGAACGTCCAGGTCCAGATGATCGGCGTGGTCACGCCCACGTTGCCGACCTTGATGTCGTCGCTGCTGAACCTCGTGACGAACTTGAACACCATGCCCGGGGTGGTCGCGCGGAACGTCGTGACTCCGGTCGCCGTGCTACCGGGGAACAGGTCTGCCGGCATCTGCGGATAGCTCCGATGCGGGTGCGGCCGGATGCGGATCCCGTCGTTCAGCAGGTAGCTCTGCGTGGCGTTGTAGTGAATCGTGTAGTCGGTGGCGTTCTTGATCCGCAGGAAGACCCGTGTCTCGTCGGCGGCGAAGTCGATCCGATAGGGCGTGAGGGTGACGTTGTAGACCGTGTACGGCTTGGCTCTGAGCCGTTGCCGCGCCGGAGAGGCCGCGTCGACGAACGTCGCGGGCCGGAGAGTTGAGGCGATGACGACAGGCCCGCGGAGGTCGATGCCCGCCGTGCTGCCGCTTTGCAGCGTGCCCTCGAGGATGCCGCGGGCGCGAACGTAGTCGTCGGGCAGCAGCGGCAAACTCGCGCGCGTGATGATCGTCGTCTCAAGTTGGCTGTTCGTCGCGTCGGCATAGACGTGAATCCCGCGGAACTGTCCATCGCGCGACTTCTGCACCGTGGAAACACGCCCGACGAGGTCGACCGTCGCGCCCCTGTACGCGTCGGGGTTGTCCACGACCTGGGGCCAGTCTGCGTTCGACAGTTGTTTCCCGGCTCCCGGCGGCGGGCCCACAGGGGCCGACGCTTTCCCCGAGCCGCCGCAGGCCGTCGGCAGAAGCGCCAGCGCGACCGCGGCTGCGAGCAATGGGATTCGGTGAGGAGCGAAGCGCACGCAGAAAGACTAAGCCGTAGACGCAAAGAGGGTTCGCCTGGCGAGGCGGCTACCCTCTACGGACGCACCGCGACCACTCACACCGCCTGGCCACGGATCGCCGCGCCCTGACCGTCGCTCTCTGCCTCGTCCTTGCACTGCTGGTCGGGGAGGTCATCGCGGGCCTGATCGGAAACTCGCTCGCCCTGCTCGCCGACGCGGGCCACCTGCTCACCGATGCGGGCGCGTTGGCGTTCGCGCTAGTGGCGTCGGCGATGGCGGCTCGGCCGGCGGCCGGTCGCTGGACCTTCGGCTACTCCCGGCTCGAGATCCTGGCCGCCCAGGCCAACGGGATCACCCTGGGCCTGATCGCGCTCTGGGTCGTCTGGTCGGCGGTGCACCGCCTCGTCGATCCGCAGGACGTGCGCGGCGGGCTGGTCCTCGGCGTTGCGCTCGCCGGCGTGGCGGTCAGTATCGCGGCGAGCTTCGTGCTCGCGCGGGCGAGCCGCGAGAGCCTGAACGTGCGCGGTGCATTTCTGCACGTGCTCACCGACGTCGCTGCTTTCGGCGCCGCGGCTCTGGCCGGAGGACTGATCCTCGCCACCGGCTGGGATCGCTTCGATCCGATCGCCAGTCTCGTCGTGGCCGGCTTGATGCTCTGGTCGAGCGTCCAGCTCCTGCGCGAGTCGACCTTGATCTTCCTGGAACGGGCGCCGGGAGACATCGACCCCGAGGCGATCGGGCGAGCGCTGGTGGCGGAACGCGACGTCGTCGAGGTCCACGATCTCCATGTGTGGACCGTGACGAGCGGCTTTCCGGCGTTGTCCGCGCACGTCCTGGTGATACCGGGGGCCGACTGTCACGCCGCACGCCGTCGACTCGAGCTGATCCTCGGCGATCGGTTCGGTCTCACCCACACGACGCTTCAGGTCGAACATGCCGAGCCCGCGACGACCAAGGTCGAACTGGGTGAAGCCGTGGCGCGTCACGGCCCCCTCCGTCGTTAGAGTCCAGCGGTGCCCAGCCTGGAGGGAAAGTCGGCCGTCGTCACCGGCGCGTCGAGCGGTATCGGTGCGGCGACGGCCCTGACGCTCGCGCGTGAAGGCGCACGAGTCGTCGGCGGCGCCCGGCGGGTCGACCGGATTCCGAGCCCGATCACACCGCTCGAGCTCGACGTCACCGACCCGGAGAGCTGCGAGCGCTTCGTCGAGGAAGCCCTCGCAGAGCTCGGTGGCATCGACATCCTCGTCAACGCTGCAGGGCTCGCGCTCGGCCGCGAACTGTTCGACGAGAGCAACGAAGCGGACGAGCGGACGGTGCTCGAGACGAACGTGAACGGTCTTATCCGCATGACGCGCCTCTGCCTCGCACACCTGCGTGACGGTGGCTACATCGTCAACCTCGGCTCGGTTGCGGGCAGACAGGCGTACGAGAAGGGCTCTCTCTACGTGACGTCCAAGTTCGCCGTGCGCGGTTTCACGTACGCGCTGCGCGAAGATTTGCTCGGACGGCCGATCCACGTCACTACGGTCGACCCCGGTCTCGTGGAGACAGATTTCTCGCGCGTGCGTTTCCGCGGCGACGAGGAGACCGCGAGCAAGGTCTACCAGGGTGTCGAGGCGATGCAGCCCGAGGACATTGCCGAGTGCGTCCTCTTCACCGTCACTCGACCGCCGCACGTGAACGTCGACGAGCTCGTGGTCAAGGCGCTTGCACAATCCTCCGGAGGCCGAATACTGCGAAGCGAGAGCTGATGCCCGAGCAGCTGCGAATCCTCGAAGGCGCGACCTTTTGCATCTGCGATGACGTCGGCGACCTCCAGCGCGAGGGGGAAGGGTTGTTCGCGGAGGACACACGCTTTCTCTCGCGCTTCAGGCTGACGATCAACGGACAGCGGCCGTTGCTCCTCTCGTCGGACAAGATCGAGTACTTCTCGGCCGCCTTCTTCATGAGGAACCCGCTCGCCGGCGGGCTGGAGCAGGACGTACTCTCGATCCGTCGAGAACGCTTCGTCGGCGACGGGATGCAGGACCTGTTCGCCGTGCAGAACCAGGGAATGGAGCCGATCGAGTTCGACCTGGAGCTCGAAGTTGGGACGGACTTTGCTGACATCTTCGCGGTCAAGGACTACGACTTCGCGCTCGGTGACCCGCTACGTGCAAAGCCGTTGCCTTCGCTGAGGCCGATCGAGTACGACGGCGAGAGCAACCAGTTCCTGATCTCCGACAACGGCGAGCTGCCGCTCAAAACCCAGGTGATCTTCTCGCAACGAGGCGAGGTGAACGGGTCTGGAGTGAAGTTCCACCTCGCACTCGAGCCGCGCCAGCGGTGGAACCTCGACGTCGAGATCATTCCTCTGCCGGACGGCGAGCCGGTTGCAACCAGATTTGCTCAGCGGCGTTTCGGCGAAGAGGTGGGACGCGTTCGCGACTCTCTTGCCGCCTGGCAGTTGCGCGTCCCTCAGCTCCGGGCGTCCTGGGATGCACTCGGGCACTCCTTCGGACAGTCGGTCTCCGATCTCGCGTCGCTGCGCATGCAGTCGGACGGCTACGGAATCGGAAAGCTCCCGGGCGCCGGGGTGCCCTGGTTCATGACCGTGTTCGGGCGCGACACGATCATCACCTGCCTGCAGACGCTCCTCTTCGGTCCAGAGTTGGCGCGCACCGCACTCGAGGTCCTGGCGGAGCTCCAGGCGAAGGAAGACGACGCGACTATCGACGCCGAGCCCGGGAAGATCGTGCACGAGGTGCGGCACGGGAAAGCTGCACGCACCTGGCACGAGCGTTACTACGGCACACTCGACGCCACACCGCTGTATCTCATCCTGCTCTCGGAGGTCTGGCGCTGGACAGATGACGCGTCGCTCGTGCGCGACCTCAAGCAACCGGCTATGGCGGCGCTCGAGTGGATCGACCGCTACGGCGATCGCGATGGAGACGGGTTCCTGGAATACGAGCGGCGCACCGAGCGCGGGCTCGAGAATCAGTCCTGGAAGGACTCGTGGGATTCGCAGCGCTTCCACGACGGCACCCTCGCTGAGGCGCCCATCGCTCCCTGCGAGGTCCAGGGGTACGTCTACGACGCGAAGCGTCGCGTCGCTGATCTCGCTCGCGACGTCTGGCGCGACCGCGAGCTCGCCGCCCGGCTCGACCGCGAGGCGGAGGAGCTGCGCACCCGGTTCGACGAGGCGTTCTGGATCGACGAGCGCGGTGGCTACTACGCGCTTGCGCTCGACCGCGACAAGCGCAAGGTGGACTCGCTCTGCTCGAACATCGGCCACCTCCTGTGGAGCGGAATCGTTCCGCCACACCGGATCGACGCGATCGTCGACCAGCTGATGGGGGACGAGCTCTGGTCCGGCTGGGGCGTGCGCACGATGTCCACCGGCGACGCCGGCTACAACCCGCTCTCGTACCACAACGGCACCGTCTGGCCGCATGACAATTCGCTGATCGCGGCCGGGATGGCGCGCTACGGGCGCTGGGCCGAGATGCAGCGGATCACGCAGCGCATGCTCACCGCCGCCCAGCACTTCTCGTACCAACTTCCGGAGGTCTTCGCGGGCATGCGACGCTCCGAGACGCCTTTCCCCATTGCCTACCCGACAGCTGCGCGGCCGCAGGCGTGGGCCGCCGGAACTCCCGTGCTGCTGCTGCAGCTGTTGCTCGGCCTCCAGCCGGACCGCCGGCGTCACGCACTCGAGACGGTCGCGCCGATGGAGCTTCCTTCCTGGGCGGGAACGATTCGCCTTTCCGGCATCCGTGCTTTCGGGCGAGCATGGGACGCGCGGCTCCAAGACGGGCGCGTCCGGGTCGAAGAAGCGTAAAGATCAACGTATGAAGATCGCCGTTATCGCGCCGGCCTGGTTCGCCGTTCCGCCCACCGGCTACGGAGGGATCGAGTGGATCGTGTCGCTCCTTGCCGACGGGCTCGCCGACGCAGGACACGAGGTGACGCTGTTCGCATCCGGCGACTCCCATACGCGGGCAAAGCTCGTAGCAGTCTTTCCCGAGGCACCGAGCCGGCAGATCGGCCGGACGTTCTGGGAGTTGAAGCACGCGCTCTCCGCGTTTGGCCGCGCAGACGAGTTCGACGTCATCAACGATCACACCGGAATGCTCGGCGCGACTCTCGGCGCAACGACCTCGACTCCCGTCGTGCACACGGTGCACGGACCGCTGGACGGAGAGCCCGGCGAGATCTACGAGATGATTTCGCGCGTCGCACCAGACGTCGGGCTGATCTCGATCTCGATGAACCAACGCAAACCCAAACCCGACCTGAACTGGATCGCCAACTGTCCCAACGCGCTCGACTTCTCGGTCTATCCCTGTAAGCCGCATCGGGGGGACTACCTCCTGTTCCTCGGCCGGCTCAGTCCGGACAAAGGCGCGCACCGTGCTATCGCCGTCGCGATGGAGGCCGGACTGCCGCTCAAGATCGCCGGCAAGATGCAGGAGCCGAAGGAGCGTGAGTACTTCCACGGCCTGGTCGAGCCGCATCTCGTCGGCGGCATCGAATACCTCGGGGAGGTCACGCACGGCGAGAAGGTCGAGCTGCTTCAGAACGCGCGTGCGACGCTCTTTCCGATCGAGTGGGAAGAGCCGTTCGGTCTGGTGATGATCGAATCGATGGCCTGCGGCACGCCGGTCATCGCGACCAGCTGGGGTGCGGTCCCCGAGGTGATCGAGCACGGGCGCAGCGGCATCATCGTCGACAACTATCGACAGATGGCCGACGCGCTGACGGAAGCAGACGAGCTCGACCCCAACGAACTGCGCCGCTACGTCGAGGAGGAGTTCTCACCGCAGCGGATGGTGCGCGACTACGTCGACGCCTATGAGCAGGCGGTCGGCTAGCCGGTCAGGGCCACGGCCCCGCGTCGGACCAGCCGTGCCAACGTTCCGGCTCGAGCCAGGCGCTCACACGTTTCGCGTCGCGCCGGCTGAACGGCCGTCCCGAATAGCGCACCGAGAGACGGTCGATGTCCGTCAGCTCGGCGTCCTCCTCGATCGAGACGACTCGTCCGATGAGGCTGACGTGCCGGTACCAGCTCTGCTCGTCGAGTGCGGTCAGCGCTGCACGCGGATCTCTGCGCAGAAAGCTCAGCCGCAGCCGGGTCGCTTCCATGTTGACGAGCACGCGGCCGTCCTCCCAGTCGTACCACGTCGGAACCGAGTGCGGCGAACCGTCGGGGCGAAGTGTGGCGATCACGGCCGGGTTCGGACGCGAGAGAAACTCGGCGACCTCGGGCGGAACCGGAACACGCGGCATCGCTGAAGCCTACGAGGCGGGAACGGAGGCCGCCAGGTCGCGCTCCTGCAAGCTGGGCCCGAGTCGGAAGTCGCGCACGTCTCGCACGGAGACGACGATCACGGTCGTCACGACGATCCAGATCGCGCCGACGACCAGATACGTGGAGATGCCGATGCCCGCGCCGACCCAACCCGCAATCGCGTAGCCGAGCGGCAGGAAGGTCATGGCCGCCATCCAGCTGTAGGCGCTCACCCGGCCGAGCTTCTCGCGGGGCACGGCCTGCTGGATCCCCGTCTCGTAGACCACCGAGCCGTACGAAAACGAGAATCCCACGAGGACCGCAGCCGCGCCGATCGCCGCGACCGGCGCGTGCGCTGCGAGCAGCACGCTCTGCACCGCGGTGAGCGCGAAGACCGGTGCAACGATCCGCCACGGATGCCGTGGCTGAATGCGCAGGCCGAGCATCGCGCCTCCAAGGGCGCCGATGCCTTCGCCGGTGACGACGATCGCCCAGGCACCAGGCCCACCGAGCGAGTGCTTCGCGATGTAGGGGCCGAGCACGAAGAACGGTGCGTACGTCACGAGGAAGTAGAGCGCGATCCAGACCGTCAACAACCAGATCCAGGTCTGCTCGGTGAACGCCTGCCAGCCTTCTTCGCTGCGTGCAGCGGGCCTGTGCTAGCCGGCATGCGTCCTGGTGTAGCGCTTGAGCCCGGCGTAGGACTGCCAGAACGGCATCGCACGCGCGTACAGCTCGACGTCGTCGGCGGTCGCGGTCACCTCGCTTCGGACTGACTCGCTGAACTGCTCTTGCGTTACACCTGATTGCACCAGGCGTACCCACTCGACGAGACGCCTGCGCAACTCGTCCAGATGCGCGGCGGGCTCCGATACGACTCCGAAGTGGATCAGTGCCAGTCGCTCCGGTCGCCGCCGTTCGATCTCGTCGATCGTCTCGAGCCAGACGTCGAGGTCGAAGTCCGGCGGCGGGGTCGGCGGGAGAACCGTGCGTTCAGGATGGATGCGGACACCGGCCGCGTCGCCGGCATAGAGCGTCCCGGCTGTGTCGAGATAGGAGACGTGGTGACTCGCGTGTCCCTGCGTCGGGAAGCAATCGAGCCCAATGACTCGAGCCGCGACTGTGCGGATGTTCTCCTGCGGGACGGGCGCAAGCTCACCCCAGAGCGTGTCGAAGGTATCGCCGTAGAGTCGCCGGGCGCTCGTCTCGAGCCGGCTGGGATCGGCGAGGTGCGGCGCGCCGATCTCCGAGACGTGCACGTGCAATTGGGGGTGCTCTCGCACGAGCACGCCTGCGGCCCCGGCATGGTCGAGGTGGATGTGCGAGAGCAGGAGATGGCGCACGTCGCCCAGCTCGACGCCGCGTTCGAGGAGCGCGGCTTTGAGCCGCGGCAGGCAGGTCGAAGGCCCGCAGTCGAAGAGGGCGAGGCCGTCGTTCGTCTCGAGCAGGTACGAGGCGATGACGCGGTCTGCGCCCTGGTGCATGAGGTCGAGGGGATCCGGGCCCATGTGAGCCCGGATCCTCCCATGAAGATCAGCCGGAGACTGAGCGGCGGCGGTAGAGCAGCGCGAAAGCCGCTGCGGCGGCGGCGACGCCGGCGCCGGCCCCGAGTGCGACGCCGAGCCTGCCGGCATGGGCTTCCCTCTGGCTCGTCGGCGCACGTACCGGCAGGCCCGCCTTGACGAGCATCTGCCTCAGCTGGACGCCGCCACGGACCCAGCCGCCGGGAGTCTTCTGGGTCTCCCAGAACGTCTGGTTCGGCGTCATGTAGCTCGCGGGCCCGTTCGCGGCGTACGGATACAGGTCCTGGTGCAGCGTCGAGTCACCGCTCGATCCGCCCGGCACGGTGTAGGTCACGACGTAGCGCGGGCCGAGCTGGGTCGAAGGTCTCCGGCGCGAGGTCGAGCTCGGTGTTTGCTCGAAAGCCTGCGCGAAGAATCCACCCTCTTCGACGAGGATGCCGAGTGGTGAGGAGTTACCGCCCTCGCCGTAGCCCTGAATGCTGATCGCGTGGTCGAGACCAGGGCCCGAGATCGAAGCCGCGGATGGTCCTTTTGCAGCCGCCGGGCCGGGAAGCAGCAGCACCGCAGCGAGCGCCGCCACGGCGGGAAGTGTGCGTCTCATGTCGCTCCTTCGGTCGGTTCGGAGTGTTACACCGAACGCGCCGTGCGGGTTCCGACCGGAGTGAGCGCCAGCTCGAGATCCTCGAGGAGATCCTCCGGCGACTCGAGCCCGACAGAGAGGCGGATGAGATTCAGAGGCGCGGCGAAGGGCGCCTCGGCCGTGGACGCGTGGGTCATGCGCGCCGGGAGCTCGATCAGGCTCTCCACTCCGCCGAGTGACTCCGCGAGCTTGAAGAGCTTCGTGCGCGCGACGATGGCGAGGGCTTCCTCGTCCGATTCGGCGAGGAAGGAGATCATCCCGCCGAAGTCGTCCATCTGCCGCGCCGCGATCGTATGGCCGGGATGCCTGGGCAGTCCTGGATAGAGCACCTGTTGCACGCGCGAGTTTCGTTCGAGGAAGCCCGAGATCGCATGGGCGCTGTGACAGTGCTGGCGCATGCGAACTGCGAGCGTCTTGATACCGCGCAGGACGAGCCAGCAGTCGAGCGGGCCGGGCACGGCGCCGAGGGACTTCTGCAGGAACGTGAGCCGTTCCGCGATCGTTGGATCGTTCGTCGCCGCAAACCCGCCGACGACGTCGGAGTGGCCGCCGAGATATTTCGTCGTCGAATGGACGACGATGTCTGCGCCGAGCTCCAACGGTCGCTGCAGGAACGGCGTCGCGAACGTGTTGTCGACGACGAGGATCGCGCCGGCGGCGTGAGCGGCATCGGCCGCCTTGCGGATGTCGACGATGTTCAGCATCGGATTCGACGGCGTCTCGATCCAGACGAGCCGCGTGCGTTCGTCCAGATGCGACCCGAGGTCCTCGAAGTCGGCGGCCGGCAGGTAGTCGAAGACGTAGCCCTTCGGCTCGTACACCTGCGACGTCATGCGGTAGACCCCGCCGTACACGTCGGCGATCAGAACGACGCGGTCGCCGGGGTTGAGCAGGTGCATGATCGTCGTCGTCGCGCCGAGGCCCGAGGAATACGCCAGGCCGTATTCCGCCGACTCGAGCGAGGCGAGGCACTGTTGCAAGGCGGTTCGCGTCGGATTCGCGACTCGTGAGTAGTCGTAGCCCTTGTGCTCTCCGACCGCGTCCTGCACGTACGTCGACGTCAGGTAGATCGGAGTCGTGATCGCCCCGGTCGTGGGATCGGGTTCCTGGCCCTCGTGGATGGCGCGTGTTTCGAAGTCCATCTAGGCCTCGATGCTACCCGCGCCGATGAACTTTGCGAGGTCCCGCAAGGGTCTCTGGAGCGAGACCGGCTTCACGCCCGGCTCCCAGTGCACGGAGTTGACTTTCAGGACGCCGGTCTTGCGGTCCAGCACCGGGTCGATGCGGCCGATCAGGCGGTCGCCGCGGAGGATGGGGAGGACGTAGTACCCGTACTCCCGCTTCGCCTTGGGCACGTACATCTCCAGCCGGTAGCGGTAATCCCAGAGCGCTTCCGCGCGGTCGCGGTCGTGGATCAGTCGGTCGAAGGGGGACAGGAACGTGACACGTCTCGGAACCGGGCCGTCCGCGGCGTCGGGGTGCGCGTGCCACTCGCCGTTCTCGTAGCTGACGCCGAGCGAGCGCCGGCGTTTCTCCTCGAGTTGTCGTCTGGCTTCGGGCCAGGGGATGCTCTCTACTTCCGGATACCAGCGTTCGGCCAGGTCCCAGAGTCGCTGCTTGCCCTGGCGGCCGGCGACGGCGACGACGCCGCGGCCCTCGAGCAGCTCGAGCATAAGGCTCACCTTGCGGCTCCCCCACCAGTCGTGCGGGTCCCGAGACACCATCAGGTCGGCCTCGATCTCGCGCGACGGCAGTGGTCCACGCGTTTCGAGCTCGCGCAGCAGGTGTCGCTTGAAACGCGCGTTCGTGCGCAGGAATTCGGTTCCCCGCTTCTCGTACGTGTACGTTCCCCGCCGCCTGCGCATGCGTGCGCGGATGAGCGGGAAGTCTTCGATCGGCCAGATGAAGGCGCCCCACTCGAAGAGCTTGCGCTCCTTCCACAGGAGGCGATCGAGCTCACCCGGGTCGTAAGGACCGAGCCGGCTCCACAGGACCAGCCGCTGCGGGGGTGCGACAGTGGAGATCGGGTCGATCTGCAAGAACCCGAGCCGTCGCACGGTTTGCAGGACGCTCTTTGCGCTGCCGTCGAGGAGCTGCGAGCGCACCGCGATGCGCCGGGCCTGTGCGAGGCTGACGGTCGTGGACTTCAAGGAGTACGCACTTTCGCAGCTTGTGCCTCCGCCGGGACGGGTCCTCGAAGTCGGTTGCGGCCACGAGGGCGGCGTCGCACCCGCGCTCAGCGCAGCGGGCTATGACGTGCTGGCGATCGATCCGAACGCGCCGGACGGTCCGCTCTACCGTCGTGTCACGCTCGAAGCACTCGACGACCCGGGCCCGTTCGATGCGGTCGTTGCGGGCCGCGTCCTCCACCATGTGCATCCCCTCGGCGCAGCGCTCGACAAGCTCGCAGGTCTGGCGCCGCTCCTCGTGCTCGACGAGTTCGCGTGGAACCACATGGATGAGCCGACGATCGACTGGTACGAGTCACAGCGTCGCCTGCTCGCCGCGGCCGGCGGCGATCCGCACGGGCCGCACGACCTCGGGGAGTGGCGGGAGCGGCACCGCGACCTTCACCCGTACGAGACGCTGCGCGCTGAGGTCGACGCGCGTTACGAGGAACGCGACTTCGAGTGGCGCCCGTACTTCTATCTGTGGCTGCGCGGGCCCGCGAGCGAGGCTCTGGAGGCGGGCTTGATCGCCGCCGGCGCGATTCGGCCGATCGGCTTCCGCTACGCGGGCGTGAGGAGAGAGACGGTGCGCTCCCCGGCCGATGCGCGGTAGTCCGGGCCGAGCTTCTCCTCGAGCACACGGGCCAGCTCGCCGGAGGCAGCAAGCTCCTGCGTGATGTCGGCGCCGCCGATCAGCTCCCCTTTGACGAACACCTGAGGGATCGTCGGCCAGCCGGAGATCTCCGACAGCTCCTGGCGGATCGCCGGGTCGGCGAGCACGTCGATGCCGGCGACCGGCGCTCCGGCCTCGCGCAGCGCGCGCAGCGCGCGGTCCGAGTTCCCGCACATCACGAACTGCGGCGTGCCTTTCATGAAGACCGCTACCGGTTCGTTCTCGATCACGTCCTGGATCCGCTGGCGGAGCTCGGTCATTCGCTTCCTTTCGTCTTGATTCGCAGTTCATGGATGGTGCCGTCACGCAGCGGCTCGGCGAGCGCCTCGTTGACGAGGCGATGCTGGTCGATGAGCGCGAGCCCTGCGAAGCGCGGGCTCGCGACGGTCACCTGAAAGTGGTCGCCGCCTCCGGTGCGGTCCTCGACGCTCAGCTCCGTGGCCTCGGGGAAAGCTTGCTCGAGCAAGACCTGGAGGGGCTGGGTCGACATCGCCTCCACTCTAGCCACGCTGGTGGGCCAGGTAGTCGAGGAGGTCGGAGCGCGTCAGCACGCCGATCGGCCTCCCTTTGCTGGCGATCACGACCGCGTTGGTCTTGCCGGTCAGCGTCGCGAACACCTCGTCGAGCGTGACGTCGGTCTCCACCGCCGCAAGCGGCGGTTGCATCGCGGTCGCGACGTCTTCGTGCAGCGCGTCGGGGTTCTTGAAGACGCGGTCAAGCAGGTCGCGATCCTGCAGCGAGCCGATCACATCTGCGAGGGACTGGACGTCGCCGTCCCGCACGACCGGAAGCTGGGAGATCGAGTACTGTTGCATGACGTCGATCGCCTCGCCGACCTTCTGGTGCGCTGCGATCGTGATCAGCGCCGGAACCTCGATCTCCTCGATGCGTTTCGAGTGCAAGAGCTCGGAGGCCGTCGGGGCGGGAACTCGCCGTTCGGCGAAGCCGTGCTCGAGCATCCAGTTGTCGTCGTAGAACTTCGACATGTACGAGCGGCCCGAGTCGGGAATCATCGAGAGGATCGTCGCCTCCGGGCCGAAGCGCTTCGCGATCTCGAGCGCAGCCCACACCGTCGTGCCGCCCGAGCCGCCGACGAGCAGGCCCTCCTCGCGGGCGAGCCGGCGCGCTGTCAGGAAGGAGTCACGGTCGGAGACGCGCACCCACTCGTCCACCACAGTTCGATCCATCGTCTTCGGCCAGGTGTCCTTGCCGATTCCCTCGACGAGATAGGGATGCACGTCCCGCTCGTCCCGCGCCGTGTAGACGGATCCTTCGGGATCGGCGCCGACGATCAGCACGTCGGAGCCGCGCTCCTTGAAGTACCGGCCGACACCGGAGATCGTCCCGCCCGTGCCGACGGAGATCACGATCGCGTCGATCTCACCGCCGGTCTGTTCCCAGATCTCGGGACCCGTGTGCAGATAGTGCGCCTCGGGGTTGGACATGTTCGAGTACTGGTCGGGCTTGAATCCGCCGGGGATCTCCTCCGCGAGGCGGTCCGACACGGAGTAGTAGGACTCAGGCGAGTCCGGCTCGACCGCCGTGGGGCAGATCACGACCTCGGCCCCGTAGGCGCGCAGCATCGAGATCTTTTCCTGGCTCATCTTGTCGGGCATCACGAAGATGCACCGGTACCCCTTGTGTGCGGCCGCGATGGCGAGGCCGACGCCGGTGTTGCCGGACGTGGGCTCGACGATCGTGCCGCCCGGCTTCAGCTTCCCTTCCCGTTCGGCCTTCTCGATCATCGCGAGGCCGATCCGGTCCTTGACCGAGCCGCCGGGGTTGACGTACTCCAACTTGGCGAGGAGTCTCGGTTCGATGTGTGCGCCGATCGAGTCGAGCCGAACGATCGGCGTGTTGCCGACGAGCTCGAGGACGGAGGGATATTCGCGGGCCATCTTCGAAAAGCCTACTTTGCAGACGGAAGCCGTCCGGTGCGCGGCGGCATAGTCAGTTCAACCGACTAGGGGAAAGGGGATCGATGCAGGCTCGTGGTGTTCTCGCCGCTGCTGTTCTTGCCGTGCTGGCATTGTTTCTCGCAGGAGGAACCGCCGCTGCGCCGTCAGGAGGGGCAGCCGTCTTCAATTGCGGCAAAGCGAACAGGATCGCTGGACACGCTTGGGCGATCCGGAGCTCGGGGGTCTCATGCCGCACGGCTCGTAGCGTCGTGAGGCAACTGGCGACGCACACGGTCCCGGCCGGCAACTCCAAGTTCGGCGTCTTTTCAGGAACCTACGCAGGGATGCATTGCCTCGGTGGACCTCCAGGCCACAAGCCGAGGATCCTCAGCTGCGTCAAGGGGAATGGGGCCGGCGCGGTCTACGCAGGGATCCTCAGCTAGTCGTTCGGTAACCCTTCGTAACCGGGGGACTAGTGGCGGAAGTGGCGGCGTCCGGTGAGCACCATCGTCGCGCCGGCTGTCCGAATGGTCTCGGCGACCTCGTCGTCGCGCTTCGCGCCGCCGGGCTGGATGATCCCCGTCACGCCGGCGTCGAGTGCGGCCTGCGGGCCGTCGGCAAAGGGAAAGAACGCATCGGAGGCGAGCACGGCTCCCTCGAGGTCGTGACCGTGCTCGCGGGCCTTGTCGAGGGCGATTCGCACCGAGTCGACGCGGCTCGTCTGGCCCCCGCCGATGCCAATGGTCGCCAGATCCTTCACGAGGACGATCGCGTTCGACCCGACGTGCTTGCAGACGCGCCAGGCGAAGACGAGATCGCCCCAGCAGGTCTCGTCGGGCTCGCCGCAGGCGACCTGCATCGTTTCCCGATCGTCGACGTCCCAGTCACGGTCCTGGACGAGGACGCCCCCGAGGACGCGTTTGAAGTCGCGCTCACCACGCGTGAAGCCGCGCCGCTCGCGGTCGTGCAGGATTCTGATCGCCTCTTTTCGTTGCAGCGACTCGAGCGCCTGCGCGTCGTAGTCCGGCGCGAAGAGCACGTCGACAAAGCGCTCCGCGAGCGCCTCGCCGAGAGCGGCCGAGACCGGCCGATTCACCGCGCACACCATTCCGAATGCGGACACCGGATCCGACGCAAGCGCCCGTTCGTAGGCTTCCTCGATCGTTCCCGCGACAGCAACGCCGCAAGGATTCGCGTGCTTGATGATCACGCACGCCGGCAAGGCGAACTCACGGAGCAGGAGCCTGGCGGCGGAGAGGTCGAGCAGGTTGATCAGCGACAGCTCCTTGCCGTGGAGCTGCTCGACGCGGGACAGGAGATGTACGCGCGCACCTTGTTCCGCGTAGTACGCGCCGCGCTGGTGTGGGTTCTCTCCGTAGCGCAGGTCGAGCACCTTGTCGAACGCGGTGACGAGAGTTCTGGGAAACGCTTCGATGTCGCCGAACCAGCGTGCGATCGCGGTCTCGTACGCGGCAGTCGTCGCGAACGCTTCCGCGGCGAGATCGCGGCGGGTGGCCAGCGAAAGGTCGCCCTTCTCCCGCAACTCGGCGAGCACGCCGTCGTATTGCTCCGGGCGGCAGACCGGAGCGACGTGGGCGAAGTTCTTCGCTGCGCCGCGCAGCATCGAAGGACCGCCGACGTCGATCATCTCGACTGCTTCCTCCTCGCGCACGCCGTAGCGGCCGGCGACCTCGCTGAACGGGTAGAGGTTCACGCAGACGACGTCGAAGGGACGGATCTCCTGATCGTGCAGGTCTGCGACGTCGTCGGCGTGGTCGCGGCGCGCGAGGATAGCTGCGTGGATCCGGGGGTGAAGCGTCTTGACGCGCCCGCCGAGCAGCTCGGCGACACCGGTGAGCTCCTCGACCCGCTCGACGTCCAGCCCCACTTCGTTCTCGAGGAAGTCCGCGGTGCCGCCGCTCGCGACGAGCTCGAAACCGAGGTCGGCGAGCCCGCGCGCGAAGTCCTGCAGGCCCGTCTTGTCGTAGACGGAGATCAGTGCGCGCATAGCTCTGTCACCACTTCCGGAAGGATTCGATGCTCCACAGCGTGGATCCGTTCTACCAGCGTCTCGCGCGGCTCGACGCTGATGGGCACCTGCCGGATCACCGCGCCGGTGTCGAGGCCTTCGTCGACGTAGTGGACGGTGACGCCGGTCGTCTCGACGCCCGCCGCCAGGGCGTCGTCGATCGCCCGCGCGCCGGGGAACTCCGGCAGGAGGGATGGGTGCACGTTGACGATGCGGTCGGGGAAGCGATCGAGAAACGCCGGCGTGAGGAGGTGCATGTAACCGGCGAGGACGACCAGCTCGACTCCGCGCAGCTGGAGCCACTCGGCCAGCTCGCGATCCCGGGCCTCACGGTCGGCATAGCCGTCGAGCTCGAAAACGCGACTCGGGATTTCCGCTGCGTCGGCACGCTCGAGTGCGGCTGCGTCGCTGCGGTTGGACGCCACGGCGGCGATCGGCAGGCCGGCGTCGATCAACGCCTGGAGGTTCGTTCCGGATCCGGAGACGAGCACGCCGATCATCCGAGCTCGCCGATCACGAGCGCTCCGTCGGGCGGTTCGGGAAGGACCGCGCACATTCCGATGCCGAGGTTGAAGACGCGCCTGAGCTCGTCCTCCTCCACGCCGCGCTCCGCGAGCCACTCGAAGATGGGTGGACGGTCCCAGCTCTCCCAGTCGATGCGCGCCTCGAGACCGCCGGGCAGCACGCGCGAGAGGTTGCCAAGGATGCCGCCCCCGGTCACGTGCGCGAGCGCCCGCATGTCGGTGCGTGCCCGCAGGTCGCGAATCTCGTCGAGGTACAGCCGGTGCGGTGCGAGCAGGAGCTCGGAGTCGAAGTCGCCGTCACCGACGAGCGTACGCACGAGCGAGAACCCGTTCGTGTGCAGCCCGTTCGACGGAAGTCCGACCACCACGTCGCCCGCTTTGCAGCGCGAGCCGTCGATCACCTGCTCGCGCTCGACGAGGCCGACGCAGGTACCCGCGAAGTCGAGCTCTGCCTCCTGGTAGATCCCGGGCAGCTCGGCGGTCTCGCCGCCGATGAGGATGCAACCCGCGGCGCGGCAGACCTCCGCGGCTCCCTCGACGAGCTCTGCGACCTGTTCCGCGTCGATGCGGTTCGCAGCGACGTAGTCGAGCAGAAACAGCGGGTCGGCGCCGGTGCAAAGCACGTCGTTGATGCAGTGCGCAGCGAGATCCATGCCGGCCCAGCGCAGCCGGCCTGCACGCCGCGCCAGCATGAGCTTCGAGCCGACGCTGTCCATGGACGCGGCCAGGAACCGATCTGCGTCCAGTGGATAGAGACCGGCGAAACCGCCGAAGGCCTCCGCGCCGGTCGATTCGACCGCGGCGCGGAGGCGTTCGACAATCGATTCGGCCGTCGCAAGCGAGACGCCGGCCCCTTCGTACGTCTTCCTGCTCCCGCTCAAGAGAGCAGGAGTCTAGTGCCGCGGGCGGTCGAGTCTTACGGTGAGCGCCAGAGCTCCTTTCCGGAGCCGTCGTAGGCGACGAGGCCCGCGATCGGCCCGCTCGGGGTTGCGCCGGCCTCGAAGACGTTCGCGCTCACCGGCACCTTCAGGGCGACGGTGCCGTTCGGCCGCAGGAAGGCGACCGAGGCGACCCCGTCCGCGGCGACTCCTTCGGCGCGGTAGAGCGAGACGTCGTGACTGTCGTGACTCGCGCCCTCGTAGACCGAGAGGTCGAGGACGGGCCGCTGCGAGGTGGGGAACGGCCCGCGGGGACAGTCGATCGTCCCGAGCTTGCCCGGCTCCTGTGCAGGACCGGCGCCGACGCAGGGACCGCCCTTGGATTCGAGTCGGTAGACCGCACGGGCTCCGCGTACCGCGAGCAGTGACGCGCTCCTCAGGCCGAAGCTGCTCCACACCGAGCCGCGCTGCACGGAGACACGGTGTCCCTCGTTCGAAATCCGCGACAGTGGAGCGCGCTCGGACGCGTGCGTACGCGTGACGACGACGCTGCCGGCCGCGACCGCGACGAGCAGTGCGGCGACCGCGAGGGTGAGCTTGGTTCGTCTGGTCATCCCGCCACCGCCACGTTGATCTGGGATGTCGTGCCCGCCCACCAGCTCACCTGTCCGCGCAGGTAGCCACCCATTCCGAGCTCACCCGGTTGCACGTAGCGCCTGCCGTAATAGGTCGTGAAGTTGCCGCGGATCCGGTCTCTGTTCTCGAAGCCGTAGAGAATCCTTCCGCCCGTGCTGTTGTAGAGGTCACACCCCGGATAGCACGTTTTCGCAACGCCGTTCAGGTACCAGTAACCCCAGCCGCTGCACACTTCGCTGTAGTACCAGCAGCCGTTGGCGGTCGACGTTCCCGGGCCGAGCATCCCGTAGCCTGAGCAGTTCGGCCAGCACCAGCCCGCGGATGCACTCGACGGCTGCGCGAGCCCGATCGCCGCGGCCGCCGCAATCACTGAGAAGAGCAATGCAAGTCGTGTCATGCGACCGAGAATGCCCCGGCACGAACACTGCGTCAATTCGCACTTTTGGACAGTGTCGACCGCGGCGACGGCTTACACGAACAGCTCTGCATGGAGCTGTGGACGGCCTTGCGGGCCCTCCGGCAGGAAGCGCACGAGCGTGTTCCCGACCGTCACGCTGTCGGCCGTGTACGGCGCCTCGAGCAGCTCGCCGAGCACGGAAGCCTTGAGCTCGGGATCGTCCGCACGCAGCTGCAGCTCGGCCAGCGTCAGCTCCGACTGGCCCTCGAGAAAGTCGTCGAGCCACTCGCGGGGCGGGTGCAGCTCGAGGCGGTAGCCAGCATTCGTCGAGATGAAGGTCCGCCGCCCGCCGTGCTCCTGGACGCGCAGCTCGCGCAGCTCGGCGCGCGCAAGCGTCGCGACGAAGTCGTCCTCGTCGAGTGCGAAGCCGAGATGGTCGAGCCGCGGCAACTCCCACTGGCCGGGCTGGACGACCACGTTGACGGCGCCGCGCTCCAGCTCGGAGAGCCGCAGCTTGAAGCCGAGCTGGTCGAGCTCCTCCCAGCCGTGGCCCGACTCGAACGAAGTCGTGTCCTCTTCGATCCTCCCGTGCCGGGCGACGAGCGTGAACCCGAGCTTGCCGATGTACCGCGCTTCGACCTCGCGCACCTTGCTCGTCACCAGGTGGTAATGGAAGAGGCGCATCAAGGCAGACTAGTAGCGTGCTGGCTCATCTGCCCGTCAATACGAGCTGGACGTTCGATCCGCTCCAGATCGTTCCGACCATCCTGCTGGCGGCGCTGTACGCCCGTCGTGTGCGCACCCTGCGCGCCCGCGGGACGCATGTACCGGCTTGGCGCATCGCTTCCTTCGCCACTGGCATCGCGGTGCTGTTCGTGGCGCTCGTCTCGCCGATCCATGCGATCGGCGAACAGCTCTTCAGCTTCCACATGCTGCAGCACGTCCTCCTGGGGGACCTCGCGCCGCTCGCGCTCCTCGCAGGCCTCACCGGGCCGATCCTGCGGCCGGCGCTCGCGTACCTGTACCGCTTGCGCTTCCTCGCCAATCCGTTCGTCGCCCTCCCGCTGTGGGCGGTGAACCTTTACGTGTGGCATCTCCCGTTCCTGTACGAGGCGGCCGTCCGCCACGACAGCGTGCATGCGCTCGAGCATCTCTGCTTCTTCACCGGTGGCACGATCATGTGGCTCCCCGTCCTCGAGACGCTGCCCGCGCCGGAATGGTTCGGGACCGGTGCGAAGATCGGCTACATCGCGGTCGTGCGTGGCGTCGAGACCGTTCTCGGGAACGTCTTCTTCTGGGCGGGAAGCGTCTTCTACCCGGCTGTCTATGTCCACAGGCAGCGGCTGTGGGGGCTCTCACCGCTCGAGGATCAAGGCCTCGCGGGCGCGGTCATGATGATCGAGGGCTCGATCGTCACGCTCGTCGCGCTCGCGTGGCTCTTCCTACGCATGGCGAGCGAGGGCGAATTGCGCCAGCGGCTGCTGGAACGTGGGCTCGACCCCCGGACCGTCAGGCGGGCGGTTCGGTACGGCAGAGCAGAGGAGCTGACGCCTCCGCGCTGAACTCGTAAGCCCTCGTGCGCTCAACCGGCGTTCACCACGTCGACCTCGTCGTCTCGGCGATCGAGCGTAGCTTGCCGTTCTACACCGAGCTTCTCGGCCCGCTCGGTTTCAACCGGGTCGGCGAGGTGGAGGGTGAGCGTGGCGAGACGATCTGGTACCTGTCCGGCCCCGGGACCTCACTCGGGTTGCGTCAGGCCCAGTCGGAGTCGAAGCCGTACGACCGCTATCGCGTCGGCCTCCATCACGTCGCCTTCGAGGCCGAGTCACGCGCGCAGGTCGACGATCGCGCCGCCTGGGCCCGCACACAGGACGTCGAGGTGGAGAACGACGGGCGTGAGTACACGTATCTCCCCGGGTACTACGCGACATTCTTCTACGATCCCGACGGTCTGAAGCTCGAAATAGTCCACGTCCCAGGTCTCGTTGCGGCCTGAGGAAAGGAGCTTGATGTCGACGACTCCTCCGGAGCAGCCCACGACCCCTCAGCAGCCGGGAGGCGGCTATGGGAGCGGTGGGCCCAACGTCAACTTCAACCTGTCGGCATTGATGCCGACGCCCGGCAACGCCGAGCTCGTCGTGTACATCCTTGCGACGATCGTGGTCGGGATCATCACTCTTTCGGACGGCAGAGTTGACGCGCCTGAGTTCGTCACGGCGTTCACGTTCATCACGATCGCCTACATCCTGTCGCGCGGCATCGCCAAAGCGAGTCGCGTGCTCGAACGCTAGACCGGCTCGAACTGGAGCTTCGCCGCCTCGCGCGGGATTGCCGTCGGGTAATCCCGCGTGAGGCAGGCGCGGCAGAACTCGGACTCGGGCCTGCTCGTCGACGCCTGCAGGCCTTCGAGTGAGATGTAGGCGAGCGAGGTCGCGCCGATGTGCTCGCGCACCTCTTCGACAGTCTTGTTCGCTGCGATCAGCTCGTCACTGTCAGCGAAGTCGATGCCGTAGTAGCACTGCGAGATGACGGGCGGCGAGGAGACCCGCACGTGCACCTCGGTCGCGCCGGCGTCGAAGAGCATCTGGACGATCTGCCGCGTGGTGTTGCCGCGCACGATCGAATCGTCGACCACGACCAGCCGTTTGCCGGCCACCTCGGCGAGCGGGTTGAACTTCAGCCTGACGCCTTGCTCGCGAAGGCCCTGGTCCGGCTGGATGAACGTCCGCCCGACGTAGCGGTTCTTGATCAGCCCTTCGCTGAACGGAATGTTCAGCGCGCGCGAGAACCCGATCGCGGCCGGTGTTCCCGAGTCGGGGATTGGCAGGACGAGGTCGGCGTCCACCGGTGACTCCTGCGCGAGGCGCTCGCCCATCCGCACGCGCGCGCCGTGAACCTCGACACCGGACAGTTGCGAGTCGGGGCGGGCGAGATAGAAGAACTCGAAGATGCAGAGCGCGCCGCCGTCGTCTTTCGGCACGACCTGACGAGCCTCCACGCGCTCGTCGATCAGCATCAGCTCGCCGGGCCGGACTTCGCGCTCCAGCTCCGCGCCGACGAGGTCGAGCGCGCACGTCTCCGAGGCGACAACCCAGTCGCGGTCGAGCCGGCCGAGACAGAGCGGGCGCATGCCGCGCGGATCGCGGAAGGCGATCAGCTTGCCCTCGGAGAGTGCGACCACCGAGAACGCGCCGTCGAGCCTGCGCATCGTGTTCGCGAGCGCTTCGTCGAGTGGAGCCGGATCGTTGGCGATCAGCGCGGCGATCACCTCCGTGTCCGCCGTGGTCGCGAGCTTGTGGCCCAGCTCGGCGAGCTCCTCACGCAGCTCGGCGGCATTCGTGAGGTTGCCGTTGTGGCCGAGCGCGATCGTGCGGGCGCTGCCGTGCTGGACGAGGGGCTGTGCGTTCCACCATTGCGACGAACCGGTCGTCGAGTAGCGCGTGTGGCCGATTGCGAGGTCACCGCGCAACCCGCGGAGCTTCTGCTCGTCGAAGACCTGGGTGACGAGCCCCATGTCGCGGAGCGCCGTGACGCGGCCCTCGTCGGAAACGGCGATGCCCGCCGACTCCTGCCCTCGGTGCTGGAGCGCGAACAGCCCGAAGTACGTCACGCGCGCGACGTCGCGGTCCGGCGCCCGCACTCCGAAGAGGCCGCACATCAGCGCACCCTGCCGATGCGTTCGAGGCCCTTTGCGCCGAGGCGCTCGACATCCTCCGGCGCGCACGCGAGCAGGATCTGCCCGCCCAAGCCCGCGGCGGCGGGAAGCTCGACGTCCGCCTCGAGCCCGCTGTGCTCCTCCGCCTCGCGGAGAGCCTGCCCGACGCCGCCGTAGGAGACGTCGTGGGCGAGGGTGAGCACAGGTGCAGCCTTCCAGACGAAGCGGACGAGCGCGGCCTCGGCCGCCAGGTCGAGCTCTCCGGGAGCGGTGGCGACGAGGACGAGGTCGCCGCTTCGCCAGGCGCCGGGGACGAAGCGCACGTCGGGGACGAGCCCGATGCAGCCGACGACCGGCGTGGGCGGGATCGAGCGTCCATCGGTGTCGTTGTAGAGCGAGACGTTGCCAGAGACCACCGGGATACCGAGCGCCTCCGCCGCCTGGGCGATGCCCTCGATCGAGCGCTCGAGCTCCCACCCGATCGTCGGCTTTTCCGGATTGCCGAAGTTGAGGCAATCGGTGAGCGCGAGCGGCTCGCCGCCGCCGCAGGCGACATTGCGTGCGGCGCCGAGCACGGCGAGCACCCCGGCACGGAACGGATCCCGCTCACCGGGAGGCGGTCCCTGCAGCGAGACCGAGAGGCCCCGGAGTGACGGCCGGAGACGGAGGACGGCTGCATCGAACCCGGGACGGCGGACCGTGCGCGAGCCCACGTGCTGGTCGTACTGCTCGTAGATCAATTGCTTCGAGCGGCCGTTCTCCGGCGACGGCTCGACGTACTCGAGGGAGTGGGGCTCGCGCGCGACTTCGTAGCGCGGGCAGGCGTCCGTGAGGAACACGGCCGGGATCGCGCCGACGAGCTCGTCGGCGAAGAATGCCCGCAGCTCGCCGGTGTCGCTGACGTCGCCGATCGGAGTGCAGGGTAGCTCCCACTTCGCGCACACGCGCTGGACCGCTTCGAGCATCTGTGGCCGTACGACGGCGACCATGCGCTCCTGCGACTCGGAGATCATGATCTCCCACGGCTCCATCTCCGGCTCACGCAGCGGGACGCGATCGAGGTGGACGTCGATGCCGGCGCCGTCGCCCGCCATCTCTGCGAGCGAGGACGCGAGGCCCGCGGCGCCGCAGTCCTGCAGCGACTCGACGAGCCCGCCCTCGACCAGCTCGAGCGACGCCTCGATCAGCTTCTTGCCGCTGAACGGGTCGCCGATCTGGACGGAAGGGCGTTTCGCCCCGTCGTCGTCGCCGAGCTCCGCGCTCGCGAGGACGGAGGCGCCGCCGATCCCGTCGCGGCCGGTGGCCGCGCCGAAGAGGACGACGTGCGCTCCGATCGCGGTGGCGCGCGCGCGGGTGACCCGATCGGCCGGGAGCAAGCCGACGCACATCGCGTTGACGAGACAGTTGTCGCGGTAGGCCTCGTCGAAGACGGCCTCGCCCCCGACGGTGGCGACGCCGACGCTGTTGCCGTAGTGGCCGATGCCGGCGACGGCACGGCTGAAGTGGTGGTCCGGGGCGCCGAAGCGGAGCCCGTCGAGGAGCGCAATCGGCCGGGCCCCCATTGCCACGATGTCGCGCAGGATCCCGCCGACGCCCGTGGCTGCCCCCTGAAACGGCTCGACGGCGGACGGATGGTTGTGGGACTCGACCTTGAAGGCGACGGCCTCTCCCTCGCCCAGGTCGATCACCCCCGCGTTCTCGCCCGGGCCCTGCAACACGCGTGAGCCCTCGGAGGGCAGTCGACGCAAGAGGAGGGCAGAGTGCTTGTAGCCGCAGTGCTCCGACCAGAGGAGGGAGAACACCGCGAGCTCGAAGTCGTTCGGGTCCCGCTCGAGCAGCCCTCGGATGCGATCGAGCTCCTCGTCGGTCAACCCCAGCGCACGGTGGAGCGGCTGTTCCGGCGCGACCTGCGTCAAGAGCAGGAGTGTACCCCGGGCAGAAGACGGGTCCCGGCTACGTTTTCCCTTCTGTGGGGCGCCGCCATCTCATCATGCTGCTCGCGCTGGCGGCGATCTGGGGCGCGTCGTTCATGTTCATCAAGGTGGCGGTCAGGGAGCTGGAGCCGGGGGTCGTCGTTTTCGGCCGCGTGTTCGTCGCCACGGTCACGCTCCTGCCCGCTGTGTCTTTCATGATCGGGTGGCGGCGGCTCTTCGCCGAGCTGCGCCGGTACGCGAGGCCGCTGTTCGTGCTCGCACTGTTCAACGCGTCGATTCCCTTCTGGCTCCTCGCTTGGGGTGAGGAACGGCTCGACTCCGGCCTGGCTGCGGTGCTCCAGGCGTCGACACCGCTCTTCACCGCGCTGCTCGCCTTTGGGTTCAGTCGGAGCGACCGTGTCGGCGGCGCCCGTCTGATCGGCGTTGTGGTCGGCTTTCTCGGTGTCGTCTTGCTGATCGGCGCACAGCCGCAGGGGGACTGGCTCGCCGGCCTCGCCGTCCTGCTTACCGCCGCGTGTTACGCCGGTGCGGCGCTCTATGCAGGCTCGCGCCTGGCTGCGGCGCCGCCGATCGTCACCTCGCTCGGGACCCTGGCGATCGCAACGGTCACCACACTTCCGTTCGGAATCGCGCAGTTTCCGGATCAGGTGCCGAGCTGGAAGGTGATCGGCTCGGTCGTCGCGCTGGGGTCGCTTGGCTTGTCGGTTGCCTATCTCCTGTACTTCGGCCTCATCGCGGGCGCTGGAGCCTCGTATGCGGTGTTGGTCACGTATCTTGTCCCCGCGCTTGCGCTCGGGTACGGCGCGGTGTTCCTGGACGAGCACATCACTGCGTCGGCGATCGGCGGGCTCCTACTGATTCTCGCCGGGGTCGCGCTGGGCACCGGCTCGCTTCGCCTGCGCCGCCGCGTCCCCGTCGCCGAGGCACCGTGATCTCGATCCGTCGGGCACGCGCGGACGACCTCGACTTCCTGCACGGGCTCGTCAACGACGATGATGTCGAGCCGTTCCTCGGCGGTCGTGCGGCTCTCGATCGCGAGAGCCTGCTCCGCGAGATCGAGCGCTCCGACTCCGAGCCGCAGGACTTCGGTCGGTTCGTGATCGAGGCGGACGGCGAGAGAGTGGGGGCGATGGGCTTCGAGGTCGCAAACCGCCGCTCGCAGATCGCGCGGCTCGAGCGTCTGGCGGTCGAGCCTGCCTTTCGAGGGCGCGGCATCGCCGACGAAGCGGCACGTCAGTTTCAGCGCCACGTGCTCGTCGACCTCGGCTACCACCGCCTCGAGCTCGAGATCTATGCCTTCAACGAGCGGGCGCTGGCGCACGCCGAGCGTGCCGGGTTCTTGCGGGAGGGCGTGAAGCGCAAGGCCTACGTGAGACACGGTGAGAGGGTCGACGCGGTGATGTTCGGGCTCTTGCGGGAGGACCTCGCGGAGTAGAGTCGCGTCTCTGAGCGAGCTGCTTCGAGAACACGTCGAACGCTTCAACGCCGGCGTGCGCACCGGCGACTGGGAGCCCATGCTGGCGGGCTTCGACGAAGACGCGGAGATGGAATTCCGGGGCGTCCCCGTCGGGCCGTTCCACGGACGGGATGCAATCGCCGAGGCGTATCGCGCTCAGCCGCCCGACGACGAGTTGCGCCTACTCGCGCACCGCGAGCGCGAAGGGCGTACCGAGGCTCGCTACGCGTGGCTCGCCGAGCCGGACGTCGCCGCGGGCGAGCTGTTGCTGGCCGCCGAAGACGGGCTGATCCGCAAGCTCGTCATCACCTTCGACCGGGGCGTTGTCTGGAGCTGACGGCTTAGGATGGCGGCATGGCTACCTATCTCCACACGATGCTGCGCATCACCGATCCCGAACAGAGCCGCTCGTTCTACGAGGCTCTGGGCTTCACGTTCAGCCGGGACATGGACATCGTCCGTAACGGCGAGTTGGAAGCGACGAACTACTTCTACTCGCTCGGGGACGACGAGAACGTGCTCGAGCTCACCTTCAACCATGACGGACGCACCTATGAGCTGGGTACGGGCTACGGTCACATCGCGATCGGCGTCGACGACCTCGACTCCACGCTCGACCAGTTGAAAGGGCAGGGAATCGAGCCCGAGCGCGAGCCGTACCGCGTTCGCGAAGGCGGCTCCCGCATCTGCTTCGTGCGCGATCCGGACGGCTATCGCGCCGAGTTGATCGACCGCAGCGGGAAGTAGTCCGCTGGACCAGCGGATCAGCTTCCTGACGCTCGGCGTTCGCGACCTCGACACCGCGCGTGCCTTCTACGAGCGCCTGGGCTGGAAGCCCGGGCTCGACGTGCAGGAGACCGTCTTCTTCAACGCCAACGGGTTTGTCCTCGTCCTCTGGGGGCGCGAGAAGGTCGCCGAGGACAACGGAGTCGTCGACGGCGGCGGGTGGGGCGGGGTCGGCCTCTCGTACAACGTGGGCTCGACTGATGAGGTCGACATGGTGATCGAGGAAGCCCGGGCGGCCGGCGCGTCGGTTCCGCGCGAGCCGGCGGAGCGGTGGTGGGGCGGCTACTCCGGAGTCTTCCTCGATCCGGACGGTCATCCCTGGGAGGTCGCGTACAACCCCGGCATGCCGCTGGGCTCCGACGGGTCGCAGACCGTGGGGGATTGACCGGCACAGAGTTGTTGCAAGGCGTCACGGAAGCCGTTGCAACTCACGCGCTACGTTGCCTGTCATGGCGACGAAGGCGACAACTCGCAAGAAGAGCACCGCGACGCCCTGGGGCGCTGCGCATCTGCTCGAGCAGCTGACGCTGCCGCAACGCTCCGGCGAGAAGCGATTCGCGTCGGTCGTACAGCTGCTCGAGACGGAGAAGGGAGAGCGGTTCGTGCGCTTCGCCTACACGACGGGCGGCACGGCTCGGCGTGGCCCCGTGACGCTGCGGCTCCGTGATCTCGAGCGGCTCCGCGCTGCGCTTGCGGAGCACCCGGGTCTCGCCGAGGCGTTCGGCTTCGGCTAGGCGGCTTGCAGGGCCCGCGTCCGCGCGGACTCGACGAGCGACGAGAGGATGAGTGCGCCGTCGGCGGAACCGAGCAGCGGATCGACGGCGTGTTCGGGATGAGGCATCAGTCCCATGACGTTGCCGCCCTCGTTCACGACTCCTGCGACGTCGGCTCTCGAACCGTTGACGGGCTCCGAGTAGCGGAAGACGATCTGGCGCCGTGCTTCGAGCTCCTCGTAGAGGTCGTCGTCCGCGTACCACGAGCCCTCGCCGTGCTTGACCGGGATCAGCAGCTGCTCGCCTTCGGTGCAGCGAGCCGTGAACGGCGTGTCGGAGCGCTCCACGACGAGTGGTACGTCACGGCACACGAACGAGAGCGACTCGTTGCGGCGGAGCACCCCGGGCAACAGGCCGGATTCGCAGAGAATCTGAAAGCCGTTGCAGATCCCGAGCACAAGCCCGCCCTCTGCAGCGAATGCCGCCACGGCTTCCATCGCCGGCGCAAACCGCGCAATCGCGCCGCAGCGGAGATAGTCACCGTAGGAGAAGCCGCCTGGCAGCACGACTGCATCGAGGTTCGGCAACTCCGTCTCGGTGTGCCAGACGAAGACCGCGTCCGCGTCGAGCGCGCGTAGCGCCCAGAGCGCGTCACGGTCGTCGCAGGCGCCCGGAAAGCGCAGAACGCCGACGCGTGGCTGCGGGCTGCTCATCGAGCAGAGAGCTCGATCTCGTAGCTCTCGATCAGCGGGTTTGCGAGCAGCTGCTCGCACATCCGCTCGACCTCGGCCTGCGCAGAGACGGCGTCCTTCGCCTCGACTTCGAGCTCGACGAGCCGCCCGATACGCGCTTCGCCGACGGAGAAGCCGAGCTGACGGAGGGAGGATTCGACCGCCTGACCCTGGGGATCCAGGATCCCTTGCTTCGGCCTGACCAGTACTCGCGCCTTCATCGCAACACCACTTCAGGGTCGGCGAGGTAGTCGTCGAAGGGGATGCCCGTCAAACGCTCGAACGCCTCGACGTAACGCGCTCGCGTGCCGGCGACGACGGCCTCCGGAAGCCCAGGCCCGGGCGGAGTCTTGTCCCAGCCGAGCGTCTCGCAGTAGTCGCGCACGAACTGCTTGTCGAAGGACGGTTGCCCGCCGCTCGGCCGGTACTCGTCGGCAGGCCAGAACCTCGAGGAGTCCGGCGTCAGTGCCTCGTCGCCGAGGACGAGCGTCCCCTCGGCGTCGAGCCCGAACTCGAACTTCGTGTCGGCGATCAGAATGCCGCGCTCTCGCGCCCACTCCGAAGCGAAACGGTAGAGCGCAATCGACACACGCTCCACCTCCGCGAGCATGTCGGCGCCGACGAGCTCGGCCGCCTGCTCCCGGTCGATGTTCTCGTCGTGGCCTGTGACCGCTTTCGTCGCCGGGGTGAAGATCAGCTCGGGCAGTGCGGCGGATTCCGTCAGCCCGGCCGGCAGGTTGTGACCGGAGACCGCGCCCGTCGCGGTGTAGTCCTTCCAGCCAGAGCCGGCGAGATAGCCGCGCACGACGCACTCGATCGGGAGCATCTCGAGGCGCCGGCACTCGGTCGAGCGCCCATCGGCGTTCAGCGCGAGCAGGTGGTTCGCGCAGATGTCACGCGTTCGCGCAAACCAGAATCCCGCAAGCCCCGTCAGCACGCGCCCTTTGTCCGGGATGTCGGTCGGCAGGACGACGTCGAATGTCGAGATCCGGTCACTGGCGACGAGGAGCAGCCGCTCGTCGTCGAGCGCGTAAATATCGCGAACCTTTCCGCTAGCTACGTGGAGCGCGGCGTCAGGCATGGACGGGTTCCTCCTTCTGGGCGAGGCCCTGTAGACGATCGAACACGGTGTCGACGTGACGGACGGTTGTGGCGAGATCGAACACCGCGTCGAGATCGGTGCGGCCGCTGATCTCAGGATCGTTCCGGACGAGCTGTGCAAAGTCGGCCTCTTCCTCCCAGGCCTGCATGGCGTGACCCTGGACGAGGCGGTACGCATCGTCACGGGGGAGCCCGGCCTCGATGAGCGCGAGGAGGAGGCGATGGCTGAAGACGAGGCCGTGGCTCGACTCGAGATTGCGGAGCATCCGCTCGGGATGGACGACGAGCCCTTCGACGATCCACGTGAAGCGGTCAAGCATGTAGTCGAGAGCGAGGAACGAATCGGGGATGACGACGCGCTCGGCCGAGGACTGGGAGATGTCGCGCTCGTGCCAGAGCGGCACGTTCTCGAGCCCGACGAGCGAATTGGCGCGCACGACGCGCGCGAGGCCGCAGATCCGTTCGGCCACCTTCGGGTTGCGCTTGTGTGGCATCGCCGAGGATCCCTTCATCCCCTTGCCGAACGGTTCCTCGACCTCGCGCACCTCGGTGCGCGCGAGATGGCGGATCTCCGTGGCGAAGCGGTCGAGCGACGTCGCCGCGAGCGCGAGTGTCGACAGCAGCTCGGCGTGACGGTCCCGCGCGATCACCTGCGTGGAGAGCGGGTCCGGCTCGAGGCCGAGCCGCTCGCAGGCGATGCGCTCGACGTCCGGCTCGACCTGCGCGTACGTCCCGACCGTCCCGGAGAGCTGGCCGACGCGGTTCGTCTCGAGTGCTCGGGAAACTCGGGCTCGGGCTCGGTCGAGCTCGAACGCCCAGCCGGCGAGCTTCCAGCCGAAGGTGGTCGGCTCGGCGTGAACGCCGTGCGAGCGCCCGATGCAGATGGTGTGGCGGTGCTCTTCCGCCCGCGTCACCACTGCTGCGAGCGCCCGGTCGATGCCGGCGAGGACGAGCCGCCCAGCATCCTGGATCTGCAGGGAAAGGGCAGTGTCCACCACGTCAGACGAGGTCAGTCCGTAGTGGAACCAACGTCCCTCGGGCCCGAGCTGCTCCGCGACGGCGTCGACGAATGCGGCGGTGTCGTGATCGGTGACACGTTCGATCTCGGCGACCCGCTCCGGTGAAGGCGCGACTGCCTGTGCCTGGATCTTCGCCACGTCGACTGCGGGAACGGCGCCTACCTCGACCCACCCCTCGAGTGCAGCGAGCTCGACCTCGAACCAGCGCGCGAACTTGCTCTCGTCCGACCAGATCCCGGTCATCTCCGGGCGCGAGTAGCGCGCGATCACTGGGCCGATTCTAGAGAGGCCGTCGGCCCGAGAATTCGGGCTGCGAGAACGGCCGCGTTCTTTGCGTTATCGACGCCGACACACGCGACGGGAACGCCCGGGGGCATCTGGACGATGGAGAGCAAGGCGTCGAGCCCGTCGAGCACGCTCAGCGAGGAGCGAAGCGGGACGCCGATGACAGGCAGGTCGGTGTGCGCCGCGAGCACTCCGGGCAATGCGGCGGCGAGTCCGGCGCCGGCGATGAGCACACGTAGCCCACGGTCCCTCGCAGAGCGTCCGTATTCGGCGACCGCGTCAGGTTGCCGGTGCGCAGAGCGAACCTCGAACTCGTGTGCGATTCCTCGTGCGTCGAGCTCGTCCATCGCCGCCTGCATGCGGTCGCGGTCCGACTCCGAACCGACGACGATGCCGACCAAGGGGCTAGACATGGGTCACGGCAGCGATGTCCTTGCGATAGCGCATCCTGGGAAAGGAGATGCGATCGCACGCGCTGTACGCAAGCTCGCGCGCAGCCATGACGCTATCGCCGATGCCGGTCACGTTGAGAATCCTGCCCCCGTTCGTGACGAAGCGATCTCCCTTGCGTGCCGTCCCTGCATGAAAGACGAGCGCTCCGACCTCCTCGGCTTCGGCGATCCCCTCGATCGGGGAGCCGACGTCGTTGCTCGCGGGATATTCCCCGCCCGCGAGCACGACCGTGACCGCGGCGTGGTCTGTGACCGTGAGGTCGGCGCCCGACAGATCGCCCGTCGCCGCGGCGGCGAGGGCCTCGAGGAAGTCTCCTTCGAGGCGTGGCAAGAGCGACTGCGTCTCAGGATCGCCGAACCTGCAGTTGAACTCGAGTACCCGTGGCCCGTCGGGCGTGATCATGAGCCCTGCGAAGAGCACGCCGATAAAGGGCGTGCCGCGCTCGGCGAGCTCGGCGAGCACCGGGCGGTGGATCGTGTCGAGCAACTCCTCGATCTCTGCGGGGCCGAACCCGGGGACCGGGGAGTAAGAGCCCATCCCGCCGGTGTTCGGTCCCTCGTCGCCTTCGTCTGCCCGCTTGAAGTCCTGGACGACCGGCAACGCGAGCGCTCGCACACCGTCCGAGAGCGCGAAGACGGAGATCTCTTCGCCTTCGAGGAGCTCTTCGATCACGATCGAGTCGCCGAACGCGCCGGCCGCGAGGAGGGCGCTGTCGAGCTCCGTTTGATCGCGGCAGACGAACACGCCTTTGCCGGCTGCGAGGCCGTCGGCCTTGATCACGCAGGGGGCTCGCGCAATCGAGAGCGACTCGGCCGTGGGTACGCCCGCGCCACGCATGACGTCTTTGGCGAACGTCTTGGAACCTTCGATGCGGGCCGCCTCCCTGCCCGGGCCGAAGACTGGAACGCCGGCATGACGGAGCTCGTCGGCAACGCCGGAGACGAGGGGCCCTTCCGGACCGACCACGACGAGGTCGGCATCGAGTGCTCCTGCGAGGTGAAGGAGCCCTTCGCCGTCCTCCGCGTGAACGGGGTGACACTGGCCGATGGCGGCGATGCCAGGGTTGCCAGGGGCGGCGTGCAGCTCTTCGAGGCTCGGCGCTTGGCTCAGTTTCCACGCGAGCGCGTGCTCGCGTCCGCCCGAGCCGACCAGGAGCACTTTCACACGAGGACTCTAGCGAGTGCCCCTGACGGGTTTGAAAGCCGTCCGGAATGCGAAGGTAGGTACCGCAATGCTGGAGCCCGGCCTCGACAAGCACGAGTGGGAAAGCTGGTGGCAGCAGTTCGAGGAGGACGTCGAGACGTCTCCCGCCGAGGCGCTGTCCGAGCTCGACCGCCTCACGGTCGAGATGCTCGAGGCTCGCGGTTACGCGCTCGACGACCCGGTCGTCCGCGAGGGCGACGATCGCGACATGGTTGCCGAGTACTCCGCAGCGCACGAGGTCACCGAAGCGGTGGAGCAGGGCAAGGACGTGGGCCGTGAGGACATCGACGCGGCGATCGAGGGCTACCGCGCGCTGCACGACTATCTGATGGCCGAGCGCGGCGCACCATAGGTCGGAACACCGGGCGCAGAATCGGCACAGATCTGTGCGCCGCCTCTCGGTATCGTCGACCGCGAGGGTGGTGGGCGTTTCACCCCACCCGGGTGGGGGTGTGGTCGAGGGACTAGGGTCGTGTCATGACGCGGGGTGAACGCGCGACCGAGGCGCCGCCGCCGCTCGCGGCGTCGACGGCTTTCGTTTTGCGGCTCCCGGCCGGGATCAGCGAGACGGATCGGCTTGCGGTCGAGGAGCCGCTCGAGATCAGGATCGACGGTCGTGCCGTCGCGGTCACGATGCGCACGCCCGGGCACGACGAGGAGCTTGCGGTGGGCTTCTGCATCTCCGAGGGGATCCCCGCACGAGGCGCACGCCTGCCCGACGACTTCGCTGCGAACACGGTCGAGGTCGACGGCGACGGTCCTTTCGACCGCGAGGCGGTGCAGCGAAACTTCTATACGTCGTCGTCATGCGGCGTGTGCGGCACAACGGGCGGGCTCCACGCAACCGGCCTCTTCGACGCCGCGGGCTCGCTGCTGTGCGTGCGCGAGGACGTCGGCCGGCACAACGCGCTGGACAAGGTGATCGGCTCGGCGCATGCAGCCGGCCTGCTGCCGTTGCGGGACCACGTTCTCTGCGTCAGCGGCCGCCTGTCGTTCGAGCTCGTGCAGAAAGCCGCCGTCGTGGGTTGCCCACTCATCGTCGCAGTCGGCGCGCCCTCGAGTTTCGCCGTCGAGCTCGCACAGGACCGCGGCATCACCCTCTGCGGCTTCGTGCGCGACGGTCATGCGAACGTCTACACCGAGCCTTGGCGCCTGGAGACCTGACCGGGATCCTGCTCGTCGGCGGGGCAAGCCGCCGCTTCGGCTCGCCGAAGGCGCTCGCCGAGCTCGACGGCGAGACGCTCGCGGCGCGCGCCTGGCGAACGCTCGGCAAGGTTTGTTCGGAGCGGCTCGCGCTCGGCAAGCGACACGACGGGCTCGTGCTTCCTTTCGAAGTCCTCGATGACAAGAGCGAGGTACGCGCTCCGATCGCCGGACTCGTTGCTGGCCTGCGCGCTTCGTCGAACGACGTCTGCATCGTGCTGCCCGTCGACGTTCCCTTCATCCGTGCCTCGCACCTCCGTGCGCTCGCGACGGCGTGTGCGGACGCAGCGGTTCCGCAGACGGGCCCGTTGCCCGGCGCGTACCGCCGCTCCGCGTTGCCTGTTCTCGAACGTCGCTTCGCCTCCAGGGAGCTTGCGCTCCGCGATGCGCTCACCGACCTGGACGCAAGCGTCGTCGACCTGGAAGCAAGTGCGCTCGTCAACGTCAACGAGCCCGCGGAGCTCGAACGGCTCCAGACTCGCATCGTTCCCTTCGAGCCGGTGCACGAAGCCGGCTTTCGCACGCTCGTCTCGGAGACGCTGCGCGAGTTCGGGTTCGAGCCCGACCCCGAGATCGATCCCGATCTTGCCGATCCGGCCGGCGCCTACGAGTCGCTCTGGGTCGCGGTGGCCGACGGCGAGGTCGTCGGCTCCGTCGCGCTGCGCGAGCTCACTCGGGCCAAGCGTCAGTTGAAGCGCATGTACTTGCGTCCGGATCAGCGCGGCCGCGGGCTCGGTCGTCGGCTGCTCGAAACAGCACTCGAGCACGCGCGTGCGGACGGTATCTCGGTGATCAGTCTCGACACGAGCGAGCGCATGGAGGCTGCCCGCTCGCTCTACGAGGCATACGGCTTCCGCCGTGTCGCGGGCAGCGCGCCGCGACAAGGTCAGGACCGGCTGCTCTACGAGCTCGAGCTCTAACGCAGCGCGACGACGCTTTCGCGCTCGGCGCCCGTCCCCACGAGGGAGATCTCCACTCCGAGCGCGCGCTCGATGAACTCGACGTACGCGCGCGCTCCCAATGGGAGTTCCTCGGTCAGGGGCGCCTCCCAACCGGGCAGCGTCTCGTACACCGGCCGGCAGTGGTGGAAGTCACTCTGGTGGGCGGGGAACTCGGAGATCTCTCTGCCGTCGCGCAGGCGGTAGGCAATACAGACCGGGAGCTCCGAGAAGTTCGAGAGGACGTCGAGCTTCGTCAACGCGAGTGACGTGATTCCGTTCAGCCGGACGGCGTAGCGAAGCGCGACGAGGTCGAGCCACCCGCAGCGTCGCTCGCGTCCGGTTACCGTTCCGAACTCGCCGCCGAGTTCGCGCATCCGCTCCTGGTCGGCGCCCTCGATCTCGGTCGGGAACGGTCCCTCGCCGACTCTCGTCACGTACGCCTTCGTGACGCCGAGAACGCGGTCGATCCGGTTCGGGCCGATCCCGATGCCGGTCGCCGCGTTGCCTGCGACCGTGTTCGACGACGTGACGAACGGATACGTGCCGTGGTCGAGATCGAGGAGCGTCCCCTGCGCACCCTCCAGCAGAACCTCGCGCCCCTCGTGCAGGGCGCGGTCGACGAGCAGCGACGTGTCCGACACGTAGGGACGAATCCGTTGGGCGAACGACTCGAGGTTGCCTGCGATCTCCTCCAGGTTCAGAGGAGGAACGCCGTAGACCCGTTCGAGCCACACGTTCTTCTCAGCGAGCGCAACCTCGATCTTCTGGCGGAGGATCTTCGGGTCGAGCAGGTCCTGCACACGGATTCCGAGTCGCGCAGCTTTGTCTGCGTAGCAGGGACCAATGCCGCGCTTCGTCGTGCCGATCTGCAAATTGCCGAGTCGCCGTTCACTCGCCTGATCGATCGCGACGTGCCACGGCATGATCAGGTGCGCCTCACCCGAGAGATGGACGGTGCGCGTCGACAGCCCGCGGGACTCGAGCTCGTCGACCTCGGTCAGGAAGACCTCGGGATCGACGACGCAGCCCGCGCCGATGACACACGTCTTGCCGCGGAGCACACCACTCGGGATCTGCCGAATCTTGAAGGTCTCGCCGTCGACGACGATCGTGTGGCCCGCGTTCGGGCCGCCCTGGTAGCGGCACACGAGATCCGAGTCCTGCGCCAGCAGATCGACGATCTTTCCCTTCCCCTCGTCACCCCACTGTGCGCCAACGATGACTGTTGCAGGCATGGGGCCGAGTCTGCCAGACCCTACGGCTAGGGTCTCGCGTCCATGTCGGTTCAGGTGGCCGCCCTGCTGTTCGTCGGTGCCTTCGCCCTGACCGTCGCATCGAGCATCGTGCTGGCGCGCGAGCTCGACCGCATCGGTGAGCGGCTCGGCTTCTCCGAAGCGCTGCTCGGAATCGTGACCGCCCTCGGGGCCGACGCCCCGGAGATCGCCTCGGCAGTCGCTGCGCTCGTCGCGGGCCACGAGGACACGGGGGTCGGCGTCGTGGTCGGCTCGAACATCTTCAACCTGGCGGCCCTCCTGGGAGTGTCGGCCCTCATTGCCGGGTCGGTGGCAATCCACCGTCATGGACTGTTCCTGACCGGAGGCGTCGCGGTGCTTGTCGCCGTCGTCGGCGCATTGGTGGCGCTCGGCGTGTTGCCCGGCTTCGCCGGATTCGTCCTGGCGCTTCTCTTCCTCATCCCCTACGTCGTTCTCGCCGCGTTGCACGAGCGCGCCCGCGAGCGGTTACCGGCTGCCTTGCGTGCAGCAGTCCTGGAGGAGCAGCGAGATGCACGGCGCGACGAGTTCGCGCCGCCCGCCACCGGCTACGACGCTCTGATCGTCCTACCTGCGCTCGCGGCTGTCGTCGGCGGTGCCTACGGCATGGTCGCGGCGGCGCAGTCCCTCGGTGATCGGTGGGACGTCTCGGACCTCATCCTCGGAGCGCTCGTGCTCGCTGCGCTCACGAGCATTCCGAACCTGATCGCGGCCGTGCGGCTCGCGCGCCACGGCCGAGGAGCGGCCTGCGTCAGCGAGGCATTCAACTCCAACAACGCGAACATCCTGGTCGGGCTCTGCATTCCAGGGCTCATCCTCGGCCTCGGCTCGCCATCCGGCGTCGAGGTCTTCGCGGCCTGCTGGATGGTCGGGATGACGGTCGTGGCCGTCGCCCTCGGCTTCGGCGGCGGTCTCACGCGCCGTGAGGGTGCCGCGATCGTCGCCCTCTACGGCGTCTTCGCCGCCGTGCTGATCGCCGTGGGCTAGCGGCCGTCGCGCTCGATGCGAAGCTCGTGGCCGCGCGGGCACGACATCGTGCCGCGCGCGCGGTCGAGCGACAGCGTGCCCTGCACGGACGGGAACACCTCGCCAAGCTCGGCGCAGCGCTCGCACACGACCGTGAAACCGGTGGCGAGCTGCGAGATCCAGACGACCTGCTCGTTGAGGACCGCCCACGACGCCATTACGACGCCGCCAGATCCGCGAACTTCGCGTAGCGCTTCAGGAACGAGAGCTTCTCGTTGCCGGTCGGGCCGTT
>Ga0307305_10000004_pt1 | contig 54364 bp, 45 predicted proteins | sample ER_DNA_186_FD_194512 | JGI IMG/M metagenome (GOLD analysis project Ga0307305, IMG submission 194512) | Bulk soil microbial communities from the East River watershed near Crested Butte, Colorado, United States - ER_DNA_186 | ecosystem: Environmental > Terrestrial > Soil > Floodplain | place... | reverse complement strand
GTCCTGAATCATCCGCTCCCGATGAATTACGCGGAATCTGAAAAATAATCGGACGACGAGACGAGAAAAATGATAGCCAAGCCAGTAATAGAAATTCATCTTAACACGGAACCAATTTCCTGGCTTGCCGATCGGTCTTAGCAAAACTGAAAACCTGCTTCTTTAAGCCGGGCGAGAATCTCGCGGACAACTTTTTCGACGGTCAGGCGCGACGTGTCGATGACGTGTGCGTCTTTCGCGATGACGAGCGGTGAAACGGGCCGTGAAAAATCGGCATGATCGCGCAAAGCGATTTCATCGTGTTCGCCCTGTGCAGCACGACGTTGCAGACGCACTTCAGGAGAAGCATCAACATAAAATTTGTAAGGTGTGTCCGGGAAAACGACCGAACCAATGTCTCGCCCTTCCACGACCAAATCGTCGCTGCGCGCATGGTCATGAAGTTTCCGCGCAACAATTTCGCGAACCACCGGCAGCCTGCTAATGCGGGAAACACTTTCGTTCACACGATCCTCACGCAAATGTTCTGTGGGATCGACATTATCGATCAGAGTGTGCGACTCGCCGTCGTAAAGGCAGCTTGTGATCGCCTTTGACTCAAGAGCCTGAGCGACGCGCTCGATATCTTCCGCACCGATTCTTTCTTCGAGGAGGTGCCAGGTAATCGCTCTGTAAATGCCGCCCGAGTTGACGTAGACAAACCGAAGCCGCCGGGCAAGCTCTCGCGCGACACTACTTTTTCCAGAGGCAGCAGGGCCATCGATCGCGACTATCCGATGAAAACCTCGCGGAGCAGAGTGCATACGAACGGGGATGAGTTTAGTCGCGCATTCCGCGGCAATGCAATCCGCCGTGATGACAGGCATGCCGGAGCTCGGCTCCTGGCACGTCAGCTTTCCTCTGCGGTAGTGGGGGTAAGGGAGCCGATCACCGGGGTGCTCACCTGCATCCGTTTCGGATTCGTGAACTCTTCAAGCACTGCTTCGAATCCTGGATAAGACTCACGAACACATTCAGCATCCTGGACAATCGTTTCGCCATCAGCGAAAAGGCCGGCGATGGCAAACGCCATAGCAATGCGGTGATCGCCGAAGCTTGCCACGCGCGCACCGCGCAGCGGGGCCGGTCCATGAATTTCGAGCCCATCACTCAGTTCGGCCACATGGGCGCCCATGGTGCGCAAATTATGCGCGATTGCCGCGATCCGATCAGTTTCTTTTACACGTAATTCTTCTGCATCCCGAACAGTTGTCTTGCCGTTGGCCAAGGCGCCTGCCACGGATAAGATCGGCAATTCGTCAATAAGCTGCGGCACCTCCCTACCCTGAATTACGGTTCCTTTTAGCGGGAAACCAGTGACCTCGACAATGCCGCGCGGTTCAAGCTGATCGACATCCTCCACAGCCTCGCGCACCTGGGCACCCATGCGGAGCAGAACAGCAAGCAACTTGGTTCGTGTGTCATTCAGCCCAACATCGCGGATGAGCAGATGCCCTCTCCGCTGTGCCGCGGCGGCAACCAGCCAAAAAGCCGCCGATGAAATGTCGCCGGGAATGTCGAAGTCACGTGACTCCGGAACCTGGTCGCCGAATACAGTGACACTGCCGTCGCCTTCGATCGCGGTTCGCACCAGGAAATAATTGAAAATTTTTTCCATATGATTTCGCGTCGGTAACAGCTCCTCGACGGTACTCTTGCCCCTGGCAAAAAGACCGGCCAATAGCAGCGCGCCTTTCACCTGTGCACTTGCCACAGGCGGGCGATAATGAATCCCACGCAGCGAACCGCCGCGGATGCGCAGCGGCGGTGTTTCGTCCGGACCTTCGGCAACAATGCTGGCGCCCATCTCACAAAGCGGCGCAATGATCCGGTCCATAGGGCGTCGCGCCAGTCCTGCATCGCCGACCAGGCGGCTTTCAAATGTTTGGCCAGCCAGCAGACCAGCGAGAAGCCGCATGGTCGTGCCTGAGTTGCCGCAGTTGATTTCCTCTTTGGGGGCAGTCAGGAGCCGCTTTTTCCCGTGAACAATTAGCGTAGCTGGCTCAGGCTGCTCGATCCTTACCCCCAGGGCACGCATTGCGTTCACGGTGTGCATGCAATCCTCGCTGGGCAGAAACCCGCGCAGTGTGCACACGCCGTTCGACAACGCGGCGACGATCACCGCGCGGTGCGAAATGCTTTTATCGCCCGGCACACTAATCTCGATGTCAATTCGAGGCGCTCGTTTTACCCGTAACTCCATAGAAAACGAAAGGGAACAATACTGGATGCTTACTGCTGCATGCTTGATGAAAAAACCGAACTGCGTTAATCCAGCATCCGGTATGCAGGATCCAGCATCAACGCAACAGGACAAATTTCATCGCTGTTACGGCACAAGAAAGATCTTGTCTGTATAAGGATCCTTCACTTCAGTCCCCGGAGGGAATCCCTCGACATCGATGTATTTGCCAGGAGAATAGGGACTCTCCACGAGGTGCGGTTTGCCAGGGACAGGGATTCCGTACGGATAATCTCCCTTCGCGACCTTTGTCGGGGCAGCCGTCGGAGGAGGTGTTGATGGTGGAGGGACGCTCTCCGTCGGTGGCGTACCGGTCGGTTGAACCGGGCCGTTTGGATTGAATGGCTGTTGCGGCGGCGGGTATTCGGCGGTCTGGGCAGGATACCTCGCTGGGTTATGGCGTGTAGTTGGCGGTGGCGGTTCTTCGGAGCATGAGGCGAGCAAGAAGGCCGCAAAGAGCGCAAGCGACAATGAAAACTTCATAAAATGTGAAAACTGTTTGCAAGCGTATCCGGAGTCCGATTCGTTGCCAATTATTAAATCACTTTTTTCTGCGGCTCTTTGCGCATCTCTTGAGAAACGGCGGATAAATACAATGACGGCACGCGTGTCATCCGAATCTCAAGAAGAGAGATGTCTGATAATTCCCGTGCAGAAATTTTGGTGGTAGACGATGACCCTATCAGTCGTCGCGTCCTGGCGAAGTTGCTCACTGCTGCTGGTTACAAGTGTCGCGTGTGCAACGATGGCTCCGAAGCCTTGAAGGCGGTTCACCCCAAGCCGCCTTCACTCCTCCTGCTTGATTTCGATATGCCCGGAATAAACGGCGCCGAGGTGCTAACACGCCTGCGCTCGGATGGGCATTCGGCAGTCTCACAAATTCCCACCATTCTGTTGACTGCTCACGGAAGTGAAGAAAGCGAGGTGTCTTGCCTCCAGGCTGGCGCCGATGATTTTGTAACAAAGCCAGTCAACGCCGCAGTGTTGCGAGCTAGAATCGAGACCCAGCTTCGCCTCCGCTCCATGCGCCGCCAATTGGAGCGGCAGAATGATGAATTGGAAAAATGGCGGCGCGATCTTGAACGCGATCTGGCAGCTGCGCGTTTAACGCAGCAATCGTTGATTCCGCAAAAACCGCTGGCGCTGCCCGGGTGGGAGGTTGCAACGTGTTATCGCCCAGTCATCCAGGTGGGCGGCGATATCTATGGCTGGCTGCGAATGAAAGACGGCCGGATTTTGTTCTGGATCGCAGATGGCACTGGTCACGGGGCCGCTGCGGCGTTGCTTACTACACTGGCAAAACTTCTCTTCCATCATGGCAATGTAGAGCAGGATACGCCTGCCAGCGTGATGGAAGCCGTGAATCATGACTTTCGCAGCATTTTTCGCGCACGCTCTTTTATGACGGCAATGTGTGTGGCGCTAGACCCTGCGACCGGCAGCGCCAGCCTCGTGGGCGCAGGTCACCCCCCGCTTTTGGTGGTACGCCGCAACGGCACGACAGAATCGATTGCCTCGGTTGCGCCTCCGCTGGGCGTAATCGACCAACCGGAATTTGCCGAAACTGCGATCGATCTTCAGCCAGGAGATGCTTTTCTTCTTTACACAGACGGCTTGTTTCGCTGGGCAAAAGACGATCGGCGTCGTTTGAATCCCCAGCAGCTCGAGAAAATGATGGGTCGCTCCGCGCCCAGCGCCGAGGCATTGCTCAAGGCAGTTTTAGTGCATACAGCCCCGGATACGGCTGTAAAGACTTCACCGGACGACATGACGGTTCTCGCCGTACGCCGGAATGGGGGACAATAAAAATTTGGGAGCACACAATTTTAGTCTTGCTCTCTTGCAAGCGAAACGTTAGTCAGCCTCTATGCCGAAAACCAAAAAGAAAACTTCCAAGCGCAAACCGAATCCCGCCTTCATGAGACCGGTCCAACCTGATGACAAGCTCGCTGCCGTCGTTGGGTCGCAGCCGCTACCACGCTCCGAGCTGACAAAGAAGCTCTGGAACTACATCAAGAGGAACGGTTGCCAGGATAAAAAGAAAAGAACCATGATCAACGCCGACGACTCACTAAGGCCGGTATTTAATGGTAAGAGCCAGGTGAGCATGTTCGAGATGACAAAGCTCGTCTCGAAACATCTGCGTTAGATCTTCTTTATCCGTTGATGGCCCGGCGTTGTTGCGCCGGGCTGTTTGCGGCTTGGTAAAAGAGTGATTGCCGCGCGGCGGTGCACTGTAACCGCTCTTGCGCCGGACTCCAATTACATGGAAGATGGTGACGTGAAAACGTATCGTCTGATTTTTTTCGTACTTGCGGCCTCTGTTTTCTTCTCCGCGCAAGTCGCTCGCGCCGAATCTGCCTGGTTAAGTGATTACAAGAAAGCACAGGAAGAGGCCAAGGCGACTCACAAAATCCTTCTGCTCAATTTCACCGGCTCAGACTGGTGTGGTTGGTGTATTAAATTCGATCGAGATGTTCTGTCGCAACCGCCGTTTAAAGATTATGCACGCAATAACCTGGTGCTCGTAGAACTCGATTTTCCTCGTGCCAAGGCCCAGAGTGTCGACGTGAGAAAACAGAACCGGGAACTGGCGCAGCATTACGAGGTTGTCGGTTTTCCTACGATCATCGTGGTCAATAGCGACGGCCAGAAGCTCTGGGAGTACGACGGTTACTTCCCTGGTGGTCCAGAGGCATTCATCGCCGAACTCGAAAAACTGCGAAAAAGTTAACACGCGCATCGCCCCAAACATCTCGGATCGATTTGCATCGTAGGGTAAAAATTCGCGCAATTATTTCTCTGCCGTCCTGGCTGGCTGCGTGTTGCACGTAACTGACGGCCTCTGCTAGACACACGCGCCGAGTGTGCCACTTTCGTGCTCATGTCTGTTTACCGTTTGCTGTTCATTTGCTTTGCGTCAGTCACAGTCGCGGTTGCAGCAGGGGTTGCAGCAGGAGCTGACCCGACGCCGGCGACGCGCGATGCAGCGCAAAAAACCCAGGGCACGGCAGAAGATCCGAGCATTACGTTTAATTCCGTGCATGTCGATGGACCTTACGTCGCCATGACTTTTGACGATGGACCAAGCGCGACGCTTACCCCAAAATTGCTCGACCTGTTGGCAGCGCATCATATAAAGGCAACGTTCTTCGTCATCGGCGAAAACGTCGCGGAACACCCTGAGATTGTCGCGCGAGCTGCCCGGGAGGGGCATGAAATTGGCAATCATAGCTGGTCGCATCCTAACTTCGGCAAAATGTCAGACCAAGGTGTTCGCAGCCAATTGCAGCGAACCGATGATGCAATCAAAAGCTCCACCGGGCAGCGTCCCATGTTAATGCGACCGCCCTATGGGTCGATTACGGCACGCGAAAAACACTGGATCCATGATGAATTCGGATATCAGATCATTCTTTGGGACGTTGATCCGTATGATTGGAAACGGCCCGGCCCAGCTGTAGTCCGCAATCGTATTCTTAAAGAGACGCAGCCAGGCTCGATCGTGTTGTCCCACGATATTCACCCGGGAACCATCGAAGCGATGCCCTCTACTCTTGACGCGCTCCAGGCCAAGGGCTTCAAATTCGTCACCGTATCGGAGCTGATTCGCATGGCGATGCCGAAAGCTTCGCGTCCAAGTCCATCGCCTGGCGGAAATGCACCGACGCAAACTGTTCCGTCACCGTCTCCTTCGCTCGCTCCCTCCCCGCCATCTTCTCCAAGCAGATAGGAGAACGCCGGAATCAGAATCCGTCCTACTTCTTCGCGGCGCTAACGTTTCGCTCAGCCACCCGCTGCTCGCTTCTATTACGCGCAATGACGAAGTGATTATTTTCGCCGTAACTTCGCCACGGCCCGGGAGTTACATCACGTACTTCAACAAATTGCCAATCGGTCACGTCAGTCGGCGCCAGGCCCAGGTAGTCGCGCACAGCCGGCGAAACATCCAGCCCGGCACCATGATTAAGATTCGGCTTGGGGCGCTCATTTCCAAACACATACTGAAAGTGGTCGGTGCGAAATGGGCCGCAATCTTCCCATTGCGCATAACAAGTGCGATTCCCTTTGCGAATCGCCAACCAATGATTTCGGCACACCGACTGTCCCGGCCCGCTGTACTCTTGTTTGAACCAAGGAATCACCAGCGGCGCTTCCGGTTTAAACTGGCCATGCGTCACATCGTTGTACGGCAGTGCGCAGTAGAAGGGATTCTGGCGCGGAATAAACGCCACAGGAATGTAATTGCGCCGCGCGCTCACGTCCGGGTTATCGTATCCCCCGTAATTCGTCGTCCAATTAAAGTCCCAAGCGCTCTTATAGTTGGGGACCGGATTATTGCCTCCGGCTTGTTCTCCAACCCAAAACACCGTGGTAACAATGTTCGTTTTCCACGGGTAACGCTGGATGGCCGGACGGGAACTGGTGGGAATGAAAACTTGTGGTTCAACTTTGAGCAACGCCTGCTCCCGCAGTTTCATGGCGTACTTCGCAAAGTCTGCCGCCGTCGCGTACGGGGAAGTAGATTGTTCGTCGGCTTTCGCCGCGGTAGCAATCCCTAGACTCAAACAAGCCGCAAGAAGTCTCCTCATTACAAACGCCGCCACCTTCTATCCGATCACACGCTCCAAGGCAAGCCGAATTTTCCCAAGGACACGCCCGTGCTGGCCCCAAAGCGTTCGAGGGAGATTCCGGCGTGATGCCCCTGACCCTGAACCTGGCTCACCCGCGGCTGAGTAGCGTATCGTGCTTGAATTGTTGCTCGTCCGTCTGTGGATAATCGAGCGTGTAATGAAGGCCACGGCTCTCTTTCCGGCACAGCGCTGAATCGACAATCAAGGCGGCTACCGCTGCTAGATTGCGCAACTCCAGCAGGTCAACTGATACTTTGAAATTCCAATAGAATTCGCGGATTTCCCGCTGGAGATTTCGCAGCCGCGCGCTGGCGCGCTGGAGCCGCTTATCGGTGCGCACAATTCCTACGTAATCCCACATCAAGCGCCTGATCTCGTCCCAATTGTGATAAATCACGACTAGTTCATCGACGTCCTGCACATTTCCCGATTGCCATTCGGGCAACGGGATTTGTTGTTTTCGAGCCGATCGTGTCTGCGTAGCGGTCGTCGCGGCGCGATGCGCCACTACCAAGCCCTCCAGTAGTGAATTGCTGGCAAGCCGGTTGGCTCCATGCAGACCGGTACACGCGACCTCACCAATCGCATATAGCCCGGACAAACTCGTCGCGCCATTGGTGTCGGTTTTAACTCCCCCGCATTGATAATGCGCTGCTGGCACAACGGGGATGGCCTGCTTCAACATGTCGATCCCGAATCGCAGGCATGTTTGGTAAATATGCGGGAATCGCTCCCGAATAAATTCCGGCGACTTGTGTGTGATATCCAAAAGAACGCATTTCGCGCCCGAGCGCTTGATCTCGGCGTCGATTGCGCGCGCCACGATGTCACGTGGGGCAAGTGAACCGCGCGAATCGTAGCGCTTCATAAAATCTTCGCCACGATTGTTGCGCAAAATGCCGCCTTCGCCGCGCACTGCTTCTGAAATGAGAAATGATTTCGCCTCCGCATGAAACAAACACGTGGGATGAAATTGGATAAATTCCATGTTCGCGATCTCCACTCCTGCGCGCCACGCCATCGCTACGCCGTCTCCAGTCGCGATGTCTGGATTCGTCGTATACAAATAAACTTTCCCGCAACCACCGGTCGCAAGCACGATTTGATCTGCCCGGATAGTTGCCACCTCACCAGTTTTTTCATCCAGAACATAGACACCAAGACAGCGATCCTCTGCCGCGAAGCCGAGCTTGGCCGCGGTGATTAAGTCCACCGCCATGTGATTTTCCAATAGCTGGACGTGTGATTGTCGGCCCAGCTCGCGGAGCAAAGTCTCCTCGATCTCCTTTCCGGTTACGTCTCGTACATGCAAGACCCGGCGCTTGGAGTGGCCGCCCTCTTTGGCCAGATCAAGCTCGCGATGTCCGGAGACTTCGCGCTCATCGAATTGCAATCCAAGCTCCATCAATTCGCGGATGCGCTGGGGACCTTCGGTCACAATCGTGCGCACCACCGCTTCGTCACACAAACCGGCACCGGCACCTAACGTATCGCGCACGTGCAGCTCAAACGAATCTTCATCGCTGGTCACGCAGGCGATTCCGCCCTGCGCCCAAGCGGTGTTTGTATCAGAGCCTTTGCGTTTCGTGATCACAGCTACCGATCCGTGCTTTGCCGCTTGCAATGCAAAACTGAGACCGGCAATACCGCTGCCGATTACCACGAAATCGTATTCCTTCATTCCAACTGGATATTGTCAATCAAACGAGTTTTGCCGAAAAACACCGCCAACAGGAGCACCGAGTTCGGTCCCGCCATTTCAACCGGGCTCAAAGTTCCCGCATCGACAAGCTCAACATAATCGATCCGCGCCAGTGGCGCTTCGTTGATCACCTTACGCGCGAGAGCGATTACATCTCCGGCGGATTTTTCGCTCGCACTTGCCACAGCACGTAATGCTTTGTGTAAGACTGTTGCCTGCTTCCGTTCCTCCAAATTCAAATACTGATTACGCGAACTGCATGCGAGGCCGTCCGCTTCGCGCACTGTAGGCACGGCAATAATGTCGGTCTTGAAATTGAGATCGCGCACCATGCGGCGAACAATCGCGAGCTGCTGAAAATCCTTCTCGCCAAACACCGCCGCGCCCGATGCAAGAATATTGAACAACTTCGCGACGACTGTGCAAACCCCGCGAAAATGGCCGGGGCGCGACTTGCCCTCCAAGGTCTTCGAAAGTGAAGATTCTCCGACGAATACCGAACGATCGTCAGCATACATTTCGGCAACACTGGGTCGGAACAACAGATCGACACCGGCGTTTTCACAAAATTCCTCATCAGCTTCTTCGAGGCGCGGGTATCGCTCGTAATCGCTTCCCGGTTCAAACTGTAACGGGTTTACAAAGACAGTAACCACCACTTCCCCATCTTTCCCGGCCACCTCGCGAGCCACGCGGATCAACTCCGCATGTGCCTTGTGCAGCGCTCCCATCGTGGGCACCAACACCCGTCGCCTTTGGCGCGACAGCGATTGCGCTTCAGCAACCGTGCTTAAGATTTTCATGCAAAGGCATCAACGTCCGCGGAACCTTTTCAAGCCAAATCGCCTGCCGCGCGAATCGAAATTTCTTGCGGCCAAAGTCCTTCCAGCCGGCGCGTAGCGCGAGATCGCGCATTTCCGTAAATGAAAATGCACGCGCAGCAGATAGGCGAGCGTCATAGCGGGTCATCGATTCGCGAAAAATCAGCGCGGTCAAAAGATAAACGCCACCCTGGAGGAGAACTCCCCGCCGCAAGTCTGATACCAAAACAAATCTGCGAGACGACTCGCGACAACGTCGCAACAGAGTCACGGCCTCTTCATCGCTGAAATGATGAAGTGCAAGCGTACAGAGCGTGACGTCGTATGGTTCCGCGGAATTCCATTCGAGAATGTCGGCTTCTCGGTAGTGAATTTCAGGATAGGTAATGCTCAATTTCCGGGCAATTTCCAGTGTCGCAGCCTGTCGATCTAACGCGTCGATCTCGACCTTGGCGCGAATTTCGCGAGCGTAATCAGCAATCAATCGCGGAATGTCGCCGGAACCGGTGGCGAGATCGAGGATTCGGGCACGAGTACCCGGCTGAATCCAGCGGCTCACAAAGCGCAAAACAAGACGATAGCTGCCGAACCAGCGGTTGAGTTGCCGAAGCCGTTCCAGATCGCGTTCTAACTCAGCCGAAACCGGCTGCGGCCGATCCATCATTTCTAACACGGCCGGATCGAAGCTTCGCTTCATACTGGTAGGGACGCCGCGCTGCGCCGTCCGGTCGGCGCAGTACGCCGATCCTACCTCTGTTCACGTCTTCAGGAAATCCCGCCACGCTTCGGGCAACTCCGTAGATTCCACTTCGCTTGCGATGCGCCCTTCGAATTCGGGACGGAAAACTGTGCTTGTTCCATATACCATGACCACGTCCTCTGCGCCTTCAGCACGAATCGCGTGCGCCACGCCTGGTGGAATGACGATGCCGATGTTGTTGTCGCTACGATGATTATCCCCATCCACAAAAAATCGCATTACTCGGCGCGGAAACCCTGCGCGGATGTCGCATAAGATTATCTCAACGCGCCCCTGCAAAAAGAACATCACGTCCCACTGCTCGTCATCGTAACGGCGTAGTGAGTAATTCTCCGGTTCATCGACAAAAACACGATGCAACCAATCCGCCGCAACGCCATCTTTTGGAACACTCGGCGGATGTACATGGAAACCTTTTGCCGTGTTTGCAAACATGCGCGCAGCCGACCACTGCTTCGGCCACAGGCCAATGCGCCCAAGAATCCCTTCGTCTCGCCGCACAAATTCGCCAAATAATCCGCGGTGACGCTGCGCGTGAATTTTTCGGGCAAAAACCTCCACGCCTGGGATCCGGGCTTGCTTAACGTCGCGCTGGTTACGGTCCGCGGCCAACAATTCGCCGCCGTCCAACCCCCTTTCCGAAAACTCTTTAGCGAAAGATGTGGCGCGATAGTCACGCGTAGTTAGCGCGCCTCGAGCACTGGTGTCTATGCCTTGCCACAGATTTTCATCGCGCTTCGTCATGTTTGAATTCAGTTACGCTCTACTTGCCTAGCGAGAAATCGGCGCGTTCGCGAGAAAGATTTGGATTGTAATAAGGATCGCCCTGCAGCACGTCAGCCCAACGCTGCTCCATAATCGCCTGCCCAGCCATGTCGACTTTGTCAGGCTCTGTGTCACGCCAATAAAGTTTTACAAACGGAGTGTAAACAATCAGATAACCTGCACGCCTGATTTTCAGACAAAGGTCGACGTCGGCCAGCGCGCCTGACAGGTTTTCGTCGAATCCTGCCGCCTGCTGAAAAATATCGCGGCGCGTGAGCATGCACGCGCTCGACACGGCGCTACAATTGCGCGTCACTTGCAGCTGGCGATTAGCACCCGGTTCGTCTGCGCGCAAACCGCGACAAGCCGGTTGTGCAGTCTTGTTAACGCCGACAACGATTCCCGCCTGCTCAAGCCCGCCCCTCGAGTTTAACAGCTGTGCACCTACCGCGCCTATTTCCGGCCGCTGGACATGCTCAGCCATGATCGTGAGCCAGTCCGGTTCGATTACTTCGATGGCATCATCCAAAAAGAGAAGCCACGGACTATGAGTTTGATTCACGGCGAAATTTTTGGCTGCGGAGACATTGCCCGGCCCGGAGAAATGAAGCAAAGGATATGCGAACTGCGCGGCAGCGTCGGTGAATTCATCACCGTGAACGATGATAATTTCGTAATTCGGATACGTGGTTTTGCTCGTCACGCTTTCGACGCATCGCTCGAGCGATTTCCGGCCGTGGTGACTCTGAATGATAATCGAAATTTTTCTCGTCTCGAACAGCTCGCGTCTGACACAGAATGCGTGGGTGCGCCAATCCACAGCAACATGGGCCGGCTCGCCGCGTCGCTTCAGGTGATCTTGAATTGCAAGTCGTGAGGCTTCCAGCTGTCCCGGCTTTTGCCGGATACTGATCGCGCTGGAACTTTCACTTCGTCGCCAGTGATATAGCACATGCGGAATGTGATGAATTCGGTTGGTCTGCTCGACGACGCGAAAGAAGAAATCGTAATCCTGTGCGCTGTCGAATTGTGAACGAAACCCGCCGGCTTTTTGCACAATATCGCGCCGCACGGCGGTTAGGTGACCCAGGTAATTACAGGACAGAAAAAAATCGGGGGACCAATCTGGCTTAAACACAGGTGCTTCAAAACCATTATCGCCGAGCTTGTCTTCGTCGGAATAAATCAGATCGGCTTCGGGGTGCTTCTGTAAAAGTTTTACGACGTGGAAAAGCGCATCGGGCTCGAGAAGGTCATCATGATCAAGAAAAGTGATCCACTCCCCACGGGCAAGTGAAAGCCCGTGGTTGGACGCGGCGGAGATGCCTTCATGCTTTCCGAGCTTTGCCGATGTGATTCGCTGGTCGCGCGCGGTCACGCGAGGCAGCATTCCGAGCAGTTCGGTAACCGTCGATCCATCGTCGACGAGCACAAGCTCCCAGTTGTCGTACGCTTGTGCGAGCACTGATTCAACGGCTTCCTCAAGGTGTTGAACAGGCGTATCAAAAATTGGCGTAATAACACTGATCAACGGCCGCGAGGCAAACGCGCGGGCTTCATCCCGCATCCGCTTGAAATCCTGCGCATTCGCACGGTGTTGCTCGAGCCACTTCTGGTATTCGCTTCGCGCGCTAGATTCCCTGGGGGTTTGCTTCTCTCGATGAAACTTTTTCCAGGTCGTTTTCGCCAGTTTTTCTGGCAGCCGATAGGGCGCGAGGAATATTTGACCGATCCTTCGTTCGGCGGATTTGCGGAGCTTTTGTTTCTGCTCTTTTAGTAACCTTAGTTCGCGCCGGTATTCTTTCAGCTTAAGCAGTTTCTCCTCGAGTGAAGCGATATGACACTGTGCTCCTTCCAATTCGGAGCCGCGGATTTCAAGTGTTCGCCGCAAAGCACCCAACTCGTTATTGAGTCTGGCAAAAGCCATCTCCACAGCGGCCACACCGGTGCCAGCTGCTTCCCGCGGGAAGCGCCGAAGGCACACGGCCCCCGGATCCAGTTCAATGAGGTCGCCTTGGTAATCGGGCAGAAATCCAAGGCGACCAAAACACTCAACAAGCTGCGGACGCCGCTTGGAAGCGTCAGCGCCGGGGCCAGGCATCAAGACAATCGTGTCTGCACAGCCTGAGAGCGCTTCCGCTACGCGATCGTCGTCCTTTCTGCCCGAAGGATAGAACCAAATCGCGGTTTCGAAGCGGGCTGTTCCTGCGCCTTGATCGACATTTGAAACAAGATCGTCACAAGACCGCGACTCAGCTTCTCTTTCCATTTGGGCAAATTGCGACGCCAGTTTCTGAGGATTGGCTCCGACAATGAGAAATCGGCCATGCTCGAATTTGCGCGAAACAACTCGCGCGAAATCAGCATCGGAAGACTGGAAAGGCGATGGAGACACCACACACATTATATTGGTTGAAGCAAGCTGCAGGCAAATCTACCCTGCCGCGCCATCACGGCGATACGACCGGTTCCGCAATGCTCGAGTTTGTCGTCTATCTACTTTATCGCGCGGGGTCGGCCATCGCCGCCGCGCTGCCATTACGCTTTCTGTATGCTGCTGGCCAATTCCTTGGCTTTTGCGCGTGGCTCATTTCAGGGAAATATCGGCGACTGGCAGAACGCAACGTCGCGATTGCCCTTGGCGACCAAAGCTCGCCGGTCGAATTGCGTCGCCTCGTCCGCCGCCATTTCCAACGGTTGGGCGCTAACCTGCTTTGCAGCGCCAAACTCGCCCAAATGCCGCCGGAGCAAATCCTCCGTCGAGTCAAAGTTGAAAATATCGAGGCCATGGACCGCGAATTTCGTGCAGGCGTTCCTGTAGTGCTCGTGTTGAGTCATCTCGGGACGTGGGAATTATTCGCGCAATTGATGCCGAAATTTGTTGGGTACGTGCGAAATGCGAGTGTTTATCAGAAACTTGGCAATCGTTTCATTGACGAGCACGTGCGCCGGACGCGCAGCCAAACTGGCTTGGAATTATTCGACCGCCAAGCCGGATTTCAGCCGGTGATCGACTTGCTGCGCTCCGGCGGCGGCGTCGGTGTTTTGTCCGACCAACACGCTGGCGACCACGGACTTTGGACGCCATTTTTCGGAAGACTGGCGTCGACTTCGCCTCTGCCTGGTTTGCTTGCGAAGCGGACCCGAGCGGCGCTCATCGCCGCTGGAGTTTACACGACCGGTCCAGCACGCTGGCGCATGGTGTTCACCGAGCGCTTCGACCAGCCCGGCACTTCCGTTGCAGACATTACGTCGAGAATAAACGAGGTGATCGAGAAACAGATTCGCGTCGCACCGGACGACTGGTTTTGGGTGCATAATCGGTGGAAAACGCCCCAGCCGAATTTCCTTCTCGCGCGGTATAAACGGGGCGTCCACCTGCCGCCGGGAATTTCAGCGCGTGATCTAAAGCCATTTCGGATTTTGATTCGTTCAAGCAACTGGTTAGGCGACGCGGTGATGAGTGTGCCGGCAGTCCGCGCGATCAAGAATGCGCGTCCCGATGCTCACATCACAATCGCCGCGCCGGAGAAGATCGCTCCGGTGTGGAAGATTATTCCTGAAGTGGATGCGATTATTCCGTTGCGCAACGGTTCGCTTCTTCGGGTTGTGTCTTTGCTTAAGCGACAACCGGCGTTCGATGTTGCGATTCTCTTTCCAAATTCGCTGCGGGTTGCGCTTGAATCGTGGCTGAGCGGGATTCCACGCAGGGTCAGCTATCGCGGGCACTGGAGGAGTTGGCTGCTGAACCAAACGGTGCGCGAGTCGCGAAAGGCGCGTCCGCCAGAACACCATTCGCTTCGGTTTCTTCGGATCGCGCGCGAATGCGGAGCGGAAACATCCACCTCTGAAAGCTTTCCCGAGCGGGCAATCCAACAGCCAGTCTCAAACGTCCAAATTGCGGCCGCGCATGAACGGATAAAAATCGGCCTTTGTGCGGGCGCAGAATACGGCCCAGCCAAACGATGGCTCCCGGAGCGATTCGCGGAGCTTGCCGCAAGGATTACGGCGCAATTGCCGACGCAATGGATCTTATTCGGAACGAAGAACGACAAGGCAATAGGCGATCAAATCGCGGCTGCCATCGCCGATCATTGCGTGAATCGGATTGGCTGTACCACACTCGAGCAACTTATCGACGAACTGCGGGAATGCCGTCTAGTGCTTACCAACGATACCGGTACCATGCATCTGGCTGCATTGCTCGGCGTGCCGGTGGTTGCAATTTTCGGTTCCACTGAGCCGCGCCTGACTGGACCGCTCGGCAATAGTCACATTATCCTGCGACATCATGTTGAATGTAGCCCCTGTTTTCTGCGCGAATGCCCAATTGATTTCCGCTGCATGAAGGCGGTCAACACCGACGAAGTGGTCGACGCTGTGCGGTCGATGTTGTCCGATAGCCGTAACGTTTAATATCACGCCATGACACCACCGCGAATCCGCACAGACGTGCAGGTGATGTTTTTTGATACCGATTGCGGAGGCGTCGTTTCTAACATCGCCTATCTGCGTTTCATTGAAGTCGCACGCACACATCTGGCCGAGGAACTCGGCCTCCGACTCGCGGAGATGGCCGAAACGCAAACATATCCCGTGGTGGTGCGCACCGAGATTGATTATCGCCGCCCAGCCAAACTCGGAGATCGGCTGGTGATTGAGGGCTGGCTCGATCAGCTGCAGCGCGCGAGGTTCTGGTGCGGATTTCGGATCTCACGGCCAAAGGACAACATCTTGATTGCCGAATCCCGTCAGATGCTCGCACTGGTCGAAATACCGTCGGGCAAACTGCTGCGTTTGCCCGAACACTGGCAACAATATCGAAAGGCAGATTCCGCGCAGTATCCGAAAGGCGAATGTTAAATCGGAATTGTAGTCGGCGAAAAATGCATTGAATGACCGCAGCCACCCGAACTTTAAGCCTTGAAGAAACTTTGCTTGAGCCGCCGGCACTGCCTCCGCCGCCAACGCGTCATGCATTGTTTGCGATTCTCATTGGGTTAGCGGCGTTGTTGCACGTCGCGACGATCGGCAGCGGCGATCTGTACAGCCAGACCGAAGGACAATATGCAGGAGCCGCCCGCGAGATGGTCGAAAGCCATCAATGGCTTTTGCCAACCAATGACGGCATCCCGCGCCTGCAAAAACCGCCACTGCTTTACTGGCTCATTATCGTCTCTTTCAAGCTCTTCGGGATAAACGCTGCAGCTGCTCGCCTCCCGGTCGCGCTTGCAGTTGTCGCCTTGGTTGCTCTGATTTTTCTGATTGGAGAAAAGCTTGTGGATTACTGGCGTGGCTTCATTGCCGCCCTGATTTATCTTAGCTTCTGCGGCACATTTCTGCTCGCGCGCATCGTCATGCCAGAACCGCTCGTGAGCGCACTCATCGCGGGCGCGATTTTGTGCGGAGTCTGCGGTTATCAGCGGCGGCGGTATCGGCGTGCCTGGTTCGCCGGGTTTTGGATTTGCTGCGCCTTCGCATGCTTGACCAAAGGTTTGCTCGGTGTCGTTTATCCGGCGGCGATCCTTGTTTTGGTCTCACTGTTCCATCGCGAGGCACGGCTTCGTTATCGCGCGCTTTTCAGGTGGGAATATCTGGCAATGTTTCTTTTGATTGTCGCTCCGTGGCATCTTTGGGCAGAGTGGCATTTCCCGGGCTATTTTCGCTATTTGTTCAGCTCGGAATGGTTGGGTCATCTGCGCGGGCTTACCGACGAGACGCATGATTACAAGGGTATGCCTGCGTACCAATTTCTGCTCATGCATTTGGCCTGGTGGTTTCCGTGGTCCATCGCACTGCTTTCCGGCGTAATTTTCGCCTGGCGCCGCGTGGCGCGGCCGCATGACATCAATTTCGCCGATGCATTGCCGCTCTGCTGGATGGCCGTTGTTTTTGTCCCGCTGCTCTTTTTGGGCCAACGGCAGGATTATTATTCGATGACTATGTGGGGCGCAGCCGCGCTCTGGGCAGCGATGGTATGGGATCGAACGCCGCAGAAGCTGCGCGCCGCGGGTGCAATCGCAGTGGGGCTCCTTGGATTGATGAGCGCGCTAGCGGCATTTTTTCTTGTCAGGGCCGCGCGCCCTTCGAACGGCCATTGGGGGGTGATGGACGCACGCTGGACCGCATGGCGAGCGTTGCACGAGATGCCGATGTCAGTTTGGCTTGTAATTCGACCGGTGCTCGCGACTACCGGTGTTTCTCTCGTCCTTCTCTCACTAGTGGCGCTCTATTTTATTTTCAACCGGCGGGAGAAACTCGCTGCTGTTGCGTTGGCTGCAGCCATGGTTCCAAGTGGGCTTAGCATGATGGAGGGGGTCGCACGAACCTCTCCTTTTTTTTCACTCGCCGATATAGCGCGCTTTGTGAATCCGCGTCTGGACGCAGGCGGCGAAGCGATCTTTGAAGGGCCGCTCGACGACGGCAGCAGCCTTATTTTTTATCTGAACCGAAAGTTTCTCTTTGTTAATCAAAACCGCCAAAAAGCGGCGCCGATCGGCAGACCGTCGAGAGATATTTTCGTCAACGAAGAGGCGGTGTTGGAGAAATGGGCCGATCGCGATGCCGTTTATCTCATTGTGGAGCAAAGCCGAGCGGATTACTGGAAACAGCTATTGACCAGCCGCTTTCATGTTTATCACCAGATCACGAGCTCGGGAACATACGTAGTGCTTAGTAACCAACTATGAAGCACATTCGGGAAGCTAGTGACCGGCAATGTGCATTTGAAAAATGCGGCAGGCGGCTTAATATCCTGACTCATTTTTCCGTTGTAATCTTTGTAACCTTTCAAGTGGACCTATGTCGCAACATCGCAGCTTAAAAGGGGCGAGCACCATCGCCGCCAGGCGCAATGTGCTGAAACGCTTCGAGCGCGTCGAGCTTCTCAAGAAGCGCGGCCAATGGAAAAAAGACAGTAAAGTCATTGGCCTGCCGAAGACGAAGCCGGATGTGTAAGTCGTAAATCGTTGAATCGATATATCGTTAAATCGGCGCGACGATTCACGATTTAACGAATTACGAATCACGATTGTGCGCTTGAACCGTTTCCTCGCCGCTGCTGGCGTTGGCTCGCGGCGACATTGTGATGAGTTGATAGCGGCGGGTCGCGTTACCATTAACGGTAAAGTTTGCACAGACTTCAGCGCACAGCCGGGCCCGCGTGATCACGTCAAGGTGGCCGGCAAGCTCGTTCGAACCGCTCCGGGACTCACGATCGTGCTGAACAAACCTGCCGGGTTTGTTTCGACCCGAAAAGATCGGCACGCGCGCGATACTGTATTTGATCTGCTTCCGCAAAAATTTTCCAAGCTCTTCAACATCGGGCGTCTGGACGCGCAAACTGAAGGTCTGCTTCTTCTAACAAATGATGGCGAACTGGCACAGCGGCTCACTCACCCGCGTTACAAAATCGACAAGGAATATGAGGTGACGCTGGACCGACAGTGGGACCCGGCGCTTGCGCCGAAATTGCTCCGCGGAATTTTTCTGGACGGGCAGCGAGCCAAAATCGTGCGACTTCACTCCGTCTCGCCGACTCACTTGCGCGTTGTGTTGCGTCAGGGAATCAATCGGCAGATTCGCCGCATGTTCGAAGCTGTCGGGTGTCGCGTAAAACATCTCGTCCGTGTTCGAATCGGAAATCTTCGGCTTGGCGATCTCCCGCGCGGACACTGGCGTACCCTCACAAACCAAGAATTAGAAACTTTGCACGTCCAACACAACAGGGGTGCTGTAGCCACGGGCGATGACCGCGGCAGCCAAACAGGTGGACCTGTCAGCCAAGATCGAGGTCAACGCCCTCGACTACAGCTCACGTGAAGATCGATGGTTCTAACGCGCTGATCACAGGCGCTTCCGCCGGGATTGGGCTCGAATTTGCTCGGCAACTTGCAAACCGTACGCGATCAGTTGTTCTCGTCGCAAGACGGAGTGAACGTTTAATCCAGTTGCGTGACGAATTGCAGAACCGGAATCCAAATCTGGATGTCTACGTTCGCAGCGTGGATCTTGGCGACAAAGCGCAGATCGAGTCACTGATCGAGTCGCTCACGCGGGACAAGATTGCTGTGGATATTCTGATCAATAACGCCGGACTCGGCGACGCTGGGCTCTTCTCAACGAGCGATCCAACTCGCAACCAGCAAATGCTGTTCGTAAACGTGATGGCGCTTACTCTACTCACCCGCCATTTGCTTCCGCAGATGATCGCGAAACGGCGCGGCGCCGTTCTAAATGTCAGTTCTGTGGCTGGTTTTCTCCCCATCCCTGGCGACGCCGTTTACGCCGCAACCAAAGCTTATGTGACCAGTTTCTCTGAAGCCCTTCGAGCGGAACTCCTGGGAACAGGCGTGAGTGTATGCGCTCTGTGCCCCGGTCCTGTGCAAACGGAATTTCAAGAAGTCGCCAAACGCCAGGGCGTTCAGCCCAAGCTCGGCCCGAAATTCGTTGTCGTTCCGGTCGAAAAAGTCGTGCGCGATGCGCTCGCCGCGCTGGAAGCAGACCGGCCGCTCGTAATTCCGGGATTTGCAATGAAGTTTGTAATGTTCATGAGTCGACTGATGCCGATGCCTGTCTTGCGCTTTCTGTTCCGGCTCTCACTCAGGCAAAGCCGAACTGGTAGCCCGAGTTGAAGTCCTTCCCTCAGTAGGTTGTGGGCAATGTGGCTACCGATGAAACCAATTGTGCGTGCTCGCGAACACCACGGAACTGTTAACAATCTCTGAGGTCGTGACAAACACTACGATTACGCCGAGGACGGTCAGCGCGACAGCAGAATTGATCCGCCGAAAGAAGTAAGCGACCCCATACACATAAAATAGGGAGAACGGAATGAGCGCGCCGGTCAGCAATCGACCCGACGTGAAATAGGGATGCGTCAGTGAGGGATTAATGCAATTGCCAAAGTCGAACTGGATTGAAAGCAACGCCATAAATCCAACCGATACGACAAAGCTCAACGCGGCAATGCCGATTGCTTGCCGTTGAAACGTGGAGAGGCCGCTGTTTTTTCGCAATCCAACCAGTGCTATGAGAAGCAATACCAGGGAGGAGATCGCATAGAATCTGTCCGCCACCGGCCAAGCTAATATCTGTCCCTGCCATTTGACCTCTCCTCGCCAGAAACTCGCAACGAGGTCTCTCCAGAAAACCCAAAATCCTTGCAGTGTGAATATCGGATGGTCCCACCATTCAGCGAGCGATTTCCGTGTCCAACCGAGCAAGGCAATTTTCGCCGTTGAACCGGTGATATCGCCGAACTGAAATTTCAGCCAAATCGTCCAACATCCAATTGGGATCGCCGCAAGGGCAACGAGCGCAGCAAGTGCAGACAGTCCGGTGCGGGGCGCTCGCCGGATAATCAGCAGTAGTCTTGCAGTGATTACCGCGAGCACGACGGCGATAAGCGGCAAGTTGGAGAGCTTCGTCAGGTATGTGGCTGCGATCGTCAAACCTGTGGACGCTCCTAGCAAGAAACTGGGCGCGTTCGTTCGCAACCATTGCAGGACGCACACAAACAACGCGCCAAAGCAGACGGGCGATAGAACGTCGTTGTTCATCGCGTAAAACACATTCTGAGGAATGAAAGCCAGCAGCAGCGGCACGCCAATGCGCAGATCGACGCGGTCCGGTGCCACGATGCGCGCGGCTACGTAGCCCAACCAAACCACAATCGCGATCAGCGGAAGATTCAAGAAGCGAATCCAGCACAAGGACTGGATTCCAGTGAGTCCGATGTGCTTTCCAACCCACCACCAAAGACTCGCAATTATGTAATAAAGTGGCGGCTGAGAGGATTCGAAATTAATTTCGCTGCTCCACGCCGCTCTTGTCGCCGCAATCTCCGGCTCAACTTCGGGGGCAGACGTCTTCCATAACGGCGGCGGGAATTTTGCGCCCGGAAATTGATCTGCTGTGAACAAGAACTCTGGTGAGGCGTACGGAACGATCCAGTTGAGACTCTCTTCCTTGAGTGGTTCGAAAGCACGAGGCAGATGTCCACGCGAATACTGCGTGATCAGGTCGAAATGCAGGTCTTCATCAATGTTGCTAAAGAACGGAAAAGCCGCCGAGAAAATCAATACGCGAAGAGCCGCAACCAGACAGAGTAGCAGGACCAGGACGTTTTCGTTCCTACCCGCGAATGTTTTGGATCCGCCGCAAATGCTCACGATCGACCAATGTAAACAAAAGCGGCGGTCGTGTTCGACCGCCGCTTACAAACGCTTTTGCAAGCTACACACCCGCTACAGCTTTACGATGATTTGTATTTGACGGAGCAACCGTAAGGCTTGGTTTGTGGCGTGGTGACAGATTTGCCCGCCAACGATTCATCTAAGGCCGCCTTAACGTAGTTCGTAGAACTGGGAATATCCGCGGGATTTGGCGATGCTTTGCTGTCGATTGCACCTTCATAGGCGATTTTCCCTTCGGGATTAATCACCACCATATGAGGCGTGTTCTTCGCGCCGAAAGCACGTCCCGCTTTGCCTTCCGGATCGAGCAGCACCGCGGTCTGATGGGTCTTCCATGACTCACTGATCTTTTGCGCCTGTTCCGGCGTGATACTGCCTTCGGTGCCGGGGGCATTCGAATCGATGGTCAGCCAGACAACTCCCTTGCTCGTATATTGATCCTGCAACTTTTGCATGTTGCCGCTGCCGTAGTGCTTTTTCACGAACGGGCATTCCGGATTAAACCATTCGAGCACGACATATTTACCCTTGTATTGCGAAAGCGAATGCGTTGTGCCCTTCGCGTCCGGGACCGAAAAATCCGGCGCTGCGCTGCCCACAGCAGGCGGATCGAGGGCAAAGACGGCGGTAGCAATTAATGATGTAAAAACGGCTAATGTGATTTTCATGTTCATAGATTGATTAGAAAGCATAGTTTCTGAGATGGTTCAATTTTCTGGCGAGTAAGACATTCACAGCCGCCCCCAGAAATTTCAAATGACGCAGCTTGCATTCGACGAAACTTATCGGCCAGATAGCCCATACTTTCTACGCTGGCGCATTCGCGACGGGGCGTACAAAACATCTATTCCGAAGCGACTTTGTGCGTGGCGCTGTCGAGTTTCTCCAAGACCATACTTTTCGTCAGCAGTTCCGGAAAGACGATTGGCTCTCCGATTTTTCGGGGGTAGAGCACGTAGAGCGGAACGCCCGGGCGACCAAATTGCTGCAACAATTTCGTGATGACCGGATCGCCATTGGTCCAGTCGGCCTTCAGTTTCACGATACCGCGACGTTGAAATGCATCTCGCACGTCATGACTTTCGAGAACATTGGCCTCGTTGAATTTGCAGGTAAGGCACCATGCGGCGGTGAAATCGACAAACACGGGATGGCCTTGCTCCAGTTCTGCTTGCAAGCGCTCGGGCGTGAACGCCTGCCAGTCGCCTCGAAGCCGCGAGTCCGCGGAAGCAATATTCGCGGAGTGAAATTTGTCTCCAATGAAATAAATGCCGCTCATGAGTACGAGCATGAGCATGAGCACGACCGCTACACCTCGCTTCGCGGCTGATGCTGTAGGCACAACGAACGCGCCTTTCATCCAGCACGCGACACTGATTACCAGCAGGAAACAGCTGGCCCAGATCGCTCCTTCCAGACCGCGCTGTGCGCCAAGCACGTAGAGGAGAAATAGCAGCGTCGCCAGCAGCAGAAAACCCATGAATTGCTTCATATGCGTCATCCACGGGCCGGGCCGTGGCAGAAACCGCAGCCAGGCGGGTTGAGCGCTCAACAGGAAATACGGCGCGCTCATGCCGGCGGCGATTGCCACGAACATCGCCAAAATGACCACTGGCGACTGCGAAAAAGCGAAGCCCAGCGCCGTGCCGAGAAACGGCGCAGTGCACGGCGTGGCTAGCACGGTTGCAAATACACCCTGAAAGAATGAGCCAAGATCGTCTTTGCGCTCGGTCGTCGAAAGCAGACCGCGCGTCATACTTTGCGGCAAAGAAATTTCGAACACACCAAAGAGATTCAAGGCGAATACGAGGACAATTACGCTCAGCACGAGGACGAAATAGGCGTTGGTGAATTGAAACCCACCCCAGGTGACGTCGCGCCCCGTGGCCTTGAGAGCGATCAGGAGCAGCGCGAGCGCAATGAACCACGCGAAGATCCCAACCGTGAAAGCGATGCCGCTGCGTAAAATTTTCTGCCGACTTTGGCCCGCTTGTTGAATGAATCCGAAAATCTTGAGCGAGATGACCGGCAACACGCACGGCATCAGATTCAAGATCATGCCGCCGAGAAAACCGAAGAGCAGAAAAGTGAAGATCCCTCGCACGGGCGGCGGACGAGCCGCCGAAACAATCGATGGAGTTGTAATCTGCCACGCCGCGCGATCATCACCGTTTGGCTGCTGGGAAAAAACGACAAGGCCCGCCATGGCTGACACGCTGTTTGCTGACGACTCAATCGGAATCCGCAAAACAATTTCATTTTTGTTCCGTGTTTCCATCGTTGGATGGCCGACGACGGTGCTTTGCTCCGGCAACGGAAAAAAATCGACTGCGGGATAACTTCCCAGCGTTTCGCTCGTGACTTTCAGGCGAAGATCGGAGCCAGCGCGGCTCCAATTGGCAGTCACCGTGTTCGCTCCCGGCCACTTTTGCGGCAACAAACGGCGATAACGCGCAAAAACTTCCGTGTTCGCGGGCTGGCTGATTGTCGACATTGGCAACTCCAGCTGCAACGTTTCACTCCCAGGAATGCAGATCTTCTCACAGACCAGCCAACTTGCGTCTGCAGAAAATCTGACAGATGAGTCGTCAATCTTCGGCGGCGGCGTGATTTCCTGCATGAGCAGGACTTCATTTTCGTAGCCGTAAGTCTCAATATCGCCGGGATCGATCGTTTTCAGCGGAATCGGCCATTGAATCTCACCGATTTTCCAGCCCGATGGCAGCTTCCATTTCAATTCTGTGGGGAGACCGGCATCACCAGAAAATTTCCAGTAAGTATGCCAGCGCGGAGCCATTCGCAGCAGCAAGCCGATAGTAAATGGCTTTCCGGGGACAATCGCGCTCGTGTCGGCCAGGAGCTCCGCTTTGACGAGTTGTTTTCCTTGATACGCTTGGCCGAGACCGTGCGGCACAGTGGCAAAAGTTAACCAGCAGAGCACCCACCAAGCCGCAAATTGCGATGGTACTCTCATGTTAGTAGGTAACATTCGCCCAACCTCACGGCAATGGTAGGGCGCGACCGCTGGCCGCGCTGCAACTTATGGAACAACGAAAATCTTATCCGTCCACGGATCTTTTACTTTGGTTCCGGACGCATAACCGCTCACATCGACGTACCTTCCGCTGGTATCAAACGGACTGAACACGTAGCCAGGCTTGTCCGGCACGGCTTTCGCAGTCGGAAATTGCGTCTGAGGATATGAAGCCTGTGCTGGCGATGATGGTTTTTGATTTTGCTGTGTTGTTTCCCTGCGAGCGACCTGCGGAGCTGTTCTGGCCGAGCTTTGACTGCTTTCTGTTTGAACCTTCGAGCGGCGCTGCGGCACGGAGGCCGCTTGCGACGTTGAAACTGGCTGACCTGGCTCGATGACATCCGATGACGTTGCCTCTGTGGTACCGACCATCTTCGGTTCACCGCGGCCCTTTAAGGCGTAATGCACCGGCGCAGTAGCGACACGATACGACCCAACAGCGACGTCGCGTGTCACATGGTAAGAAGTCACCGCAACGTTGCGGGTCGTTCCGCACCCAGCAAGCAAGGCCGCCGCAACAAGCAAAGGGCGTTCCATTATATTCATCTCGTGTTACAGATGCGCCTCCACGGCGATCTGTTCAATCATTTAATCGCCACAATATCAGCTAGCAGACTTGAAATATCCTCCCCGGTCGTAGACCACGAACACATCAGACGATAAATGTCGGGCTCAATAAATTTATTAAAACGCCAGCCACGAGCGTGGAGACCGCTGGCGAGTCGCTCATCCATCGACACAAACACTGCGTTTGCCTCGACTGGAAATACGCTCTCGATTCCTGCTTCCTTTTGCAGACGGCTCGCAAGTTCGCGCGCCGCCCGATTGGCATGCTGTGCGTTCCGTAGCCAGGCGTCTCCGGTCAAAAGCCCCAGCCACTGCGCAGCGAGAAAACGCATTTTCGATCCGAGCTGCCCGGCTTGTTTCGCTCGATAATCAAATTCGTGTGAGATCTTCTTATTGAAAAAAATCACCAACTCGCCGACAGCCGCTCCGTTTTTTGTTCCTCCAAAACAAAGAACATCAACCCCAGCCTCCCACGTGATCGCTTTGGGCGCGCAGTGCAGCGATGCGATTGCATTGGCGAAACGAGCGCCGTCCATGTGGAGAGACAGTTGGTGCGCCCGCCCCAGGTCAGCGATGGCCGCAATTTCGTCACGCGTGTAAACTGTTCCGAACTCCGTCGCTTGCGTAATGCTGATCGCGCCCAGCTTATGCGAATGCAACTCGTTCTGACGCGCCAGCAGCGCTTCCACCTGGCCGGTGTCAATCTTGTCCGCCATCGGACGGACTCGCTGCGGCGAGCCATCGGCGCCCCCGACCAAAAGCAGTTTTGATCCTCCGGTGAAAAATTCAGGCGCGCCGCATTCGTCGGTCTGAATGTGAGAATGCGGATGACAGATGACGCTCTGGAACGACTTGCACAGCTGCGCAAGCGCCAGCGCGTTCGCCGCTGTGCCGGTGAAAACAAAATAAACATCGCAGTCGGTCTCGAAGATTTCACGGACTCGATCGCACACGCGCGCAGTCCAACGGTCCTCGCCATAGGATGGCGCGTAATGCGCGTTGGCTTTCTGCAATGCGGCCGAGGCCTCAGGGCAAATCGGTGCGACGTTATCGCTCGCAAATTCATGGCGCTCTTGGACCATCTCGCTTGTTTGCTACGGAGTTTTTGCGCCGGATCAATCAGTACAAAGAGACTGCCTGACAGCTCAGAGCCCTGGGCCTCCGAATTCTGCCAGGCAAATCCCGTTCGATTTGCTCTTCAAATCGCGTGCAGCAGTTTCATTCTTATTTCGGAGACAGGCGGCAAATTGATCGTGCCGGCTGGCAAAATATTTTCCGCCACGAAAGACTGCTGGTTCCATTTTGCCTAACGCATAGGGGCGGACTAGCTTCGTAAATGAAGGCGCTCCAGAGCGAAGTCGAGCGGCGCGGCAGCCGCATCTTCGACCTGGTCGATAAGCATCCAGAGCCGCTTTTCAGCAAGGCTGGATTGTATCAGCGGTTGATGGCGCTCTCCATGCGAGACGAGCAGTTTAAGGTGCAACTGTTTCGCTTCGTCGATGTCTTGCCCTCGCTGCGCGGCTCCGGCGAAATTATTGAGCATCTCAACGAATATTTCTCCGATAATGGTTTCGGGCCGCTTGTTAACACCGGTGTTCGGCTGGCACGCATTGTCCCGTGGGTGAGCGGGCCAATCCTGCGTTGGAACGTTTCCGGAATGGCACGTCAGTTTATTGCCGGAAGAAATCCGGACGATGTAATGGCGACATTGCGCAAGCGCCGCGCGCAGAAAATTGGCTTTACAGTCGATCTTTTAGGAGAAGCCGTCGTAAGCGAAGCGGACGCGGATAAATATGCGGCGCGTTATCTGGACTTGCTGGAAAAACTCGCGCAGGAAACAAAAAGCTGGACCGATCCGCTGGGCAAAAATTCGAAACTTTTTCCGGTTGTAAATCTGTCGGTCAAGCTTTCTGCGTTGTATTCGCAAATGAATCCGGCCAGCCCGGCCGATGCATTTGCGCATCTCGCACCGAAGCTGCGCCCGCTTCTCCGCCGCGCTCGAGAGCTCGGGGCGTTTATCAATTTCGACATGGAAAGTTATGCGCACAAAAATACTACTCTTGAGCTGTTCAAAACTATTCTGACGGAGGACGAGTTTAAAGATTGGCCCCATGTTGGGATCGTCATTCAAGCGTATTTGCGAGATTCGGAAGCCGATTTGCGCGACCTGATCGAGTGGGGCCGCAAGCGAGGCACGCGCTTCGCGGTCCGACTAGTCAAGGGCGCATATTGGGATTACGAAACGACAAAATCGCTCCAGAACGGCTGGGCTTGTCCCGTTTATTTTCAGAAGCCGCAGAGCGACGCGAATTTCGAGACCCTCACGAGATTGCTTTTGGAAAATGAGCCGATCGTCACGGCTGCCTTCGGATCACACAACATTCGCAGCATCGCGCACGCACAGGCGCTCGCGGACAAGCTCGGGATCGACCGCAGCCGTTTCGAGTTTCAACTGCTCTACGGCATGGCTGGCCCAATCAAGCGGGCACTCATGGAAATGGGCTATCGTGTCCGCGAATATTGTCCGGTCGGCGAACTGCTTCCCGGCATGGCCTATCTAGTCCGACGCCTGCTCGAGAACACGTCGAATGAAGGATTTTTGCGCGCCAAATTTGCCGAAAATGTCGCAGCGAAAGAATTGCTGCGCGACCCAATAGAGTTAATAAAATCAAACGGAGCTAAACCGATGAAATCACAAAGCACGATCACTACGCAAAATCAGCATCGCCAAAATAGCGGTTCGGTTGACACCGTCTTGGACGATGTCTACCGAAACTCACCGCTTGTGAATTTCGTTTATAAAGACAGCCAGGAGAAAATGCGCAGCGCTCTGCGGGAAGTGCGCCAACGGTTTGGCGAAAAATATCCGCTCGTCATCGGCGGCGAAAAGGTGTGGACCGATCAGCTGACACCTTCGGTGAATCCCAGTGCTCCGAACGAAATTGTCGGTTATGGATCGGAAGCGGGAATTCCCGAAGCCGAACGGGCCGTCAAAGCAGCGCATGCGGCATTTGGGAATTGGAGTCGGACACCGGTCGAAGAACGCGCGCGCTTGCTCGAACGCGCCGCGGATGTCATGGAACGGCGCCGATACGAACTCTCGGCGGTTGAAGTCTTTGAAGTAGGCAAACCGTGGAACGAAGCCGATGCCGATATCCGCGAGGCAATTGATTTTTGCCGTTTTTACGCGGAGCAGATGCGCCGCCTCGGGCGCCCAAAGCTTACACAGCGGGTTCCCGGCGAGGAAAGCTACCACCACTACTGGCCTCGCGGCGTCGCGTTCGTCATTGCGCCTTGGAATTTTCCCATCGCCATCCTGTGCGGAATGGCCTCGGCCGGAGTTGTAACGGGTAACACCGTGATCATGAAACCGTCCGAGCAATCCATCGTGTGCGGCGCCATGCTGATGCAGGTTTTTGAGGAAGCGGGTGTTCCACCGGGTGTTTTGAATTTTCTGTCGGGGCACGGATCTGTGATCGGAGCCCACCTCGTCGATCACAAAGATGTGGATTTGATCGCCTTCACTGGATCGCGCGAAGTGGGATTAAAAATTTGGGAATCCGCTGGCATCACTCGACCCGGTCAGCGCGAGCTGAAGCGGGTCATTTGCGAGATGGGTGGCAAAAATGCGGTGATCGTGGACTCCGACGCCGATGTTGGTGAAGCGGTTGGCTATTCCATCTATTCCGCGTTCGGTTATCAGGGACAGAAGTGCTCTGCGCTGTCGCGTCTGATTCTTCTTGAGGAAAATTACGATCGCGTGATGGAACGCTTGATTCCGGCCACAGCGAGTCTACGCATTGGTAATCCTGACGAACCGGGGATTATGGTTGGGCCGGTGATCGATGAGGCGGCTTACCGGCGCATTCTCGATTACATCGAGGTTGGCAAAAGCGAGGCGACGCTCGCCTATCAAACCAAGGATTTGCCACCACAGGGTTATTTCATTCCGCTGACAATTTTCACCGATGTAAAACCAAACATGCGCATCGCGCGCGAAGAAATTTTTGGCCCGGTGCTGAGCGTGTTAAAAGTGCGCGATCTCGACGAAGCGCTCGAAGTAGCGAACGGCACGGATTACGCGTTAACCGCCGGATTTATCTCGCGCAGCCCTGAGAACATTGAGCGCGTTAAAGCCCAATTGGAGGCGGGAAATGTCTATATCAATCGTTCGTGCACCGGCGCGATTGTTGGACGTCATCCCTTTGGCGGATTCAAAATGAGCGGCGGCGGTACCAAGGCCGGTGGCGAAGATTATCTCCTGCACTTTCTCGTCCCGCGCGTGGTAACCGAAAATACGACTCGCCACGGCTTCGCGCCGGAACAGACGCCAGAATATCGCGAAGAATTTCTCTGGCCCAAACCGCACTAGCGTTTCGGTGTTCATCGGGCATATCAGTCGCGGAGATCGGAATCCGGCCGTAATCAGAGAGCGAGCTACGGACGGCCTTTGCTCAGCAATTTCACCACCGTGACCACCATGTAGAGCACCGGCCACGCGGAGGTCAAAACAATCAGCGCAAACACCGCCATCTCCTTCGCCCGTTCCCGTGCCGCCTCAAGCCGGTATTCGCGTCCTAGATTATAAAAATTCCTGAAACCCGACCTATCCTCTCCATCGTAAGGCGAGAAATACCCACCGTGCCATTGGCCAAAACCGGAATGGAAAAAATAGTCCGTCTGCGGGAATCGTCCCTTGCCTCCCGTGGAAGGACTCCTCGGTTTCATAGCTGTGACCCAAAAACTCGCGGAACCGCCAACCATGATACCACGTTCATAAAAGGAATCAGCCTGAAAATGTTCGCGAGTGGGAAAGGGGTCCGCGTCCTCTCGCGTGACGCCAGCCCCTTAGGCTTTGGCCCAGTGAACGTCAGTTTATTTGACTCCTGCTCTGTGATCAATTCAAGAACTCAGCTATCGTCATCGGATGCGGTCGCACTTCCACTCATTCGCAAATCGCGCTGCGGCGCTGCTGATGAAAGTGCTGTTTGGCTGTGTCGGACGTGTTCAAGTCCTCGGCCGTGAAAACGCGAATCGAAACGGTGGATTTTTGCTGGCAGCAAATCACATCAGCCATTTTGATCCATTCATCATTTCGTCAGTCGTTGAAACAAAAATCGACTGGATGGCGATGGCAGAATTTTTTCGATTCCCGCTACTGCGGTTTCTTTTACGCGCAGTCGATGCGTTCCCCGCCGACCGAGATCGTGCTGATCGCAAAACGATTCGCACAGCAATCGAGAGGCTGAAAAACGGACGCGTTATTGGACTTTTTCCCGAGGGCGGGATTCGCGATGGCGCAAAATCAATGCTCGAAGGCGCGCCGCTTCGGCCTGGCGCAGCGACGCTTGCCCACATCGCTGGAGCTCCAATTGTGCCGTGCGTGATCGTGGGCAGCGATCGCCTCTATTTAAAGAGGCGCTGGCTGCCGTTGAGGCGAACACCTATTTGGATCGCGTTCGGCAATCCAGTCTCAGCCTGTCCGACCTTGCAAAAATCTGGGGTGCGTGAGCAGATCGATCACGAACTGGCGGCCGCGTTCAGAAATCTATATGCCGAATTGCGCGCGAAGTTTCGGCTCAGCGAGGATGATTTGCCGCATTCGCCACAAGAGCGGATGAGTAAAGTCGTTCTTCATCCCGAGCGAACTCGAGGGATCCCGTTGCACAATCGAACAGCAACATCACGCGATTCCTCGACTGCGCTTCGCTCCGCTCCGAAAGACAGAATGCGCCGCGCGGCCGCCGCAACGATCGATTCGCTCATGTGCGCATCGATGAATTTTCTTCAATCGCGTCATCACTTGCACGCGCGCAGTCGTTTCGAAATGGAGCAGTATGTAACCGCATGCGAGAAGCTGACCGCTGAGGATTTTTACGCTGTACCGAGCGATCCGGGAATTGCGCCTCTAGTCGACGGGCAATGCGCGACAATCACATGGGCCAGCCCGATTAGCACAAATTTTACTGCCAATAATACGGCACGTGCTGATTTCTTCCTGTGCGCGCGCGGCTGGGAAGCGCCGACGGTCCTGATGTTGCATGCACTTATGTCCGCGAGTCACATCGGGTACCGGCGTTACGCGGCGGAGTTCAATAAACTTGGTTGGAACGCATGCTTCGTGCATCTGCCGTATCATTATTCACGTGTCCCGCGCGGTTACTGGAATGGTGAACTCGCGATCACGGCCGATCTTATCCGCAACGCCGAGGGGCTGCGCCAGGGTGTAATCGAGCTGCGGCAACTGATGGCAACTTTGCGCGAACGCGGCTGTCAACAGTTCGGTGTGCTCGGCACCAGCTATGGCGGGTGGATCGGCGCTCTTCTCGCCATGCTCGAACACGATTTTCGTTTTGTCGCGCTTATGGCGCCGATCACGAACGTCGAGCACGCGATCTGGGCGAGCCCTGCGGCACGGTTTATTCGTCGCGAACTGTATCGGGCGGACATTGAGCCGGCTCTCGTCGCCCGTCATCTTCATCTCAGCTCACCGATGCACAATCACCCCCTGTGCGACGCAGGCCGCGTGTTATTTATCGCGGGCGATTTCGATTCAATCGCAAGGCCCGAGCATGTCGAGGCTATCCAGCAAAAATGGCACGGATCGGAGTTGTTGCGCGTTCGGCAGGGCCATTTTGGCTACCGCATGATGCGTGAGACGATCGAGCGGCTGAAACAACGTGGCGATTTGCAATCAAACAACGGCGGTCTCCCGGGGCCGCCGTAGCCTTAGCGAACGCGGCTAGTCCGCCGTCCCAAAAAGCGCGGATTGGACACCGCCCCTCTTGCATCAATTGATTCCAATAAATTCCAAACTCGGCGCAAGCGCGCTGAATACCGCCTCAGCCAGAACATTGTGGCCTTCGGCCGACGCATGCCATCCGTCGATCGGATGGAGTAATTCCGCGCGGCCAAGGTCTGCTGCCGCTAGTGCGCGGGAATATCGCAATTGGATATTTCCAGTGTCCTTAAATTCGCGATTCAGATCCGCCACCATCCCGCGCAGATCTTCGTTCACCATTGAAGCCAGACGGATCAAACTGCGCCGGTAAGCTGGATGAAAAGAGATGAAGTATTTGTAGGTCGTTTCCAGGTATGGATATAAACGTCTGTCTGATTGCCGGCGACGTTCGGCCACCTCGCGACCTTCGAAATACGATTCGAAATTTATTAGTCCGAAAATGACGACGGCCACGCGATGTTTCTCACCTCGCGCGCGGCCAAGCAGGCGGCGCAGCTCACGCGCGTAATTTTGTCGGAACTGTTGGCATTGATAGCGCAAGCGGCGCTCCGGCGTATTCAATTCATCAGACGGACATCGCCATGCCCAATCGACGTTGTTGTGCCCGAGTGAAATCAAAATCAGATCAGGAAAACGGGTGCTCGCAGCAGCTGAGTGATTTGTCCGGAAAAACTCCGCGTCCCGAGAACGCGGCGGAAAAAACCTAATCGGCACTCTTCATGATCGACGAGCGCGCCGATGCCGGCATGTTGGATCACAACAAAGGGTGTGATCTCTTCCAGTCTTTTGGAAACGCTGCGAATGCCCTGGTGCCCAGCACTATTATCGAGAAACCAGCTCGTTCCGCGGCGAGAATGCGCGCGCCATAACGTGCTCAACGGCGACGAGATGTAGATATCCATGCACACGCTATCACCAACTACGGCAACGTGCGGCAGCCGTGCGACTAGCTCGCCTTTCGTGATCTCGCCATTTCGGTACGACAAAGAATCTGGGTAAAATTGCGATGCGGGATCAGCGATGCGCTCCAAAAAGTTTGACCTGATCACCCGAGCAGACTTCATAACCCGGATCTCCTTTGCGATTATGGATCTTCAATCGACCCAATCCATCGCTTCGAGCAAGCGCCGGAACTGCGGATCGTTTACATCGAGGGCCGGCAACCATTCGCCGACTCGTTCGCGTTTCCACCACGGTTTACCGCCAATCGGCGCGAATCGATAACGATAGAGTCGCGCCCGAACGTAATGAGGCGGTGCGTTTGGAAAAGGATTGTTCGCCAGCAGCGAGAGTGTGCCGCGATCGTTATGTAGAAGTTTCCAAACGAACTGCAGCGTCCATGGATAATCCGCAGGTGACGCCATTGCGGCGAACCAGATTTGCCAGTCGATCCGCGGTTGATAAGGCGCGACGAACGGCGGCCTGCGATTCGGATCGCCGGGTTTGGCTTTAAACTCGTATTCCTTCCATTGCGTATCGCCGGTAATTAGCGTGTCGCCAGTTCCCTCAAATATAATTTCATCGCGTTCGCGCCCGACACTGCCGAATGCCCCATAAGTATTCACGAGGTCGAACGGATCATAGGAGTAGTTCATCAGCTGCCGGCCAGAAACAAGGTTCAACACTGGCGCGACGCTCAGGTAGACAACAACAATCGATAGAGCGAATGCGATCGTGTTATTGATGCGCGACGGCTCCGATTCTTCAGCCGCTCGTTCGGCGCGCTGAACTATTGCCCTCGGCAACAAATGCCGCAGGAAGGTGTCGTCAAAGCACGCGAGAAACGGAATGATCGTGAGGTAATTGAGGAACGAAAGATTGCCGCTGATGATGAGAAATATTTGGAAAGTGACGAGTAAGATGCCGGCGATGTGTCTCGCCTGTCGCGGTCCAAACGAAAACCAGGGCACGACCAGTTCGATGAAGTGATTCCACGCGGTCTCAAGTTTGTGGAACCAAAGCGGCGCAAAGTGAAGATAACGACTGATCGGGCTGGGTATCGGCTGCGTTTCGTAATGATAGGAAAGGCAGGTGAGATCGCGCCAGCACGGGTCGCCGCGGAGCTTAATCAGACCGGCGCCAAGCATGATCCGAAAGCCGAGCCACCGAAACAGCCAGAAAACCAGGATGGGAGGCCTGCATTTTGGAAACGGCCGACCATCGATTAACGGGCAGAGAAAGATAGCTAAGAAGCCGGTCTCAAGCAGTTGAATCTCCCAGCCATATCCGTACCAAATCTGCCCCACGTGAACGATGGACATGTACATCGCCCAAAGTGCTGCCAGCAAAAGTGCGTTGGTGTAGCCGGCAAGAACAACCAGCGATAAAGCGAACCCAATCCATGAGAAGATCGACAGTGCGTTGTCGGAAATGCCGAACCAAAAAAGCGTCGGCACTCGCAGCATTCCGGCAGTTCGCGAGCCGAGTTGCGTTTGAATGTTTGCGAGAAAATCGTTCGCCGGTGTTAAGCCATGCTCTCCAACTAATGGGACGAGCTGCTGCGCAGCAACCAAGAACGCCACAGCATAAACGAAACCCAGCAGCCGCAGAATGACGAACCGCGTCAGCCAGTAGGAATTCCCGCGGGCGAAAAGCTTTTGAAAGACGTTTTCCTGATCCATTGCCGAGGAGAAAACGTCCAACGCCGAAGGTCCAACGTCCAACGCTCAATCAATCCGCAATCCGCAATCTCAATCCGCAATCAAGAAATGCCAGGGGGGAGATTCGAACTCCCGACCAAGGGCTTATGAGTCCCCTGCTCTGCCACTGAGCTACCCTGGCGCGAAGGAAAGAAAGTTGAATGCCTCACATTCGGTGTCAACGCGCACAGGGATGTAGATCGCAGTCTATTTACCTGTTGGCTTGGAAATATAAGGCTCCAAGTCCTTCTCCTGTCCCCGCAATGCCGCCATGAAGCACACCCCACTGTGTTCTGTCACCGCACCGACCCAGCCTTCCTGGTGAACGTAGCGCCACCCGGGAAACCGCAACACCGCGCCAGTTTTCGGATCCCGCTCTGCCGGAAAGAGAAATAGCTGCATCCGGTTCTCGGCAAGCCAGATCTGGGCAACACGACGAGACTCCTCGTCGTCGAAGACCCGACAACCGATCGTCTGAAAATCGGCGAACTCTGCTGGGACGTCGTAATGTTCCAGGCCGTGTTTCATAAAAAACAGATCGCTAAGTGTACCCGCTTCAGTGTTTACCGGATCGAGCACAACGGCTCGCGTAGAGGCAGCCACAGTCAATAATTTCCGAGCGGTCGCAGATCCCGAAAAATCATTTAAACGACCGAGCACATCGAACACGGATACTCCGGCGATCACCACGACCGCGATGCTGATCGCAAGCACGGCGGGATTGCGCACCATCTTTTTCCAAGTCCACTTTGAACCAACGCCGAGGTCTTTTTCCGAAAACCATTCGGCCGTTTCCGGTGGAATGGGAATGAGCCGAACCAGCTCGGCGAGAGCGCGATCAAAATTCTGTTGATTGACAAATTCAATGGAGCCAGCTGCACGAGATACGGCCGAGCGCATGGAACGATCGAACAGCTGGTCCCGGCTAATTGGTGCGCAATTCAAAAGAGCGCGTCGTCGTCGCAATAACGCCAGCTTTTTCATACCTGTCGCGGTTCAGGATGCTTTGCGTCCAGCCACGCCTGCAACTGCCGCCGCCCCTGCGACAGATACCGCGAGAGCGCGCTCAGTTTGAGTTCGGCGAGGTCGAGAATTTCGCGGTAATCGAATTCGCCGAGGTAAAAGAGTGCCAGCGCGCTCCGCTGAGGATCGGGCGCGTTGGAGATCCAAATTGCCAATTGCGTGGGCTGAAGATGTTCAATCTGCGACGCGGCCTCCGGAGTCAGATCATGCTCGTCGAGTTCGATCGCCTCTGGTTGCAGGTCTGTTTTGCTTGCTTCCAGACAGCGCCAGCGCGCATCTCGGAAAAGCCAAAAGGGCTCCTTTGGCAGTTCTCCCTGGGCGGCGCGCAAAGCCGCCTCGTGCAATGTCGTGTGAAAGACTTCCTGCGCTTTGCGTGGATCGCCCAACATCAAGAAGCAAAAACGATAAAGTTGCGGCAGATTTTGTTTTCGATCCGGCACGCGTGATATCCCCGAAAAAATTCTGCGCATTCTACGCGCCTCCGCGGTATGGACAAGAGTTTGTAGCCGGAGAGCTGTGCGCTGAGACAGCGCACGCTACAGCATGCGACATCAATTCAGCATCCTCAGACGATGCGCTACTTCCTCCGCGTTGTTTCGGCTGTTGAACGCCGAAATACGAAAGTAGCCTTCCCCTAGCGCGCCAAAGCCAGCACCCGGGGTTATGACCATATTCAGCTCGCGCAGCATTCGGTCGAACATCTGCCAGCTCGTCAGGCCCTCCAATGTTTTCACCCAGATGTATGGCGCGTTTACGCCGCCAAAAGCCTGTAGCCCAGCATCGGCCGCAGCGTCGCGAAGGAGTTTTGCGTTTCCCATGTAATGGCCGATGAGAACGCGCACTTGCTTCCGACCTTCTGGTGAATACAAGGCTTCGGCACCTCGTTGCACGGGATAACTCACGCTGTTGGATTTGGTGCTCCAACGCCGCTGCCAAAGTGGATGGAGCGGTAATCGCCGGCCGTTCTCCGTTCGACCGAGCACGGACTTCGGCATCACAGTAAACCCGCAGCGCACGCCCGTGAAACCTCCGTTCTTCGAAAAACTGCGGAATTCAACCGCGCACTCGCGCGCGCCCGGCAATTCGAAAATTGAATGCGGAATGTCCGCTTCCGAAATGTACGCTTCGTAAGCAGCATCAAAGAGCAAAAGAGCATCGTGCTCGCGCGCATAATCGACCCAGCGCGACAACTGCGCGCGCGACGCCACTGCGCCGGTTGGATTGTTAGGAAAACAAAGATAAACCAGATCCACGTGTTCCCGTGGCGGATCGGGCACAAAGTTATTTTCCGCGGTGCAGGGCAAATAAAGAATGCCTTCATAGCTGCCGTCCTTCCTGCTATGGCCCGCATGGCCAGCCATCACGTTTGTATCCACATAGACTGGATAAACCGGGTCGGGGACGGCGACTTTGTTTTGGTCGCCGAGAATGTCAAGAAAGTACCCGCAATCGCATTTTGATCCGTCGGAGATGAAAATTTCGTCGTCGGCAATCTCGATGTTGCGATCGCGATAATCATTCTGCGCGACTGCCGATCTTAGAAATTCGTAACCCTGTTCCGGACCATAGCCATGAAATGTCTCGCGATGGCCGAGCTCCTCCATAGCCTGTTTCATTGCTTCCACTGCCGCGCGCGGGAGCGCCTCGGTCACATCACCGATCCCACATCGAATCAACCGCTTTGCCTCTTTCGGATTCGCTTCGCAAAATTCCCGGACGCGGCGAGCGACTTCCGGAAACAGATATCCGGACTGAAGCTTCAGATAGTTTTCGTTTATGTAAGCCATATCTGTAGCGGCACGGCGCCTGCGCCGAATCCGTACAAGTTTAGCGGCGGTCGCAGACCGCCGCTACACGAGAACGCGCCAGGCGCCAATCAGTAGTTCTTTGCGACCGCGTCCCAATTCACCACGTTCCACCAAGCCTTAAGGTAATCGGCTCGCCGATTTTGGTATTTGAGATAGTAGGCGTGCTCCCAGACATCGACGCCAAGAATCGGCGTGTTGCCATCCATCAGCGGGCTGTCTTGATTTGGCGTCGAAATGACTTCGAGCTTTCCGTTCTTATTTTTGATCAGCCATGCCCAGCCACTGCCAAACCGGCCTACCCCGGCAGCGGCAAATTTCTCTTTGAAATCATCAAAGCTGCCGAAAGTCGATTTGATGTCGTCGGCGAGTTTGCCCTTCGGTTCCCCGCCAGCATTAGGCCCCATGATTTTCCAAAAGAAGGAGTGATTAGCGTGGCCGCCGCCATTGTTGCGCACGACTGTGCGAATATCTTCCGGTACCGATTTGAGATCGCTGATCAAATCCTCCACCGATTTCTTTTCCAGATCGGCTTTGCCTTTGATCGCCTTGTTGACGTTGTCGATGTATGCCTGGTGATGCTTGGTGTAATGGATTTCCATCGTGCGCGCATCGATATGCGGTTCCAAAGCATCGTACCCGTAAGGTAATTTAGGTAGTTCGTAAGCCATAGTCTTTATAGTTAGATCGAACTACGTGGTAGGGCAGGTTTTATTTTTAGCACCGGAATCGATGCGGCGCGCTCAGCGGTCGCGCTCTACGTGTCGCAGCGATAAAAGCCTGCGCGCGTGCCCAGATCGTTGCTGTAGTTCACGTAAGTTGCGAGCGCCAGTAGCGGAAAATTCTGGCGATACATGTCGTACTTCAAATAGAAGGTGCGCGGAAATCCCGTGCCTGTAATTTGGTCTTCGTCCCAAGAGCCGTCGGACTTTTGCGATCGAAGCAGATAGCGCAATCCTCGCTGAATGCTTGGCCGATCGAGATCGCCGCATGCACAAATTCCCATGATCGCCCACGATGTTTGTGATGCAGTGCTCTCGCCTATGCCTTTGGTCGATGGATTCTCGTAAGTCCCGCAGGTCTCGCCCCACCCGCCGTCGTTGTTTTGACAGCTCTCAAGCCAATCACGGCCGCGCAATATCCAGTCCTGAGTCATATCTTCGCCGATTGCGCGCAGGCCTCGCAGCACCTGCCACGTGCCGTAAATGTAATTTACTCCCCAGCGGCCATACCACGAGCCGTCGTCATCTTGAGTATCGATCAGATACCGAATGGCCTCGCGGACGCACCTGGCATTGCGATCGAATCCAATGTAACCAAGCAGCTCAAGCGTGCGCGCGGTCAGATCGCTGCAGGTGGGGTCCAGAATCGCATTGTGATCGGCAAACGGCATGTCTTCCAGCCATGGCGTGGTGACATCTTTATCAAAAGCTCCCCAGCCGCCATCGCGACATTGGAAGCTCAACTGCCAGCCAAGCGCCCGACGAAAGAGTTCGTTGAGCGACTGACGATCTTTTGGTTGAACCAGTCGCAACGCCATTAACACCATCGCTGTGTCGTCGGTGTCCGGATAATAAATATTGTTGTACTCGAACGCCCAGCCGCTGGCTTCCGGATATGGATTGTTTACCGCCCAGTCACCACGGATGCGAACTTCCTTGTCGATCAACCAATCCGCAGATTTCTGCAACGCGGGATGCTCGGGCGAGACGCCAGACTCCGCCAACGAGATGACGCTAATGGCACTGTCCCAAACTGGAGACAGACAGGGTTGAACGCGAAAATCTTCCGGGTCATCAACAAACAGGCCTGCGAAATCTTTTTCCGCCTTGGCGTAAACCGGATTTGCTTTGGTATAGCCGAGCACGCGTAAAGCAATCAGGCAATTCAGCATCGCTGGATACACGGCCGCGAGGCCGTCGCTGCCTTCACCAATGCGTTCAAGCATCCACCGCTCCGCTGCTTCGAGGGCGCGCCGCCGCAGCGGCAAAATCCGAAGCGGCCGCATGAATTTGAAAACGTCGTCTACTCGCAGAAAGAAATTGCGCCAGGTCCAGAACTTCTCGCTCCGCGGCAACCGCAAATCGCTTTGCTCGGTGCCGAGGGGGTAGAGCTCGTGCAATTGCTTTTCACCCGGCAAAATCCGCGTCGGTTTAAAATGATTGATGATGGCCAGCGGCACGAGCATGGCGCGGCTCCATGACGACATTTTATAAATGTGAAATGGCGCCCAGCTCGGCAAGAAAACCATCTCCACTGGAATCGCGGGCAAATATTTCCACGGGAACTGACCGAGAAGCGCCAGATAAAGCTTACTAAACGTGTTCATCTGCGGAATGCCTCCGCGACGCATGATATTGGCACGCGCCTCGCGCATGAACGGCGCGTCCACCGAGCAACCGGCGAGTTTCAGCGCAAAGTACGCTTTAACCGATGCGTTAATTTCGCTCGGGCCGCCATGATAAATGTTCCAGCCACCGTCGGTCAGTTGGCGTTTGAGAATGTGACGGACGCAGCGACGCTGCAATTGAGCGTCCACTTCGCCGCACCAGTGCATGAAAACGATGTAATCCGAGCAGAGCGTGCTATCGACAATCAGCTCGCCGCACCAATGGCCATCGGGTTTTTGCTGCCGCAGCAGGTTCTCTTGTGCGCGCGTGATCGCCTGCGAAATCTCTTCGTCCGCCGCCGAGTAGGCTTCGGATATTTCCGGTCGCGCGCTCGGCAGTACTATCAGCTCTCTGGACGATTCCGGCATCTGGGTCTCTTACGAGGCTTGCGCAGTTGGTTCTGCCCGCTTGCCGGTAATGTGACCGTTTCCTGAACTCACACCGTTAAAAGCGAGCACCTCACTGCCTCGGCCAGCAGGTTTGGGCTTCGCACCAAAGTTGAATTTGATCGTTTTCCAAGTGTCACCGCGTTGGGCTTGTAGTCCCAACGTTGCCGTCGGTTCGTAGCCGCAATGCACCATGCAGTTTTCGCAGCGGCTGTCGCGAGCAACGCCGTTTACAACGCCATATCGGTCCCATTCAGTTTTCTCCAGCAGCTCGGCGTAGCTTGAGTAATGCCCGTCCGTCATCAAATAACAGGGTCCCTTCCAGCCGCGGATGTTGCGAGTCGGAATAGCCCAGGCTGAACACGTCAAATCACGTTTGCCCGCCAGAAACTCAAAATACACTGGCGTTCCGAGAAATGTGTACCGTTTCATCCATTCCTCGACTTTTCGGAACTTCTGAACCGTCATGGCGCGCGTAAGAAAGAAGTTTTCCGGGCGCAAACTGAGCCGTTTGATCATGTCTTTCTTGGCGGCGTCATAATCGTAACCGGGAGTGATGGTATGGCCATCAACGCCAAGATCGGAAAGATAATCGAACATCCATTCGATCTCCTGCATATCGGTTTCCTTATAGACCGTCGTGTTGGTCGCGATCTGGTATCCGAGCACCTTCGCCATTTTGATGGCCAGAACGCATTCCTTGAACACGCCCTCGCGCTCCACGATCAGGTCGTGCGTTCGCTCAAGACCGTCGAGGTGCACGTTCCAATACATCCATTTGCTCGGCGGAATCGTCGGCTTCGCTGGATCTTTCGGGCCTTTCCGAACCTCGGCAGCGTCTTTTTCCGAGATCAGATTTTTCGACTGTAGGACCTTGATCTTCTCTTCCAACTCCGCCCGCTTTTTGGCATCGCCTTTCCGGTATTCGGACGCCAACCATTCGCGCATTTTCTTGCGCATGAACATGGCATTGGTGCAGATGTAAACGATTCGCCTCTGCGCGAGCAATCCTTCCACCAACGCCTCGATGTGCGGATAGATGAGCGGCTCGCCGCCGCAAATTGAGACCATTGGCGCGCTGCATTCCTTTGCCGCCCCCAGGCAGTCCTCGAGGCTCATCATGTCCTTGAGCGACGTGGAATACTCTCTAATCCGCCCGCAACCCGTGCATGTTAGGTTGCATGTGTGCAACGGCTCGAGCTGAAGCACGGTGGCGAATTTCTTCGTACCACGCAGCTTATGCCCGATCACGTAGGCCGCGATTTTCGCTGTGAGCGGTAATGGAAATCTCATGGGAGCGAGGATAGTAAAAAGAGGCGCCGGCGTGTCAAGAATCTCCGGACGTGTATAAGTCTGAATCGATCTGGCTGCGTCTTGTGGATTTAAGCACGCTGAATTTAGAATATTGCAGCGTGAAGCGCAAATAAAGGCGCGACTGCGAGCAATTTCTGTGGTTCAATAGGGCAGATCACAAACATCAGCGTATGAAACAATTATTTCTAGCAGGATTGGCCGCCAGCCTTCTTGGCTGCGCGGAGCAGTACGCACCGCCAGCCGTTACGACCGGTTACACGTACTCGCGTTATTCCACCACGGCCGAGGTGTGGGGTCACCGTAGCCCTGCGTATCGGAATTGGACGACTGCCCAACTGCAGCAGCGTCGTCTCGAGCTCTACGGGATGACTACGCTAACTCAGACTCGGGAAGGCGTGCCTGCCTATATCTATCATGGGCAACCGATGCCTGCCCAGGATGAGGCCAAGGCAATCGAAGTTGAGTTGAATTGGCGTTATCAGCACGGTGACCAGACTGCGGAACTGAAAGAATTCTGGCCTAGCGTGCGACGGCATATTGCCACCGGCGGCCGTTTCGACACAGGTCTATAACGGAGCGCCAAACCGTAGAAGTTGGAGAGACTGGGACGCAGTCGAAGTCCAGCGCTTTTCCCAAAAGACTGGGCCGGCCTCCACCGGTCAGGCTCCTTGCCAACCGCGCCGGATGAGGCTGACCGCGATCGCCGCAAGAAGTAGTGCGACAATTTTCGATATGGCGCGTAATCCTTGCCTGCCTAGCAAACGCGTGCACCAGTCTGCATTCCAGAACGCCAACGCAACCAAACCGAGATTGGCCAACAGCGCGACGAGCGTGAACACCAGGCCTACCGTATCGACGAGAATTAGGAGTGCCGTTAACAACGCCGGCCCGGCGATTAATGGCATACCAAGCGGCACGACTCCGAAGTCGTCGCTGCCTTCATGACCGGACGGTCCGACATTGAGCAACTCGCGCCCAGCAAGTCCGAGGAGAATCAGTCCGCCTGCAACTTGAAAGTCTGCATCCGTGATTCCAAGCGCATCAAAAATAAGCTCACCGAGAAAAATAAACCCGACGGCTATACAAAGCGCGGTGATAATTCCGATGAAACCCTGGCGTCGCTGCTGTTCGTGCGAAGCATTCGTGGCGAGACCCATGAATATCGCGACAAGTCCGATTGGGTCGATCGCAACAAAGATTGGGATAAAAGCGACAAAGAATTTTTGGATCATCGTGGCAGGTTCGGGAGCGTAGGTCGTAAAAGATGAACACAGATGAAACAGAGATTCATCAAAATTCCTTCTGCTGTTTGTGGAAATCTGTGTAAATCTGTGGCCCACTTCAGCTTTTCCACCCTTATGTCGAACCGTTTCATAAAATCCCCGTTCCTTTGCGTGTTGCTCATCCTTCTCGCTGCGAGATCAAATTCTTCAGCCGCCGAAAAGACTGTCGATGATTTTCGGGCCGCTGCGGCGAAGGCAAACGCGGTACTAACCATTCCCGATTGGGAGCAGACGCCGCAAGCAGTCGAGGGTTCGATGAAGCATGCAATCGCGAAGGCGAATGCGGCGCTGGATCAGATCGGAAGCCAGGATCTCAGCAAAGTCACTTTCAAAAGCACCGTGGTCGCGCTGGACGATGCCACCTATCAGGCAGGACTTGCCGCAAACAAGGCTACGATTATTAAGGAGACAAACACCAACCCCGCAATGCGCAGCGCGGGGGAGAACGCGGTAAAGGCTTTCCAAGACTGGGCAGTTGGGATTGATTATCGCGAGGACGTTTACAAGGCGATCAAAGCTTTCGCGGATACGCATCCGAAACTCACGGGCGAAGACGAGAAGCTGCTAAGAGAAACATTGCGCGACTATCGGCGTGCCGGCCTGGAGTTACCGCCCGACCAGCGGAAGGAAGTCGAACAACTGCGCAAGGAATTGTCCAAACTCGGGACTGACTTCGACAGCAACGTCGTGAAGGCCACTGCGCCCGTCATGTTCACAAAAGCCGATCTTGATGGCCTTCCCGACAGTTTCTTCGCCTCGCCGGGCATCAAAACGGGAGATGATGTCTACACAGTGATGGCAAATGTCACCTGGCAATTCAACACGGTAGAGGAAAACGCAAAGAGCGAAGCGACACGCAAGCAGCTTTATGTCATTCGCGAGACCCTCGCCAAAGACACAAACATTCCTGTTCTGAATCAATTGCTCACGCTCCGCAACAAAATCGCGCTGCGACTCGGTTACAAATCGTGGGACGACTACCAGACCGAAGTCAAAATGGCGAAGACCGGAGCGAATGCGGAAAAATACATCAATGATTTGGTCACCGGCAGTCAGCCGAAATTCGATAGTGAACTCGCGGAGTTACAGAAACTGAAAGCCGCTGAGACGAACGATCCAAACGCCCCGATCAAGGTATGGGACTGGCGCTACTACAGCAACCAGCGCAACAAACAAAAATACGCTATCGATAAGGAAGCGTTGCGAGTGTATTTCCCATTCCAAAAGGCGCTCGACGGAATGTTTAACATTTACCAGAACATTTTCGGTCTGAAGTTCGAAAAGATCGCTGCCCCTTACAAATGGATCGATGATCTCCAGCTTTATTTGGTGACCGATTCCGCCACTGGCGAACCGCTCGGCATGTTCTACCTCGACATGTTCCCGCGTGAAGGAAAATTTAATCACTTCGCGCAGTTCGACATTATCAGCGGCAAATTATTGCCCGATGGAAAATATCAGCGCCCCACGGTCGCATTACTTTGCAATTTCCCGCCTGCGACCGGCGATAAGCCCTCGTTGCTGACACACCAGGATGTAGAGACTTTGTTCCACGAATTCGGGCATGCTCTGCATTCGATTGTTACTCGCGCGAAGTACGGGCGCTTCGCCGGAACGCATGTCCCGGGTGATTTCGTCGAAGCGCCGTCGCAGATGTTACAAAATTGGGTTTGGGATAAGAAGGTGCTCGACACGTTTGCGGCTGATTACCGGGATTCATCAAAAAAGATTCCGGCGGAAATCGTGAAGAAAATGAATGACACAAAGCTGGCAAACGCCGGTGTTCTTTATCGGCGTCAGTTCGCATTTGCGTCGCTCGACCTCGCTCTGCACGATCAGCACCCGGAAGATGCGAGTTACGATTGCGTGGCAATCTCGAATCCGACCCTTGAAAAAGTCTTTCTGCCAATCGATCCGAGCACGACGTTCGTCTCCTACTTTGGGCATCTGAACGGTTATGACGCTGGCTACTACGGCTATGCCTGGGCTGATGCGATCGCCGCCGACATGGCGACCGTTTTTGAGAAAGCGAAGGACGGCTACCTCGATAAACAAGCCGGCATGAAATTGCGCCGTGAAATTTACGAGCCGGGAGATTCTCGTGATGTAAACGTTTCCGTCGAGAAATTCCTTGGGCGCAAACAATCGGTTCAGCCATTCCTGAAAAAGATCGGCATTGGCCCAGAGGAGAAAAAGAAAGCGCCAGCCGGGCCATCATAGGAAGGCAGATAGTTGTAGAGGCACTCGCCCGCGACGAGCGCCCATCCAAATGCCGTTAATGTGTTCGGCGTTTGACACAAACGCCGCTACAACGTCTGGGTATGAGGAGAATGGCACGGCGATTCGCTGTAATCCTTTGCTTCAGTGCGACTTCGCTTTTCGCAGCCGATGAACTGGCGTTGCGTTTGCAGCCGGCGCTGGAGGCAATCACGCCCGACGGTTTGCTCTCGCACATCAAGGTTCTCGCATCGGATGAATTCGAAGGGCGGGCGCCCGGAACAAAAGGCGAAGAACTTTCGGTCAAGTATATCGCCGATCAGTTCAAACAGATCGGATTAAGGCCGGGAAATCCCGACGGCACATATATGCAGGAAGTTCCGCTGGCTGGGATCAAAAGCGAACCACGAATGTCGTTCATGATTGGCGACAAAACGATTGACCTCAAATATCCGGATGATTTCGTCGCTTCCTCGGCGCGTCTTCAACCGGAGATCAAGATCGACAAATCAGACGTGGTCTTTGTCGGATACGGAATCGTCGCGCCGCAATACAGCTGGGACGATTACAAAGATGTCGATGTGCGCGGCAAGACATTGCTGATGCTGATCGGTGATCCGCCGGTTCCCGATCCAAAAGATCCAGCAAAACTCGACGACAAAATGTTTAAGGGAAAAGCGATGACGTACTATGGCCGCTGGACCTATAAATACGAAATCGCAGCGCAAAAAGGCGCGGCGGCAGCGATCATCATTCACGAAACGGAACCGGCGGCTTATCCGTGGCAGGTGGTCAGATCGAGCTGGGGCAAAGAAAACTTCGAGCTTGATAATCCAAACAAGAACATGGACGCGGTCTCGGCGCGTTCATGGGTCACGCTCGATGTTGCGAAAAAATTAGTCGCCGATTCCGGGCAGGATTTCGACGCGCTGAAGAAACCTGCGATCACGAAAGAATTCCGACCGGTGAGGTTGAATGCCAAAGCGAACATTGACATCAAACAGCAGATTCGCGCGTTCAAATCGCACAATGTCATCGGCAAACTCGAAGGCGACGATCCCAAATTGCGCGACGAATACGTCATTTACACAGCGCACTGGGACCATCTCGGGCGGCATCCCGAATTGCAGGGCGATCAGATTTTCAATGGTGCAATCGATAACGCGTCGGGCGTTGCGTCGGTTATTGAGCTCGCCGCGGCGTTTAAAAAACTAAATCCGCCGCCAAAACGGTCGGTGTTGTTCATGGACACTACAGCCGAAGAAGCTGGATTGCTCGGCGCGAAATATTACGCGGAGCACCCGCTGTATCCGCTGGAGAAGTCGCTCGCCGACATCAACATCGACGGTATCAATCCCTGGGGGAAAACCCACGACCTCGAAGATCTCACCAATTGCAATTCAACCTTGGATGACTTATTGGGCGAGGCGGCTGCGCGGCAGGGCCGCGTGATGAAACCGAGCAGCGAACCGGAAAAAGGCGGCTTCTACCGGGTCGATAGTTTTGAATTCGCAAAGGCCGGTGTCCCCGTGTTGCACGCAGCCCGCGGCATTGAGATCATTGGCAAACCGCCGGAGTACGGAAAGCAGAAGCGCGACGAATTTGTCGCGAAACATTATCATCAGCCGTCCGATGAAGTTGATCCCAACTGGGATCTCTCCGGCGCGGTGCAGGATATTCAACTTCTCTTCGAAGTCGGCTATCAAGTCACCAACGGCGATAAATTTCCAGAGTGGAAAGCCAGCAGCGAATTCAAGGTGAAACGCGATGCAATGCTGAAGAAGTGATCGGATTAGACAGAATTTTTCGGTCCAATTCTCGTTAGACCTCATGCGACGCGCGAAACCATTCATCCCTCCCAAGGTCACAGTCGCCGCAGTGACAGTTGGAAACGCCTACGACACTATTGGTATCGTGGGATCACTCAATCCTCAACCACGCGCGCTCTCGCCAGCGGTCGCTAATCTTGTGTCTCCTTAGTGCAGATGGACGCAGAATCGCGCGGGAATTTGGCGGAGTATCACTACGGTTCCGCGGAGGCGCCGCATACGGAAAAATATCTCTGGCCGCATATCATCAGTCTTTGTGCGGAGTTACGTGCACGCCGTGTCGTCGATATCGGGTGCGGTAATGGCGCGCTATGCCGCGAGCTTGCCAGCCGAGGATATCAGGTGGTTGGTTGCGAGCCGAGCGCCGATGGCGTTCGGTTCGCACAGAGTTCGGCGCCCGAGCTAGTGTTTCACCAAATCGGAGTAGATGACGAGCCGACCGCGGTTGGCAGCGAGAGCTTTGATGTGGCTATCGCTACCGAGGTGATCGAACACCTTATCAGACCTCGGAACCTGCTGCGTTTCGCGAAGCAGCTGCTTCGTCCCGGTGGACACCTCATCATCAGCACGCCTTATCACGGTTACCTGAAGAATCTTGTTCTCGCGATCAGCAACAAATGGGACTCGCATCTCACGCCTTTGTGGGACGGCGGTCACATCAAGGTCTGGTCGCGCAAAACTCTCTCCCATCTATTGAACGAAGGCGGGTTCCGCATCGTTCGCTTCATCGGAGCGAGTAGAATACCTTTCCTGTGGAAGAGCATGATTATTGTTGCACAGAAGCCAGAAGGGCCCGGCCAATGACGCCTACCACGACACGGAAACTAAGTTGCAATGCGATAGATTAGATGGTTCAATCGCGATTCGCGCATCTGAAAATCTGAATGGGCTCTCTTAAGAAAAGACGGAAAGCTAAAATTGCCAAGCACAAGCGCCGAAAGCGCATGAAGGCGCATCGGCATAAGAAGCGGCTCCGATACAAGCTGTAAGGCGCAGCGGGGCCGCTGCCGGGAACGTCAAACGCTGCAACATCGAAGGTCGAACCTCGTAGAGGCTCAAGTGTTGAAGAGGGCGACGCGCGTGCGCTCCCCGCAAGTAGCCGGTTTGCCGAGGTCACGCCGCAAGCTAAACTTACGATCATGAGGAAGCTGAAGAAGTGGCCTGGTACGCCGCTTCAGCGTTTTCTTTTGCCGTTAATTTTTCTCACGGTCTCGAATGGACTTGCCGATCCGACCACGAGAACTTCGCCGCCAAAACTTCTGCGTTCGCACCAGGGAAAACAAGGCGCGCGGCAGGATGATTCGGTCAATGCTAAACCGGCTTCAGACCTCGCATTGCGTCCGGGAGGCGAACGCAAGGCCGGCGGGCTCACGCATTTTCTTGAAGGAATGGCGTTCGAAGAAAATGGCGAGATGGATCTCGCGCTGGACGCGTATCGCAAGGTGCTCAACGTCGATCCGGGCCAGTCGCAACTCGCCGCGCGCGTGGCCGGTTTGCTGATACAGCAGGATGATTTTCCACAGGCAATTGACGTGTTGAAAGACGCAATCAAGGCAAACCCGAATAATGCCGAGCCTTATCAGCAACTCGCCTTTATTTACGCGAGGTACCTGAAGAAAACAGATCAGGCGATCGATTATGCCAACCGAGCCATCGCGCTGAATCCGGCAGACGTGGAAGGTTACCAGCGTCTGGTCGAAATCGAAGTTGCAGCCGGACAAGAGAAAAAGGCGCTCGAGGCGCTGGACCGCGCCACAAAAGTTCGAAGTAACGATTCCAATTTCTGGATGCACCTGGGAAAGCTTTATGTGGCTATTCTTTTCAAATCTGAGTCGCAGCCCAAACCGGACGAATTCAAAAAGGTCAATGAGATTTTCAAAAGAGCAGCCGAACACGCGGGAGACGACCCCGCAATCCTCAAGGATGTGGCAGACTATTACGCCGCATCGCAGCAACTGAAGGAAGCGATCCCACTTTATCTGCGCGTTCTCGAACTGGAACCTGACGACGCGAATGCACGAGAGAAACTGGCGACGGGTTTTATTCTGACGAATCAGCGCGGCAAAGCTGTCGAGATGCTCGAGCAAATCATCAAGGAGCATCCTGACAAGTATCAACCCTACGATTTACTGGCACAGGTACTGGATGAGGAGGCGCGATCACTGCAGCGCGCAAACCGCATTGACGAAGCGAAAGCGACGTTTGCAAAGGTAGCGGCGAATTATGAGCAAAGCCTGTTGATTAATCCAAATCACCCCAGCACCTATTTGCACTTGGCGGAGTTGCGTGTCGGGCCGTTAAAAGACGCAGGTCGGGCGGTGCAGTTGCTGACAGAAGCTCGCAGGCGGTTTCCCGGTGCGCCGGAGATTGTTTACTATCTGGCGATCTCTCAGCGAGAGGCGAAGCAGAGCCAGCAAGCGGTGGCGACTTTCGAAGAGGCACTGCACGAAGCGCAGCTCGATCAGGACGATGATGTGATAAACGCCAAGTTTTACTTCAATTATGGAGCGGCGGCTGAGCAGGCTGGTCTGTACGACAAAGCGGCTGATTTGCTTCGCAAGTCAATCACGCTCGACCCAGCAAATTCGGCCGAGGCTTGCAACTACCTGGGTTATATGTGGGCGGATCACAACATGAATCTTGATGAAGCTGAAACCATGATCAGGCGTGCGCTTGAGCGCGAACCAAACAATGCCTCCTATCTGGATAGCCTCGGATGGGTGGAATTTCGAAAGGGCAAATTTGATCACGCCCTAACCGATCTGCTTCGCGCTGCAAAAACGGCGGAGCACGATGACCCGGTTGTATTTGAACATATCGGCGACGCTTATTTGAAATTGAATCGTATGCCGGAAGCAGTGGAAGCCTGGCAAAAAGCGCTAACACTCGACCCTAAAAACAAAAACCTTGCTGAAAAGGTTGAAGGCACGAAAAAGCGAATCAGCAAAGATTTGCCGAAAACCAATCAGACGTAGTGAGCGCGAGCTAGACCAACGTCGACCAAAACATCAAACGCGAACCTCAAGATCCAATCCGCGCGACGGCGATGATTCGACGTTGGATGCTAGACGTCGGATGTTTACCGTCGAAAACGTGATATGAAGGAATATCCCACGGCTTGGCAGCGCAAGACGATGTGGGCGACGCTTACTGCCTGCTTTGTGGTTCTTCTCGTTATCATCGTCGGCGCAGTGATCTGGGCAGCCGCCAACGTCATCAGTTTCCTCCAGCCAATCCTGATCCCGGTGGCCATCGCTGTGATCTTTACTTATCTCCTCGACCCAGTCGTGACGAAAATGTCTCGCGGGACGCTCACTCGAACGAAAGCAGTGGCTCTTGTTTTCGCGATCGGTTTTTTTGCACTGGGAGGATTGGCTGCGTGGCTCATCCCTACGATCTCAATCCAGAGCGCGAATTTCGCCAGGCAGGTTCCCGCCTACACGGAACGAGCGCGAGACTACACAGTCGACCTCATCTATCGATTCGACCAGACATTCGGATTGTTTGGCGGAGCGCATGGAAAATCTGCATCCACGAGTTTTACAAACTGGCTGATCGGTCCGGCTGGCTCACCTTCCCCTCATGCGCAGTCGACTGCCACTCCAACCGCAGCGACGCAAGCCACTGCGCCAGCAACGGAAGTTATTGCACCAAGTCCACCGAAGCTAACGACTGCTGAACGCCAGCGCATTCAAACTTATGTAGAAAAACAGATGCCGAAATTGGAGCAAGCGCTTCCGACATTACTGGAAAAGCTCTGGGATATTTTGAAGAAAAGCATCGGCGGATTTCTTGGTATCACAGGTTTTCTGCTCAGTCTCATCCTGGTGCCGATCTACCTGTTTTTCCTGCTGAATGAAAAGCCGCGCATCCAACAGCGTTGGAAAGATTACCTGCCGTTGCGTGAATCCCCTTTCAGAGATGAGGTCGCGGAGGTGCTATCAGAAATCAATCGTTACGTCACCGCTTACTTTCGAGGCCAACTACTGGTTTGTCTGGTGGATGGCATACTGATCGGGACGACTTTGACGATTTTCCCCGGTCTCAATTTTGCGCCTGTAATTGGTGCGCTGGTTGTCGTCCTGACCATGATTCCCTACATCGGGATAATCATCTGCTGGGTGCCAGCCGTTCTGATCGCAGCTTTCCAATGGGGCGATTGGACACATCCGATGATCGTGACCGGAATTTTCATCTTGGTACAAAATCTCGAGGGCATATTTTACGCTCCGCGAATTGTCGGAAATTATGTCGGATTGCATCCGATGACGGTGATCGTGTCGATCTTTGCTTGGGGTCTGATCATTGGCGGGGTAATCGGTCCACTCCTTGCCGTACCGCTCACCGCGACAATTAAGGTCCTTCTCGCACGTTACGTTTGGGGCCGACGTTTGAGGCAACAGGTTCTCCACCCAACTGAAGCACCTCTGGCAGTTCAAGAACCGAAGATAGCCGCTCAGGTGTAGCGCGGTCGAGCACGCTTGCAAGGGCCAAGGAGACGGGGGCTGCAAACAGGACAGGAAATGGCGGAACGAATCAAATCTACCGGCCACGGAAGGGCTCGGCAGTTTTTTCTCGGGCTAGAGTCTTCCTTTCAACGGAAGTTCTGGCCGACTCGACTCGCCGTAACCGTTGCCGTAGCGGCAGTCGCTCTCTTGCTCGGCGTTCTTTTGTTCACGTACGGGTCAAAATTATATGACGACTGGCACCAAACCCGTTTACTGCATCGAGCCATTGCCTTGCTACAGGAGGGCAAACTCAGCAGGGCGGCGCAGACGGCGAAAGAGCTCCTGCAACGACATCCCGATTCTCTGCCGGTCCTTTATATTTTAGCAGAGACAGCAGAGCGACAAAACCTGGAAGAAGCCGTGGTGTGGCGCGAGCAAATAGCGCGACTCCTCCCGGAGGACGTGGAGAGCCAGCTCAATTTCGCTTCCGCGGCGTTGCGCTTTGGAAAGCTCGATCTCGCGCGAGAAGCACTCGATCGAGTTCCTTTAAATAACCGGGACAGTGCGGCTTTTCACGTGGTTGCCGGATGGCTGGCTCGCGCGGAGGGAAATTTCGCCGAGCAAGAGGAACAGTTCGCGGCCGCGGTAAACAAAGAGCCCACAAATGACCTTTACCAGTTCAATCTCGCAGCGCTGCAAATTCACTCTGGCGATCCAGAAAAGAATAGGAAGGCGCGCGATACTCTCCAGCGACTTAGTAACGCGGCTCCTTATCGAATTGGCGCCTTGCGGGCCTTGCTCAATGACGCGGTGGCAAGGAATGACCTGACCGCTGCGGATAATTTTGCGCAACAACTCCAAATGTCGCCGGAGATCACGTTCGGCGATTATCTCCTGTGTTTGAACTTTTATTGGAAGCTCGATCAGAAAAAATTTCGCGTGCTACTTGACCGGGTGAAACCATTTGCTGCGCGCGATCCGTCGGATCTTGCATCTCTTATCGATTGGATGAATCAAAACGGACTCGCAGGAGATGCCGTTAAGTGGATCGACAAGTTGCCGGAAATACAACTAAGTTCGACGCCGACACACGTTGCAGTGGCTAACGCGTATGCGACCACGAAAAACTGGTCGCATCTAAAGCATTGGACGCGCACCCGAACGTGGGGCGACTCCGAATATCTTCGTCTCGCATATCAGGCAATTGCCACTCGACAATCACATTCCCGGAGCAGCGGGACTGCTAGCGACGAGTTCGAAACGCTCTGGCGATCGGCGGAAGAATTAGCCAGCGAACAGCCCGAACATCAACTAACGCTGGCGCGGCTCGCCTCCAAATGGAAACTCGAAAAAGAATCGGAAGAACTTTGGTGGCTCGTCACAGAAAATCCCGCGACGCGACGGGAGGCGCTTGAGTGGCTTCGCCGGCTGTATCGCGCAAAGAATGAAACAGCCAGGCTTTATGATGTTCTCCAGCGGCTTCATGAGAGCTCCCCGAACGAAGCGCCCATCACAGCAGATCTGGCCCGGCTTGGCCTTAATCTTGGGCAGAATACAGAGCGATCGTATCAACTCGCCAAGGAGGCGTACGATCGCGCCCCGAACGAAGTGAATTGCGCCGTCACTTACGCCTTTTCGCTCTCGCGCCTTGGGAGAAACTCAGATGCCCTTGCGATCATAGAGAAATTACCACCGGATCAGTTGCATGATCCGCATGCAGCCGTTTACGTCGCGTTACTCCTAGCTCAGACAAGCCAGATCGAACCAGCCAGGGAATACATTGCAGCCGCTGATGACGAAAAGATTTACTCCGAGGAAGAAAAGCTTCTTGATGAAGCAAAAACAAAGCTGGCTATTGCGTCTGCAACTCCGTCGCCAGCGGTTTCTCCTCCGCTTCCCGTCGAGGTGACCCCGACACCAATGGCTTTGCCGCGTTGAAGCGGGTAATGTTTTAACAAATCATGCGGGCTCGCCCGGCGCTTTCTCCTCTTTCGGAATCGCCTTCGTCCATTGCGCAATGTCTTCGGAATCCATGTGCACACGTCTTTCAAGGCGAGCGTCTTGAAATCCCCACTTTTGCACGTCCACCAAATATTGCTTGCGTGAGAGCAACGTCCCGCGGCAGAGCCGCTTGTCCCCGTCAGCAGGCACCTCCTTTCGTAAGCGCCCGATCAAGTCGTCCATGACGGCCTTTGGAATTCGCGCCTGCTCACTCGGGTAAATGTAGCCGAACAACGCCAGATGACTAAGCAGCACACGCCAATCGGGACCGAAGCGCCGAACCAGATGCTCCCAATCGAGTTTCTCGGCGCAGCTTACGAGAATATGCGCAATATCCGCGCCATCGAACCGTTCGCGCTCCATGATGTACGCTTTCATCCAGATCATTTCCTCAGGCGCACAAAGTTTCACGGGCAACCCTGGCAGCTCGTCACCATGCGCCCGCTCGAACCACGAGTCATCGACTTCGCACAAGCCATTGCCGGCGCGAAAAATTAGATCAACGTAGTCCCGTCCGTGTCTGGCCTTGGCAAGCCAATGCGGAAATGTCACTTCTGTCTTATAGCCGGCGCGGGCGAGCGCATCGAGGGCGGCTCCCACATGATGTGGTCGGACGTATAGATCGAAGTCTTTCGTTCGGCGCGAAACGCCTGCATACACCTCCACGACATACGCGCCGCCGATTAGGAAGGGAACATTCGCATCCTGCAATGCCGTCACTGATCTAAGGTGAAAGTTATTGGGGCTGCTTTTCGCCTTCGTGGCTCTCTTCCCGGTCATCACTCAAAATAACGTAGTCAAAGAGGCGCATGCGTGCATGGCTACAGCCCTACGTTCTTCCGAAACGTCCATTGGAAGGAGCGATTCCGTTTTTTAAGACAAATGGCTGACCGACCGTTACAGATCGCCGCGACCGCGGATCTCCATTACGCCAAGCATTCGCGCGGCATGTTGCATGAAGCGTTTGCCGAGATCTCAAACAGCGCGGATATGCTGCTGCTCTGCGGCGATCTTACCGATTACGGACTTCCCGAAGAAGTCGAGGAACTCGTCGCAGACATTCGCGCTGCAGTAAGAATTCCGACGATCGCAGTGCTCGGCAACCACGACTTTGAATCGGGACAGCCAGATTTGGTTTCCAAAGTTCTCGATGAAGCAGGCGTAACTGTGCTCAACGGTGAAGCCATCGAGATCGCGGGAGTAGGTTTTGCTGGAATCTGTGGTTTCGGCGGGGGTTTCGGGCGGCGAATGTTAAACGCCTGGGGCGAGCCGCTCATTAAACAATTCGTGCAAGAATCCATTAGCCACGCTGTTCGTCTGGAGCAGGCGTTGACGAAATTGCAAACAGAACGGCGGATCGTAGTGCTGCATTATTCCCCGATCCGCGACACGCTACAGGGCGAGGACCCTGAAATTTTTGCCTTTCTTGGCTCGAGCCGTCTCGAAGAGCCAATCAATCGATTCCGCGCGACCGCTGTTTTCCACGGTCACGCTCACAACGGGATTCTCGAGGGCAAAACTTCGACC
>Ga0307305_10000003_pt1 | contig 58865 bp, 56 predicted proteins | sample ER_DNA_186_FD_194512 | JGI IMG/M metagenome (GOLD analysis project Ga0307305, IMG submission 194512) | Bulk soil microbial communities from the East River watershed near Crested Butte, Colorado, United States - ER_DNA_186 | ecosystem: Environmental > Terrestrial > Soil > Floodplain | place... | reverse complement strand
CACCGCCGAATACGCCGCCGCACCGGTATATCGGCAACGTCACGTTCTCTTGCGCGGAACCGCCACAGCTCGGCGCCTTCTGGACGGAGGCGCTCGGCTGGCCCGACGAGGAGATCGACCAGGGCTTCCTGCAGCAACTGCGTGACGCGGGTGTAGCCGAACGGGACCTCAGCAGCCTCTACGCCATCAGACCGCCGAACGGCGGCAGACCGCGGTTCCTCTTTCAACGGCGGGAGAAATCGCGGCCTGAGAGCTACCCGATCCACCTGGACTTCCGCACCGACGATCGGGAGGCGGAGGTCGAACGGCTCGAGCGAGCGGGCGCAGCGGTGGTCGAGACGAAGGAGGGGCAGAACCTCACTTTTACGATCCTGCGAGACCCCGATGGGAACCCGTTCTGCGTCGGGTAGCGCGGTAATCACCCCGGGGCAGGCGGCCGTCGCGCCCGGCCGGGATAATGCGGGGAGTGCAGAAATACGTCCTCTCCGAGCTCGACTCGGGCGAGCGAGTTATCTCGGAACGGATCCCGAATGTCCGCTCGGTCGCCCTCGGCTTCTGGATCGGCGCCGGCTCCCGGGACGAGACCGATGCCAAGGCCGGCGCCTCACACTTCATCGAGCATCTCCTCTTCAAGGGCTCACACGCCTACACGGCACAGCAGATCGCCGAGATCTTCGACGGCCTCGGCGGCGAGCTGAACGCCGCCACCTCGAGGGAGCACACGATGGTCTACGCGCGCGTCCCCGACGGGCACGTGCAAACCGCGCTCGACGTCATGACCGACATGGTGTTCGCCCCGAGCTTCGGCGACCTCGACTCCGAGCGCGCGGTGGTGCTCGAGGAGATCGCGATGTACGAGGACACGCCGCAGGAGCTCGTGCACGACCTCTTCTCGGAAGCGGTCTTCGGCCGCCACGCGCTCGGGCGGCCGGTGATCGGGACTGCCGACGTCATCTCCTCGGTGACCAAGCGCGTCCTCTCGACGTATCACCGGCAGATGTACGCCGGCGGAAACGTCGTCATCGCCGCTGCCGGCAACATCGAGCACAACAAGTTCCTCCGCATGCTTCAGCGAGCGCAGAGCCAGCAGCGGCCGCCGGCCGGAGGGCCACGCCTCAGGCGCCCGCTCGTCAAGGCGCCGCCGCCCGGCTTTCGCTTCGCCAAGAAGGAGACCGAGCAGTACCACGTCTGCCTGGGTGCACCCGGAATCGCGCGCTCCGACCGCCGTCGCTTCGCCGCTTCGATCCTCGATGCGATCCTCGGCGGCTCTGCGTCGTCGCGGCTCTTCCAGGAGATTCGCGAGAAGCGCGGCATGGCCTACTCCGTCTACTCGTTCGCCTCGCAGTACACCGACACCGGATTGGTCGGGATCTACGTCGGTACCCGGGCCGAGAACCTTGGGCCCTGTCTGGACATCGCGGCCGAGCAGTTGGCGGACATCGCCGCCGGCAACCTGCGAACCGAAGAGATCGCCCGCGCGAAGGAGAACCTCAAAGGACGGATCATGCTCTCGATGGAGTCGACGTCGAACCGGATGAGCCGGCTCGGGAAGTCGCTCATCACCGACACCGAGCTGCTCTCCTTCGATCGGATCATCGCGGAGCTCGACGCGGTCGAGGCCGACGAGGTCGCTGAGCTCGCCGGGCTTCTGTTCACGCCCGAGAAGCTGTCGATCTCAGGCATCGGCCCCAGCGAGCGCGTCTTTCGTAGCGCGGCACGGCGGATCAACCCGGGTGTGCTGGCTAGAGCCGCGTGAAGGTCACGCTCAACGGGCGCAACGGCAAGGTCGGCCGCATCCTTGCGCCTGCACTCGAGGCTGCAGGGCACACGCTCGTCGACCTAGACGCGGCCGAGGCGATGATCGACTTCACGACGCCCGACGCAGTCGGGGTGAACGTGGGCGCCGCCCTCGAGCGTGGAATCCCGTGCGTGATCGGTACGTCGAGCTTCGACGAGCTCAAGATCGACGCACTCGCGCGGGAGCGGGGACTCGCCTGCTTCCACGCGCCGAACTTTGCACTCGGCGCGGTGCTGATGATGCGCTTCGCAGAGGAGGCCGCACGACACCTGCCGCGTGCCGAGATCATCGAGCTGCACAACGAGGCCAAGAAGGACGCACCGTCCGGGACGGCGAAGGCCACGGCGCGACTGATCGGCGGAGACCCGACGATTCACTCGGTGCGCCTGCCGGGGCTCGTCGCGCATCAGGAAGTGCTCTTCGGCGGCGACGGCCAGCTCCTGACGATCCGCCATGACACCTTCTCACGGGAGGCGTTCGTTCCGGGCGTTCTCCTTGCCCTCGAGCGGCTCGACACGCTGCCGCCCGGGCTGACCGTCGGACTGGACACGCTGCTCTGACGTTCTCCCGTGCGACGCCCGCAGACCTGACGGAGCTTTTGCCGCTCGTCCGCGCGTATTGCGACTTCTACGAGGTCTCACCGGCCGACGAGGACCTCGTTGCCGTCTCGCACGCTCTGATCGCAGACCCGGACCGGGAAGGCATCCAGCTGATCGCACGCGACGACGCGGGCACTGCGGTCGGCTTCGCGACGGTCTACTGGAGCTGGGACACGCTGAGCGCCGCGCGCGTCGGGATCATGCACGACCTCTTCGTTCAACCAGACACGCGTGGAACGGGCCTTGCGGATCAGCTGATCGCTGCGTGCCTCGACGAGTGCCGGCAGCACGGCGCGGCGAGGCTCGGCTGGCAGACGGCTCACGACAACGCGCGAGCCCAGCGCGTCTACGAGCGGGTAGGCGCGACGCGCGAAGAATGGGTCGACTACTGGCTCAGCGTCCGGCCGTAACGCCGACCGGTCCGTTCGAGCCCGAGTCTCTCGTAGAACGCATGGGCATCGGCCCGACGTTCCGCCGTCGTCACGAAGAACATGCTGCAACCCCGCGCTGTCGCCTCCTCCTCGACCGCTTCGACTAGCAGCCGGCCGATTCCCCGGCCGCGGTGGGACTCCGCGACGACGAGCGCACCGAGCTTGGCGGCCGGGCGCTCGTGCTCGATGGTCGGGGAGACGTGCAGGTGGGCCAGACCGACCACCTTCCCGTCAGCTTCAGCGACGAAGACCCGGTCGCCGACGATCACGAGCCGCTCCAGACGTGAGGTAACAGCGGCCCCTGCTGCGGGATAGCCGAGCTCCCCGAGCAGCTCCGCGATTGCAGCGGCATCGGCTGCCCGCGCATCTCTGATCGTCGGAGGCATGCGAGTAGACTAGTGCCCGTGCTGGGCGAGGTTCTGACCGCGATCGTCACGCCTTTCAAGGACGACGGCGCGATCGACTACGAACGCTTTCGCGAACTGGCGCAGCACCTCGTCGAGAACGGCTCCGACGGGATTGTCGTCGCGGGCACCACTGGGGAGAGCCCGACCCTCTCCGACGACGAGCGACTCGAGCTCTTCCGCGCCGCGGTCGACGCGCTCGGTGGGAGCGCGACGGTGGTCGCCGGAACGGGCACGTACTCGACTGCGCATTCGATCCACCTGACCCGCGCGGCGCACGAGATCGGCGTCGACGGTTTCCTCGTCGTGACGCCGTACTACAACAAGCCGCCGCAGCGTGGAATCGTCGAGCACTTCAAGGCGATCGCGGCTGAGAGCGATCGCCCGATCGTCGTTTACAACATTCCCGCTCGTGTCGTCATCAACATCGAGCCGGAAACGATCATCGAGCTGGCGGAAATCCCGACCGTGAAGGCCGTCAAGCAGGCAAACGACGACCTTGCCCAGGCGAGGCGGATCGTCGACGAGTCAGGTCTCGACCTCTACGCCGGCGACGACAACCTCATCTACCCATTCCTGGAGCTCGGTGGCATCGGTGGCGTCTGCGTGCACACGCACGTGGTCGGGCCCCGCGTGAAGGCGATGGTCAGTGCCTATCGCGAAGGGAATGCGGACGAAGCGCAACGCATCGACAGCGAGCTCGCTCCGTCGTACGAATTGCTCAAGGTGCAGGGAAATCCGATCGCGATCAAGGCCGCGCTGAACCTGCTCGGCCACGAGGTGGGTGGCCTGCGACTACCGCTCGTCTCGGCGAACGAGAGCGAGATCGCGGCCGTCCGAGCCTGTCTCGAGCGGCTCGGAATTCTGACTCCCGTCACCGCCTAGCTCCGGCCGGTCCGCCAGGGCGAGCCCGAGCTCGTCGAGCGAGTCGAGGAGGGCGAGCTCGACGTGACGCGGCGGCAGCTTCGGCGCCGCGACGACGAGGAAGCCGACGAGCGCGCTGTTGTCGCGCCGAAGCGGTAGGGCCGCGACGATGCCGTCCAGACCGAGCTCGACACCGGCCGCGACGATGGCATCCCGGCCGGATTCCGCCTCGCGCACGAGCCAGCCGGTGAGCGTTCCGACGGAAGGGGGGTCGTCACCGCTAGCGAGCTCGACGGTTCCGCCGAGCCCGTCTTCGTCCCAGGACACGAGGCCGATCCAGTCGTGCTTCCACGCCCGCCCGACGGTGTCGGCCAGACGCGCGAACGCGCGTTCACGCTCGTCGCCCGTGCCGAGTGCACGATGCAACGCAGCGGCGACCCGCTCTGCACGCACCTGCATGAGTGCGCGCAGCGCCAGTCCCATGAGGGCGATGACGCCGCCCGCAACCGCGAGCCAGTTCTGTGCGAATCCGAGACCTGCGAGCGCGAGCACCACACCGCCGAACGCGAGCAGCTCGGGCCGTTCCTTCAGCTCTCCTGGACCGGCGAGCTCGATCCTGTACGGCGTCGACGCACCGCGGAGCTCGTCCAGCTCGGCGGGCGAGAGCACGGTCGAGGGGTCGACGCCGCGCTGGACGGCGACGAATGCTCGTGCGACCTTGGGGTGGAACTGCGTCCCGGCATTGCGCTCGATCTCCGTCAGCGCTGCCTCGTGTGACAGCCCTGCGCGGTAGGGGCGGTCCGTCGTCATCGCATCGAAGCTGTCGGCGACGATCAGGAAGTGCGACGCGAGCGGGAGATCGTCGCCGCCGACGCCGTAGTAGCCGCCGCCGTCCATGCGCTCGTGATGAAGCTCGACCGCGCGCGCCTGCGGCGACACGAACTCGAACCGCTGCAGCAGTCGAGCGGAAAGGCGCGGATGGCGACGCATCGCCGCCCACTCGGCGCCGTTCAGGGTTCCCTGCTTGCGCAGGAGCGAGGCGTCGACCGCCACCTTGCCGAGATCGTGCAGGCGGCCCGCCCAGCGGAGCCGGTCGATCTCGGAGAAGGGCAGCTGCAAGGCGCGCGCCAGGCCGTCGACGTAACCGGCGACGCGCAGCGAGTGACGGTAGGTCGACGGGTCGCGCTCGTCGACGATGTTCGCAAACGTCTCGAGTGCACGAAGGGTTTCCCGCTGCAGGCTCTTCAACCGAAGCTGCACCTGCTGCACGGCAATGGCCACTGGGACGAGCAGGACGACGTTCCAGGGATGACCGATCGCCAGCAATGCGAGTGTCGCTCCGAGGCCCACTTCGCCGGCGCTCACAACGAGCCGCGGGTCGAAGGTCTCGTGTCGGCGGACAACGTCGAGGAGGAGCGTGCGGACGGTGAGGTAGGCGAGGCCCAGCGCGACAACGGCGATGAGATCCTCGAGCAGACGCAGGCTGCCGGTCTCGCCGCCGGCGAGCCGGAAGGCGAGCCCGCCTGCGCAGGCCGCGATTGCCGTGGCGCTCGCATCGAAGACCATGCCCCGCACGGGCAGGCCGCGAAAGAGAGCAACCGCGACGACGCCGGCGGCCGCGACGAGTGCGCCCGCCCAGGGCCCGAGGACGATCAGAGCACCGACCTGGATCGCGGCGGCGAGCCGGAAGCGCTCCCACTGCATCGGCTCGCGCGAGCGCTCGCGGTCGGACTCCTCGAACAGCTCCACGAGGATGACCGCCGCCAAGAAGAGGGCGAACGCCGTGTGGGCGACGCCGGACAGCTTGGCGAGCGAGACCGCGAGCACGGCCAGGCCGAGCCCGATCGTGGCCAGATATGAGCGAGTCGGCCGCATTCCACCTGTATCGGTCGAAATGACCCGCCCGCTTAGACGCGCCGGCAGAGCCACTCCGGCCTATGAACGGCGCCGCCTAGTCGGCGCCTAGACTGGGCGCGATGGCTGACAGCTGCAGGATCATCGCCCTCGGGGGTCTCGGCGAGGTCGGGAAGAACATGACCGTCTACGAGTGCGACGGCTCGATCGTCGTCGTCGATGCCGGGCTCGCCTTCCCGCGGGACGAGCACCTCGGTGTCGACCTCGTCCTCCCGGACTTCGGCTACCTGCGGGAGCACGCCGACCAGATCAGGGCGGTCGTCCTCACGCACGGCCACGAGGATCACGTCGGCTCCCTGCCCTACCTCATGCGCGACGTGCCGATCCCCGAGGTCTGGGCGACGCGCCTGACGCTCGGCCTGGTGAAGTCGAAGCTAGACGAGCACGGCCTGCTTCGTGCCGCAGAGCTTCGCGAGGTGCACCCGGACGACCCGCCCCGAGAGATCGGGCCCTTCCGCATCTCGTTCATCCGCATGGCGCACTCGATTCCGGACTCCGTTGCGATCGTGCTCGAGACGTCCGCGGGCCGGATCGTGCACACGGGCGATTACAAGCTCGACCACACCCCGGTCGACGGTCTCAAGACGGACGTCGGCCGCCTCGCCGAGGTCGGGAACCTTGGTGTCGACCTGATGCTCGGCGACTCGACGAACGCCGAGCGTCCAGGCTTCACGCCGTCGGAGCGAATCGTCGGCGAGGCCTTCCGGCAGATCTTCCCGCTCCGGCAAGGCCGGATCCTCGTCTCGTCCTTTGCGTCGAACGTCCACCGGATGCAACAGGCCGTCGACGTCGCGATCGAACTGAACCGCAAGGTCTGCATCGTTGGGCGCTCGATGCGGAAGAACGCGAACATCGCCCGCAACCTGGGGTACATGGACGTGCCCGAAGGGGTGCTCGTGCGGCCCGTCGACCTCGATGAGCTCCAGCCGCACGAGCAGCTCATCCTCTGCACGGGCAGCCAGGGAGAACCGCTCTCCGCGCTGACGCGCATCGCGTACAACGACCATCCCGCCATCCACGTGGAGCGCGGCGACACGGTCATCATCTCGGCGAAGCCCGTCCCGGGCAACGAGCTGCGAGTGCACGACACGATCAACCAGCTCGCGAAGACCGGGGCGGAGGTCCTGCACCAGGAGATCGCCCCCGTTCACGTGTCGGGTCATGCCTGCTCGGAAGAGCTCCGCACCCTTTTGGCCCTGTTGCGACCCAGAGCGGTGATGCCCGTGCACGGAGAGTTCCGCATGCTGGCAGCGCATGCGCAACTCGCACGCGAAGCGGGAGTGCCCGCGGCGAACATCGTCCTCGCCGAAAACGGGACGGTGGTCGAGCTGTCACGTGACGGCGTCAACGTCATCGGCGAGGTCCAGACCGGCATGTCCTTCGTGGACGGGCTCGGCGTCGGGGACGTGCACGACGTCGCGCTCCGAGACCGCCGGCGGCTGTCGGAAGACGGCGTTTTGATCGTCGTCGCGACGATCGCGGCGACGAACGGCGGCTCGGCCGGACCGACCGAGTTGATCGCCCGTGGGTTCGGCGACGATTCCGGGGGGCTGCTGGACGAGCTGAAGGAGGAAGCGGACAAAGTTCTCGAGAGCCTCTTGCGCAACGAGATCATCGAGATCAAGCTCATACAGGAGCATTTGCACGATGAGCTGGGACAACTCGTCTACGACCGCACCCACCGCAGGCCGATGATCCTCCCGGTCGTGGTAGAGGTCTAGTTCGTCATGGCCACCATTCGCGCCAGGGAGCCCGGTTGGGCCGACGTGCTGGAAGACCACGCCGCGCAGTGGGCGACGGCGCGACGGCTCGTCAGCCAGCTCGGCGCGTGCGAGGCCGCGGCACTCGCGTTCTGCCGCCTGCTCGAGCGGTGGGCGCGCGGGGATGCCTATCCGTCGACGGCGGGCGCGCGTGACGCTGCGCTGCGTCACGCGGCCGATCGCATCGAGACCGCGCTGACGGGGCTCGATCATCCACTCGACCGGTATCTGCTCGAGCTCGAGTCCGACCATGCCGAAGGTCGCTCCTGGTACGGCGGGCCCGGTGCGGGCGAGCTGCTCGAGTGGGAGCCGGTGCTGAAGCGGGCCGGCGTCACCGCGAACCCGACCCGCGTCGCGCAGGCCTACCTCGAGCTCGCGGTGCTCGTCCGAGCGCTGCAGGGCCTTGCTGACATGGCCCGGATCGACGCCGTGCCGGACCGCTCGTCGCTCTGGGCCGGTCTCTTCGACCTGCGCGAGAACCTCGAGCGCGCCTCGGTCGACCTGCGCGCACTTGCGGCCTGAGCTAACCGTCGTCGGGTCGATCAACCTCGACCTCGTCGCACGGGTCGACGCGCTCCCGCGACCCGGCGAGACGTTGAGCGGCGCGACGCTCGAGCGGATACCGGGCGGCAAGGGAGCGAACCAGGCGGTCGCCGCGGCCAGGCTCGACGCGGACGTCCGCATGGTCGGCTGCGTCGGCAGGGACGCGAATGCCGGCGATGCCCTGGTCGGTCTTCGCGAGGCCGGCGTCGCTCTGGACGTCGAAGAAGTAGCTGCGCCGACGGGAGTGGCGATCATCCTCGTGGCCGACGACGGCGAGAACGTCATCGTCGTCGTCCCCGGTGCGAACGCACTCGTGGGTGGGTTCTCCGCTGCGGGCAACGTGCTCTGCCAGCTCGAGATCCCCGACGAGGCGGTCCGGGATGCGCGCGCCCAGGCGCAGTGGTTGTGCGTCAACGCGGCACCTGCACGACCACTCGTCGTCGACGCGGACCTCGTGGTGGTCAATCGCTACGAGGCGGAGGTCGTCGGCGACCAGCCGCTGATCGCGGTGACCTTAGGGGAAGAGGGAGCCGTGCTGCTCGAGCACGGGAACGAAGTCACGCGGGCGAAGCCGCCGCAGGTCGAGGCCGTCGACGGAACTGCCGCAGGCGACGCCTTCACAGCGTGCCTCGTCGTCTCGCTGCTACAGGGACGTGATCCCGAGGAGGCGTTACGCCGGGCGTGCGCGGCGGGCGCGCTCGCCGCTTCCCGCTTTGGCGCGCAGCCGTCACTGCCGACCGCTGCCGAGGTAGACGCAATACTGCGCGCGTGACGACGTCGATCCTCATCGACTGCGACCCGGGCCACGACGACGCGATCGCCCTGCTGCTGGCACTCGCCTCGCCGGAGGTCGAGCTGCTCGGCGTCACGAGCGTCGCCGGCAATCAGACGCTCGACAAGACGACGGCGAATGCGCTGCGTGTGCTCGAGTTCGCCGGACGGGGAGATGTCCCCGTCGCTGCAGGGGCAGACCGGCCGCTCGTGCGTGAGCAGTTCGTCGCCGCGTACGTTCACGGTGAGACCGGTCTCGACGGTCCCGACCTGCCGCCGCCGCAGGGCGAGCCCGTTGCTGGGCACGCCGTCGACTTCCTCGCAGAGACGATCCGCAACTCCGACCGACCGGTCACGCTGGTCCCGATCGGGCCGCTGACGAACGTCGCGCTGCTGCTCGCCCTCCATCCAGATGCGCGGCCTGAGCGCATCGTCCTGATGGGCGGCGCGATCGCGGAGGGGAATGTCACGCCCGCCGCCGAGTTCAACATCTGGTGCGACCCCGAAGCCGCGGCACGGGTCTTCGCGAGCGACATCGACGTGACGATGATCGGGCTCGACGTCACGCACAAGGCGCTCTTCACGCAGGCACACATCGGCCGGCTCGCCGGCCGGGTGGGGGAGATGGTCACGGAGTTACTGCGCTTCTACGACACGTTCCACCGCAGCGTCTACAACTTCGACGGCTCGCCGATCCACGACGCGCTCGCCGTGGCGCACGTCTTGAATCCCGACCTCGTCAGGACGGTGAAGCGCAACGTCGAGATCGATACCGAGTCGGAGCTCTGTCGCGGTCGCACCGTCGTCGACTTGTGGCAGCGCACCGATCGAGAGCCGAACGCGCAGGTCGGTGTCGAGGTCGACTCGGACGGGTTCCTCGAGCTGCTCGTCGAGCGGATCAACTCGCTGCAGTGAGCCTCGTCCTCGCCGCGATCGCGCCGCACGGGACACTTCCCGAGGCGCCGGTGCCCGGAGCGGACAAGACACACGCAGCACTGGCCGAGCTCGGGCGCCGTTTCGAGGCGGCGGCACCGGAGGCGACGATCGTCATGACGCCGCACAACGTCCACATCGCAGGCCACTTCGCGGTCGTGCTGGCGGGGACGGTCGCAGGCTCGCTGGCCGAGTTCGACGCGCCGGCGGTGACGCTCTCGTGCCCGGTGGACGTCGAGCTTGCCGCCGAAGCGGTCGTTGCCCTGCACGACGACGGCCTGCCGGTCGTCGGCGTGAGCTTCGGCCCGAACGATCCCTCGGCCGCCACAGCGCCGCTCGACTGGGGAGCCCTGATCCCGTTGTGGTTCATGGGCGGCCGCTCCGAACCGCAGGTGCCGGCGGTCGTGGTCAGCCCCGCGCGCGATCTTTCTCTCCGTGACCACGTCCGCGCGGGCCAAGCCCTGGCTCGGGCGGCCGACGCTTCGGGAAAGCGAGTCGCGCTGATCGCGAGCGCCGACCACGGGCACGCTCATGACGCCGACGGGCCCTACGGATTCGATCCCGCGGCCGCCGAGTACGACGACCTCATCGTCGGGTTCGTCCAGGAGAACCGCCTCGAGGGCGTCCTGGGGCTCGATCCGGCCTTCGTGGACGCCGCGAAGGCAGACAGCTGGTGGCAGCTGGCAATGCTCCACGGGGCACTTGGGACGGGGTGGACCGGAACGTTTCTCTCTTACGAAGCATCAACCTATTTCGGGATGCTTTGCGCCGCCTATGCGCCTAATTAAAGACGGGGGCTATCCAGGCCGAAACCAGCCTGGTAATGCCATCCAGTGGAGAATTGCGGCTGCGGACCATCACCCTGGCGCTGATTGCGCTCGGCGGGATCTGGATCGCTCTCGTGATCCAGCGAGGCCACCACGCCCCGGCGGCGTCGTTCGCCGCTGGACCGCAGCCCGCTGACTTCGCTGCGCCGAAGCTCGTCCGAGTCAAAGGTCTCAATCGCCCGGTCGCCGCGAGCCCCGTTGCGAACGTCTCACCCCGCGTCAAGCCGTTCACGCGGGTGCCGACGAAGCAGACGCCCGACGTCCAGATCCTCGCCGCCTCGGCGAAGCCCGACCCGAAGGTGAAGCCGGCGAAGGCGCCCGCCCTCGAGGTCGTCCCGCAGGCCGGCCGCTCCTATGCCGAGACGGCCACTCCGCCGCTCGAAACTCTGGCGATCTCCGACGCGCAGGTCGTTGCCGTCACGTCGTCGAGCGCGAGCATCACGTGGAAGACGAACCTGCCCGCGCAGACGCAGGCCGCGTTCGGCCTCGACGCACCGACGATCTGGTCGCAGCCGAGTGCCGACAGCCTCGTCGAGCACCAGACCGTCCTGACCGGCCTCGAGTTCTCGACGACCTACCAGGTCTACCTGCATGCGGTCGACGAGTGGAACAGGGCACAGACGTCGACGGTGTCGATCACGACTCAGCCAATGGGAAGCCGAAGCGTCGCCACGACGAATGGTGGGCAGATCGTCGTCGACGATCGGCCTTTCTTCCCGACGGCGGTGTGGGCCCAGTGCTCCGACGGATTGGGGAGCAACATCGACGACGGCATCAACCTCTTCATGGGCGACGGCTGCGACAAGGACGACACCGGCCTTTCGTCACGGCTCGACGGCCGCGCTTACTCGATCGTGAACGCGGAGAACGCCGATGCCGAGGGCCAGGGTGTGATCGGTTGGTACTACCCGGACGAGTGGGATGCGTTCCTGCAGAGCACCGTCACGCGCCAGGAGCTCGACAAGAGCATTCCGCCGCCGCGCTCGGGTCGCATCAGCTTCCTCACGCTGACGAACCACTTCTACAGCCTCGCGACCCCGCTGCCGCAAGGGAAAGGGATGTATCCGCTCCTGATGTCGATCTCCGACGTGGTCGGATTCGATCTCTATCCCTTGCAGGTGTGGTGCCGGCCGGCGTTCGGCGACGTGATGGACGCGCAGCGCGAGCTGCACACGACGTCCGGCGGCAAGCCGACGTTCCAGTGGATCGAGTCCGCGCCCATGGAACATCAGTGCAAGGAGGAGAAGCAGCTCGATCCGACGCCCGCGACGGTGCGCGCCGAGACGTGGCTCGCCATTGCGGGAGGCGCAGCGGCGATCGGCTACTTCCCGAACCGCTGGTCGGCGCCGATCGGCGACGAGATCGCCCGCACGAACCGCGAGATCAAGGCACTGAGCCAGGCACTTCTCGCCCCGGCGGCGAACGCAACGTCGGATTCGTCGGCCGTCCGCGTCTCCGCCAGGACCCTGAACGGCGCGACCTACGTCATCGCCGTCAACACCACCGAGTCGACCCTCCAGGCGAAGTTCACGGTCGACGGCATCGCAGGCCGCTCGGTCGTCGTGTTCGGAGGCGGCCAGGTCGTCGGAGCCGACGACCAGGGCTTCACCGACAACTTCGGCCCGCTCGCCGCCCGCGTCTACATCATCCCGCCTGCGGGCTGGTAACGAGCCTCCGGGCGAAAGCTGCGCTTTCGCCCGGACTCGTGTACGGCGCTTCGCGCTCAACGTGCGCGGGCCAAGCCCGCACACTCTCATTTGTATCGGCGTCGGACGACCGTCCCCTTCCGTGCGTGCACGGGCGCTACGCGGCCGCGCCCGCATCCGTCCGCCTCCGTCTAAGGCTGCTCCGCAGCGCCTTAGCCTCCGGCCTTCCTGGTTCCGGTCGACCCGCGTTCACAAGCCACATCGCGTAGGAAGCGGAGCCTCGGCGGCGAACCTGCGCCCATGGCACCCCGCCGTAAGCAAAAGCGCACGCTCAAACCACGCCTGCCGGCGCGCGTTCGCACGAAGAAGCGCAAGAGCAAGACGAAGAACGCGCAGCATCCGGAGCTGATTGGCCTGGGGCTGCTCGCGCTCGGGGTCTTTCTCTCGTCGGTCCTCTACCTCGGCTGGAGCGGCGGGATGGCCGGAGGCTGGATCGTCGACGGGTTCACGGCGACGATCGGGGCCGCTGCCTACGTCGCGCCGATCGCCTTCCTCGTCGTCGGCGCGCTGATGGTGGCGCGCAGCTCGCTCGTGGACGTGAAGCCTTTTCGAACTGGTCTGGCGGTCACGACCTTCGGCCTGCTCGCGGCGCTCGGCGCGAGCCACGGCGGCGCGATTGGCCGTGGCCTCGAGGGGATCTTCGGCCTGCTCGTCGGGTCGACCGGCACGACGATCGTGGGCGTGCTTGCGCTCGTGGTCGGAGCGCTGCTGCTCTCGGGCGCCTCGGCCGGCGCGCTCGTCCGCCGCTCGGGGCATGCGGTGCGACGTGCACACGATCGTGCGCGGCGCGCCCGACCCGAGGACGACCACGTCGAGCCCGCGACCGTCATCCCGTTGCGCTCACTCGAACCGCCGGTGGACGTCGTGCACGACTTCCCGGACGTCGTGGGGGAGAACCAGCCCTCGCCGCTCCTGATCGAGCCGGTGTCGACCGAGGATCCCGACCAGCCGAGCCTCTTCGACGTCGGCGAGATCGAGGCCCACGAGGAGTACACGCTGCCGGACCGGGCGATCCTCCACCGCTCCTCGACTGCGAACGAGGTCTCGAGCGACGTGGCCGAGCGCACTGCCGCGGCGCTCGTGCAGACCCTGAAGCACTTCGGCATCGACGCAAACATCGTCGGCCAGATCTCGGGGCCGCGGGTGACGCGGTACGAGCTGCAGCTCGCACCCGGCACGAAGGTCTCGAAGGTCGCAGCCCTGAAGGACGACCTCTCGTACGCCCTCGCGACGACCGAGATCCGAATCCTCGCTCCGATTCCCGGCAAGCAGGCCGTCGGCGTCGAGGTGCCCAATCTCTCGCCGAACCTCGTGACTCTCGGCGACATCTTCGACGACCTGCCGGCGACGGCGAGCCCACTCGCGGTGTGGCTCGGCAAAGACATCTCGGGGTCGGCCGTCTGGACGGATCTCGCGCGCATGCCGCACCTGCTCATCGCCGGCACGACGGGCTCGGGCAAGTCCGGCTGCATCAACGCCCTGCTCACGTCCGTGCTGCTTCGCTCCACACCGGACGAGGTGCGCATGATCCTGATCGACCCCAAGCGGATCGAGCTCGGCTTCTACGAGTCGATCCCGCACCTGCTGGCTCCCGTCGTCACCAGCCCGAAGCAGGCCGCAGCGGCACTCGCCAACGTCGTCGCCGAGATGGAACGCCGCTACGAGAAGCTGTCCATCCTGCGCGCGCGCAACCTGCCCGAGGCCAACCGCACGCTCCGCCAGCGTGGGGAACAGGCGCTCCCGTATCTCCTGATCGTGATCGACGAGCTCGCAGACCTGATGATGATCTCGCCGCAGGCCGTGGAAGACGCGGTCATCCGGCTCGCGCAGAAGTCGCGCGCGGTCGGCATCCATCTCGTGCTCGCGACGCAGCGCCCCTCGGTGGACGTCATCACCGGGATGATCAAGGCGAACGTCCCGTCACGCATCGCCTTCGCGGTCTCCTCGCAGACCGATTCACGGGTCATCCTCGACCAGGCCGGCGCGGAGAGCTTGCTCGGCCAGGGCGACATGCTCTTCAAACCGCTTGGGACCTCGCGCCTGCAGCGCGTGCAGGGCGCCTACGTCTCCGAGGAGGAGATCGCGCTCGTCGTCAGCCAGTGCGGCCAGCAGCGTGAGCAGGAGCTCGACGAGTCGCTGCTCGAGCTGCCTGAGGTCTTCGCGGAAGACGTGGATGCCGCTGAGGGGGAGTTCGACCCGGATGAGGATCCACTGCTCGAGAAGGCGATCGAGATCGTCGTCCAGACGCAGACCGCGTCGGTGTCCTTGATCCAGCGGCGGCTGCGAGTGGGTTACACCCGTGCGGGCCGCCTGATCGACATGCTGGAGCGGCGCGGGATCATCTCGGGGTACGAAGGCTCGAAGCCTCGACGCGTGCTCGTCGAGGACACCGAGCACATCGCGCTCTAAGACACGGGCTGGCCCGCGCGTCAGTTCCTGGCGAGTCTGAGGCCCTCGAGCCCCCAGATGACGAACGCGCCCGTCCTCCGCGGCTCCTCGACGAGCTGAAAGTCGGGCCACCAGTGCCGAAGCGCATCGAGGCTCGCCGCCAGCTCGACGCGCGCGAGCGGCGCTCCGATGCAGACGTGGATACCGCCGCCGAACCCGATGTGCTGCGCGGCGTTCTCCCGGCCGACGTCGAACTCGTCGGGCCGCTCGAAGAGGCGCGGATCGCGGTTCGCCGATCCGAACAGCAGCGCAACCTTCGCGCCGCGGGGGATAGGCACATCACCGATCGCAAAGTCGTCCGTCAGGACCCAGCGTTCGAAGAGCTGGAGGGGAGGATCGAACCTGATCAGCTCTTCGCTCGCCGCCTGTGGCGAGACGTCACCGTCGACGACGCGACGCCACTCGCGCGGATGGCGGGCAAAAGCGAGCGTGCCGTTCCCGAGTGTGTTGACGGTCGCTTCATGCCCCGCATTGAGCAGGACGATGACGGTGCTGACGATCTCGTCGTCGGACAGGCGCGCACCGTCGACTCGCGCCTCGACGAGCGCCGAGACCATGTCCTCGCGCGGTTCCGCACGCCGCTCGCCGATCAACTCGCGGACGTACTCCTGGAACTCCGCCGCGGCATCGTTCGCCGACGTTGCCGCTTCGTCCGGAACGTCGAACTCGTACATCTTCACCATGCGGTGCGACCAGTCGAGCAGGTCGCGGTGACGATCGAGCGGAACGCCGAGCATCCTGCAGATGACTGCGATCGAGTACGGCTGCGCGTAGTCGTAGAGGAGCTCCATCTCACCCGCCTCGGCGAGCGGCTCGAGCAGCTCATGCGCAAGCTCGTGGGCAGGCTCGCGCAACGCCTCGACGCTGCGGGGCGTGAAGGCCGCCGCAACCAGCTTTCGCAGGCGGGTGTGGTCGGGAGGCTCGAGCCAGAGGAGACTCCAGCGCTCGGAATCCCAGAAGGCCTGCCAGCGCGGATCGAGTGGCGGAACACCGATCTCCTCGGGTGCCAGAACGTGCCGGAAGTTGCGACCGAGCCGCTTGTCCCGGAGGCAACTGCGGACGTCTTCGTGCCGGGTTACGAACCAGCGCTCCCGATGGGGGTTGTAGAAGACGCGGCTCTCCTCCCGCACCCGGTTCAGCACCGGGTAGGGATCCGTCAGGAAGCCTGAATCCGAGGGGTCAAAGGAAATTGTTTGGGTTCCCGCCAGGGGCCTAACCATACGGCTCGACCGGCCGTCTTACTTCCCTGGCAGGGGGCGGCAGGCGTTAGCATCGCCCCTGATGAATAGGTGGGTCTCTAGGAGGAGGAGAGTTTTGAGCAAGCATCGACTGGTGCCGTTCGGGCTGGCAGCCCTTGTTGCCGTCGTTCTCATGGCGGTGGGCTTTGCAGCGACCGGCGCTGCGGCACCCAAGGCGACGTTCAAGGCTGGGCTGGTCAGCGACGTCGGCCGTTTCAACGACAAGGGGTTCAACCAGAATCAGCTGACGGGAATGAAGCGGGCGGCCAAGGTGCTGAAGATCCAGTACCGCGCCGTCGAGTCCCGTTCCGCGGGTGACTACCTGCCGAACATGGCCTCGCTCGCAAGGAGTGGCTACAACATCGTGATCTCGGCGGGCTTCCTGCTCGCGGATGCGACAGAGGACGTGGCCGACCAGTTCCCGAACACGAAGTTCGCGATCACCGACATGTCGGTCGCCGGATTCAAGCGCAAGCACTCGAACATCGAGGGCTTGACGTACGCGACGCAGCAGAACAGCTACCTGATCGGCTGCCTCGCGGCACACGTCGCGGCCGCGCGCGGCAAGAAGAACATCAGCGTCGTCGGCGGCATCAAGATCCCGCCGGTCGACACGTTCCTCGCCGGGTACAAGGCCGGCGCACAGAAGTGCGTCCCGGGGACGACGGTCCAGATCGGCTACTCGCAGGACTTCATCGACCAGGCCAAGTGCAAGAGCGTGGCTCAGAACCAGCTCGACGCGGGCTCGCAGGTCGTGTTCGGCGTTGCCGGTCCGTGCGGTCTCGGTGCGCTCGACGCGGCGAAGGAGGCCGGCAGGTGGGCGGTCGGCGTCGACGTCGACCAGTCGTTCCTCGGTCCCCACATTCTCACCAGCGCGGTGAAGAGGGTCGACCAGGGGATCTTCCTGGCCGTCAGGGGCGCGAAGAGCGGCAAGGGCTACAAGGGTGGAGGCAACCTCGTCTTCAACCTGAAGAACGGCGGAGTCGCCCTTGGCAAGTTCAGCAAGAAGGCCAAGCTGAAGAAAGCCTGGCTCACGCAGATCAACACCCTCAAGAAGCAGATCATCAGCGGCAAGATCAAGCCGCCGCTCACGGTCGGCGGCCAGTAGGTCGTCCGGATTCTCGGAAGAAGGGCGGGCTCTTCGGGCCCGCCCTTCTTTTCATTAGTCCTTCGCTTCGCTCGGTGAACGTATAAAACCGACGCGGCGTCCCGGCCCTTCATAGAATCCCGCGGGCATGGACGAGCCTCCCGTCCTCGAGCTCCGTGGGATCACCAAGCAGTTTCCCGGGGTGCTCGCGAACGACCAAATCGACTTCGACCTGCGTCGCGGCGAAGTGCATGCCTTGCTGGGCGAGAACGGAGCCGGCAAGTCCACGCTGATGAGCATCCTCTACGGGCTGTACACCGCCGACTCGGGCCAGATCCTTTTGAACGGCAAGCCCGTGTCGATCACCTCGCCGAAGCACGCGATCGAGCTCGGGATCGGGATGGTGCACCAACACTTCATGCTCATCCCGGTCATGACGGTGACCGAGAACATCGTGCTGGCGAATGAGCCCGTCCACCTGGGTGTCCTGCTCGACGAGTCAGCAGCCGAGAAGCGCGTTGCCGACGTCGCGAAGACGTTCAACTTCGCGGTCGATCCTCATGCCCGCATTCAGGACATCACGGTGGGGCAACAGCAGCGCGTGGAGATCATGAAGGCGCTCTACCGCAATGCCGACATCGTCATCCTCGATGAGCCGACCGCCGTGCTCACGCCGCAGGAGGCAGCGGAGCTGTTCGAGATACTGAGGACGCTCACGCGGGAGGGAATCTCGATCATCTTCATCACTCACAAGCTGAACGAGGTGCTGGAGATCGCAGATCGCATCACGGTCCTGCGGCGAGGCAAGAAGGTGGAGACGATTCCGCGCGAAGGCGCAACGGAGGCAGCGCTCGCACGGGCCATGGTCGGACGCGAGGTCCTGCTTCGCGTCGACAAGAAGGCGGGCCAACCCGGTGAGCTGCTGCTGAAGGTCGAGGACCTCTCCGTACACGATGACCGCGAACTAGAGGCTGTGCGGGGCGTGACGTTCGACGTCAGAGCGGGGGAGATCGTCGGCATCGCCGGCGTCGACGGCAATGGCCAGAGCGAACTGATCGACGCCCTGACCGGTCTCCGGAAGGTCGCAGGCGGCCAGATAAGCGTCGGCGGCCAAGACCTGACCCACGCATCCGCGCGCCAGGCACTCGACGCGGGAATGGGTCACATTCCCGAGGACCGGCAGCGACGCGGCCTCGTGCTCGACTTCAACCTCGCCGAAAACCTCGCGCTGCACGACTACGACAAGGAGCCGTTCTCGCGGTTCGGGTGGCTGAACCCGCGGCGCTGGCTCCAGTGGGCCGGCGGACTGCTCAAGGAGTTCGACGTCCGGGGTGGAGGGCCCGCGACGCTCGGCGCCTCATTGTCCGGCGGCAATCAACAAAAGGTGGTCATCGCACGGGAGGTCTCGCGCGATCCGAGCGTCCTGGTCGCGGCACAGCCAACCCGCGGCCTTGACGTTGGCGCGATCGAGTTCGTGCACCGGCGCCTCGTCGAGCAGCGGGACGCCGGCAAGGCGGTACTGCTCGTCTCGCTCGAGCTCGAGGAGATCCTGTCGCTCTCCGACCGAATCCTCGTGCTCTACGAAGGGCGCATCGTGGCCGAGCTCCCGCCGGACGCCGGCGAGGAAGAGGTCGGGATCGCGATGACCGGCGCACGACGCGAGACAGCCGCGTGAGCGAGGGACCGCCAACCGGGTCCGCGCCGACACCGCAGGCGCCGCTCGGATCCGATCCGGAAGCGTACGCCCCGTCGGTCGCCGGTCAGCTTGCGTTCTACCAGCGGGCCGGCGGGATCATCACGCCGCTGCTCACCGCCGTCGTCGCGTTCCTGGCAGGCGGAATCGTTGTGCTCTCGACCGGTCACAACCCGGTGCGCACGTACAAGGCGATCTTCGAAGGCGCCGGGCTCAACTGGTTCTTCCACTTTGGCAACTACCACATCGACCTCCCCTTCACGAACCACCACATCTGGTTCTGGTGGGACACCAACACGAACCACACGGCCGCGTACAACCTCACGCAGACGCTGCTGACGACAACCCCGCTGATCCTCACCGGGCTCGCGGTCGCGTTCGCGTTTCGCTGCGGCCTCTTCAACATCGGCGGTCAGGGCCAGTACCTCGTCGGCGCAATCGTCGGGGTCTACATCGGCTCGCGCTTCACGGACATGGCGCACCTGCCGCACGTGATCTTCGGCCTCACCGCCGCCGCGCTCGCGGGTGCGCTCTGGGGATCAATCGCAGGATTCCTCAAGGCGACCGTGGGCGCGCACGAGGTGATCACGACGATCATGCTCAACTGGATCGCGTACTGGGGCGGGAGCTATCTGTTCGGGCGGGGTGGTCCGCTGCAGAACCACGTCAACCAGGCGGTCCCGATCTCCGACGACGTCGTGCCGGGCGCGAAGCTCGCCGCGATCTGGGGCAACCCGCACCTGCAGGCCCTGCATTCGGGCATCTTCGTCGCGCTCGGTGCGCTTGTCGTCTTCTACATCATCCTGAACCGCACGACGCTCGGCTACGAGGTGCGCGCAGTCGGCTTCAATCCCGAGGCGGCGCGCTACGGCGGGATCAGCGTCGCGCGCAACTTCATCATCGCCATGGCCATCTCCGGCCTCTTCGCCGGGCTCGCCGGTGGCCTCGACATCCTCGGCTGGCAGTTCCGACTCGGCGTGCTGGACGTTCAGGTCTCGAACATCGGCTTCATCGGCATCGCGGTCGCGCTCCTTGGTCGCAATACGGCGGTCGGAGTCGGGTTGGCCGCGCTTCTCTTCGGCGGCCTGCTCACGGGAACCTCCACGCGCAGCCTCGACCCGAACATCTTTCCGCCCCAACTCGCGGGGAATCTCGCCTTGATGATCCAGGCCCTCGTGCTCCTCTTCGTCGGCGCGGACTTGCTGATCCTCTACATCTGGCAGGCACGCAAGAAGGTCCGCATGCCCGGACTGAGCCGCGCGGCCGACGAGGCCGCATGAGCGCGATGGAGTACGCCGCACGCGTCCGGGAGAAGTGGCCCGGCAACGTGATCATCGGGCGTGCTGGCCTCGCCCTCGGACTCTTCGCGTTCGTCGTCGCGCTGCCGCCGTTCGATGCCCCCGTCTGGGTACCGGTCTTCGTGGGGTTCCTTGCCTTCGCGGCAGGGATCTGGGTGCTCTCGCGCGGGATGCGCCGGCCGGGGTGGACGGCGATCGGGTTCGGCATCGTCGGGATCGGGCTCGGCGTCCTCGCTACCCGTGCGAGCTCATCGAACATCGACCAGGTCGTCGTCTGGTCCGCACTTCTCTCCGCGACGCTCGTCTGGGCGACGCCGCTGACCTATGCCGCGATCGGCGGCCTGTTTTGCGAACGGAGCGGCGTCGTGAACATCGGGCTCGAGGGGATGATGCTCATGGGCGCGTTCTTCGCCGCGCTCGGTGCGGATAAGTTCGGGAACTGGGAGATGGGACTCGTCTGCGCAGCTGCCGCCGGCGCTGGCTTGGCCGCCGTGCATGCCGTCATGTGTATCAATCTGCGTGCCGACCAGGTGGTGAGCGGCTTCGCGATCAACTTCCTCGCGCTCGGCCTCACCGGCTACTTCTTCATCGACATCTACGGCGAGAACGGCACACCGGGTGACCTGCCGCGCATCCCCGACCTGAACATCAACTTCCTCGGCAGCGTCTTCGGCCATCTGAACCTGATGATCTGGGTCTCGTTCGCGCTGTTGATCGTCGCGCACATCACGCTCTTCCACACGCCGGTCGGTCTGCGCATTCGCTCCGTAGGCGAGCATCCGCGCGCGGCGGACACAGTCGGCATCTCCGTGTACGGGACCCGCTACGCCGCGGTGATCCTTTCGGGGGTTCTCGCCGCGCTCGGCGGTGCCTACCTCTCGATCGGCTACCTCGGCTCGTTCAGCGAGAACATGACCGCCGGCCGCGGCTACATCGCACTGGCCGCCGTGATCTTTGGGAACTGGCGCCCGTTCGGCGCCTTCGCGGCGGCGCTCCTCTTCGGCGGGTCGACCGCGCTCTCGTTCCGCTTGCAGCAGCCGTGGCCGGCGCCGTCCGTCCTCTTCCAGGCGCTCCCGTACGTCCTGACCCTGATTGCGGTGGCCGGCGTCATCGGCCGCTCCGTCCCACCTGCCGCAGCTGGCCGCCCTTACGTCAAGCAGTAGGCGCCGGGCCTGGGCGGCGTTGCTGCTCGGGTCGGCAAGCCTCCTCACGATGCCGGTGGCACTCGAGGTCGCAGCACGGTCCAAGCGCATCGGCCTGCTGGATACCGCGTACGCCGTACCACTCGCCTTCGTACTCGGGCTCATGGCGCTCGTGATGGCCCGCCGCGCCCGGAACAACCTCCGCTGGCTCCAGCTGCGGGAGGGCGGCACCGGCGTCGCGGCGGTCGCGGTCCTGGTCGCCGCCGTCGCGCTCTGCCTCGCCCTCGTGGCCGCTCTTTCCGTCGGTTTTTACGGGCTGGTCGTCCTCTACCAGCATTCGCGCTGAATCCCACTTTCAACCCGGCCCATCAGCGCCTAAGATGGGGCCGCCGCCGTGTTTGAGATTGGTAACAGCCTGCGAGAGGCACGTCTTCGCCAGAGCCTGGACTTCCCCGAGATCGAGCAGGGGACGAAGATCCGGGCCAAGTATCTGCGCGCGCTCGAGGACGAGCAGTTCGACGTCCTGCCGGCGCAGACCTACGTCAAGGGCTTTCTCCGGTCGTACGCCGAGTACCTCGGCCTCGACGGGCAGCTCTACGTGGACGAGTACAACTCCCGGTTCGTGGCCGGGGAGGAGGAAACGCCCTCCCGCCCTAGGCGTTCCGCCCCGCCTTCGCGGGGCGTTCAGGTTCAGTCTCGAGTCGTCTTACTGACGCTGCTCGGCATCGCTGCCGTGACGGCTCTCTTTATCGTCGCCTGGACCCGCGGCGAGCCGCAGAACGTCACACCGCTCGGACTCGGTACAACGACGACCGCGAAGGCGAAGACGTCGACGCAGCCGGTGGTACCAACAACGGCTCGGCTGCTCGTAAAGGCGCAGCGGGGTCCGTGCTGGCTCCAGGTCCATCGCAACTCGGCGAGCGGCCGAATTCTCTTTCAAGGAACGCTCGACCAGGGACAGAAGCAACTCTTCACCGGGCGGAAGCTCTGGATCACGCTCGATCGCCCCGAGAACCTCGTCACGATCCTCAACGGGCGAACCCACCCGCTGCCCGTCGGCGGCGTGAAGACTTTGGTCGTGACGCCGCGGGGCATCCGCGCGGCCGTGTGATCGCGCCGCCGCGCGCCTTCATCGTCGTCACCGGCAGCGAGCTCGTCCGCGGCGACCGAACGGATCTGAACGGTCCCTTTCTGGCGTCCGAGCTCCTGCGCCGCGGAGTCGAGCCCGCGCGGATCTCGATAGTCGGCGACCGGGAGGACGAGCTGGCCGGCGCACTCGCCGAAGGGATGCAGTCCGATCTCTGCGTCGTCTCCGGTGGCCTTGGCCCGACGCACGACGACCGCACCGTCGAGTTCGTCGCTCGAGCCGCAGGCGTGAGTCTTCGGCTCGACGAGGAGCTGCATGCTCAGATCGGCGGCATCTCCCGCGCGTTCGCCGAGCGGCTCGGGCGTCCCTATGTCGACTTCGAGAAAGGCGTGCAGAAGCAGGCGACGATTCCCGAAGGTGCGATCTCTCTCGGCCTGGCGGGTACCGCACCCGGTCTCGTCCTCGAGCACAGGAAGGCGGTGGTCGTCGTGTTGCCCGGACCTCCGTCCGAGCTCCAGCGCTTGTGGGCTGTCGCGCTCGAGAGTGAACCGGTGCGCCGCGTCCTCGGCCGGGCCCGGCCACCCGAGCTTCGTCAGCTTCGCTTCTTCGGCGCGAGCGAATCTCTCGTGGCGAAGGCGCTCGCCGATGCGGGCGGCGACGGGGACGGGGTGGAAGCCACCATTTGCGCACGCGACTTCGAGATCCACGTCGACCTGGTGGTGGCTCCGGGCGCAGGAGCTCGCGCGGACGAATTGACCGAACTGCTCGTCGAGCCCCTCGAGCGGTACCTCTTCAGCCGTGACGAGCGCCCGGTCGAGGAGCTCGTGCTCGACCTCTGCCGCGAGCATGCGCTCACCCTTGCGACCGCCGAATCGTGTACAGGCGGCATGGTCTCGCAGCGGCTCACGTCGGTTTCCGGCTCGAGCGACGTCTTCCTCGGCGGCGTGGTTGCGTACTCCGATGACGTCAAGACCCGGGAGCTCGACGTGCTACCCGATCTCCTCAGGTCTCACGGGGCGGTCTCCGCCGAGGTAGCGGAGGCGATGGCCGCCGGGGCGAGGGCCCGAATGGGAGCGGACGTCTCGCTTTCCGTGACCGGGATCGCAGGCCCCGGCGGTGGCAGCGCGGAGAAGCCCGTCGGGCTCGTGTACCTCCATGCGCAGACGCGTGCGCGGTCGCGCGGCGCGGACTTCGTCTTTCCCGGTGACCGTGAGTCGATCCGCCGGCGGGCGACCGTCACCGCCCTGCATCTCCTGAGGCGTCTTTTGCAACAAACTCGCGACGAAGCTGCGTGAAGCTCCCGGCTAGCGTGGACGGCCGTGAACGTGCGCGCCTGTTCTGTGCTCTCCGTCTCCCCGAGGAGACGCTCGGCACGCTGTCCGACTGGCAAGCCGACCACATCGACCGGGGCCGGCCGGTCCCCCGCGACCACCTGCACATCACGCTGGCCTTCCTCGGGCACCGTCCGGTGGCGGAGCTCGAGCCGATCTGCCGGGAGCTGCGCGAGGCCGCCGCAGCCGCTGGCCCGATGCGGCTCGTGCCGGAGCGCTACCGCGAGACCCGGAGCGTCGGGATGCTGGCGCTGAGCGACCAGGAGGGAGGAGCGATCCGGCTGGCGGCCGACCTCCAGGGCCGCCTGGAGCGTTTGGGCGTCTTCGAGCCGGAGCGCCGGCCCTGGCTCCCACACATCACGGTCGTCCGCTTCCGGGAGCGCCCAGGGCTGCGGCCGCCGCTGCCTGTCCTCGGGGAGGTCAGTCCGTCCGATGCCGCTGCCTACCATTCCGTGCTGCGGTCCGGTGGAGCGCAGTATGTCGTCCTCGAATCGTTTGCCCTAGGAGGTTGATGGAAGTGGATCGCGAGCAGGCTCTGGACGCCGCCCTCGGGCACATCGAGCGTCAGTTCGGCAAGGGCGCCGTCATGAAGATGAACGACCACGCGCACGTCTCGATCGGCGCGGTGTCGACCGGCTCGCTCGCGCTCGACCTCGCGCTCGGGATCGGCGGGCTCCCGCGCGGCCGCATCGTCGAGATCTTCGGGCCGGAGTCTTCCGGAAAGACGACGCTCGTCTACCACGTGATCGCGGAGGCACAGCGCCGCGGCGGCATCTGTGCATTCATCGACGCCGAGCATTCGATGGACCCGACGTACGCGAAGCACATCGGCGTCAACATCGACGACCTCCTCGTTTCGCAGCCCGACACCGGTGAGCAGGGACTCGAGATCGCGGAGCTGCTCATCCGCTCGGGCGCACTCGACGTCGTCGCGGTCGACTCTGTCGCGGCCCTGACCCCGAAGGCCGAGATCGAGGGCGAGATGGGCGACACGCACGTCGGCCTGCAGGCGAGGCTGATGTCGCAAGCACTGCGCAAGCTTGCCGGCACGTTGAACCGCACCGACACGATCTGCCTCTTCACGAATCAGTTGCGAGAGAAGATCGGCGTCATGTTCGGGAACCCGGAAACGACGCCCGGCGGTCGCGCCCTCAAGTTCTACTCGTCCGTGCGACTCGACATCCGCCGCATCGAGACCCTGAAGGAAGGCGTCGAGGCAATCGGCAACCGTGTGCGCGTGAAGGTCGTAAAGAACAAGGTCGCGCCGCCGTTCAAGCAGGCCGAGTTCGACATCATCTACGGGTCCGGCATCTCCTGGGAGGGAACGGTCCTCGACGCCGGGCTCGAGCGCAAGGTCGTGACGAAGTCGGGCTCGTACTTCAGCTTCGGCGACGAGCGACTGGGCCAGGGGCGCCAGAACGCGACCGCGTTCCTGCGTGAGCATCCCGACGTCTGCCAGGCAATCCTCACCGGCATTCAGGTGGCGATCGGGCCTGAGCAGGTTGCGTCCGCGCGGCTCCTTCCCGTCGACGCCGACGCCGCCGCCGAGCAGAACGGCAAAGTCACGCAAGACCTCAAGGTCGAGAAAGCCGCCTCGAAGAAGTAGTGCCGATCGTCACCGGGCTGCGCGAGGACCGGCGCGGCCGGGTGGCCGTGGAGCTCGACGGCTCTCCGTGGCGCACGTTCCCTGCCGACGTCGTCGTCCGGGCGGGAATCTCCCGCGGCCGGGCACTCGACCGGCCGGCGCTTCGCCGGCTCCGGCGGGAGCTTCGGCGAGCCGAGGCGCTGGCCGTCGCCGGCCGGGCGCTACGGGCACGCGACCTCTCGGCCCGGGAGCTCGCGCTGCGTCTCGAGCAGCGGGCCGTCAGCCCGAGCGCGGCGGAAGAGTCTCTCGCCGCCCTGAGCGCCGCCGGGCTCGTCGACGACGCGCGGCTCGCCGGGAATCGGGCTGAATCGCTCGCAGGGCGAGGCTATGGAGACGCGGCAATCCGGCACGACCTCGAGCAGCGCGGCGTAGCTGCCGACCTCGTCGAGGCGGCCGTGGCGGCCCTCGAGCCGGAGGGCGAGCGGGCGGGCCGCATCGTCGCCCGGCGGGGCACCGGGGCGGGCACAGCGCGTTACCTGGCCGGGAAGGGCTTCGGCGAAGAGGTGCTGGAACAGGCCGCGGGGAGCGATTTTGGACACCACCCCTGAACCGGGGTAGGATGTGACTGCCTCATCCGACGTTTTACCTGCACAGAGACATTTTCCGAATCGCAACTTGAACTCCTGAACCGTATGTCGACCATCACCAACTCCGACACCGAAAGGCTCTTGGCAGCGGCGACGTAGCGACCGCTCTCCGGGCCGCGGTGTCGGCTCGTTTCACCGATTCGGGATCTCTCGTGCCGGCCGGAATGCCGGGTGGGCACTGCGGTAGCAGACCGCGGGCAACCAACCCAGGAGCCAGCCCATGCAGGTCGTCATCGGGATTCTCATCGGCCTTGTCGCAGGGGGATTCGGAGGGGCCGTCGCCGTCGGCGCGCTCGGCAAGTCGCGACTCGGCGCTGCGCAGCAGCAGCGCAAGCAACTGATCGACGACGCCCACCGTGAAGCGGACACGTTGCGGCGTGAGGCGCAGATCACCGCGCGCGAGGAGGCCGTGAAGCTTCGTGCCGAGATCGACAGCGAGGTCGCGGAGCACCGCACCAGGATCGTCAAGGTCGAGGAGCGTGTGCTCGCGAAGGAAGAGGAGATCGACGGCAAGCTGACGGAGATTGCGCGACGCGAGCAGGGGGTCGCCGACCGCGAGATCCATCTCAGGCAGCTCCAGGAAGACCAGAAGAGTGCGCGCGAGGAGCAATTCACCGAGCTCGAGCGAATCTCCGGGATGACCGTCAACGAGGCCAAGCTCAGCCTGCTGGAACGCTCGGAGGATCTCGTCCGCCACGAGCTCGCCCGCCGGGTGCGGCAGCTCGAGGAGGAAGCGCGCACGGAAGCGAAGCGCCGCGCACGGAACCTCGTCGCCGACGCGTTGCAACGCGTCGCCGCGAGCCACGCCGCGGAGACGACGGTCTCGGTCGTCGCGCTTCCCTCCGACGACATGAAGGGACGCATCATCGGCCGCGAGGGACGCAACATCCGTGCGCTCGAGCATCTGACCGGCGTCGACTTCATCATCGACGACACGCCGCAGGCGGTGGTGCTCTCGTCGTTCGACGGAATCCGTCGCGAGGTCGCGAAGCTCACCCTCTCCAAGCTGATCGAGGACGGCCGGATCCATCCGGCGCGGATCGAGGACACCTACTACGCGTCGAAGGCGGAGATCGAGGACACGATCGTGCAAGCGGGCGAGCAGGCGGTCTTCGAGGCGAACTGCGGCGAGTTCCACGAAGAGCTCGTGAAGATCCTCGGCCGTCTCCGTTTTCGCACCAGCTACGGCCAGAACGTCCTCAAACACACGCTCGAGGTCGTCCACCTCGCCGGGATCATGGCCTCCGAGGTCGGCGCGAGCGTGAAGGTCACCAAGCGCGCGGCGCTCCTGCACGACATCGGCAAGGCGATGACACACGAGGTCGAGGGATCGCACGCGTCGATCTCGGCGCAGCTCGCACGCCGGTACGGCGAGTCACAGCACGTCGTGCACGCGATCGAGGCCCACCACTACGAAGTCGAGCCGCAGACGGTCGAGGCGGTGCTGCTGATCGCGGCCGACGCGATCTCCGCGTCGCGTCCGGGCGCCCGTGGCGAGAGCCTCGAGCACTACATCAAGCGCCTCGAGTCGCTCGAGGAGCTCGCCGCGCAGAAGCCTGGCGTCGACAAGGTGTACGCGCTGCAGGCAGGCCGCGAGATTCGCGTCATCGTGCGGCCGGCTGACGTCGACGACGACGCTGCGGTGCTGCTCTCACACGAGATCGCACGGGAGATCGAGGACCAGCTCGAGTACCCGGGCCAGGTGAAGGTGACGGTGATTCGAGAGAGCCGCGCCGTTGACGTCGCCAGGAACGTGTCCAACGGGAGCACGCCACCGGGCGAACCGCTCGCAGCACCGGAGCCGGAGCCGCAAGTCCAGTCAGATCACGCCGCCTAGGCGCGCTTCGCGAAAGCGGCGGCTGCGCCGAGCGTCACGTAGACGATGCCCGAGCCGTACCCGACGAGCCTGCGCTTGCGCCGGATCAGACCGCCGACCGTTCCGGCCGCCAGGGCGTACAGGGAATCGCTGACGAGCCCGAGCCCGACGAAGACGAAACCGAGCACAAGCGCCTGCGACCACACACCTCCGCGGCTTGCCTCGACGAATTGCGGCAAGAACGCGAGGAAGAAGAGCGCGGTCTTCGGGTTGAGGAGGTTCACGATCGTCCCTCGCCAGAACGCATGGCGAAGCGGCTCAGGCTCCGAGCGAACCTCGCCGTCGGTGTCACGGGCGAGCAGCTTGCGGACTCCGAGATAGACGAGGTAGGCGGCCCCGGCGTACTTGACGACGTCGAAGGCCAACGGCGACGCGACGATCAGCGCCGACAGGCCCGCCGAGGCGGCAGCGACGTGAGCGAGCGTTCCGAGATGCACGCCGGCCACCGAGGCGAGGCCGACCTTTCGCCCCTGCTCGGCGCTCTGGACCACGATGTAGAGGACTGCAGGCCCGGGAATGGCGAGCAGCGCCAACGCAGCCAGGCCGAAGAGCCAGAGAGAGTTCGAGTCCGGAAAGACCACGGGTAGCATTCTGGCCCGTGCGGCGGTACCACGTCACGACGTTCGGCTGCCAGATGAACGCTCACGACAGCGAGCGGATCAAGGGCATGCTCGAGGAGCTCGGACTGGGCGAGGCCCCGTCTCAGGAAGAGGCGGACGTCCTCGTCTTCAATACCTGCACAATCCGGGAGAAGCCCGACCAGAAGTTCGCAGCTCATCTCGCCCAAGCTGCCGCGGTCAAGCGGCGAAGCCCTGACAAGGTGATCGCCGTCGGCGGTTGTTATGCGGAGGCCCAGCGCGAACGGCTCTTCCAGCTCTATCCCTACGTCGACGTCGCTTTCGGGCCCGGGTCGATCCCGCATCTCGGCGAATGGCTCGGCGCGGGCGGCCATGGCCTCGCCCGCGGCAGCTTCGGGCTCGACGACCGGAGCTTCGCCGGCGAGCTGCCCATGCACCGCGACCGTGCCTTCCAGGCCTGGGTGCAGATCTCGATGGGCTGCAACTCGAAGTGCGCCTACTGCATCGTCCCGGCCGTGCGTGGCCGAGAGGTCAGCCGGCGTCCGGGAGACGTCGTCGCCGAGGTGACGCGGCTCGCGGCGGAAGGCGTGCGCGAGGTGACGCTCCTCGGGCAGAATGTCAACTCGTGGGGGCGCGACCTCGCGCCCGAGATCCACACGGAGTTCGGCGAGCTGCTCAGGGCATGCGACGCAATCCACGGGATCGAGCGCATCCGCTTCACGAGCCCGCATCCCAAGGACTTCCGCCGCCCGGTGATCGAGGCGATGGCCGAGTGCGAGACGGTGTGCGAGCACGCCCATCTGCCCTTGCAGTCCGGCTCGTCGCGCATCCTGAAGGCGATGCGCAGGACGTACACCCGGGAGCGTTACCTCCGGCTTGTCGGCGAGCTGCGCGCCGGCATTCCGGATCTGGCGCTCAGCACCGATCTGATCGTCGGGTTTCCGGGTGAGACGGAAGAGGATTTCCAGGAGACCATCACCGCGGTCGAAGAGGTCGGCTTCGACAGCGCGTTCACGTTCGTCTACTCACCGCGCGCCGGCACCGAGGCCGCCGCGATGCCCGATCAGATCCCGGACGACCTGAAGCGCGATCGGATCGAACGACTGGTCGACGCGGTGCAGCGCACGGCCGCTGCGCGCAACGCGCAACGCATCGGCCGAGTCGAGCAGGTGCTCGTCGAGGCGCCGAGCCGCACCGACCCGGCACTGCTCCGCGGCCGGACTCGCCGCAACACGACCGTGAACTTCTCCGGTGAGGCGGAGCCGGGAGAACTGGTCGACGTCCTGATCGGCGAAGCGACGTCTACGACCCTGCGCGGAGCCCAGTCTGCGAGAGTCGCTGCCTGATGCGCGTCCTCGTCACAGGCTCGAGCGGCCAGATCGGGACGAACCTGGCGCAGCGCCTCCAGCGAGAGGGACATGAGGTGTTCGGTGTCGACAAGCGTCTCAACACCTGGACGGACGACTTCAAGTACCTCCTCCAGGACCTCTCCGGGCACTACCCGTCCTTCCCCGGAGGAATCGGTGGCGTCGAGTACCCGGAGGTCGATCTCGTAGTGCACCTGGCGGCGCATGCGAAGGTGCACCAGCTCGTCCGCCAGCCGCACCGCGCGCTCGAGAACGCCGTCATGACGTTCAACGTCCTCGAGTTCTGCCGCCAGCAAAACCTGCCGATCGTCTTTTCGTCGAGCCGGGAGGTGTACGGCGACGTGCACCGGTTTGCCGAGGAAGAGGCGAGCGAGGCGAGCGCCGACTTCGCCTACACGGAGTCGACGTACTCGGCGTCGAAGATCGCCGGTGAGGCGTTCGTCTACTCGTACGCGCGCTGCTACGGGCTCAAGTACCTCGTCTTCCGTTTCTCGAACGTCTACGGCCGATACGACAACGACCTTGCGCGCATGGTCCGCGTGCTGCCTCTCTTCATTCACACGATGCTGCGCGACGAGCCGGTGACGGTGTTCGGACAGGAGAAGACGCTCGACTTCACATACGTCGACGACTGCATCGACGGCATCACACGAGGGATCGAGGCGCTGGCCGAGGGACGCGTCGTCAACGAGACGGTGAATCTCGCGTACGGTCAGGGCAACTCGCTCGTCCAGGCGGCCGAGCTGATCGCCGCAGAGCTCGGAACCGAGCCGAAGATCGCGCTCGCGCCGTCGCTGCTCGGCGAGGTCACGCACTACGTCGCAGACCTGACGAAAGCCCGCGAGCTGCTCGGCTACGAGCCGGCAGTCCCGCTCGAGGAGGGGATCTCGCGGTCGGTCGCCTGGTTCCAGGAGCATCGCGCCGCGCATCCCGAAGAAGACGGGCCGCTGCCGGCCGACGTCCTCTTCCCGCAGGATGCAGAGGTTGGCTGGAAGTCAGCCGTCAGCTCCTCCTAGCGTCGTCGCGATCTTCGGCCCGACGGCTTCGGGCAAGACGGCCGTCGCAGAGGCGGTCGCCGATCGCCTCGGCGGCGAGGTCCTGTCCGCCGATTCGATGCAGGCGTATCGCGGTCTGCCGATCCTCACGGCGCAGCCGGACCGCCCGACACGTCTCGTGGGCATCTGGCCGCTGGATCACGAGGGCTCCGTCGCCGACTACGCCCGCCTGGCGCACGCAGCGATCGACGAGCTGGTCGATGCCGGCCGGATCCCGGTCGTCGCCGGCGGCACCGGCCTCTACCTGCGCGCCGCGCTCGCAGAGCTGAGTCTGCCGCCTGCCCCGACGCAGAAGCAAAGAGCGCAGTGGGAGCGCGCCTACGACCGGCTCGGGCCCGAGCGCTCGTACGCCGTTCTCGCCGAGCGCGATCCCGACGCCGCAGCGCGGCTTCATGCGAACGACCGCCGTCGCGTCGTGCGGGCGCTGGAGCTCACCGAGCTCGGATCGTCGCTGAGCCCGGACGCGGACCGGCTCTGGACGTCCGAGACGCGCCTGCCCACGATCGTCTTCGGGCTCGACGTCCCGCGCGACGTCTTGGAGGAGCGAATCGTGCGGCGCGCCCACGCGATGTTCGCTGCCGGTGTCGTCGACGAAGCGCGTAGCGCGCTCGCAGGACCCATCTCAGCGACAGCCGTCCGTGCCCTCGGCCTGCGCGAGGTGGCCGAGCTTTCGCGCGACGAGGCGCTCGCGGCGCTCGTCGTCCGCACGCAGCGCTACGCCGCCTACCAGCGGAAGTGGCTACGACGCATCCCCGGCCTTGTTAGCGTCAACGCCGATCGTCCGGTGGACGAGATCGCACATGACATTGTCGAAGTGGCAAGCGCTCGGCAACGACTACCTGCTGGTCGAACGGGCTGAGCTTCCAGAACCGCTGACGCCGGATCGTGTCCGGCACCTCTGCGACTACCACTACGGCGTCGGGTCCGACGGTCTGCTCGAGGTGGTGCAGGTGGAAGGGCCGCACGCCGAGGTGCGCATCTGGAATCCGGACGGCTCGACAGCCGAGCTGTCGGGCAACGGCATGCGAATCGTCGCGGCCTGGCTTGCGCGCGAGTCGCAGTCCGAGCACGTGACGCTGTCGGTCGGCCCGCGCCACGTCGAGGCGATCGTTCGCGCCGGCGCCGGGATCGAGCTCGACGTCGGACGTGTCGAGGTGGGGGAGACCGAGACGCTCGACCTCGGTGACGAGCGCGTCGAATTCACGCCGGTCTCCGTGGGCAACCCGCACGCGGTCGTCCGCCGCGAGCCGGAGCGCGGCGAGTTGCGACGCCTGGGCCCGCGCATCGAACGACACTCGCGCTTTCCCGAGCGAACGAACGTGCAGCTCGTCCGCGTCGACGGGCTGCACGACCTGACCGTCGGCGTGTGGGAGCGCGGGGCGGGGGAGACGTTGTCGTCGGGGACGAGCTCGGTCTCGGCCGCGGCCGCGGCAATTGCGAACGGTTGGTGTGATAGCCCGGTCACCGTCCATCTGCCCGGCGGCGATCTGCTCGTGGAGCTGCAGGCAGACGGAAGCGCAACGCTGACGGGTCCGGCCGAGGAGATCTGCCGGGTCGAGCTGGTCTAGCCGCCGAGACCGTGCTCGCGGAGCGCGTCGTTCAGGCTCACCTTCAGATCTGTCGACTCGCTGCGCCAGCCGACGATCAGCGCGCATGCAAGCTGATACGTCCCCGCGGGAAACTCCTTCGGCCGCGTGCCGGGAACGACGATCGCACGAGGCGGCACGAAGCCGCGATGCTCGACGGGTTCGTCGCCGGTCACGTCGATGACCGGGACCGACGAGGTCAGCGACACGTTCGGCCCGATCACGGCGCGTGCTCCGATTCGTACGCCTTCGGTCAGGATCGCGCGCGACCCGACGAACGCTCCGTCCTCGACGATGACCGGACGCGCACCGGGCGGCTCGAGCACGCCGCCGATCCCGACGCCGCCGGCGAGATGGACGTCTGCACCGATCTGCGCACCCGAACCGACGGTCGCCCAGGTGTCGACCATCGTGCGCGGGCCGACCCAGGCTCCGATGTTGACGTAACTCGGCATCATCACGACCCCCGGCGACAGAAACGAGCCGTAGCGCGCAACGGCGGGCGGCACGACGCGCACGCCGAGCCGCTCGTAGTCGTGCTTCAGCGGGATCTTGTCGTGGTACTCGAACGGCCCGACCTCCTGCGGCTCCATCTGCCGGAGCCGGAAGAACTCGAGGATGGCCTCCTGCACTTCGGGATTCACGCGCCAGTCCCCGTCGATGGGCTCGGCGACGCGCACCTCTCCCCGGTCGAGCTCGGCGATCAGCTCCTCGACTCGTTCGGCGTTCACAACACCACCTCGAGAATCTCGGCCGCCCTGCGGCACTCCGCCTCGGTGGGCACGAGCGCCATGCGCCAGTAGCCCTCGCCGGCCGGGCCGAAGAATGTCCCGGGCGAGACGATCAGCCCGTGCTCGAGCAGCCCAGTCGCGAACGCCTCGGAGGTCTGACCCTGCGGTACCTCGAGCCAGAGGAACATCGTCGCCTCGCTGCCGGCGACACGGATGCCCATGCGCCGCAGCGTCGGGAGCAGGGCATCTCGTTTTCGCCGGTACGCAGCCCGCGTGCGCTCGACGTGTTCCTCGTCGTCCCACGCCACGACCGACGCACGCTGCACGAACTCTTGCGGTGCGGTGCCGACCGAAGGCCTGAACTGTTTCAGCGCGGCAATGAGGTCGACGTCGGCGGCCGCGAAGCCGGAGCGGTATCCGGTCATCGACGAGCGCTTGCTCAGCGTGTTGAACACCGCGACGTTCCCGCGGTTGCGCACCTCGAGCGCAGAGTGGGGAGGAGCAGCGAACCAGAGCTCCGTGTAAGCCTCGTCCGACGCGAGCAGGAACCCGTGCTTGCCCGAGAGGTCTGCGAGTCGCTCGAGAAAGGCGAGCGGCGCAATCGCTCCGGTCGGGTTGTTCGGGTAGTTGATCCAGACGATGGCCGCTCGGTCCCAGGTTGCGGCGTCGACCGCGTCGAGATCGGGCAGGAAGCCGTTCTCCTCGCGCAGGGGAAGCTGGAGGACGTCGGCTCCGGCGAAGGCCGCTCCCCGGTCGGGCACCGGGTAGCCAGGTTCCGTCGTCACGACGAGACGCCGGTCGCCGTCGCGGTCGACGAGCATCTGCGCGAGCAGGAAGATCGCTTCCTTCGATCCGTATGTCGGGATGACCTCGGTATCGGGATCGAGCTCGACGCCGAAGCGCCGCCCGCACCAGCCTGCGACGGACTCCCGGAGCTCGGGCAGCCCCTCGGCGAGCGGATAGGTCGAGATCTCGGTGAGGCTCGCAGCAAGCGCCTCACGGATCATCGGCTCTGTCGGCTCACGCGGGTCCCCTTTGCCGAAGTCGATCAGTGCCACTCCCTTTGCAGCAAGCCGCCGCTTGGCCTCTTCGAGCTTCACGAAGGGATAGGTGCCGGTGGCCGTCAGGGCGGGGGAGAGCTGCACGGGAGCCATGGTGGGGATTCTGCCCAGTTGGCGGCATAATCCGTTCGTGATCCAACGCCAGCCGGACCCCGCGCTGGAGCGTGGGTTCATCGTCGCCGTGCTGGCCCAGGGAGTGGACTCCGACTCCGAGCTGGCCGAGCTTCGAGAGCTCGCCCGGACAGCCCTCGTCGAGCCGATCGACGAGCTCGTGCAGCACCGGGCCCGGCCCGAGACGCGTACCTACCTCGGCAAGGGAAAGCTGGAGGAGCTGAAGCGCTCCTACAAGGAGTCCGGGGCCGAGGTGCTCCTCGTGGACGACGAGCTCGAGCCGGCCCAGCAGCGGTCGCTCGAGAACGCACTCCAGGCCCGCGTCGTCGACCGGACCCAGCTGATCCTCGACATCTTCGCCCAGCATGCGAGGAGCGCCGAGGGCAAGCTTCAGGTCGAGCTCGCGCAGCTGGAATACAACCTCCCGCGGATGCGCGGCATGTGGCAGCACCTCGAACGCCTCGGCGGAGGCATGGGCTCCCTCGGCGCGGGAGTCGGGACACGCGGTCCCGGTGAGTCGCAGCTCGAGACCGACCGCCGCATCGCCCGGCGGCGGATCACGCTCCTGCGGAGGCGGCTGAAGGATCTGAGCAAGCAGCGTGAGGTGCGGCGCAAGGAACGTCAGCGCACGGAGGCGCCAACAGTGGCGCTGGCGGGTTACACAAACGTCGGCAAGTCGACACTGCTGAATGCCCTAACGGACGCCGACGTATCCGTGAACGACCGCTTGTTCGAGACACTCGATCCGACGACTCGCTCGTTCGAGCACGACGGGCGCCGGTATCTCGTAACCGACACGGTCGGCTTTATCCGCCGGCTGCCGACGGAGCTCGTGCAAGGCTTTGCCGCAACGCTCGAGGAGACGCTCGTCGCGGATCTCGTGCTGCTCGTCGTCGATGCATCGGCGCCGGACGAACGGCTCGACGAACAGGACGCCGCCGTTCGCGGCGTGTTGCACGACATCGGCGCCGACGATCTTCCCCTCGAGGTGGTCGTGAACAAGATCGATACGGTCGATACCCTGCGGCGACGGCGACTCGCCAATCGGTTTCCCGACGCGGTCCAGATCTCTGCGCTCACGGGAGAGGGCGTCGAGGAATTGCGCACACGGATCGCGGAGCGGTTCGCGGACCGCTTTGAGGCGGTGCACCTCTTCCTCCCGTACGAGGAAGGGGGAAAGCTCGCGGAGCTGTATGCGCTCGGAGCTCCGATCGAGGAGCGAGAGGATCAGGCGGACGGCGTGTACGTGCGAGCGCGGTTGCCGCGTCGCGAGCTTCGGCGCTTCGCGCGCTACCTGGTTGCGGAGGCGCGCTCCGAGCCTGCGCGTCGCGCACGTTGATCGAGCTTCCGATCCAACGGCTGCACGCGGATGCGGTCGTCCCGCAACGTGCGTACACGGGTGACGCCGGGCTCGATCTCGCCTCGTGCGAGCGCGTCGAGCTCGACCCCGGCGAGCGAGCGCTCGTCGGCACCGGTCTGGCCGTTGCCATTCCGGAGGGCTATGCCGGGTTCGTCCAGCCGCGTTCCGGGCTTGCCGCGCGACACGGCCTGACGGTCGTCAACTCGCCCGGCCTCGTCGACTCGGGGTATCGCGGCGAGTTGCGAGTCGTGCTCCTGAACACCGATCGCACGGAGCCCTTCGTCGTCGAGCCCGGGATGAGGATCGCCCAGCTCGTCGTGCTGCCGATCCCCGAGCTCGAGCTCGTCGAGGTCGAGGAGCTTCCCTCGAGTGAGCGCGGCGTGCGCGGCTTTGGATCCTCTGCGGCGTGATGGCGATCGAGCCGCGCATTCGCGTTTCGGCGATCCTCCGCTGGAAGGAGCAGGTGCTGCTGTGCCGGCACGAGAAGCCCGGCAAGGAGTACTGGCTGCTGCCAGGCGGCGGCGTCAACTCCGGTGAGAGCCTAGTGGATGCCTTGCACCGCGAGCTCGCCGAGGAGATCGGAATCGACGATCAGCTGCCCGTGGAAGGACCGGTCGCGATCGTCGACTCGATTGCACCCGTGCACAGCTTCGCGAAGAAGCATGTCGTGCACATCATCTTCGCGGGCGATCTCGGCGGCAGATCGCTCGAGGCGGTCACGTCGACCGACGCAGCAGTCCGCGGCCATAGCCTCTTCCCCGTCGGTGACCTCGACGATGTGGTGTTGCACCCGCCGATCCAGCGCTTCCTGAGCCGCTGGCAATCCGGCGACCCAGCTGTCTACCTGGGCGCGCTGTGGGCACGTTGACTCACTTTCGGCACGTGCGCGAGCACAAGACGTACGCGTTTCGGAGGTAGGCTCGCGCCGCCGAGGGTGGCGGGTCAGAACCCCACCCTGTGAGGGTGGGGGTGCGTGCTGCGTTCAGCGGCGGCCGCCGCGGGACTCTGCACGGCGGGCTGAGACCTCATGAGCCTCCGTTTCGAGCTCGTCGAGGAGGGACGTCAGCTCCGGCGGTTCACCGAGGCGATGTGCCAGGGCTTGCCCGAGCAGCCAGTCGGCGAACCAGGGGTTGCGCGGCAGGAGTGGCCCGTGGAGGTAGGTCCCGACGACCCGGCCCACACGACAGCCTTCGAAGCCGCTCTCGCCGTCGTTGCCGAAGCCGGCGACGACACGCCCGAGCGGATCCGCGCCTGGATCGAGCCGGGTTCGACCGACGTGGTTTTCGAAGCCTGCAAGCGTGCGTCTGACCCCGGGCTCGAGCTCGCACTCGAGCAGCACGTCGCCGATCATGCGTCTTTCCCCCGCGACTGTGTCGAACGGGAGCAATCCGATGCCGGGCAGCTCTGTTCCGTGGAAGTCTCGGTAGGAGCGCCCGAGCAGCTGGTAGCCGCCGCAAACCGCGAGCACCGCGGCTCCGCCGGCCACCGCCCGACGCACGTCTTCCGCCTTCGCGACCAGATCCCGCGCGACCAGGGCCTGCTCGCGGTCCTGGCCGCCTCCGACGTAAAGCAGATCGTGCTCATCCCCCTGCAACGGATCGCCGACCGAGACGGCACGCACCTCCAGCTCGTGGCCCCGCCAGGCTGCGCGGCGGGAAAGGACGGCGATGTTGCCGCGGTCGGCATAGATGTTGAGGTAGTCCGGATAGAGATGCCCGACGACGATCTTCACGCGGCCCGCTCCCAGTAAGGGCGCACGAAGCCGCGCTCGCCGACGACCTTCCGGAGCGCGAGCATCGCCGTGTACGTGGGCAGGATCACGAGCTCACCCCCTGCGGGAGTCAGCTCGAGCCCGCGGTCGAGCCCGGCCTCCAGCGAGGGGACGACGTCGATCCGGTCCGGGTCGAGACCGCCGTACTTGAAACGGAGCGCCAGCTCCGCCGCGCGCTCACCCGTCGCCACCAACCGGTCGAGACCGGCAAGGAGCGGCTCGAAGTCGACGTCCCAGATCCACGACACGTCCCGCCCGTCGGCGATCGCGTCGTTCAAGCCGATCACGACGACCGAGGGAGCGCCTCCGTCGACGATCGTCCGCACGGCCTCGTTCGCGCCGGCCGGGTTCTTGATCAACAGCATCAGGAGGCTGCGGTCCCCGACCGCGATCCGTTCGAAGCGGCCGAACGCGGCGCTGAAGGACTCGAGCCCGGACACGATCTCCTCGAGCGAGGCTCCGACACTCAGCCCGAGTGAAGCGGCGGCGAGTGCGTTGTACACGTTGTAGAGACCCGGAAGGCGCAGGCGCACGCGACGCTCGCCCGCGGGTGTGGCGAGTGTGAAGGACACCGACTCGAGCCCGTCTAGCTCGATCTTTCGGGCCGCCACGTCGAGTGGGGGACGCCTGTCCCCGCAGGCGGGGCACTGGTACTCGCCGAGGTGCCCCATGTAGGCGGCCGCGTAGTCGTACGGCGTCCCGCACTGCACGCAGTACTTCGAATCGGCGGCGTGCTGGAGCGAGGGGCGCGCCAGCGCAGGGTCGTCCACACCGAAGACGAGTGCGCCGGAGCGCACCCGCGTGAGCGCGCCGAGCTGGGGATCGTCGCCGTTCACGACGAGTGCAGTCTCTGCCGGAAGCCGGCGCACGGCCTCTCGCCAACGTGCTGCGACGTGCTCGAGCTCTCCATAACGGTCGAGCTGGTCGCGGAAGAGATTGCCAAGGCAGACGGCCTTCGGCCTGACCCGCGCGACGATCTCGGGCAGCGCGCCCTCATCGACCTCGAAGAGGCCGAGCTCGGCATCGCTCGCGTCGAGCAGCGCGGACGCGACCCCCGAGACGAGATTCGCGCCGGAGCTGTTGTGCGCCAGGCGAAAGCGGTTGCGCATGATCCCGGCCGCCATCGCGGCAGTCGTCGTCTTCCCGTTCGTCGCCGAGATCACGGCCGACCCTTCGGGCAGGCGCGCGGCGAGGCGGTCGATCGCTCCGGGATCGAGCTTCCACAGGAGCTTTCCAGGCACCGTCGTGCCGCCTCCGGCACCGGCCAGACGCGACAGTTTCCCCGCAACACGTGCGACGGCGATCTCGGCTCCGAGCGGCATCGGCAAGCGCAAAACAGGGGGGAGGCTACCCAAGTGCCGTTGATCCCCCGGAGGGGTGAACTTCGGTGCTGCTACCGCAAAAGGGTGAGGTACGTCCCCCGACAGACCCCTACGTTGCGGACTGTTAACTGCGGCTTGAGAGGAGAACGATGCGGACCGGAGGTCAACGGCGGGATGTGCGCGCGAGCGCACTCTGGGGTAGCGGGAAGCGCGGAACAGGGTCGCGCTCGAACGCGCTCTGGGGTAGTGGTAAGCGGCGCACGGCACTTCTGGCCACACTCGTGCTCACCCTCGTGGTGCCGCTCGGGGCTTCGGCCGTGCCGGGCCCGAAGGTCATCGAGGCATTCGTGGCTCCTGGGCTGCTCACGTCCGCCCAGTCTCGCCCGGCCGACAAGTTCTCGGTGATCGTCCAGGGCAAGGGTGGGAACCAGGCGGCTCACGCGGTCGCCGGCGTTCTCGGCCTTTCCATGAAGGCCGCCCGAACCTTCAGCTCGATCGACGGTGTCGCCATCGACCTCACGGGCGCGCAGATCCTCACGCTCGCCGCCGACAAGCATGTGACGGCGATCACGGCCGACTCGCGTGTTCGCCTTTCGTCCGCTTCGCCGGTCAACGAGAAGTGGCCCTTCGTCACCGGCGTGACCAGGTACAGCTCGGCCCCGGGGGCAACGATTGCGATCGTCGACTCCGGCATCGATGCGTCCCGGCCCGAGTTCGCGGGCCGCATCGCCGCCAGCGTCAATCTGACCTCGCTCCCCGGCAACTCGTCGGGCGACGGGCGCGGCCACGGCACGTTCGTCGCAGGGATCGCGGCAGGCGCCATGGGCGGCAGAGGCGGCGCGGCGCCGACCGCGAAGATCGTCTCACTCGACGTGATGGACGACCAAGGGATGGCGAAGACGAGCGACGTCATCGCCGCCGCCGACTGGATCCTCGCCAACAGGGCGAAGTACGGGATCCGGGTCGCGAACTTCTCGCTGCACTCCTCGGTCGCCAACAGCTTCATGTACGACCCACTCGACAAGGCGGTCGAGAGCCTCTGGTTCAACAACGTCGTGGTCGTGGTGGCTGCCGGGAACTACGGCAACCCGAACGGGCCGAGCGGCGTCCCGTTCGCACCCGGCAACGATCCCTTCGTGATCACGGTCGGCGCGAGCGACACCGGCAGGTCCGTGTCGACGCTCGACGACGTCGCCGCTCCGTGGTCGGCATACGGCTACACGCTCGACGGCTTCGCCAAGCCCGATCTCGCGGCACCCGGCCGCTACATGGTGGGCCCGGTCCCCGTGACCTCGACGCTCTACACGGAGCGTGCCGATCACGTCGTCGACACCGGCTACATGGAGCTCTCGGGCACGTCGTTCGCGGCGCCGATCGTCAGCGGCGTGGCTGCGCTGATCCTCGGGAAGCATCCGGAGTTCACCGCCGACCAGGTCAAGGGCGCTCTCATGCTCGGCACGAAGCCGATGCCTCGGGCTGCCGATCTCTCGGAGGGCGTCGGCGAGGTCAATGCCGCCCGCTCGCTCGAGTACCCGAACCCGCCGAAGGCGAACAAGGCGCTGAACGGCTTCGTCGTCAACGATCCCGTCGCCAACGGGCGAGTCTTCGACGCTGCCAGCTGGGCGGCCAAGGCCAAGAACGACGCCTCGTGGGCCGAGGCTTCGTGGGCCGACGCCTCCTGGGCCGACGCCTCCTGGTCGACCGCGAGCTGGGCGGATGCCTCCTGGAGCGATCTGAGCTTTGCCTCGGCCTCCTGGGCCGACACGGCAACGGCTGCGGCTTCCTGGGCCGATCTGAGCCTCGCGAGCGCCTCGTGGGCCGACAATGCAGGCGACGAGACCGCCCAGCCCGACGCCGGTGCGATCGACCCGGCCGAGCTCGCCGCGATCCTCGCAGGCACGCTGGATCCCTAAACCTCATGCGCCTACCCGGGGTCACCCGTTCGGGGGAATCGATCGAGGGTTCCCCGAACGGGGGATGCCCCCGGGTAGGCGGCCTTCTACGTTCCGCGATGGGCTCTTGTCTGCGGCCCACCAGTACGACGCGTGGCGAAGGAGAGACCCACATGAAGGACCGCACGAGGGCGTGAGCGCGACGCCCACCGATATCTCGCTCGTTGCCGAGCCGGGCTCGGGAAGAAACGAGAGCCTGCCGCGAAACGCGCGGTTCTACTTCATCGCGGTCGCGATCATCGCCGCGGGAGTCACGTTGCCGTTCATCGGGAGATTGCAGACGACCGACCAGTGGCCGGCGTTCCTCATCCTCGCCTCGGCGGCCGCGACGGCCCGCCTCTTCGTCGTTCGCACACCCGCCGACCAGGCCTACCACACCGACATCGTCTTCCTGATCCCGGCGGCGCTGATCCTGCCGCCCGAGTTGCTCGTCCTCGTCGCCGTCGTCCAGATGGTCCCCGAGTGGCTGAAGATGCGCTACCGCTGGTACCTGCAGACGTTCAACATCCTCGACTACTCGCTCTCGGCGATGGCCGCCTGGTTCGTCGGCCGTGTCCTCCTTCTCGAACATTCGGGAATCGGTAACGACGCACTGCGGCTGTCGCTCGCCGGGCTGGCAGCCTGCGTCGTCTTCGTCGCGGTCAACCACATCCTGCTCGCCGTGATGCTGCGCCTCGCGCGCGGCTTCACGTTCCGGGACACCGGCCTGTTCGATCCCGAGTATCTCGCCACCGACCTCGTGCTCGCAGCGCTCGGCGTCGCGGTGTACGCCTTCTGGCAGTCGAATCCCTGGCTCGTCCCCTTCGCGCTCACGCCGCTGTTCCTGATTCACCGGTCACTGAGCGTGCCCGCCCTCCAGGCAGAGGCGCGAGTGGATCCGAAAACCGGTCTCTTCAATGCGCGGCACTTTGCGGCTGCGCTCGCGGAAGAGATCGGCCGCGCGCGCCGCTTCGAACGCCCGATGTCCCTGATCATGGCCGACCTCGACCTGTTGCGAGACATCAACAACACGTACGGCCACCTTGCAGGCGACGCAGTGCTGAAGGGAATCGCAGAGGTCTTCCGCGCCCAGTTGCGGCACTACGACGTGCCCGCGCGTTTCGGTGGCGAGGAATTCTCGATCCTCCTGCCGGAGACGCCGCCCGAGCAGGCACTCGAGATCGCCGAGCGTATCCGGCGTGCAGTAGCCGAGCGCACCTTCGACGTCGAGACCTCGAGCGACCCCATTCGCGCCACTGTCTCGATCGGCGTCGCGGGCTTCCCGAAGGACGGCACCGATGCGAACGAGCTGATCCACCAGGCCGACCTCGCCGTCTACCGCGCGAAGCTTCAGGGACGGAATCGTGTGCTCGGAGCAAGCTCCGAGCCGCTGCTCATTCCGGCCGACCGTTCGACGCGACTGATCGCAGTGCCGGAAGACGGCGATCATCACGCCCCTCTTCCCAGCGCCGTGCAGGTCCAGCCGACCGAGGAGCGCCGTGCAGACGTCCGTCATCCGCGTCCACACGCTGTCCACGGACCGCGGTTCCTGTCGCTCGACCGGCGCCTGAGCCTGATCGTGGGGCTCGTCAGCACCGTCGGTGTTGGTGCCGGCGTCGTCGGTCTGCTGCTGACCTGGACCACGAACGACCTGCTCGGCCTGCTGACGGTCGTCGGCCTCGTGGGAGTAGGGCAGGCGCTCGCGCTCGAGGCGGATGAAGGCTCCGCCGTGCTCTCGGTGAGCGCGGTCGGCTGTCTTGCGGCTGCGTCGCTCTTCGGCTTCCGCGCTGCGCTGCCGCTCGCGCTGGCGAGCGTGGCAGTCGAGTGGAGTGCGCGTCGCGCTCCGCTGCACAACGTCCTCTTCAACATCGGCGCGCTGACGCTCGCATCTCTGGCCGCGGCAAGCGTCTTCAAGATTGCGTACTTCTTCCCGGGCGGCACAGCGCATCAGCTGGCGGCCTCGGGGCTCGGCCTGCTCGCGGGCGCGGCGTACTTCGCCGTGAACATGGGCCTCGTCTCCCTCGCGCTCGCCCTTCAGGGACACGAGCGCTGGTGGTCGGTCTTCAGGGAGCGCTTCGCGTGGCTGCTTCCCCACTACCTCGTCTACGGCTTCATCGGCGGCGTGATGGCGCTCGCGTACGAGGCCGTGCAGCTGCTCGCCCTCGCGGTCTTCGCCGTCCCGTTGCTCCTGATGCGGAAGACGCAGGAGGCGTACCTCAAGCACACCCAGCGCAGCGCCCAGAAGCTTCGCCAGGCGGCCGAGACGATCCAGTCGCAGAACGTGTCGCTCGAGCTTGCCAACAAGCTCCTGAAGGAACGCTCGACGGCGGCGATGGAGTCCCTGTCGGCGACAGTCGACGCGCGCGACTCGTACACGGCCGGCCACTCGCGTCGCGTGCAGCAGCTCGCGCTCGCGATCGGCCGCGAGCTCGGCCTCTCGCACGCGGAGCTCGACCTGCTCGGACACGCCGCCCTCTTCCACGACATCGGCAAGCTCGCGATTCCGGACTCGATTCTCCTGAAGCCGGCGAGCCTGACGACCGACGAGTGGTCGCTCATGCAGCGTCACGCGGAGGAGGGGGCACGCATCATCGACCGCCTCGGCTTCCTGAACGACGCTGTCCCGGCCATCCGCCACCACCACGAACGCTTCGACGGCACGGGTTACCCGGACCGGCTGCAAGGCGAGGACATCCCGCTCGGAGCCCGCATCATCCATGTCGCGGATGCGCTCGACTCCATGCTCACGACGCGGATCTACCGGGCCGCCCGGCCCGCCGCCGAAGCGCTGCAGGAGCTCAGACGGGCGGCAGGCACCCAGTTCTGCCCACGCTGCGTCACCGCTCTGGAGCGGATCCTGCCGCTCGAGAGCCTCGACAGCGAGAGCGACCGCGGGCGTCTCTCCGCAGTCGCTTCCTAGACGCTCAAGCCTTAACTTGCGTTCTTTCCAGAACGCTCTATCCTTCTTGGCATGACCCGCAAGCCGCCTTTCAGGGCGGTCGCGAAGATCGACCGCGATGCGCTCGCGTCCTTCCAGGCCGGAATCCGCAAGCGCTACTCGAACGCCCAGATCGTTCAGGAGCTACGCGCGAGCGCGGAGCGGTTGGGACGCTCGCCGACGATGCGCGAGTTCGCCGCCGACCCGGAGACGAGTGTGCATCCGCAGACGGTGATCGAGCACTTCGGGAGCTGGAACGCGGCGAAGCGCGAGGCGGGGCTCGTCCCGCGCCGCTTCGCGACGCGTGAGGAGCTCGTCGGGCTGCTGCGCGACCTGGGGGAGGACCTCGGCCGCGTGCCAACCGCGAAGGACCTCGACGCCCGCCGCGGCTCGATGCCTTCGAAGTCGCTCTACTGGCATACGTTCGGCTCGCTGGCCGAGGCGCTGCGCGAAGCCGGCTTCGACGTGCCCCTCGGCGAGGAACGGCTCGACCGGGCCGTCGAGCAGGGCGTCGCGCTCGCGCGGAGGCTGAAGCGGCTGCCGAAGTTCGCAGACTGGGCGGGGGCGCGGAAGAAGGACGAGACGCTCTTGACCGAGTGGCAGGTCTACAGGATGTTCGACGCCCGCAGGGGCGCGTGGTCGACCTTCCAGTTCCTGATCAAGGAACGCCTCGAAGACGATGGCAGATCGGTCGGCTCCGACGGACGCCTGCGCTAGCTACGCAGCGGCGGTGTGCAGCCGGGCGAGTCGCTCGAGACACGAACGAGCCTCGTCGGGAGCCCGTATTGCGGGCAGCGGCTCTTCCTGGAACGAACGGTCCGGCTGGAAGAGCTCCTGCGCGACGATCTTGCCGTGCTCGACGGCGACGACCGTGCCCTCGGGTAGCTCGCTCTTGCGGAGCTTGATCGCCGCGTAGCTCTCGACGAGCTGGAGCGCGACTCGCGTCGATGCGAAGAAGAGCTCGTGCTTGCCCCGGCCGAGCCAGAGCGGACGCCCCAGGCCGCGGGCCAGCAGCAGCTCCGGGCGTTCCTCGTCGAGCCAGGCGGTCGCCATCGACCCGTACAGCTCCTGCAACGCGTCCGCGGTGCGGCCGCGCGCGAGCTCGGCGAGGGCGAAGATGATCTCCGAGTCGACCGTCATCTCGGGGTGGGCGCGCTCGATTCGGTGCTGCTCGAAGAGCGCGTCGTCGTTCTTGATGATCCCGTTGTGGACCCCGACCACTGAGCCGTGGCGGATCGGATGATTGTTTGCCTCGAGGCTGGGGTGGCCCTTGGTGAAGTCGCGGACGTGGACGAGCAGCTTCGTCGCTTCCTCAGGGACGCTGATCCGCTCGAGCAGGGCCGTCGCGCCGGAGCGCTGCTTGTGCACGGCGATCGGATCGCCCGGCGCCCGGTAGGCATAGCCGACGGCGTCGGCGCCGCGCTCGGCAATCCCGGTCAGCAGGGCGCGGGCGGCGACTGTCCGCTCGACGCTGCTCCCAGGAGCGAGGCTATATCCGGCTATTCCGCACAAAGTCTTTTGAGGAAATGCGAAGCGACCTTCCGGTCGCCCAATCCTTCTAGACGCATCGGCTGTACTCCTTGTTAGGAGCCATCCCTCGGCAGAGTGTTGACGACCGCCTCAAGAGTCCTCTCGAAACCGCCGATACCCGTGACATGCGGCCGCTCCCTGAGGTGCCATCGGACCCCGCGCTCGAACCAAGGCTCGAGCTCGTTCCCGAGGTCGAGAACGCCGAGGCCGAGGAGGCTGAGGAGACCGAGGAAGAGACCGAAGCCGCCGAGACGGAGGATGGGGAGGACGACGCCGCCCCGGCCGCCAAGGCCGAGGCGACCCAGGATCCGCTGAAGCTCTACGTCCGGGCGATCGGCGACGGCCCGCTCCTGACGCCCGCTGAAGAGCGTGAGCTCGCACGCCGAAAGGACGACGGCGACGAGTGGGCCAAGAAGAAGCTGATCGAGTCGAACCTCCGGCTCGTCATGTCGATCACGCGTAACTACACGAAGGCCGGAGTGCCGCTGCTGGACCTGATCCAGGAGGGCAACCTCGGCCTCATCCGTGCGGTCGAGAAGTTCGACTACAAGCTCGGCTACAAGCTGTCCACCTATGCAACGTGGTGGATCCGGCAGGCAGTAACGCGCGCGCTCGCCGACCAGGGCCGAACGATCCGGCTGCCGGTCCACGTCGCGGACCAGGTCCGACGGCTCATGCGCGCGCGCCGTCAACTCGCCCAGAAGCTGAACCGCGAGCCGACGCAGGAAGAGCTGGCAAGGGAGAGCGGCTTTCCCGAGAAGCGCGTCCAGGAACTGCTCGACCTGGTCGAGGATCCCGTCAGCCTCGAGACTCCGGTCGGCGAAGGCGAGAGCATGTACGCCGACTTGATCGAGGACATTCACTCGGAGCGCCCCGACGAGTCCACGTCGAAGAAGCTCCGCCGCGTCGAGCTCGCCGAGGCGATGCTCCGGTTGAACCCGCGCATGCGTCGCGTGCTTTCGCTCCGCTTCGGCCTCAATGGCGAAGCGCCCCAGACCCTGGAAGAGGTCGGGGCGGGGCTCGGCATCACACGGGAGCGCGTGCGGCAACTCGAGTCACGCGCACTTCGAGAGCTCCGGGCCGTCGCGCCCGACCTCGAGCTCTACCTCCGCAGTTAGAGGTACTACTAGGGGACGTGGACCGTCGCTTCGTCGACTGTCACTCGCACGTCGTCCCGTCCGGTGACGACGGCGCAGCGACGATCGAGGACGGCCTGGCCCTCTGCGGCAGTGCCGCCGCGCATGGAACGGGGATCCTCTTCGCGACGCCGCACGTCTGGCCCTACTTCACGCTCAGTTCGGAACGGGAGGCGGAGATTCGGGCTGCCTACGAGCGCATGCGCCCGCGGGCAGAGCTCGAGCTTCGCCTCGGCTTCGAGCTGACGCCGGCGGCGCCGCTGCTCGAAGAGGACCCGAACCGTTACGTCCTCGAAGGCACCGACTGCGTCTTGATGGAGGTCCCGTTCTCCGGACCGCCCGATCTGCTCTACGCGCTCGCCGAGCACGTCGAGCAGGCGGGGCTCCGTCCGATCATCGCCCACCCGGAGCGCACGGAGGCGGTGCTCGCCGACCCGTCCGTCGCGGAGCAGCTGGTAGAGAGAGGCTGGTCGTTGCAGGTGAACGCGACGTCGCTGCTGGGCCGTCACGGGCCCGAGCCGGAAGAGCTCGGCTGGTCGCTGCTCGAACGAGGGCTCGGCACGGTGGTCGCGTCGGACGGTCACCGGACCACTCGGCCTGCGCAGCTCGACGAGGCCTACACGCTTGCCGAGCAGCGGCTCGGCGAAGACGCTCTGAAGTTGTTCGACGGGACCGCGCTGGGGCTTACGCAGTCACCGACTGCATCTCGCGCAGCGTCGACAGGCGCCTGAGGGACTCCAGCTCGATCTGCCGGACACGCTCGCGGGTGAGCCCGAGGCGCCGCCCGATCTCCTCGAGCGTCTTCGGCTCCGAGTCGTCGAGCCCGTAACGCAGCACGAGCACCTGACGTTCACGCTCCTGCAGAGACAGCAGCGCAGCGCTGAGCGCCTGCGAGCGCAGCGACACTTCGACCTCTTCCTCCGGCAACGGATCGTCGCCCGCGACGAAGTCGCCGAAGACCGCGTCCTCTGCTTCGCCGACGGGCTGGTCGAGCGAAGCCGACGCACGGGCGGCAGCACGCACCTCGTGCGCTTGCTGGATCGGCAGGCTCGCCTCCTCGGCGATCTCCTCCAGCGTCGGCTCGCGGCCGAGCTGTGTCCAGAGCGTGCGCTCCGCGCGGTTCATCTTCTGCAGGCGCTCGACGATGTGCACAGGCATCCGGATCGTTCGAGCCTTGTCCGCGAGCGCGCGCGCGACCGCCTGGCGAATCCACCAGGTCGCGTAGGTCGAGAACTTGTAGCCCCGCCGCCAGTCGAACTTCTCGACGGCGCGGATCAGGCCGAGCGTTCCTTCCTGGATCAGGTCGAGGAAAGGGAGGCCCTGGTTTCGGTAGTTCTTCGCGATCGAGACGACGAGGCGCAGGTTCGCCTGGATCATGTGGGACTTGGCACCGAGGTCGCCGCGCTCGATGCGCTTGGCGAGCTCGACCTCCTGCGCTGCGGTGAGCAGAGCGTGCCGGCCGGCTTCCCGGAGGAAGAGCTGCAGCGCGTCGGTCGTCGTCTCGTACGAAACCTGGAGCGGGGGAGGCGCAGGCTCCTTCTCCTTCTTCTCCTCCTTCTCGGGCTCCTCGGTCGTGTCCGTGATCTCGATCCCGCGGCGCTCGAGCTCGTTCCAGATCGCGTCGGTCTCGAGAGCATCGAGCTGGTGCGCCTCTATGAGGTCGGCAACGTCGGGCTGGCGAACCGAGCCCGTGCTCTCAGCGTTCTCCAGCAGTCCTTGGACGTCCTCGTGCTGGAGGATCGACTCGATCTCGACCGTCATCTCCTAGGGGGTTGATGCCTCTGGGCCCGCGATGCCAAACACGCACGCTCTCAGTCGAGGCCGTCCGCGTCAACTCTGCATCGGCTTTCCCAGGACGAATGCGGCGGAAAACACGGCTCAGCTCCCCCAGAGCGGCCTGACCTCGATCGTCCCCATCTGAGCCACAGGGTGGCCGGCCGCGATCTCGACCGCCTCCTCGAGGCTGCCGCACTCGAGGATGTCGAAGCCGCCGACCACCTCTTTGGTCTCGGCGAACGGGCCGTCGGTGACGATCGTCTTCCCGTCGCGGACGCGGACGGTGCGGGCTCGGCGCGGAGGAGCCAGCTGGTCGCCGGTCACCCAGATTCCCCGGGCCTGGAGATCGTCCAGCCACGGGAAGCTCTCGTCGTTTGCAGCGTCACTCGACGGTTCAGGCTCGGTCTGCGCGTCCATCTTTTCCGCGTCCCAGCACACCAGCATCAAGAACTTCATCGTCGCTCCCTTCGTCGTTTTGGTATCAGCCTTACCTGTAGGACGTAACCGGCCGACCCAGATCGACACTCTTATGCGAATGCACGGAAACCGGCGTTATGTCAAGTCGACGTGGATCGGGCTCCTGGCCCTGCTGGCGCTCGCCTCCCCTGCCCGGGCCGAGGTCGTGACCCAGAAGGCGGATCGGGGCGTGCTCGCCGTGGCGGCGGACGGGTCGCCCTGGGTGGCGTACACGGTCGGGCGTGGTCTCTACGCGTCGCTCCGTGGCAGCCAGGGCCGCTGGACGGCCATCCGCCTTGGCCGCCTGCCCGCCAACAGCGGGATCACACTCGCCGGGATCCAGATCGGAGAACGTCCGCATCGTCACGTGAACGTTCTCGTCGAGGACGGGCAGGGCCGCTGGATCGTCCTTGCCCGTGGCAGTCGTCTGACGACGATCGCGCGGGCGGCGCCCGGGAGTAGCTTCGGTCCGGCCGGCCTCGCTCTCGACGCAGGCGGACGGCCTGCGATCGCCTATGCGGTTCAGCGGAAAACGGGGCAGACCTTCCTCAGGCTCGTGACCTTCCGGGCGGACGGGAGGCGGCAGACGCGTCCGATCACCCTCAAGGGCTTCCCGAGGAGCGACCTGCCCCCCGCGGCCGCCCCCGTACTTGTCGGCGGACGCCTCCACGTCGTCGAGACCTACACCTCGGCGGCGATCGACTGGGGCCCGACCGGCCACGGCGGTTGGGAAGGGCAGTACCTCTTCTTCAGCCGTCTGGGCTCCCCTCAGGGACGTGTCGGAGCCGTGAGCCTCCCCTCCACTCTCTGGTCGGCCTGGACCCAGGTATACCCGCAGGCAGAGCCCGGGGACATCGTCGTCCTCCTGAACTCGAGCGCAACGACACAGGTCACGTCGACCCTGACCCACGGCATCTTCGTGTCGATCGCCCGCGGCGACGAGGAGCAGCCGGAGATCGGCGCCTACGACTGGGTCGGTCTCGGCGAGGACTGGTTCGTTTACGCCGGGCTCATCCTTCGGGGCACGGGCTCCGAGGCCTGGCAGCTCGACGGGCGGCTCGAGGGATTCACGATCGGCAAGCTCGGCACGAGGCAGCTACTCCTCTCGCGCGAGGGCGGGCTCGAATGGTTCCGGTCGCCGACGGCGCTTCCGCCGGTTCGGATCGGAATGGGCAAGGTCGACGAGACCGGCCACGTCGACGGCAGCGTCCCCGGCGTGACGAGCGGCACGGTCGAGCTCTACCGGGAGCTCCCCCACGCTCCACGCGAGCTCGTCGCGACGCTGCCGATCGCTGCCGACGGGTCCTTCGAGGCAGACGGCCTCGACCCCACTGCGCTCTACCGCGCGGTCTACGTCGACCCGGGAACGGGAATCCCGTTCGGCTTCCTGCCGGGCGTGCCCGTCGGCGGTAATGCGGCCGGCTAGAAGTTCTTGCCGCGCCAGCCGGCGCCGATCGTGATCAGGATCGCCGCGGAGAGCGCGAGCCGGTAGACGACGAAGATCGTGTAGGTGTGCCGGCGAACGTAACCGAGGAGCCCCCAGATCGCCACGAGCCCGACGACCGCGGCGGCGAGCATGCCGACGACGAATGGACCGGCTGATCCGGCAGGGAGCCCATTGGCCGCCACCTTGGCGCCCTTCAGAAGCGCAGCGCCGAACACGATCGGGACGAGCAGAAGAAACGAAAGGCGCGCCGCGTCGTCGCGGTTGAGCTTCAGGAAACGACCCGCGGTGATCGTGACCCCCGAGCGCGAAGTGCCCGGCATCAGAGCGAGGCACTGGGCGAGCCCGACGCCGAATGCCTTGACGAACCCGAGGTCCTCGATCGAGCGGCCGGGCGGAACCCGATCCGCGATCCAGAGGAGGATCGCGAACACGGCGAGGAGGATCGCGATCTGCCACGGGTTGCCGAGCTTCTTCTCGATGAAGCTCTCCCCCGCGGCGCCGGCGAGCGCGGCCGGGACCGTCGCGATCACGACGTACCAGGCGATCCGCTCGTCCGCAGTCTCGATCCGCCGCCGCCCGACGCTCTGGACGAAGGCCCGGATCAACCGGCCGAGATCGCGCCAGAAGTAGATGACGACGGCGAGCAGCGTCCCGAGGTGGAGCGCTACGTCGAACGTCTTGTTGAAGTCTGGATGGTCCTGGAGGTAGTGCCAGCCAAAGGCCCACGGCACGAGGATCAGGTGGCCCGACGAGGAGACCGGAAGCAACTCGGTCGCGCCCTGGGTGATTCCGAGTACGAGCGCCTGCCAGCCCGAGAGCCGGCCGGGGGTCTCCCCTACTCGCAACGCCGCGAGCACGAGCGCGAGGACGAATGCGGCGGCGGCGACCGCGATGACTGTCTCCCTCCGACGCACTGCGCGGGAGTATGGCGAATGCGTTAGTGTCGGCGGACGGTTGACCGACGCAACTGCGGCGTCGCTCCAGAGGTTTTCAGGTCGCCGTTCATCCTTTCCACAGACGTCTCCACAAGTTGGAAGATTCGCTGTGGAAATATTGAAAAAGGAAAACTTCGCAAATTGCGGCCACGTTCTTTTTCGACCCCCTTGACCCAGTTGGCCAAACCGTTAGATTCCCCCTTGCGCCGAGCACAGAGCGCGAGTAGGTCGAAACCGAGTCCAAAGGCAGTAGCCGGAAGGCGAAAGTCAGTGGAAACGGTGGACGAAAGTGAAACTGGCTCGGCGAATTTTTTTGGTCCCGTTTAGTTGTCACGCGGAGCGTGTGTCCGCGAAGCGGATCAGGGGTAGGGGTCTGGGGGAACCGGGGAGGTTCCACCAGGCCTCACGTCACCGTTAGGCTGACGCTGTGCACCTCCGACTCCCAGCCATCGATCCAGGCATCAAGGCGTTCGTCTGGGCGCTCGTCCTCTCGCTCTACCTCTGGGCCTTCATGCTCGCCGTCGGAGTCGACAAGGGAACAGCGACGGTCGTGGGACTGATCTCCTTCGGAGCGTTCTTTCTCTGCGTGCGCATCTACGGCGAGAACCAAGAGGCCTAGACAGGCACCACGGCCGTCCGCGCGCCACGTCTCGTCGCGAGGGCGCCGACGAGCAGCCGCGCGAGTTCCCCGCCCAGCGCTTCCTCGAGGCGAAGCAACGCGGGAGGCCGGGAGAGATCGGCGTCGGTGAGGGGAGCACAGTGCGCGAGCAAGAGCTCCGCGCCTCTCTCGCCCTGCGGTAGCGAGCGATCCTTCATGGCCCTCTAGGTATCGACCCGCGAACCCTCGAGCCCATCCCTAAGGAAGGTCTAAAGCCGCCCCCCGGTCGTGCCGAGGGGCGGCTTTGAGCGCAGCTACCGGACCGTCTCGCGGTCCGTCGTTCGGTCTGTCGTGGTCGTAGTCGTGGCTTCCCGATCGGCCGTCAGCGGCTCGTCCGCCGCCCGGCCGTCACTCGTCGTCGGCGGTGTCTCCGTGCGGCGCCGGCCGAACCAGCCACGCCGGCTGTTGTCCTGCACGACCTCGCGGTCGCGATCCACGGCCACCTCGCGGTCACGCACGCGCGGACCCGCCGTGTCGAAGGAGAACCCGAACACAAGCCCGGTGCCGAAAGCGAGCACTGGGATGTAGTAGAGGAAGTCGGTCACGAGCCCGCTCACGTGGATGTCCCTCGTCCACGCCAGGACGTGATCGTGGAACCACCCGCTACCGGGCTCGCCGGCCAGGATGACCCACAATGAAACGATCGCCACGGGGACGAACGCGGTGACGAGGACCGCAATCGAGAGTCTCGGCACCCCCCACTTCGTCCAACCGCCGAGGAGCTGGGAGAGAGCCATGACGAGTCCCGCGCCGGCGACGAGGCCGACCCGGGCCCAATACCCTCCAACGTGGTCGTTGCTGATCTGCGTGGCGAGCCAGATCAGCAGACCGGCGACGGCCGAGAACACCAGTGTCGTCGTCGCCCTCGTGAGTCCGTACATTCGATCACCTCGCTAGTCGGTACCCGGGTGGTACCCGCTCTGGCAAGAAAGAACCCCCTGCTTAGAGGCTCAGGCGGCGGGTGTCGAACTAGGCGGAATAGAGCTCGGCGCGGAAGTCCTCGAGCGTGTGGGCGAGGTCGTCGCTGAAGACGTGCTCGACCACCCCGACCTTCGGGTCGTTGTGGAAGGGCAGGTCGACGTGCTCGTGCGAGACGAGGTTCACCGACGTCCGGTGGCACGTCGGGCAGCGGACGGCGAGGCCGAGCGAGCCGTCGCCCGGCGCCAGCAGGAAGAACGAGGAGGGGAAGACCGGCCTCGGCCTGTCTTCGGGGTAGCAGAAGAAGCTCCACGGCCACTCGCCGGCCTGGATGCGCCGCGCCGCCGCGTCGGAAAGCTCTCCGGCGACACCGTCGAGCTGGGCCGTCATCAGGTTGTAGAAGACGCCACCCTGGAGACCGAGCGGCGCCCAGTCGAGGTCGTCGTGACTGACGAGGCCGTCGTGTTGGTCACCGCAGCCACAGGCGAAGAGCACGTGGTAAACGGCGGGGTGCGCGGCGCCGGGAAGGCGCTCGAGCTGGCGGAAGGACGACAAGGTGACGCGTGCCTCTCCCCGTGCGGGGCACGGGAACGTGAACCGTCCCGTCAGCGCGTCATACATGGTGCCTTTCTAATCGGCAGCCCGGATGTCAAACCTGACCCTAGGTTAGTACTCGATCAGGGCCTTCAGGTCGTATTTCGACAGCCGCTCGCGACCGTTCAGGAAGCCGAGCTCGATGATGAAGCAACAGCCGACGACGATCCCATCGAGCTTCTCGATCAGTTGCTCGGCGATCGCCTCGACCGTTCCACCAGTTGCCAGGACGTCGTCGTGGATGAGGACCCGCGCCCCCTTCGGGATCATGTCCGGGTGGAGCTCGAGTGCGTTCTGCCCGTACTCGAGCGCGTACGTCGCGCTGATCGTCTCAGGAGGCAATTTGCCCGGACGCCGCGCGGGGACGAAGCCGCAGCCGATCTCCTTCGCAATCGCAGCACCGAGGATGAACCCGCGTGCCTCGGCACCGACCACGAGGTCGGGCTTCTTCTCGCGCCCCCACTCGGAGAGCTGCTCGACCGCGTATGCGAGCGCCCTCGGGTCCGCGAGGAGAGGCGTGATGTCCTTGAAGCCGACCCCCGGCTGCGGCCAGTCGGGGATCTCACGAACCTTCTCGACGAGATTCACCCGATCATGTTGACGCAAGCCGGCGAAGCGCGCGCCAGAAGAGGAGCTGGCTCAGGCCCTGCCCGAGCTCGCCTAGCGCCTCCAGGTCCTCCATGCCGGCACGGCGGCGCTCGGGATTTCGTGCACGCAGAGACGGGCCGACGACCTGTTCGATGAGCCCTGCCTCCCGATCCGCCGCGGTCCGGAAGCCGCGGAGATGGCGCGGGGCGATCCCGAACTGAGCGAGACGGCCGCAGGCAAGCGCGATGTCGGCGTCGAGCTCCGCGTAACGCTTCTCGCCTCCCTCGGTGCGAGGCGCGAGCAGGCCGAACTCCTCGAGCTCACGGGCCAGCCGCGTGTCGATGCCCGCGCGCTCGCAGAGCTCGGTCAGGTCGAGCTCGGGCTCTTCCTCGCCCAAGCCGGCACGCCTGCGCTTGCGGTCACGTGCGGCAGGCGAGGCAAGCTCCTGGCGGATGACCCGGAGTGGCAGAAACTCGTCTCGTTGGAGCCGCAGGATCGTCTCGAGCCGCTCCAGGTCGTCCTCGCTGAAGAGCCGGTAGCCGCCCTGCGTCCGACGTGGAGCGAGCAGTCCCTGGTCCTCGAGGTAGCGGATCTTCGAGATGGATATGTCTGGGAAGTCGTCCTTCAGCAGCGAGCAGACGGTCCCGATCGTCAGCATCCGGGTCTTCGAAGCCGTGGCCATCAGCGGTTGAGAAACGTGAGTCGGTACTTGCCGATCTGCAGCTCGTCGCCGTCTTCGAGCTGAGCGGACTCCACACGCTTGCGGTTCACGAAGGTGCCGTTGAGGCTGCCCTGGTCCTCGACGTGGAACGCGCCGTCACGCTCGGAGACAACGGCGTGCTTGCGCGAGACGGTGACGTCGTCGAGGAAGATTCCGCAATCCGGGGAGCGGCCGATCGTCGTCTCGCCCTCGGGGTGGAACGTCTCCCCCGCCCTGCCGCCACCGGACCGGACGACGAGTGCAGGCCCGGTGATGCCGAGATCCTCGAGCGCATCGGCCGGCGCATCGTCGCCTTCCTCGGCCGTGAAAGTCTGCGTGGACTCCGTGCCGCCGTCTTCCTTCACCAGCAGAGCGCCGCAGCGGGCGCAGTAGTTCGCGGCTTCGGGGTTCAGGAAGCCGCACTCCTGGCAGTAGATGTTGGACACCTAGACGGGAGGTGCGGCCTTGGAGGTGAGGATCGCGGTGAGATGCTCGACGTCGACGTCGTCGAGGACGCTCTTCCCCTCCGTCTTCTGCAGCCGCGCAACGAGCTCCGCGCGGAGGATGTCGATCTTCCCGTGCAGCAGGCGCCGCTGATAGGAGACCTCGTGCTCCTCCTTCGTCAGGTCGGCGATGAGCTTCTTCAGATCCGGGTCGGACAGCGTTGCAAGATCGGGCAGGGGTTCCACGGGCCGCCTTTCGTGGTCGATGGCCGACCCAGTAAAGCAGCCCGCCCCCAAAGGGTCAACCTCAACTTGAGACTTCTCCACCCTGCTCAGGCGGTGGCCGCAGCCCCTTCGCTCTGCATGATCTCCTCGACAATCGCCCGGAACTCCGCCTCGAGGGCCTTCGAGTCCTCCTCGGTCCGACCCTCGGCGTAGATGTGCACGATCGGCTGATCCGGGTCCGGGAGGATCTGCGCCCAGCCGCGCTCCTCGAATACCTTGATGCCGTCCATGAGGTCGAGCTTCCGGTCACGCAAACGCTCCGTCATGACGCGCATCACGACCCCCTTCAGCGCCCAGGGGCACGGCAGCTGGCGGTGAACGAGGGTCGACGCGGGCAGTTCGGCGACGAGCCCCGAGAGCGGCCCGGACTCCGGTGCGAGGAGCTCGAGCAGCTTGCAGAGGCTCGCGATCGCATCGTAGGCCGGCAGGAACTCCGGGAAGACGTAGCCGCCGCCGACGGCGCCCGCGAAGATCACGCCCTCCTCGGCTGCCGCCTTCGTCAGATCGCCTAGCGACGCGGGCGTGCGCACCACCTCGAGGCCGCTGCCCTCGAGCAGCGCGTCGACGTGGCTCGTCACCGTGATCGGGAACGCCAGCTTTCCGCGCCGGCCGTTGCTTCCGATCAGGCGCAGGAAGAGCAGAAGAGTCTGCTCGACCGGGATCTCGCGGCCGCGCTCGTCGACGAGGTACAGCCGCTCGGCCGCCGCGTCGAAGACGACGCCGAGATCGGCTCCGACCGCGGGCACGAGCTGCTTCACCTGCCCGATCGCCTCGCGAAGCAGTGTCGGACCGGAGTCGGTGCGGTCGGTGGTGAACCCATGCGCGGACACGGCTTCCACACCGAGAGGCCCGAACAGGAGCGGCAGGACGAACGACGCAGCCGAGAAGCCGTAGTCGACGACGAGCCGGAAGCCCCGTGTACGGATCGCCTCGACGTCGAGGCTGTCGAGCAGGTCCTGCGCGTAGGAGTCGCGCACTCGCGCCGGATAGCTGATCGAGCCGATGTCCCCGAAGCCGACGCGACGGAGCTCCCCACGGGTGAAGTTCTTCTCGATCTCCTTCTGGAGCGCAGGCGAGATCTGGATGCCCGGCTGCTCGAAGAACTTGATCTGCACGACCTCCGGATCGGCCTGACTCGTGCCGACGTGGAAGCCGGCCTCGTAGCCCTCGGTCTTCAGAAGGTGGCGCGCCACTGCCGCCGGCAGCACTCGCAGGTCGGCGACGTCGAGGCCGGCCGAGGTCAAGCCGGTGATCATCGCGCGCTTGATCATCCGACACGCGGGCGCGGACTCGCGGCTCGCGGCAACGCGCGCGCCGCGTTTCAACGCCGTGCCGAGGGCGGCGGCGATCCTGACGGCCGCCTCCGGTGTCAGGTCGACGTTGACGAGGCCGGCGACGCCGTCCGTACCGAAGAGACGCGTCGAGGCGCGCGACTCCCAGATGACGCTCTCGGTGATGTGCGATCCGGATTCGACCTCCTTGTAGGGATAGATGCGGACCCCGGGCATGATCACGCTCTCGGCGCCGATCGTGACCTCGTCGCCGATCGCGACCCCTTCGTGGATCCGGACGTGTCCACGGATATCACAGGAGCGCCCCAGGATCGCCCCCTCGATCAACGAGCTGCGCCCGATGTGCGTCGATGCGTCGATCACGGAACGCGTCGTGCGCGTTCGCTCGCGCAGCGTCACGCTGTTCGAGAGCACGGAGTGCGAGCCCACGCTCGCTCCCGGCGCGATGCGGCAGTAGTTCCCGATGTACGCCGGGCCCTCGATCTGCTCGAGGTCGGCAATCTCCACGCCCTCGCCGAGCCAGACGTTTCCGCGGATCCGGATGCCGGGAATGTTGAGCCGAACGTTCTCTTCGAGCGCATCGAAGTTCGCCGTCCTGAACTGGTCCAGGTTGCCGATGTCCTGCCAGTAGCCGTCCATGACGTAGCCGTACATCGGCCGGCCCATCTCGAGCAGGTACGGGAAGAGCTCCTTCGAGAAGTCGTACGGACGGTCCGTCGGCACGTGCTTCAACACTTCAGGCTCGAGCACGTAGATGCCCGTGTTGATCGTGTCCGAGAAGACCTGGCCCCACGACGGCTTCTCGAGGAACCGTTCGATCCGTCCATCGTCGTCCGTGACGACAATCCCGAACTCGAGCGGATTGTCGACTGACTTGAGCCCGATCGTGACGGCCGCTCCCTTCTCCTTGTGGAAGGCAACGAGCTTCGAGAGGTCGACGTCGCAGAGCGCATCGCCGGAGATGACAAGAAACGTCTCGTCGAGCTGCTTCGCGGCGAGCCTGACGGAGCCCGCGGTGCCGAGCGGCGACTCTTCGACCGAGTAGCCGATCTGCATCCCGAGCGACTCACCCTGGCCGAAGTAGCTCCGAATCGCCTGTGGGAGGAACGCGACCGTGACTATCACGTCGCTCATGCCGTGCTCTCGCAGCAGTTCGAGGATGTGCTCCATGCACGGCTTGCCGACGACGGGGACCATCGGCTTCGGCTGGTTCGACGTCAGCGGCCGCAGGCGCGTGCCCTCACCACCTGCCATGACGACGGCCTTCATCGCCTCGACTCCTTCCAGGCTCCGACTCCGTACGCAACGGCGGCGATCACGGCGAGGATGAGGCCCGTCCAGAAGATCCAGTACGGCCACTCCGTCGAACGGTGGGTGACGATCAGGCACCCGATCCCGGTGTAGAGCAGCCAGGTCGCCGCCTTGCCGAGGAAGCTAACCCTGATCTCGTACCCCTCGGGCGCGATCGTCTTGTAACCGGCCAGCAGGAGCAGGTCGCGGCCGACGATCACGACGAGCCCTGCCCAGGGCATGTGGTCCTGGATGAAGAGCATGATCACCGCCGCGTCGATCATCAGGCGATCCGCGAGCGGATCGAAGATGCGCCCGAAGTCGGACTCGACGTGCCAGCGACGCGCGAGGAAGCCGTCGATCTGGTCGGTGACGCCGGCCACGCCGAAGACGATGCCTGCCGGCCAGCTGTGGCCGCCTTCTGCGGTGGCCATCAGCACGACGAACACCGGGATGAGCGCGAGGCGCGCGATCGTGAGCGCATTGGGAAGCTGCTGGAGGGTGGCGGGAACGGCACGGGCAGCCATGAGTGTGGAAAGGATACGCCCGTGGCCGAGACCCTCAGCCTGCCGGGATTCGTGGATGCCCACAGCCACGGGTTCCAGAGGGCCCTGCGCGGCAAGAGGCAAGGCGCCGGAGATTTCTGGGCCTGGCGGGAGCTCATGCTCGCCGAGGCCGAGCGCCAGACGCCGGAGCTCGTGCGCCGGGAGTACTCCAAGGTGTATCGCGAGCTGCGGGTGGCGGGATACACCGCAGTCGGCGAGTTCCACTACCTCGGCTTCGACGAAGCGCTCGCGGCGGTCGAGGCCGCGGAAGAGGCGAACGTTCGCATCGTCGTGCTGCTCGCCGCCTATGCGCGCGGTGGGCTGCCTCGCTTTCGCCAGGAGTCGGCGGCGGAGTACCTTCAGCAGATCGAGGATCTGCGCGAGCGCGGCGTGACCGTCGGCGTAGCCCCCCACTCCGTACGCGCCTGTCCGTCGGACTGGCTCGAGGAGATCGGCCGCTACGCCGCGGCCGAGTTGTT